>Ga0233431_1002918_pt1 | contig 22133 bp, 19 predicted proteins | sample SI_118_April2016_FD_179867 | JGI IMG/M metagenome (GOLD analysis project Ga0233431, IMG submission 179867) | Seawater microbial communities from Saanich Inlet, British Columbia, Canada - SI_118_April2016_200_MG | ecosystem: Environmental > Aquatic > Marine > Inlet | place: Canada: British... | reverse complement strand
GGAAAGATCCGGTCCGGATTTTTGATGGATGGATTGCATTCTTTGAACAGGTCAAGATATTTCACGAGAAAGGTTCGCGATGTCAGATCGTAACGTTTCATGACGACCCGGCTGAGGATGTCCCCCCGCTCAATCCGGTAAGATTCGGATTTTAATCCGCGGGCGCCAGGCACGGGTTGTTGTCCGGACGGGGCAGGCGTGCGGATCTTTAAAGGAGCGGGTTTTTCTTTTGCCAGCGGGCTAGCGGGTTTGGCTCCAGGGGTCACCTTCACCAGGACCACGATCTTTTCCCCCGGCCGTATTAGGTTGAAGTCCTTCATGGACTCGTTGAATTTTCGGAGTATCTCAAGAAGTTCGGAAAGGTTGTTTTCATTGAGGACCCCTTTCTCCCGCAGAATTTTGGCGACCCAGTCCCCCTCCTGGACCACATACTCCTCAGTCTGGTAATCTCCCGTATCCGGCGGCCTTTCGACGGGTTGCGCCTCAACCGGTTTTTCTACCTTGACCGGCGTCTTTTCCGGCTGCGGCACCGTGCTTTTAAACGGTTGAAACGGGCCCTCGGGCTTCCATCCTGTGTAGGGCGGGGTTCTGTCTTCAGCCGGGGCGGTTGAAAAGCCCACGAACAGGGAAAAAAGGAGCATCCCCGGTATGATCAGAATTTTTTTGAGGCCGGCTGTTTTCAAGGTTTCAATGCTCCCGGTTCACTGCAAAACGAAAATTTCAGGGAGTTATCCTTCAGATTCGTTGGATTATCTCATATTCATGGGTATGAAGCAACTGTAGAAGAGAATTCTTCAAGTTGCCGGGGTCGAACCAAGCTAACCATGCAAATACATCGGTAGAGAGGCCCTAAGGGCCTAACTACAAAGGAAAAATGAATGGGAAATAAGAGTAAGTACTTGATTATACTGGTCGGGGCGAGAGGATTTGAACCTCCGACTTCCTGCTCCCAAAGCAGGTGCGCTACCAGGCTGCGCCACGCCCCGTAAGAACTTCGGATGAGACAGAAGGAATTTAGTCACTCGAAATCGTAAAATCAAGCAAATATTTTGCTCTTAATTTCTTGACCCGCGCAAAACCTTCTTTTATAATGCACGATCAATCGGTTAGGGAACCACTCGACGTGGGGGGGAATGATCACGCAAGATGTGCGCTTGCTGTCCCCGAATTTCATGAAAATATGGTTAACAGGAGGCCTCAAATGAACCTTTGGAGAAAAATCGGGATCGGGATCGTATCAATGATTCCGGCTTTTGTATTGAGTGGGCTTATTTGGGACATGTCTCATTCATGGTTGTCGGTGCTTGCCACCATCGTCATTGTGGGTCTTTTTAGTGGTTCGGTTATTGCCGGAAAATTTTCCTCCCCGGAACAAAGTGCCCACCATTAAGTCGCTTCAAAAATAGAAAGAACAAGGGGGAACCGGCTTAAACCGCTGGTTCCCCCTTTTTGTTTTTCTAAATGATTCCCAACTGAAATTTCAAGGATTTTAAGGTGTTGACCATGAGCATGGTAATGGTCATGGGACCTACGCCGCCCGGAACGGGGGTAATGGAACCGGCGATCTCCTTGGCCGCATCAAAATCCACGTCTCCTCGCAAGATGGCTATTTTCTTGCCTGTCTTCTCGCTGATTTTCTCACCCACGCGATTGACGCCCACGTCAATAACACATGCCCCAGGCTTGATCCATTCGGGCTTGACAAGACCCGGTACGCCCGCTGCAACAATGAGGATGTCCGCCCGTTTGCAATGGGCATCCATATCTTTAGTGCGGGTGTGGACCACGGTGACGGTGGAGTTGGCCCCGTCGCCCTTTTGCAGCATCATGTTGGCGATGGGTTTGCCGACGATATTGGAGCGGCCAACTACAACCACTTCAGCGCCAGAGGTTTCCACGCCGGCGCGAATGATCATTTCCTGGATGCCGGCCGGGGTGCAGGGCGGAAATCTTACTTCATTACCGCCGATCATCAACCTGCCGACGTTGACGGGATGGAATCCATCCACGTCCTTGTCCGGATCGATGGCGTTCAGGATTTTTTTGTCGTCAATGTGTTTCGGCAGCGGCAACTGAACCAGTATGCCGTTAATTGAATCGTCGTTATTGTATTTGTCGATCAACTTAAGGAGATCTTCCTCGCTGATGTCCTCGGGCTGACTGTCCTGGATTTCTTTGAACCCTAACCGGGTCGCGGTTTTGATTTTAAGGGTAACATAAGACATGGAGGCCGGATTTTCGCCGATCAGGATGGTGACCAGGCCGGGAACCTTGCCATGTTCCGCTTTGATTTTTTTCACTTCTTTTTCGATCTCCGCTAAGATTTCTTCACGGATTTCAGTCCCTTTGATCAGTTTTGCCGTCATTTCAAATCTCCTTTTCAAAAAAATTAGGTTTTACATCTATTTGAGAATTCTAATAAAATATATTAACATGACAAGGTTAACGCGGCATTTCCATAGCACACTCTTCATTGAATATCAAACATATTTTTGGTTTCAAACAGCAGATCAAAAGGAGGAAAAAAAATTGAAAGCAAATTTGGTTTATATCACGGCATCCAGCGAAAAAGAGGCGTTGAATATCGGCAAAACATTGGTTTCCGAAAGATTGGCCGCATCAGTCAATATCAGCAACCCTGTTCGATCATTGTACTGGTGGGAAGGGAAAATACAGGATGAGCAGGAAGTGGTCATTGTGGCCAAAACAGGTTCTGGGCTTGTTGAAAAACTGACGGAAAGGGTGATATCCATGCACAGCTATATTTGTCCCTGTGTTGTCAGCATCCCCATTGAAAAAGGGCATCCCGCCTTTTTGGACTGGATTGAAGCGGTTACCCAATAATGAGATGTTTCGGCTCAACCCCCTATTTTTGGGCCTTTCGTCTTTTCCTGATCATCCGCAACAAAAAAATCAAAACCACAAGGGCCACAAGAATCAGAAATGATATGTTGTATTGAAAAAGGATGTAGCCCATTTTCTCTTTAACCGTTTCCCAGTTGTTCCCCAGTGAATAACCGATGGTGATCCAGATGAGATTCCACGCGCTGGCGCTGATCAAGGCAAGTAACGCAACCCTGAAAACCCCCAGGTGGGAGATGCCACCTGCCAGGGAGATGATAGAACGGACACCTGGGAAAAATCGGTTGAGCAGGATAAGAACGTAGCCATATTTCTGGAACCATTGTTCGGCCTGAAGAATGTTTTGAGCACTAAAAAGCCTGTAGTCCCTTTCAATGAAGAATTTTCTCCCTAGAAGATTACCAATCCAGAACAGGGACATAAACCCTGCCAGACTTCCCAGGGTAGTGGACAGATAAACGCCCATGAAATCGAGTCTACGGGCGCCCACCAGGAATGCACCAAAGGCCGTGATGGTATCTCCCGGGATGGGTGGAAAAATATTTTCAACGAAGGCGCTCAATCCCAGCAGCAGATATAGCACCGAGTTTGGAAGTGCTTCAAACAAGTTGAAAAAGCGGTCCAGATAAGACAAAGGGGTCCTTTCAAAAAAGTTCGCGTAAAAACCGTAGGTCCCAGGGTTATTCTTCACGGATTCTATGTTTCCCGGGCGTGAAATGTCAACGGACTTAATGGCTCTTCGCGTCTTTGCGCCTTTTCGTGAGCTCTTTTGTTTTTGGTTTTTTCAAAATGATAGTTGACTGATTTTCTTTCATTTGTTATTGGTCTCTTTCGACAATAAAGGAGGATTTTTCAGTTATGGCAAAGAAAAAGTTGAGCCGAAAAGAGCTTTTGAAAAACACGGATGAGTTCATGACATTTTCCGGTAAAGTGGCTCTCTATTTGAACCAGCACCTGCGCGGACTAAGATGGGTCGGAATTGGCCTTGCCGTTATCGTGGTGGCCTATATTTCCATCTGGGCTTATATGAAGCATACCAACAAAATGGGGCAGGAAGCGTATAATGTGGCCTACGATACCTTGGCCCAGAGTCTTCAATCTGAAGAGGCGGATGAAGAAGGCTTGAAAAAATCGGAGGGACTTTTTGAAGGGGTAATCAATGATTATGGCATGAGCAGGGCGGCGGATCTGGCTCTGGCCCAGGTGGGGCATGCAAAGTTCACAAACAAACAATATGATGACGCCATTGATTATTACGAGGAGTTTTCGACGAAAGCATCGGACAATGAGGCTTATAAAACCCTGACACTTCTGGCGCTGGCGGCTTGTCACGAAGCCAAAGGGGAAATGAAGAAAGCCGCCGGGATTCTGGATGGCGTTATAGAAACCTCTGACAACCCTTTCAGGGAGAACGCCATGTTAAATCTGGAGCGTATATACAGGCTTAACAACCAGCCCGAAAAGGCGGACGAGATTTTAAAAACTTTTGCCAAGGAATATACCAATTCGCCTTTTTATCCAATGGTCAAGGCCCGAATATAAGGGCTGATTTTACCCTCCAGACACACTATTTTTTGATTCCATCTCCTTCGTGTCCATCCATAATATCAATTTAAAGGCCTCAGCAGAAAATTGGCGGCCTTTTTTCTTGACAGTCTCCGTCTTCTTTCTTTATAGTTACGATGTAGCTAAAATATAGCTTTTGGGGAGAACTGATATCATGGTTATCACAGAAATTTTGGCAAGAAACGCCGGCATGTACGGAGATGAGATTGCCCTTGTTGAGCGAGATCCCGGAAAGGGGACGCGGACGACCTTGACATGGAAAGAATTTGATGAGATGGCCAACCGGGTCGCCAATGGTTTGATTGCCAAAGGTGTGAAACAAGGAGATAAAGTCATCCACTTGATGATGAATTGCCTGGAATGGCTCCCCGCCTATTTCGGCATTCTGCGAACCGGGGCCTGGGCGGTTCCGCTGAATTTTCGGTTTACCGCTGAGGACATCGGATATTGCGCGGATATTGTGGAAGCCAAAACCATGGTTTTCGGCGAGGAATTTATCGGGCGCATCGATGACATCAAGGAAAATTTGAAGACCATCAATGATTTCATATTTGTGGGCCCCGATAACCTGAAGCCTTCCTATGCGGAATCCTTTGTTGATTTCCTTGAAACGAGTTCGCCTGATGATCCCGGCAAAGAGATCAATCTCATGGATGAAGCCGCGCTCTATTTTACTTCCGGCACCACGGGAACCCCCAAGCCGATTCTTCTGACCCATCGGAACCTGGAAACGGCCTGTATCACTGAAAACCGCCATCACAATCAAACCCGTGAAGACACGTTTCTCTGCATTCCGCCCCTGTATCATACCGGCGCCAAAATGCATTGGTTCGGGAGTTTTATTGTGGGGGGGAAAGGCGTGATTTTAAAGGGAATCAAACCCGAGTGGATACTGGAGGCTGTAAGCGAGGAAGAGGCCACCATTGTCTGGTTGCTGGTACCCTGGGCCCAGGATATCCTCATTGCCATTGAGAACGACGACGTCAACTTGGATGATTATAAACTGGATCAATGGCGGTTGATGCACATTGGCGCTCAGCCGGTTCCACCGAGTCTGATTAGGAACTGGAAAAAGGTTTTTCCATCCCACGATTACGATACCAACTACGGTTTGAGTGAGACTACGGGGCCGGGTTGCGTCCATTTGGGAATGGAAAACCTTCACAAGGTGGGGGCTATCGGTGTTCCCGGATTTGATTGGGAGTGCAGAATCGTTGATTTTAACCTGAAGGAAGTGCCAAAGGGAGATCCGGGCGAGCTTATGGTCAAGGGACCCGGCGTCATGAAAGAATACTATAAAAATCCCGAAGCCACCCAGAGTACCCTGATGGACGGATGGTTACTCACCGGCGATATGGCCCGTTTCGATGAAGACGGATTTATCTGGCTTGTGGATCGGAAGAAAGACGTCATTATTACAGGCGGCGAAAACATTTTCCCCGTGGAAATTGAAGCGTACCTCATGGAAAATCAAAACCTGCAGGACGTTGCGGTCATCGGCATTCCCGACGAACGCCTGGGGGAAATCGTAGCGGCAGTGCTCAAAGTCAAACCGGGCGCCTCTTTGAGCGAGGAAGAAGCCTTCAACTTTTGTGAAGGACTGCCTCGGTACAAGAGGCCCCGTAAGATCTTTTTTGACGAGGTTCCCAGAAACCCCACGGGAAAGATCGAAAAACCCAAACTCAGGAAAAAATATGCAGGTATGGCTGAAAGCTTTAAGTTGTAGCCGCTCACTCAACCGCTAATCAGAAACCATTCGGAGGAAAAAATGCACAAATTGCTGACAGACTCTCCAGGAGAAAAAATGCTCTTACTGGGCAATGAGGCCATTGCCCGCGGCGCTTTAGAGGCAGGCGTATCATTTGCCACATGTTATCCGGGTACGCCTTCTTCTGAGATTCCAATGAACTTTTTCAGCATTAGTCAGGAGTCGGATCTCTATTTTGAATACTCCACCAATGAGAAGGTCTCCATGGAAGTTGCCGCCGCCGCGGCTGTTTCAGGACTCAGGACCATTGTGACCCTGAAGCATGTGGGACTCAATGTTGCTGCGGACCCGTTAATGACGCTGGCTTATGTGGGCATCAAGGGTGGCATGGTGATCATTAACGCGGATGATCCATCGCTCTTTTCCAGCCAGAACGAACAGGATAACCGCTACTTTTCCAGGCTTTCCGGCTTGCCCATGCTGGAACCCACCACCAGCCAGGAGATGAAGGACATGACGCTTACGGCGTTTGAAATGTCCGAAGCCCTGGAACTTCCAGTTATTATCAGAACCACCACGCGGTTGGCCCATGTGAGAGGGGCAGTGGAACTGGGTGATCTGAAACCCATCACGAAGAAAGCCACCTTTGAGAAAAACCCCTTCCGATTTGTGACGGTTCCGGCGGTTTCCAGAAAGCTTCATAAGGTGTTGCTGGAGAAAATTGATAAAGCCACTGAAATTTCCGACAGTGATTCCTACAATGAGGTGATCGGGACCGGGAAATGGGGTATTGTCGCCAATGGCGCCTGTTTCAACTATGTGAAAGATGCGGTTTCGGATTTGGGGATTGGGGACAACGTTTCTATCCTGAAGTTGGTGATGTCATATCCGCTGCCGGGCACACGTTGTATCGATTTTATGAAAAAAATGGATAAGGTTCTGGTGGTGGAAGAACTGGAACCCATCAATGAAACCGAACTGAAGGCCATGGCCCAGGAAAACGGGATTACCATCCCCATAAAGGGGAAAGGGGTTGGCGCATTCTCACGCCTTTTTGAATATGATCCCGGCATGGTACGCCAGGCCATTGCCGACTATTTCAGCATAGAGTATAAGACCCCAGTACAGTTGGATATTTCGGGCACACCGGATCTGCCGGCGAGACCGCCCAACCTCTGCGCCGGGTGCCCCCATCGCGCCACATACTATGCCGTCAAACAGGTTTATGGGCCGGATGCCATCTTTCCAACGGATATCGGATGTTACACCCTGGGCGTTCTGCCGCCAATTTCAATGGCGGACTTCGTCATCTGCATGGGTTCTTCCGTCAGCTCCAGTTGCGGTTTTGCTCAAGCCACCGACCAGAAGGTGGTCTCCTTTATCGGCGATTCCACCTTTTTTCACTCCGGCATCACGGGTCTCGTGGATGCCGTTCACAATAACCACAAATTCACCCTGGTTATCCTCGACAACGGCACCACAGCCATGACCGGCCACCAGATTCATCCCGGTGTGAATACGGAACCCATGGGAATAGAACGGACGCGCATCTCCATTGAAGCTGTGGTGCGAGGCGTAGGGGTCCAGGATGTTCATGTGATAAAACCCTTTAAGCTGAAGAAGGCCATGGAGTCCGTCAAAAAGGCCATGGAATACGACGGCATATCGGTCATCATTTCAGAAGAGCTGTGTCCCCTGTTTGCCAAAGCCACGAAGCAGTTCAAAAAAACCAAACCTTTCCGCATCAATCATGACAAGTGCAAGAACCACAGGGACTGCATCAATCTTCTGGCGTGTCCGGCCATGTATCTGGAAGGGGATCAAGTGGAAATTGATAAAATCGCGTGCATCGGCTGCACCGTGTGCGCTCAGGTTTGTCCGGAGAACGCCATTGTGCCCGTGAAAGAGGGATAGGAGGCTCTAAAATGATGGAAACAAAGAGATTGGTATTTATCGGTGTGGGTGGTCAGGGAAACCTTCTTGCTTCTCGGTTGTTGGGCGAAGCGGCACTTTCAATGGATATCCCCACGGTTGTCAGTGAAATTCACGGTATGGCCCAGCGGGGCGGCATTGTGGAATCAGCGGTATTGTTGGGAGATGTACAAAGCCCCATCGTCTCCAGCTCGGAAGCCGATGTGTTGATCGGTTTTGAACCCCTGGAGACGTTGCGTGCCCTCGGAAAGTGCAATCAGGATACGGTGGTCATCACCAATATTCATCCCCTGCCACCCTTCACCGTGGCTGTGGGCCAGGGGGTTTACCCCCCGGTGGAAGAGACCCTTCAATTTATTCGTGAAAGGGCGAAAAAAGTCATTGAGCTGGATGGAACTGCCATCGCGGAAGAGGTGGGCAACCCACTGGCTTTGAACATGGTAATGTTGGGCGCACTCATTGGCTCGGGGACAACCCCCATTGGCGCTGAAGAGATGAAGAAAGTACTGTCAACGTCCACTAAAAAGGCCTTTCTGGAGTCCAATTTGAAGGCCTTTGATCTAGGCGTGGCGAAGGCAGCTTAAGCGCCAGCTATAGTAAGCTGGGCTGAATCAAAAAAAGGCATCGGTCTGAAACGAGCGATGCCTTTTTTTCTGTTAAGCTTCCTTCTGAAAACGGCTTTTTCTTAAAAGTATCCGTTTCATAACGTCCTCTTCCATAATTTCAAGATCTGAAAGCAGGATCTTACCATTGACGTCATGCCGGACCACAGGAACGTTTGAACTGATATACCCGTAACGCAGGCCATAGGCGTTGTTTTCATCCAGAAGTACCGTTCCTGAGGGCAGCTGTGAGGGCTGATTCATGCCCGACTGCTTTAATACGTGAATCAAATAGTTCTTACCGGTTGAAGAGGCCATATCGTTTGAATCAAAGGATCTTTTGAGCATGGCATCCTCTGTATAAAGAAGTTCCAGGTTGGGGAACACGCTCAGGATATTCATGTGCACCGCCACCCGAAACCCTGCCTCATCCAACCGGTCTTTCAGAATTGCGATGCGTCGATAATTGTCCCGAATGTCGTCCGCATCCCGATAGGGAAGGTCCAGGATAACGGATATCTCTAAGAATATACTCCTATCCAGATATTGAATTATGTTTTCCACGGCCTGTTCAATATCCCGGTAAAGATAGCCCTTTGTCACATGCTCCAAGGTAAAATCAGAGGTTGATTCCAATCCGATGAGCAGACAGTTCACATATTTGTTGATAAATTCGATATATTTTTTGTCCTTCAGCAATGTGATGCCGGTAAAAATGGTGATGTGGTATTCGGAAATCTGTTGAAGAATTTCCTGAACAACGGGTGAATGGGGACGGTAATAGGAGTCAATGAAACGGATGTGTCTGGAATTGAACCCTTGCATAATGCCATGGATTGCCTCAACAGCACTTTGTACCTCCAGATCCTTCAGAAAATCCATGCGCGGCAATTCCTTGTATGTGCAGAATTTACACTTTCCGTACCAGCACCAGTTGTTGAACCCAAGATGGACCGGGATTTCCGCCTTTCCCTGATAATGGGGCGTCAGGAAGTCGCGGCGACATTCATAAACAGACCTGTAGTCGTTTTCGATGATTCGGTCATCTTTCCAGTTTTTGATAATCTGGTACAGATCGGTTGTGAGATCAACATTGCCTGAAATAATAATGAGATTATCCCGGAGCGACGATTTCTCAACACCCATATTGAACAAAAATTGCCGAAAAAAAACAGGCGACAATCCGATATTGACAAGCGGGCCACCCAGAATAACTTTTTTCCCATTTTCCAGCAGATTCCTTACGATCAGCAAATCACAGAAATTGATGCAAGTAAAAATGATGTGCTCCGCCTCAAAATCTTCTTGGATAAACGCATCATAATACCCATGGGCCATGAAGACATAAAAAACATTGTACACCATGTATTTCTGTTCCAGAAAGGAAATGACATTTGGAGAAAAACGGGAAACCGCTTTTTCCATGATACCATCGTACAACACTTTGTCTCTGTTTGAGGCGTAAGTCTCTACAGGTATATGACTGAATTGGACTTCAAGATTTTTGTTGCGGAGCAGATTTTCCGTCATAATCCGGGTTGCCATGGGATAAAAAGGCTTGAATAATGGCGGATATACATAGGCGACTTTCATTTTTTATGATCCCTGTCTGTTAAATGGCCTTCGGTTTGCGGTTATACTTTCAGGTTGTATTCTTCGGTGATTTCGGCAAGCGTCTCAAAGATCGGCATCTTTTCCAATCCCCTTTTCTTTACGGTATCCAAAACCTCGTTGAGGAACATGAGCCTGGACCAATCAAAGGGCTTATTCTTGAGACCCTGCACCTTTTCGATGGTCAACTCCCCGGGGAAACTGGCGGGAATTTCGTGGCCCAGGGCCTTGAATGCCAGCATGGTGCGAACACATTTGTCGCATTGGCAACAGTTGGCATCGGGAAGCGTATGGAATTTGTATTGCCCTTCCCAGCAGACCTTGAGGTTTTCCAGGGCTTCAGGCCATGAAAACAGGGCTTCCAGCTTTTCCATCCTTGTAAACACCGTGTCGTGGTGCATTTCAAAGCTGTTGCTGGAAAGGAGCCGGTCCGTCAGAGGGTGGCTCCCCCATGGACGTAGATGAAGATAAGAATGACTGCTGCCGATAAGACACCCCCCCCACATGGACCGAAACAGGGACGCAACCGATGCGATGACACAGGCGTGAGCCATCCAGAATCTTTTAATGGAAAGTAGATATTTCAAGTTGGTCCTAACGTTCAGAAAGGTTAAATGGGGGAAAGAACCCAAGAGTTTCCGATTTCTTTCGACAATATTTCTGCACTGCTCATCGTAGTTGATGTTCACATCAAAGCCTTCAATGTACAGGATGGCGTTCACATCAAGCAATTTTCTTTTAATAGGGCCTTTTCTTAAAATGTGATTCAGCGCGCTGAAGGCCCCATCCACACCTCCGGAAAAGCTTAAAATCACCTTGTTGTTGCGCTTAGTCTCTTCTCTCTCGTCATCTGCCACGATATCAATGGGGTGGTATTTATCAGGAAACCACGTGCCAAAAATAATCTGGAATTCTTCCAAATTGTCCAGGAGGGACGAAGAAACCGGACCATGTACCCGCAGGGTTGCCTTGTCCTCCATGGCCTTCAGCAAGGCTGCGATAACAAACGGATCCATCAGATCGCAGGAAACGAATTTCCATTGGTCGTGAGGAACCGAATACCACAATTTCATGTCTTCATCATAAGACCGCTTGAAATCGATATTGATTCGCATCCGGCCGTCTTCATCACAGCCTTCAACCGTGCTCGGATAAAGATCTAAATACCGCATGCATGCTCCTTGAGACCCTTGCAGGATGAATTATTTGTCAGTTGTCTTTATTGTTCTGCAGAACAGAATTAAAGGTCAAATGTGTTAATGCTGAAGAGGCGGGAAAAGAAAAGGGTCTACTTTTCATAGCTTTGCAGCTTTTCACCCAGATCACGGATCCGACTGCTGAGCGCCCTGCAGATGTGAAGGGCAATCTGCGGATATTCTCTCACAATTTCAGTGAACTCCTGCTTATGGAGCACTAGGAACCGGGAGTCTTCCGAGGTCTTGATGGAGGCTGAGCGAACCGTATCTTCCAAAAGCGCCATTTCACCGAAATAGTCCCCCGCCCCCATACGGGCGAGTTCGATCTCGCGAGCACCCTCTTTTTCCACTCCTTTGAGTACAGAAACCGATCCCTTGATAATCAGGTACATGGTCTCGCCGGCTTCGCCTTCTCTTAGAACAAATTCATCCTTCCCGCATTCCAGCTCTTCTGTTATTGATGCAATAGCAGCCAGCTCACTCACGGAAAGCCCTTCAAATATGTTGATCCCCTTCACCCGCAGGATTTTGTCGGGAATTGTAATTTCCGTTTCCATACCATCCTCCATTTTGTCTGAATCACCATGCCGAGAATCCAAAACCCTTGAAACCATTTGGCGAACATACGGGTTTTCCGACTCAGCCAGATCCTTCAAAATTCCCTCATCCAGAATGTCACTTTTCTGATCCAACAGGAAAAACAGGGTCAATACCCGGGTGACCCAATCCGTTTTTTTAAGGAGATGGGCACAAAACGCGCTCTGGTCATCGTCGAAATCGGGTAGCTTGAATTTTTTTCGACCCACCGCCAACACGTCCTTATTATCAAGGCCTTCCAGAAGCGGTAGTATGATGCTGGAAAGGGATACGTCTAGTGTGTCGTCCAGGGCTTCCAGACTGTTGGATTTTCGTCGTGTATCCGTAGAAAAAATACCGCGCCAGATGATCCGCATCTGTCCTGTACGGTCCTCTGTGGCCAGCACGCGAAGGATGGTTTCAAGTTTCACCTGAATCTTCTGGTTCAGGTGGCTTATCATTAGATCCTTCCCCTCGCTTTCAGGAAAGATACTGAAACCTTCTATCTCAACAAGATGATTGTAGCATCTTTCCAGCTGCGACCGTGCAAAGCGATAAAGGTCGAGGTCTTTGATGTTCAATGATTCCAACAGGTCAAATATACCTTCACGGATACGCCGCCTGGGTATGTTCAGGGATTCCACGAGAATCTGCGGATTCTGGTGCGTTGCATTTAGAATTTTTTCTTTTGCCAGGTCGCAGATTTTTTCTGAACCATCATCCATTTGACTGATGGCCATTCGAAGGGCATCATCGTCATTGAGCTCATAAGCCTTTAGTGCAGCCAGCCGAACCTTTTCAGAAGGGTGGGTCAGAAAATTTGAAACCAGACTGTTGGGCTCATGAATTTTCAGGCTGTGAAGTGCGTCTAACAAATGATGGATAATAGTATTATTTTCAGAAGCCGACAGCATCTCTGTAAGCTTTGATACATAGCTTTCATCTTCGGTTTTTCCGGAAACAATGATCCCCGCACGCCTTTCAGCCAGTTCCCGGGAATTCAGCCAGGCATCGATAATCCCTTTGTAGTCTTCCGGGGAAGCTTTGTACAAACCGATAACCGCGTAGGCCTTGACGTCGGGGCTTTCAATGGTCTCAAAAATTTCCCCGCAAAATTCACGGGCGCCTTCAGCGGAAAGACGATTGGCTGCTTTCACCACGGCAATGGTAAGATCCATTTTTTCAGGATCAACCAATCCCCTAAACTGAGCGATGGCGACATCGCCCGCTTCGGGAGAAAGCATGGCCAGCAATTGTATTTTCGTTTCGTCGTCGTTATTTTCAAGGACCTTCAGAATGTGAACGTCCAGATTTTCAACATTCTGGGCTTTGAGTACCCGTGCATGCCAAAGGCACTCTTCCCCCCGCGAAGCCAGGAAAGTTTCCACAAGTTTGTTCTGAACACTCTTATCCGCAAAAACGCTGTCGGCATCCTTTTCTTCAAGGGATTTGAGATCCAGCATGTTGTTGCTAATGAGATCCAGTAAAATTTGAGAGTAACTTTTCTTGAGGACAAATGTGGTGATGACCCACGCGCCCACGAAAACCATGGCGGCAATGGAAAGATACCGGGGCGAGAAAAGACCCTCAGAAACCATGATAATGCCGGACCCGATGAGTATGCCCACACGAACCACAGTTCCCCTCAAAAACGGTCGGATCACGGCCCGGTAGGATACCGGGAAAAGGCCCATGAGGATGGCGCGGGCAGGGTTGTTCATGGTGGTTCGGAGTATATTGGTGGAAATCCTGGCATACATGGCGGAAAAAATATCAAACCGCAGCAAAAAAGCCAGAAAAGCCAGCATATAGTTAATGGGATGAAACATGAGTACGACAGGCAGGCCCAGCCGGCCGTACAGCCGGCCCACAAAGAGCAGGATGATGAGGCTGACAATATTCATGCAACCGCGAAAATAGCCGAAGAAGTTCAGCATGCCGCTTTGGGTGGCAAAGGTCTGGTTGACCGAATAGGCGAACTGGTAATTCATGATGGGGATAGCAATGTTGGGCAACAGGGTCAGAAGAATCAGAACTTTAACCAGGGTGGATTTCTTCATGAGCGGAAGGATATTCTTGAAATCTTCCACGGGGTTAGTTCTTTTTTTGGCCTTTTTCTTCTTTTTGTCCGAGAGGAGCAGTGTGGGAAACTGTTTTCCCATCCGTCGTACCCATAGGGCCCCCAGGCTGGTGGTAATCAAATAGGCAAACATCAGGTTGTCCATGGTAATGGCCTTGGCCAGGGGAGGCGTGGCAAAACTGCCGATAATGCCCCCGATGACCCCTCCCGCGGTAATGAGAGGGAACAGACGCTTGGATTGTCTCGTATTAAAAAGATCGTTGGCCAGATTCCAGAAAATAAGCGCCAGAAGAACCTCGTATTGCGCTTTAAGGATATAGAGAACCGGGTAAATAATGTCAAAGCCGAGGGGCACTACGAAGCGAAGGGCCCCAACGGAAACACCGCAAAACAAAAGCATATTGCCCAACATGCGGCTGCCCGGAATCCTTTGCATGAGTCCGGTGAGAAACGCCATGATGAAAAAGGTGGAGATGGAATTTACCACGTTGACGATGGGCAGGTATTCAACGCCGTATCGTTTCAGAAATGCGGTCTCTGCAAAGTTATTAAACAGGATACTGGATGTGCGGATCAGGAAGAGGAGCAGAACGACCGCAAAAAACAGGGAAATCTCATCTTCGTAGACCTTAAACCATTTCCCCAGGATTTTCAGCATCAAATCGCCTCGGTACCAGAAAGGTAAAGATGCCTATGTCTACCGCGCGACCCATTGAGAGTCAAGAATATTTGCGGCATCATTTGGGCATTGCCTGTTTCAGATATGCTTCAGCTTGCTTCTGACCCAATTGAAAGGCCTTTTTGAAATCTGAAAGTGCCAGATCCTTCTGTTCAAGGGCCAGATGGGCCAACCCTCGATTGAAATATATGTCACCGTCCGGGGGATCAATTTTAAGGGCTCTGGTGTAATCCTGAATGGCAAGATCATATTTTCCCAACGCGTAGTAGGTATTGCCCCGGTTGCAGTAGGCATCTTGAGAAGTGGGTCTTAAGATAATGACCTTCTGGAAATCCTGAACTGCCATGTTGTATTTTTCCATTTTAACCCGGGCCATGCCCCGGTTGTAATAGGCATCTGCATTTTCCGAATTGATACGGATGGCTTCAGTGTAGTCTTTCAGGGCTCGATTTAAAACCCCTTCTGAAATATACAGACACGCCCTGTTATAGAAAGCGTCTCCGTTATTGGGGTTTTCCTTAATGAAAAGGTCAAGCTTCTTAAGATCATTTTCAAAGTCCTGGTTGTTCGGTTGCGGTTTTTTAGGCTGTATCTTTTCGGGTGCGACAGGCTCCAGAGCCGTCTTTATTTTATCAGCCTGGATAACAGGTGTTGATTCTGATACTTTTTCTGTGAGTTCAAGAACTTTTGGGGGAGGGCCGGTTTCAGTTCTCTTTCTCACGATTTTTGATTTCAAAACCCCTGTTTCCTTAAGTGACCCCTGGGAAAATGCCTGGATGTGAAATTTGATCTCTTCCAAAATGAAGAATCCCGCACCAGCAACCAATAGAAGGCCCATCAGGAAAGTGATCAGCACAGCCCGCCAGCTGGTGTGGACCGGTGGAAAATGATCAACAAGGTCCTTATCGCCTACCGCCAGACCGCCCATTTGCCATCGGTAGAGCATACAGAGAGACCAGGGCGTGAACAGAGCGAACGTGATGCTGTTCAATACCCATGTCAGCAAACATATCTTGACATATTCGCCCAACCCGGCCCCAAAGGAGGTTGGCTTGCCACCGTATAAGGTATGCTCTTCCTTCCAAGCATGGAAGCGGTACATTCCCACCAGGTAGTAAAACCCGAAAGTGACCATGGGCAGTAAAATGAGGTGAAAGAGATAGAGAACAAAAAGTGCGCCGCCCGTGCCTGTAAATCGGCTCGGGGTGCCCTCCACCAGTGTATGATCGGCTTTCCACCTGAAAATATAGCAGAAAGCCCACGGGCCATAGAACCCAAGCGTGACAATGGTCAAAAGGCCGTTCAACAGAAGGCGCACGAAAAGCGCCCCCCCTGTTCCTGAAAAGGTAGTTTTTTTACCTTGAACCGTGGTGTGAGAGGCTTTCAGCCTGAATAACCGCACCAGGGCCCAGGGAAAGTAAAACCCAAGGGTTACGAGGCTGAACAGCCCCAGGTGAAAAATCACGGCACTGAAGTACTGACCGCCGGTTGCCTTAAATTCACAGTTTCCTTTTGGCATTCCCTCACCTCATATTATAATGGTTATAGATATTCCTCCCTTACAGGCGAAAAAACCTCCACAATCACCGAATCTTCGATGGCATTGGCTGCATGCGGCATATTTCCCGGTATACTCCAGCTGTCCCCGGGTTCAGCATCAAAGGTCTTGCCTTCCATCAAAAATTCTACTTTTCCCGAAACCAGGTAACCGGTTTGTTCGTGTGGATGACTGTGTTCGGGAACCGCGCTGCCCGCATCGAGTACGAACTCACACATGTGGGTTTTTTCACCATAGGTAAGGGTTTTTATCTGTACCCCTTTTACAGGGGTATTGTAACCGTCAGAATTCTTTTTGTAAAACATATCCTTTCCTTTCATCCACTCTCTAAAAATTTTGGTGTTTAACACCGTTCCCAGCATTTTCATATCCGGCGGAGGAAGCTTCAAATCCGGTAGTTCAGCAGGAGATACCCACCGAATCGCCTGGCACCCCAGGGGTTTGGGCTCGCCCTTCATCCAGGTACAGTAAAAGCAGTGAAGAACAATCCGTTTTTCCGGATATTCATAGTCTACCAGGGCAATCCGCTTTCCGATACTGACCAAAATCCCCAATCCACTCAACCCCACTGTCCTTATATTTTTCGTAACGTTCCATCATTTGGAATCCAGCATATTTTGCTCATTGTCAGGCAAGGAATCCAACAAATAATTTTCTTCAGAAATAATACTTCTCCCCAACTCCTTCTCCGTGTCTTTTCTCGCATTACCCGCAACGGCGCCACCACGCCTGGCGACCTTTTTATTGTCGGTAAAAGTTTCCGGTTTTTCTTGCTCTGATATCTCGGTGGTGACTTTTTCACCCAACATGGTGAAAATCAATTCCAAATCCGTCATATTGTCTCGTAGATTGGCTTTGGACTTTGTGGGGATATTTTTATGCTTTTTGTATTCTGTGGGAGTCATACCAAAAGCTGCTTTGGATATTTCGGCGGTTAAGATGGCGTAATCTTTTTGATTTTCTATGCCCCGTTCTTTCCATTCATCGGTTAGGTTCTGACGAACAGCCATGCCACGCAAGCGTTTATCAATCCAGTCCTTTGGGTATCCTTTTCGTTCATACAGGGCTTTCATACGTTCTTGTGCAAGCTCTGGATTTTCTATTTCCTGTACTCGCTCATAGCCCACTTTTGCCAGCCAGCGTTTGAAAGGTTCGGCTTTGGGTGATGGGATGGATTGAATAACGCGAAACATCGTTTCTGTGTTTGCACAATCAGTACGATATTTCTTCCCGTCAGAAGCCACCAATTTCAGTCCGTGACAATTTGTCACGACCTCACTTCCTTCAATCTTCAACCTTTGCTTTAATTTTCTCCAATATGCTCCGCTGTCTCGACTTTCAGTCAATATTCCACACACATCAACAACGCTAAACCACCATTCATCATTATGCCAAATTCTACGAATTTCTTTAGTTCCAAAGACCACGATCATCTGATTTTTTTTAATTTTCATCCGTCCAATACCTTTTTCTCGAGTTCCAGGCTGCTTTCTGCCAATGTCAGGATATCCGCTTTAATCTCCGCCAGTGACCGCAAGGGCTTAAACTCGCAAAAGTATTTAGTGAAATTGATTCCATACCCTGTTTTGGTCTTCTTTTCATCAATCCACGCATCAGGTAGGTGGGGTTTTACTTCCCGTTCAAAATATTCTTCAATGCTTTGTGGAATCAGCTTGCCATTGTCGTCTTTCTGCAAGAATGGAATATTTTCATAATCCCGCAGTTTGGTATCCGGCTTTGCCTTTCCTTTATTATCGATTTTCAATTCTCCATTATCCATTGTTGTTTTGTTTCTGTCGCACATAAATAACGCTGTGCTTCACCCGCCGGTCGGGGACAAAGCTGCAGCCTATTAAAATTCTGCCAAATTCGATTTAGCACAAACATCTGAGTCTCAGAGAGGGGTTTCAATGCGTCCCTGTCCCTGTCCACCGCCTGCTGATAGAACTCGTTGACGGAACATTCCAGCGACGTAGCGGCAAGAAGAACTGCGGCTAAGGCATTGCTTCGTGCTTCGTCCCATCGGGGCTGCGGCCATTCCAAGTGTTTTTCTTTGTTCTCGATTTCCGCGCATGCAAAGGCAAAACGTGTGGCAGAGTTGAGATGAAACTGAAAGAGTCCAGTTTTGACGCAAATTGTTACCATCGAGATCCCCTCACCACATAATGCGCGAATTCGACGTAGTCAACTCGCACATTTCCACAACGCAGCTGCGGAAACCATTTATTATCAGGTAGAATTTCCCTGATAACTTGGTGTTCGCGGTGTTTTCGGGTAAGTTTGCTCAGTGCCAATATCATCATTTGTTTGCACGGTAGCATAGGGGGAATAGCTTGGGCAAGCCAAAAAACAGAGAATTCTTGAGGAGGTTCGATAGGTTATGCTGGTCAAGCATTACTCCATCCACGGATCTTCACTAATCCCCACCGACGCCTTCAAGCCGCAATCTAAGATAGGCTTCCGAAGCTTCAGGATGCTCCGGGTAAAGGTCAAGCACCCGCCGGTAAGCTTTTATGGATTTTGGGATCTGATTTTTCTTTTCACTGAGTCTTGCCAGCTGCAGCCAGAGTTCCATGTCTTCAGGCTTTTGCTCTAAAACCTTCTCCATCTCGCTGATCGCCTGGGCTTCCTTTCCGGTCTTAAGGTAGGCAAAAATCAGATATTCCCTCAGAAAAATGTTTTCGGGATCAACCATCACGCCCTTTTTCATAATGTCAATGATTGCCTGATAGTTCTTTCGGGCCACCAGAATTTCAAATAATTCATGAAGCAACGGCGCGGCCTGGCTCCGTTCGTCTCTTAGGAGCTTTTCAATCTCTCCGATCCCCAAATCTACTTTTCCGGCCTTCAGGTATGCCATTGCCAGATATTCTTTGATCCGGACCTGGTCGGGATTCTCTTTCGCTCCTTTTTCCAGAATGGGGATCAGGTGATCATATTCACCCCGATTTTTCAAGTATTCGAAAACAAAACCATAAGCGTCCATCTCGCCGGGTTTAAGTTCCAGCAGAATAAGTGCTTGCCCGTGGGCGGCAGGGGCATTATTTTCTTTCCTGTAGATATCAAAAAGGATTTCCTGGACCGTGGTATCTTCAGGATGATTTTTGACATAACCCTCAAAATAGGGTAACGCACGCTTCAGGTTCCCACCTTCGTATTCCAGAACGCCCAGATTGTAGCCCACGGCTTCATTATCAGGATCCAGTGAAAGGATTTTCTCGTAGACTTTCCTGAGCGCCCCGTTATCCCCCTGTTGCTCCAGAATATTGGCCATGAGGGCCAAGCCCTGCTTTGAATCGGGCTTTTTCCCCAGGAGCTGGGACAGGGATTTCCGTGCCTCCTCGAGGTCTCCCTTGTCTGCCGATCTCCGGGCCAGCTTCAGTCGCCCCTCAAGATCATCGGAATTTAAGGTGATCGCGTTATCCAGATAAAAATCAGCCTCTTTTTGCCGACCCAATTTTTCATAAAGCGCAGATAAATTATAGTGAAGGTTGGGATCTTTCTGGTCGAGATTGGCTGCTGAAAGATAGGCTGAAACAGCCTTTTCCGGCTGCTCGGCTTTCGTCTGGAGGAAACCCAGATTTTTGTACAGTGGGAGGCGCTCAGAGGGAGGCGCATGTTCAATCATTATTTCATACTGTTCCGCAGCTTTATCCCATTCTTCCCTACCTTCCAGTATTTCAGCAAGCCGCCCCCGCGTCACAAGATCATCCGGTTGTTTTTTGAGCAACTGGTTCAGGATCAGGATGATCCCGTTTTGGTCCTTCAAAGCACCATAACAGGTCAGAAGATCGTTTAACGTTTCAACATCCGCTTTTTTCACCGCCTTTTTCTGAAGCATGGGAACCGCTTTTTTCCATTTTTTCTGCGCCATGTACTCATCCAGAAGACGATCACGGATGCCACCGTCCTCCGGAAGGAGACCGCTGCCCCTTTCAAGAATCGCAAGCCTCATTTTCTCATCAATAATACGGTTGGCTTTTTCCAGCCAGTCCTCCGCATAGGGCTGAATAATCCACGAGATGGTTCCGATTACTTGATTCAGGTATTTGACTTCTATCCGAAATTTGTAGCGCTGAAAGGCATCCTTTTGGGGCAGCAATTCGATGAGCGTCAGGGTGTCGTATCGCAGGGCGTTGACGTCAAGTCCTTTGCAGACCAGGCGAATATTCACGTTAAAGGGGATAGTGGTTGAAATATCGGTAATTTTCAGATTGTCTCTGGGGCGCAGGGAAAGGGTTTCCCCTGACAGAAGTTTACGCAACTCCCCATTGACAGCGATCAAAATATAATTCAGGCGAGGGGTATGGGATTTTTTCTGCTGCCACAGCCACCAGCCTGCAGCTGAGACGCTCAGCACCAAAAGTGTGAACAGCCAGAAGAGCAGCCTGCGGCGGGCCCTTTTTTTTCTGCGATTTTCCAGCAATGGACAACCTCAAAGCACCGATCTATTCGGCCAATGGGCCTTCGGAAGCGACCCGAAACCACAATTTTGGCATAACCTGAGGCTGTTGACGTTTCATTGGCCGCTGTCTACCTACTTTTTTTTCTGCCCCCTTTTACCGAACTTTCCTTCCCAGATCAGAAGGATGGGACTGGCCACAAAAATGGAGGAGTAGGTCCCCACCATCACCCCCACCAACAACGCAAAGGCAAAGTCATGGATAACGCTTCCGCCCAGAACAAAGAGGGCAGTGATGACGATCAATGTGGTGCCTGATGTCAGAATGGTTCGGCTGAGGGTTTCATTGATGCTCTGATTCATGGTTTCTTCAAAGGGCTTTCGTCTGAAGCGTCTCACGTTTTCCCGTATCCGGTCAAACACAATAATCGTGTCATTGAGAGAATACCCGACAATGGTCAAAAATGCCGCAATAATGGAAAGAGAGAGCTCCCTCTCCGTCAAGGCAAAAAAGCCAAGGGTAATAACCACATCGTGTATAATGGCAATGATGGCGCCTAGAGCGTATTTGAGGTTCAAAAACAAACAGAGTGCGAGTGTTACAATAAGGGCAATCAGAATAAGCCAGGTGACGCTGATGCCAAGCTCCGAGGCCACATAAACCATAAAAGCCAGACTTATGGCCATGATGATGCTCATAAGCCATTTCAGCTCAAATCGTCCCGAGATATAGATGGCGATGAAAAGGATTGAATAGAAAATGGCAAAGAGGGCCTTTTGACGCAGATCTTTGCCCACTTTGGGCCCGACCATTTCGACCCGCCTGATGTCAACGCTTGCTCCAAATGTGGTTCTCAGTGCCTGCGCAACCCGGTCGCCCAGGCTTGCCATTTCGACTTCCGTCTTTCGAATTCGGATGAGATACTCAAAGTCTCCGGCTTCGCCGAATTCCTGAACAATGCTGTCGTCGAGATTAACGGCGCTGAGGGCTTTCTTGATTTCCAAGGGGGATGATTTTTGCGCCATTTTGACTTGTACGAGCACACCTCCGGAAAAGTCCACACCATAGTTGGGCCCCCCCCGCCACATCAGCAAAACAATGGTGGCAATGATCATTAAGCTGGAAAAAACGAAGGCGATATTATGCTTTCCAATGAAATCGATGTTAATTCCGGGTTTTATAAATTGCATTGAATCACTCCAAATGAAAGTTGGTAATCAGGCGTTGGGCGATAAGCGGTGGGCAATAGGTGATCCATTAACGATATAGCCCATTATATACTCAATTTCTTCATGTTTCGTTTCACATACAGATAATCAAAGATGATCCGGGTCACAAAGATGGCCGTGAAAAGACTGGC
>Ga0233431_1002912_pt1 | contig 22183 bp, 23 predicted proteins | sample SI_118_April2016_FD_179867 | JGI IMG/M metagenome (GOLD analysis project Ga0233431, IMG submission 179867) | Seawater microbial communities from Saanich Inlet, British Columbia, Canada - SI_118_April2016_200_MG | ecosystem: Environmental > Aquatic > Marine > Inlet | place: Canada: British... | reverse complement strand
CCAGACATACAGTACTCCGGTAACCGCTGAAAAAAACAGAAAACCCAGCCCGGAAATCAGAAAATTCTTCTGTTGCATTCTTCGACTATAGCGATAATAGATATAGAAAATCATCAGCACGGCGAAAAACAGAATGGCGGTCACAATAATCTGCGGAATAATGATTTCGAAAATAATCAGGCAAAAGAAGAAAATTACTCCCAGATTGATGGCCCAGAATCCAATCTCTTTCATTATTTTTACCTGCGTACCCGGTTTGTTTTCAATCGAGGAGAAGATAATGGACATGGTTATCAGGGAAACCGGAAAGGAAAAGCCTAGAAAAAATGTATCCAGCTTCAGCTTTGGCAGGTAGATCAGATGCAGGAACTCATTGTTCAGAATAACCAGGCTGGAGACGATTAAACCGACGGAGAGGCACAGCAGAGAGGCCTGATGGAACCTGAGATAGACCGGCTCATCTTTTTTAAAAAGTTGCAGAGGAATAAAAGAGAAACGTTTGATTCTGACCATTTCTACAATGATGGACAACCCCCAGGCTGTGACTATAGCAGGTCCATAGATTTGGTAAAATGATAACACTGCAAAACCAATTGCCAGGGCCAGAAAAAGGACCAGCTTTCCAGTGAATCGCTGCAGGTCTTCCGTGAAATACAACAGTATCGTCCCACCGCTGCACAGGTTGAAAAGAAAGATATGGAGTCTTTCAAAATTGTAGGCGCCGCCTCCCACAAAAAGGTGGAGATAGCCAAAGGTCAGTGCCAATAACATCAAAACAGCAAAAAACAACCGGACTTTCACACTCATGCTAAGTCATCTCCTTACCTAATATGTGGGCGAGCAGTGCTTCAGGTTCTTGAAACCGAAACTGGTATCCGGATTCCAGAAGAACTGTTGGCAATACCCGTGAACCGGATAGCAGGATCTCTCTCCCCATCTGTCCGAACATAGTGCTGATCATAAATGCCGGGATTGTTAAAACTGCAGGCCTGGAAAGCACAGACGCCAACACCCGGGTTAGCACAGAGTTGGTCACTGGTTCAGGAGCCGTCAGGTTGACGGGACCCGCAATAGATTCATGGTGGAGTAGATGATAAATCGAACTGATCACATCGTCAAGGCCGATCCAGCTGGTATACTGTCTACCGGATGCGATTTTTGCGCCCAATCCCAGTTGAAACGGCAGCAGCAACCTGGAAAGTGCGCCACCCGATGGATCAAGCACCACCCCGATACGCAGCAGGAGGGTCCGGATCCCCTTTTTCTCGGCTGGTTGGGCCGCCGCCTCCCATTGGTGACAGACGGACGAAACAAAATCATCTCCTGGTGAATCTGATTCCGTCAGGGGCTGATCTCCCCCGTTTCCATAGTACCCAACGGCAGAAGCGCTGATGAAGGTCTTGGGCGGTTGATCCATCTTGGCCATGGTTTCAGCCAGCAGACGGGTTCCCCGATTTCTGCTGTTGGTAATCCGTTCTTTTTTATTTACTGTCCAAATCCCTTCGCCAATCGGTTCTCCGGCCAAATGGATCACGGCATCAATCCCTTCGATATCCCTGGGGTCCAATTTGCCAGCAGCAGGGTCCCAGATCCGCTCCGTATCTCTGTTTCTGACAACGTCACGCCTCAGGCTTATGACCCGATGCCCGGCGGTCGTCAAAAAAGGGATCAGCGCAGATCCAATGACGCCACTGGCTCCGGAAATCAGGATATTTCTTGGATAGCGGTTGGGAACCGACAGCTGCTGTGCGATGTCCTGGGCAGTGCGGATATGTCGATAATTAAATATCCGTTCCAGTTTTTTGTGGACGAACCGGTTGGACAAGCTGTTTCGGAACGGGTGCAAAGGTAGTTTGAAATCAATTTCATCTTGCAGGTAGCAGGCGTCATCCCCTGCCGAGGTGAACCGATGCGTATGTATCCATCTCGAAAATGGACCTGAGACCGATTCATCGCGGAAAAGCGCATTCTCAACGAATTTTGTATGGCGAGCTCTCCAATGGTACGGAACAGGCCCCATTTTTAGGCGAAGCCTGACTTCGGCTCCCTCTTCGATGCCACCGCTACTGCTGATAATCTGCAAGGGATCCCAGGGAGGGCTCAGCCTCTCGATTGCACCCGGTCTGGCATGCCAGCGGAACAGCTCTGCGATTGGAGCCTCTATTTTTGACCGTTTGGTGAAAACGTGATGTTTCATAGCATGGGTCTTTAGTTACGCTGCTCAGGAAGGAAAGTATTTGGCTTCTTCTCCAGTAATGGTCAGCCTTGTTTCATCGTCCTCATCAGGCAAGGGCCATTTGTTGGCAACGGGGTCCGGTCCCTGAGCAGCGAGGGAAGTCGGAGAGTAGTCCTTAAAAACGGGTGAGGCCATCAGGTCGACTTTCGGATTCAGGCTGGTAAACTCAAGGGGAATTCCATTGGGATCAAAAGTATAAATGGAGTACAGATAACCATGATCCATCACATCTGTAACCGGAAAATCGGCGGCAACCATTCTATCCTGTATGTTGTGCAGGTATGCGAGCGATTTTAAGCCGATGGCCAGGTGATCAAACCCAAAAGGACCTTTGACGGGTTCGCCATGGCGCTTCCGAGGCAGCTTTTCAACGCCTTCCCATTCGAAGAAAACGACCATCATCTGCGCTGAAACTGAAAATGCATATTGCCGCCCCTGTTTCAGATGCAAACCCAGGATCATTCCGAATCCGAGAAAATCCCGCCAGTAGGCAACCGTTTTATCAATATCAGACGTGGTAAAGGCAGTGTGATGAATGCCCGTATAACTGGATTGATCCATTCGCACTCCTCGATTTATCCGTTGTGTAATGTGAAGGCGTAAGATCTCCTCTCCATTCCCCTGGCTGTTTAGGATATCATCGATCCCAGTTTTTCTCCGTTTTTAACCGCTTCTGACAAATCCAATTCGTCGGGGACATATTCAACCTTTACGCCCTTCAGGGGTTGTTCCCACTTGAGCTCTTCCATCGCGGCTTCCAATTCTTTTACTGCCTGGCCGCCCCAACCGTAGGATCCAAAAGCAAATCCCAGCCTATTCTGCGGTTTCAGTCCTCTCAAATAGGTCAGGAATTGGCCCATGGTGGGGAGCAACGTATTATTTAATGTCGGACATCCCAGCAGAACCATTTTGGCATCCAGGATATCGGTCATGATATCGGAGATGTGGTTATGCCTCAGGTTTCTGACCGTACAGCTGACTCCCGCATTTTCCAGGCCTTGTTCAAGTGAGAATGCCAGCTGCTCTGTTGAATTCCACATGGTATCGTAAATGATAACGGCTTTGTTCAGAGTTTCATGAGCGGCCCATTTCCCGTAGTCTTCAATAATTCTTGAGATATAGGATCTCCAGATCACTCCATGACTGGGGCAGATCATCTCAATATCCAAGCCTGACACTCCGGCCAGCGCTTTGCTGACCTGTTTGCCAAATGGCGTTACAATATTGGCGTAATATTTTGCCGCATACTTGCGTACGCAGGTCCAACCGATCTCATCGTCAAAATGCTCCGCCGATGCGAGGTGCTGACCAAAGGCGTCGTTGGAAAACAGAATTCTCGCCTCCGGGATATAGGTGACCATGGAATCGGGCCAGTGGACCATGGGTGTGTTGATGAAGGTCAGGGTATTTTTTCCCAGAGAGACTGTGTCACCGGTTTTTACGACTTGAAAATTCCACTCTTTTTTGAAATGTTGCCGGAGTCCCTTTTCACCGACTTTAGAAGAGATAATCGTAGCATCAGGGCAATATTCAAGTATATCTGATATCGCTCCCGAATGATCCATTTCAGTGTGGTTGGAGACGATATAATCGATGCGGCTTGGATCGATGATCCGCTTTATACGTGAAATCAGTTGACTGGCCACAGTTGATTTAACAGTGTCAATCAGAGCGATTTTTTCATCAACGACCAGAAACGCATTATATGTCGTGCCATTTTCAGTCGCATAGCCATGAAAGTTTCTAATATTCCAATCGATACCGCCAACCCAATAAATTCCTTTTTTCAATTCATGCATGATTCTTTATCCTATCCCTCTTTTACGAAGTATTCTTTGTCAACAAAACAGACTGGGCAGACCCAATCATCTGGAATGTCCTCAAAAGGAGTGCCCGGTTCAATGCCATTATCCGGATCGCCAACTTCCGGATCATAAATGTAGTCACAGGTTTCACAGCGGTATTTCATGATAGTTCTCCGAAATGAAGCGTGAGTTCTGATTATGAGTATATTGCGAAAACTATTTGTTAAGTGTTAACAGCTTTGCACTGATAATCTGGATGTGCTTCATCTCTTCTCTGATAATCCCATTGAGTTTAGCTTTTCCGGCTTCATCCGGAACCATGTCCTGCATTCCCAGATAGAAAACGATAGACTCTTTTTCTGCAACGATGGCTTCTTTCAGAACTTCCTGGGCTGAACTCGTATCGATCTGTTTTTCATAAAACACCCTCGTATCGGCCAGGGCTTGAAGATAGGCCGCTGTTTCTTCATGAGGATCAAAAACGACGTCTGCTTTTTCCTTGCTGGTAAGTGCCGCTTTCATCTCTTGAAAGGTACTTTCGTGCTGCAATTCCATCTCAGCGAGCTCGAGAAGGAAACTTTTAATGTCAGCATCCTTTATGTCTTCAGCCGCTTTTTTGTAGAAATCATGACCGTTTCTTTCAATTTGTTCGGCCATCTCCATGATCTCATTTGCATTAAACTTGTGGTACATTTTAAACTCCAAGTTATAGATTTAATCAGCATTGTCCGGTTAGGTTTTTGCTAAACAAAAACTGAATGATAAAACCGGTCTCTGAGCACAAGGATTTAAAGATTTTCTAAGTTTGCTTCACGAAAAACCGCCAAACTCGCCTACCTCGCTCAAACAAGGCTGATTTTCGCTACGCTAAGGGGTCGTTCAAAAATAACTTCACATAATCTATTTGCAAAAGTCCTAAAAACACTGGACATTTTGCAAACAGAATGTGAACTAATTCTTGAGCCGACCCTAAACTAAGAAAATCTAATAAATCCTTATAAGCTCGATCCAGGTTTTGTCATTCAGCTTTTTGCAAAAACCTAACCGGACAATGCTGAGATTTAATGTCATTAGTGAAAGTTGTTTATGCGTCTTCTGTTTTTTCGGACTGAATGAAAAAGGCCGAAAACAGAAAGCCTGGTCTCATCCTGTTTTTAGTCAGTTATATCTTTAAGCCTTGTCAGACGTCACTTAAGACTCTAAAGTCTATCACTGTTAAAATAAAGGATTTAAATCAAAGATTCCCGTTGACTGTGTTTAAATTGTAAAGGGTGAAAGGGCAGATATCAATGGAATTATTTAAAATAAGGGTGTGCAGGGGACTTCCATTTTAAAACTCAATTTTGGTTGCGGACTATGAGGATGAGCGTAATTTCAAGCTATTGAAGACTAATTCAATATGATTGACATCCAAAAATCGAGCATCATGTCTGGTAGAGGACAGCAATGTCCGGTCAGGTTTTGGCACAACAAAAGCTGAATGATGAAACCTGTCTCTTCACATAAGGATTTAAATTACAGGGTTACAATATTAACTGACATCTGTTATTTTTAAAGAACGAAGAAGCAATCAAAAAGAACAGATTTAGCCCTAAGCGATCAAATTGTCTATTCCTTTTGCGAGGTGAAAGAATGATCGATTTTATTCAACAGTATAATCCTGTGACCCAGGCCCTATTTGCCACTCTTTTCACTTGGGGCGTAACTGCCGCAGGAGCCGGAATCGTGTTATTTACACGGACGGTGAATCAAAAATTTATGGATTCCATGCTGGGCTTTGCCGCCGGTGTAATGATTGCGGCAAGTTTCTGGTCTCTTCTGGCACCCGGACTGGAGATGGCCGAATATATGGGGCATACACCGTGGCTGACTGCTGTGATCGGTTTTATGGGTGGTGGTATTTTCATGCGGCTGACAGATAAATTCCTACCTCATCTGCATCCAGGTTTAAAACTTGATAAACGTGAGGGCATCAAAACGTCATGGCAGCGCAGCACTCTCCTGGTACTTGCTATAACCCTGCATAATATTCCAGAGGGGTTGGCAGTGGGTGTGGCATTTGGGGCTGTGGCTGCCAATCTCCCTTCTGCCACAATTGGTGGAGCCATTGCGCTGGCAATCGGGATCGGGATCCAGAATTTTCCTGAAGGGACGGCTGTCTCAATGCCCTTAAGAAGAGAGGGGATGGGGAAGTGGAAGAGTTTTCTGTTGGGTCAAGCCTCCGGGATTGTTGAGCCCATTGCGGGTGTTATCGGTGCTTTGTTTGTCTTGAGAATGCAGCATATTCTTCCTTATGCACTCTGCTTTGCTGCGGGTGCCATGATCTTTGTTGTTGTGGAGGAGCTGATTCCTGAATCTCAGCATAATCATGCCAATATTGATTTGGTAACCATGGCCACGCTGACTGGTTTTTCAGTTATGATGATTCTTGATGTTGCCTTGGGCTGATTGTTGTCGCGATCGAACGATTTTTTTGAGTGCTTTGAGTGCTGTGATGAGGGCTAACCACCAATGATTTTGGTGATAATAATTTCCAATTTCTTTTTATTGATCGGTTTCGTAATATACTCGTCCATTCCGGAGTCCAAAAAACGCTCTCGATCACCTTTTAAAGCTGCGGCCGTGGCTGCGATGATGGGGATATGGGACTGACCTGCCTCAAGTTTCCTGATTTCGGCTGTTGCTTCAAGGCCATCCATTTCCGGCATTTGTCCATCCATCAGAATCAGATCGATCTGTTCCTGCTTGAATGCCTCTACTGCCTCTTTCCCGTTGTTTGCAACCACGACCGTGTGCCCCATCTTATTGAGCATTTTTCCGGCGACCTTTTGATTCATTAAGTTATCTTCAGCCACTAAGATCCGGTAAGAGCGCTTTTCGGTTTCATCGGCGATCTTTTCAGTTGGACTGTTTATGAGATCCGGTTTGATCTGCCTGCTTTCATCAATAGTATAGCGGGTAATTATGGGTCGGTCGGGTTGGTCCGTCGTTGGACCAACTGTGGCGAAGGCCATCCTGAAGCATTCGAAAAGGTGGTGTTTTTTCACAGGTTTGGTCAGGAAAGCGGAGAAACCCACTTTTTCCATTCGGCTGGCGTCTCCGCGTTGGCCGGATGACGTTGCCAGAATCAGGATGACATGTTTGAGAATAGGGTCGGTTTTGATCATTCTACCCAGATCCTCCCCGCTGATCTCAGGTATCTGTAATTCGATCACAGCAGCCTGAAACGGGTCATTCTCTGCCTCAGCAGAATTCAAGATGGAAAGCGCTTCCTGACCGCCTTCCACGCTGTGCACTCGACAACCCCACGATTCCAGATATTCTGTAAAAATCTTTCGATAGATCAGGTTATTGTCCACAACCAGTATTTTTTGTTTTTGGATGTTTTCCGGGATTTCAACTTTCGGGGATAGATTCTCAGGTTGTTTTTCCAAGTCCAAGGTAAACCAGAAGGTTGTCCCCTTGCCCACTTCGCTGTTGACCCCGATCTCCCCACCCATCAGTTCTGTGAGTTGTTTGCAGATCCTGAGTCCCAACCCGGTTCCTCCGTATTTACGGGCTGTTGATGAATCAGCCTGGGAGAATGACTTAAAAAGGCGGTCTATCCGGTCCTTTGGAATACCGATGCCGGTATCGATCACTTCGAAGCGCAGGCTAGCCTGCCTTTTGGTATCTTTCAACAGGGAAACGTGAATCGAAACTTCACCCGTTTCTACGAACTTAAGTGCGTTTCCCCCCAGATTGAACAGAATTTGACGAAGCCGGCCGGGATCGGCTCGGAGAAGTGTTGGGACATCCTTATCGATCAGCAGTCCAAAGGCGACGCCGCTGCCTTGGCTTTGATGGCAAAAATATCTGCCAGATTTTCCAGGGCAACTTGCAAGTCGAAATCGATGATTTCCAAATCCAGTTTCCCCGCCTCAATCTTTGAGAAATCCAGGATGTCGTTGATCACCTCCAATAAAGAATTGGCGGTAATCTGAACAGATGTCGCGAAATCTTTTTGTTCCAGAGCAAGATCGGTCTCAAGCAGGAGATCAACCATTCCAATAATACCACTCATGGGCGTGCGGATTTCATGGCTCATCTGTGCCAGAAAGCCGCTTTTGGCCAGATTAGCAGCCTCAGCCTTTTCCATAGCCAGCCTCAGCTCTGTCGACATCTTTTTGTGGGTGGACAGCTCAATTTTCAGCCGGGTCCTAAGCTCGCTCAGATAACCTCCCCCGAATCCAATTGCAATAAATACAGAATGCGCTACCCAGAAATTTATGCGGTTTATATCGAAAATATTGAAATCGGACAGGAGCAGAGAAATTAGAATCGTATTGAGCAAAATTGCCGCCAGACCAGCAAAACAACCGCCTCGGCGATCAAACAAAAGAGACGCAGAAATGAGGGGGATTACAGTAAAGGCAACAGTTGCCACGGATAAAACATTGAAGAGGATAAAGAACACAATTATGTACAGCAGAGTCAGTCCAAGGACAATCGATAATCGAAATTTAACGGATGCTTGCATTGAAATTTACGGTTATGCATTTTTGCCGGTTTCGGAAGACGTTCGCAATGGCCTGGAATCACCCCCCCAAATCTCTGGATATAGCTGTTTTCTTCGGATTCCTTCTTAAACTATGCTTTCATCTTAAAAGAAAGATGATTTGATAGCAATCCTTATTACGTTGAGTGATTTAAGTCGGCGAATTCCCTCTCCCTGCTGCGACTGTTCTGCCGTTCTGAAATTGTTTTTGCCGGGAAGAGTGCTTTTTGTTCAAGTGGGGTTGTGTTTTGTGACCGGGTTTTGGATAATAGCTGTACGTGACAAGCATCATTTAAGGCTGTTGGGCAGCATCCATTAAAAATCCGTTTAAACGAGAAAAGGTAGTAGTGAGACTTCCGTCATCCAGGAATTCTTTCTCAATCAACGAAAAAGGAGATGATCATGATGACAGCAATCGTGCAGTTCAAGCTTTTAGAGCCTTTTAGTCGGGAACAGGCACAGGACGTTTTTTCAAGTACGGCCTCCAAATATCAAAATATTCAAGGGTTGATCCGAAAATATTACCTGTTGTCAGAAGATGGTGAGACTGCTGGCGGTGTATACTTATGGGAATCTCGTGCAGACGCAGAAAAACTCTATACCGAAGAGTGGAAGCGTTTCATACGGGATAAGTACGGTTCGGACCCCCTGGTAACTTATTTCGAGACCCCGGTTGTGGTCGATAGTTTATGGTAAGCTTCGGCCAGCATCAGAAAAGCGCTGATTCTTACACTGAGGTTTTCCCCATCTTCTGTTAATTTCAAGGCAGATTCCAGAAATTCGACACCCTCTTTATACCGCCCGATGACGAGGTGATTATGGCCCAATGCCATTGTGGCTTGACAACTAGCTGTTGTATTCCCCGTCTTTTGAGCCATACTGAGTGCGGATCTCGCCATACCCAAACCTTGTGAGATTTCTCCTCGGTATACCATACCAGTCCCAATTAGCGGGCGTTGCAACAGCGGAAGTCCCGTATGAGGCGCCCGGTCGACTTCAGGGGCGAATTCTTCGGCTAACTCCAATGCTTCTCGGTACCGTCCCTGACAAAAGAAAAAAATACGGCCAGTAGATTGGCGGACTGTTTCAATGGTTCGTCTTTGATCTGCCTGGCCATTTCCCAGCCTTCTTCAAAGTGCTCCATGGCGGATGTAAATTCGGAAATAATAAATTCGTGACTGCCCAGATACATCTTCAACAATGCCCGATACGGAACGAATCCCTTGCTGTCGGCCCGTTTAAGAGCCCTGTTGATAGACGTAATGGCCTTAAAAGATTAACAATATTACGGAGGTATTGTAATGACAAGTGTACGCACAAGAGTCTTTAAAAGTAATAGAAGTCAGGCTGTTCGCCTACCTAAAGCGATTGCTTTTCCGGAATCCATTAAAGATGTTGAAATAACAGCTATAGGCAACCAACGTATTATTACGCCTGCTGGTCAATCCTGGAATAGCTGGTTTGCGAGTTCAGGTGTTTCCAAGGATTTTGTGGAGGATCGGGAACAACCGGAAGACCAAGTTCGGGAGAGTTTGTGATGTTGAAATATATGCTGGATACAAATATTGTTATTTATACTATTAAAAATCGCCCCAATTACATTCGGAAACTTTTTAATAAGCATACCGAGCAGCTTTGTATTTTAGTGATGACTTTAGGCGAATTGGTGTTTGGTGCTGAACATTCACAACAGGTAGAACATAATCTGGCTGATATCGAAGCAATGGTTTCCCGGCTTGAAGTGTTGCTATTAGATAGTAAGGCGGCATTTCATTTTGGGCAGATTCGAGCCGAGTTGTATAGCCGAGGGAAACCCATAGACCCTTATGATATGATGATTGCAGGTCACGCAAGAGGATCCGGGCTTATATTGGTAACAAATAATGTGAAAGAATTTTCTCGGGTTCCAGGACTTCTCCTTGAAAACAGGGTCGCGCCGTCCCCAAACCCTTAAACACTTTCCATCTGGCAGGTGACGCACATATCCATTTTAATGCTAGCGGAATCGTCCTTTGTTACAATCTTATAATCATCATCACGGGAGGGGCGTTGGCTAATATTGTAATATGCCCTTAAAAAACGGTTGGACGAATAATTCAGCGGCGTTTTCCGGGCTGGCAATTTCCGGAAACCAGCTCGAAAGTTCAGACGCGGAGAAAATGGTCGGGATAAGCATCAGAGCCGCGATAATGGGATCAATCGGCCGTATGGAGTCGTCAATGATGCCATCGATCACTATGTTCGTCAGATTATCGGACAGCTGTTGAAATTTGTTCTCAAATTGTACTCTTTTGCTGGAAGTCAAGGCCATCAATCCGTTTGTATGGAGTAAAGGGCCGGACGGGTCAAGCTGAAACCGTACCAGATTGGAGATCGCATTGTTGATCCGGTCGCGATGATTTCCGGCTTTCCCCGCACGGGCGAGAGTATCGTCGATCATGGCGAAAGTCCGCTCATAACAGGCTGCGACTAATTCATCCTTGTTTTTGTAATGGTGATAGAAAGAACCTTTGGTACGCCCCAGTCTGGCCGCAATTCTCTCAACCGAGGCTCCTCGATATCCACTCATATTTATCAATTCAGTGGCTGCCTTCAAAAAAATCTGCTTGGACTTGGACAGCGCTTCGTAGTGAAGCGATTCTGGTTTTGGCCATTTAAAATTTTCCGGTCCGATGCCAATTGCCAGTATGTCAAACAGGCGATTCGCGATCCGGACGTAGTCCTGGTGTTGATTCAGGGCGAGCCAATAGCCAAACCAGTTAAGTTGTGCCGTCAAATAAAAAGCATAACTGTTGAGCTTATGCTTGTTTACAGTGTCAAGGTGATCCGGTCGAATCAACTCGCGTAATGAACGGAAATAGTTTCCGTAATCTTCATTTAGTTCACTTCTTTGTGGATCGCTTAGAGAAGTAATATACCCAAAGTCCAACAGGGGATTTACCTTCTCTTGGTTGATCTCTTTTTGAAAAGCAAAATAGAGCTCAAGGAATGTCCTCAGCCGTTCGTAGGAGGTCGATGCCTGTTGCGCTTGGGTAATAATCTGACGTAATTCTCCAAAAGCATACCTGTAACATGCCACAACCAGATCATCTTTGCGCTTAAAGTAGTAAGTGAGATTGGCGAATGTCATATCCACGCTGGCAGCCAGTGTCGCAAGAGTGGTGTCTTTCAGTCCGTTTTCATTAAATACCCGTGCTGCGGTTGCCAGTATTTCTGTTTGTTTCCGTTTGTATTTTTGCGTATTCCTTCTGGATCCGCCTTTGGATGAACTGAGGGGTATTTCTGTCGGTTGTGGTTTCATGGTCTCTGTGACTCCGTTTTCTTAGAAGGCAACGTACCTTGTCAGGTGAAACAAGGAATGGAAAAATCAGGGAGGCAGAACGAATCTTCAATCAGATTATGCATTCTACTTTGTGGAAGACTAGGTACAGGTTGACCTTTTCATATCCGGTTTGATTTGGCAAATTAGCGCGTTTCTGCCTCTCCACTGACTCCCGTCAAGTCTATTTGTTTTCATACCTATTTACAAAATAAAAAATTCTATAACCATACCTATAAATAAAAAATAATCTGCAGATTCTATCTTTGCATCTGGCTGGTTTTCTGTTTGCCAAACGCGAAGTTGTATCGTGTGTCAACCTTTTGGCTTGCCAAGAGATATTTTAACATGCTGTTATGTTTTGTAAAATATCAGATTATTAAAAAAGCTGCAGGATTTATCGTCAGTATTCAAGCAACAGGACAGGGGTTTTTTCTTCCGAGGTAGAATTGATGAATAAGTGTATAATAACAGAGCATAAGAAAAATATAATATTTTTTTATTGACAACGTCGAGGCAGGCGCCTAAAAATTTAACATACCAATATTAAAAATATATAAATTGAGCCAGAAACCACTTTGACAAAAAACATATAAAATGGGACAAATTCCAATTAGACATCCCAACGATAACTCGAGACATCCCAACGATAACTCGGCAGAGGAGTTTGTCATCAAATGGGTTACCAGGAATAAAGTTAAGTTGATGAGAAAAGTCCTGGTTGTATACAAGCATAACTACTCGTTTTCCATGGGCACACACCTGGCAGGGGGCTTTGACGCCAGTTGATTTTTGGGTTCGATCCGGTATTAACGAAGTCCTGGCATAGTTAAGGGCAGGGCATTTAAGGTCAACGAGATCTGCAATAAATACGGGCAGGATACGATTGCGTGCGGCGCCACCATCGCCTGGGCAATGGAGTGTTTTGAAGCAGGTATCTTGACCACGGATGATACCGGGGGACTGGAAATCAAGTTCGGCGATGCGGAAATCATGGTAAAACTGGTACAAATGATTGCCGATCGGGAAGGGTTTGGGGATATACTGGCAAATGGTTCTGCAAAAGCGGCGGCAAAACTGGGGAAAGGCAGTGAGTTTCTGATTACCTGTAAGGGATCTGAAGCACCGGCACACATGCCACAGCTCAAACGGAGCCTGGCGTTGATCTATGCGGTGAATCCCTTCGGTGCTGATCACGAAAGCAGTGAACATGATATTGCATCTGAGGAGCCCACGTTTGATATTTTCCAGGAACGTCAGCAGGTTTTGGGTTTGGTAGAACCCCAACCGGTAAGAAGCCTGGGAGCGGGAAAGATAAATTTTGCCCGCAAAACCCAGCAATTTTATAGTTTTTTGGATAGCGTCGGACTCTGTATGTTTGCCTGGGGATCAGCTTGGCAGCTCTATGGTCCGCAACAGGCTGTCGATCTTGTACAGGCGGTTACCGGTTGGGATGTTACCATCGAAGATCTTCTGACCGTCGGAGAACGTCGCATCAATATGATGCGAGCCTTTAATGCCAGGGAAGGATTAGATCGGGCGGATGATGCGCTGCCCGTGAAGTTTTTTAAACCGTTAAGCGGTGGGCCGTCAGATGGATTGGCGTTGAGTCGGGAAGAGTTTGAAAACGCACTAGACGAGTATTATCTGCAAAGTGGGTGGAACAATGACGGTCTTCCTGCTCGCCAGACATTGGAAAGGCTGGGCCTGGACTGGGTCGCTGAAAAAATGAATATCTAAAGCATTTTCTGCGCATTATCAGTCTGCCCTGAACAGGAATAGAAGAGATTAATAATGGTTTAAACCAGGTGAATAACGTACCTCATCCGAAGGTGTCGATTCCAGTGTTGGATCAACCGAATCCGGCGATAAAAAAACATCCCTCTTATCAGCAACCCTATTCGAAGTCAACGGTTCCTGGCTGATCATTCTGATCAATTCAAAAAATTTTTCAATTGATTCCGGTGTCACTGAAACCGCTCGATCAAATGAAACCGCCGGTAAATTTGTAAGCGGATCCATACTGACCTGAAGTCTTAAATGACTAAAAAACGCGACCAGTTCTCCCAGAAAACCGGCTTTGTTTCCTAACAAAAAACTTATCAGTACCATTGACTTGCATAAAGACCAGCTATCGACTGGGTTTGATGTTTATAATTTCATAAAAACAACTAATTATATCTGACTAAAATTTGTAGTATCGTAAATTGGTCTTGACTATTTTACGATACTACGTATATTAGTCAAAAAAACGATTCTAAAAATTATAGCGGTCGAATATGTATGAAACGGTCATATGAATACACATTGACAGAACATTTAAAGCAGAATCGACAAATGGTTTTTCTAACAGGTCCTCGACAAGTTGGAAAGACAACCCTTTGCGTTGGGCTTGATCCAGGCTGTACATATTTGAATTGGGATAATCAGGACGATCGGGCAAGAATTGTAGAGGGACCATCCCGTATTGCTGAGGTGGTGGGTTTAAGCACTTTACACAAGGATAAGCCAACTGTTGTTTTTGACGAGATTCACAAGTATTCCAAATGGAAGGAGTTTCTGAAAGGATTTTTCGACACTTATAGTAATCGTGTAAAAATCGTTGTAACGGGAAGTTCGAGATTAGACGTTTATAAAAAAGGTGGCGACAGTCTCATGGGGCGTTATTTTCTTTATCGCTTACATCCGTTTTCAGTACGTGAGATACTGGCTCCCAAAATAGAGGAACAAGAGATACAAACCCCAATTGCCATCAGAAAGGATGATTTAAACGATCTTTTTATGTATGGAGGATTTCCCGAACCGCAGATCAAATCCAATAAGCGTTTTTTCAATCGATGGAAAAAATTACGTCATCAGCAACTTTTTCAAGAAGATATTCGAGATTTTAGCCGGATTCAGGAAATCCAACAGATGGAGTTACTATCACAGCTTATTCAACAGCAAGTAGGTCAATTAATTAACTACACTGCCTTGTCAAAAAAAGTGAGAGTTTCAGTGGATACGATCCGTCGATGGATTATTGTTTTGAATTCACTTTATTATTGTTTTACAATCCAACCTTGGAATAAAAATATTCCCAGGTCTCTCCTTAAACAACCGAAGCTTTATCTTTGGGATTGGTCTGTCATACAGGACATTGGGGCAAAAACTGAGAATTTCGTGGCTTCTCATTTAAAAAAAGCAGTCAACTGGTGGACAGATAACGGCTATGGAAACTACAACCTTTATTTTCTAAGGGATAAGGAAAAGCGAGAAGTAGATTTTCTGGTAACACGAGACGAGCAACCCTGGTTTCTGGTTGAGGTTAAGTCTGGAAAAACCAGCCGTATTAGTCGGCAGCTTATTTATTTTAAAAAGCTAATCAATGCCGAACATGCATTTCAACTATCGTACGCCATGGAATATGTCGATCAGGACTGCTTCTCGAATGACCAGCCAGTTATCGTGCCCGTCACAACATTTTTATCACAACTGGTTTAATCAATTTCAGAAAGAATCGCTCGTATTTGAAGAAAACCTGCAACTTTGCGAGGAGTGGGAAAGATATTTCAAGATCTTTTTGATGATTTGTGGATTGTCGCTGAATGCGATTAAAAGTCGCTGGATTCCCCAGATGCCCGCTAACCGATCCGGGTATTAAGAGTCTATGGGCGGGATATTTTCCCAACGGTCCTCTGGATGAACAGCGCGGTTGATTATCGTTTTTCGGTCTGTCAGTCCGGGGTCCTGCTGGACCGAGAAGAGGAGGAAGCTGCCAAGGCATATGGCCAAAGCAAGAACTAATCCAACAATCCGGAGGAAATCGAGTTTGAATTCAATATTCAGCGCGATGGCAGTGAAAACCGCTGTCAAGGCTGCGATACTGAGCAATTGCTTCAGATGCCAACTTTCCATGATGTGTCGATTCTCAGTTTTCTCAGTGCCGTTTATCCGAAGATGAAAGGCGCCCAGGTCCCAGGCGAACAATGAAGCGGTCATCACTGTCACCATCAACTCGATTGAACTGTCCATAAATATACAATAAATAACTGCGGACGCAAAAACAAACAGGCCCAGGTGTGACGACATTTTTCAGTTTCAGGGACAGAGGCGTGACCTCCAGTACGGTCTTCAGTTTAAAAAGAAGTCGTTTTTTGAAAAGGCCCAGATGACTGCCGATGATTGCCCGAAACAGGCCAAATGTGTATTTGCCGCGATCGGTACGTATGGTATAGTTCCATTCGGCTGTCTCTCCGGGACCCAGGGTGGTCAACAAAACATTGGACCCTGCAGTTAATTCTAGCCGACTCGGCAGAAGGTCTTCCAGTAGTAATTCCTCCAGCTTTGGTCCCCGGTTCGTGATGCGTAACCTGATCACGACCGTCTGTCCATGTATGATCCGGTCGCTGTCGATTCTTCTGGAAATTTCGAATTTGATTTCAGCCGGTCTGTGCAGAAAACCAGCCCCCATATAAAAAAGAAGCGGCAGCATCAGGACGAAGAGTTCACCTCTCAGGCTCACTGCAGCCAGCATCGGCAACACAAGCAGCAGGCAACTGGGAATGAAGTTTCTAATCATGGTCAATTTTCTTTGAGAAGTGGAACCGGAACAGAGTTGCCAATACCTTCGATGACATCACTGGCAGCCCCGGCTTTCATCCACAAATCCGGCACCAGTATCAGGCGATGGATCAATACTGAATCGATGAACAGCTTGATATCATCCGGCAGGACATAGTCCCGTTTTTCGATGACAGCCCGGCCCAGGGCGAGTTTCAACAGGGCCAGCCCGGCCCGGGGACTTGCTCCCGCTGTCACCCGGGCATGCTGGCGCGTCTTGCCAACCAGATCGACAATATATCGTTCAAGGTCCGGTCCGATAAACACCTCTTCAATAGCCTGCCGCATTTGCTGTATCTGAACGGAGTCCGTGATGACATTCAACTCGATTTGATCATGTTCCCTCTGCTTTCTGCGATTCAATATCTCCTGCTCCTCTTTCGGTGTGGGATACCCTACTGAGAGCTTCATCAGGAAACGGTCCAATTGGGCTTCCGGCAAGGGAAAGGTTCCCTCAGACTCGATCGGGTTCTGTGTGGCAATGACGATGAACGGTTCGGGAAGCTTCATGGTTTCGCCCTCGATGGTTACTTGGCGTTCCTGCATGGCTTCCAAGAGTGCCGATTGTGTCTTGGGTGAAGCCCGGTTGATCTCGTCGGCCAGGACAATATTGGCGAAAATTAGCCCCTTGCGGAGTTCAAACTGATTGGTGGTCCGATCGTAAATATATCCGCCGGTGATATCACCGGGAAGCAGGTCCGGCGTAAACTGGATTCTTTTGAAATCAAGACCCAGGGCGGTTGCAAAACTGTTGGCGATCATGGTTTTGGCCAGGCCGGGAAAATCCTCAAGCAGAATATGCCCATCTGCCAGCATCGCTGTCATGATCTACAATTATTCAAAATACTGATATACGGTTGTTACTGAAATTCGACACACCGCAAGCACTTAAAACGAAAACTGATCGCACACAGCTATCTGCAGCTGACGGCATGATTGTTTCCTCATAATAGATAAACAAAGAGTTGCAGTTGTTTCTGGTTTCGCAGCAGTAAGAAAGGGCGGCCTTTTGAATAAGGTTCCATATTGAAACATGGAAATTCGTCTATGGTAGGACTTGGGGAAAAAATGATAATTGTATAACAGGTATGCTTTTTCAACAACTATTTTGCAAATCATCATGAAAACTTAGTATCTATTCAGCTCCCCTCCGTCGAGGGGATTATAATTCAAAACACGCATGAATCCATCCATGGAGCTGTTGGAAAACGTCCTGTTTTCCATCGTTTTGAATCATAATCCCCCCGACTCCGGTAATGTGGTGAATAGTTACAAAACTTATTGAATTGATTGGGCTTACTTTTTATACTTTTAAATACCTTTCAGTAATCAAAATGTAACTCACATAGCATACCGCTTAAAAAAAATTATAACTATCCAAGCCCTGATCCATCCGATTTTCTGCCCTTTAAAAATGGAGCACTAAACCATGGCACTCTTCCTGATTATTAAAATAAATATCCATAACTAGCAGAATTTTTACGATATATAATTTGTAACCACCTCGTTATCAACCCAGATTATCAGGCGAGGATTAATTTCATCTCAAGAACCTGATCCAGTTCAATAAATCCTTTATTTCATTTTATAACAGAAGTTTAATCAATATTTTCAGCTTTTTTATTGACACCTACTGTTTAGGTCTATATAAAACATACTATATTTAAAAATTATTACCTGGCGAATCTGTTGCGGAAATATGGACACAACTGATGGAAAAAATGCCCGAAAGAACTGGAGATTGATGGCCCGCATCAGTATCTCGCCGGACGAGAAGAAGATCTGTTTCGGACATATAGAGGGATGTAGGTTCAAAGAGCCGGGACACGCGATGCGCATCGCCAACAAGGAGCATAATCCCGGCTGGTAAGCTTATCCGCGCTGGACGAAGGACGGCAAGGCGGTGATCTACCATGCCAACACAACCGGAAAAGGCAGGCTCTATCTCTATACGTTGAAAGACGGTAAAACAGAGCAGGTGTCGACGAATGACTGGATTGACTTCCGCTATCCCCATGGAGAAGATACACCTAAATAACCATGCCTTTTGGCCGTGTGCGGGGGCGTTATCCAAATAATACAGTGAAAGCGGGACGCGATATGAATAGGATGAAACGGAGAGATTTTCTAAAAGCCAGTATCGGCACGACAGTTATTGCAGGATCAGTATTTCCTTTTGCAGCCCATCGTGGATCTGCCCGGGAATTTACACCCGAGGCAAAAACGAAAGTGTCCGCTATTCGCGGCACTGACCTGGCTTCAATGACCCATGATGCTATCGAAGCTCTCGGGGGAATGAGCAAGATTGTTGAGAAAACGGCCCGACAAAGGGACAGGGCGGTAAGACCGTTGACATGAAAAAACGACTCGGCTCGTGGGCGGTTGTGGCCGGTACCGATATCATGGCAATCGACGCGACGGCCGCGCGGATTATGAGCCATGATCCAGGCAAGGTAAAGCAGCTTACAATGGGTGCCGAGATGGGCCTTGGAAATATCCGGTCCTCGTCAATCGAGATAGTGGGAGAAAAACTTGATAATCTTCAAGTAGCATGGAAACCCGCAAAGCTTAAGGGAAAAAATCAGTTTTAGGAGCGCAAATGTCTAACTCAACAATTCTTGACTGCAAATTATTTAGCCCGGAAAGCATCAGCCGGGAAACCTCTGAATTGAATGTCGAAATCCAAAAGACTGCTGCGAAAACGCCTCCAATCTATACGGTTCCACCTCAAAAAATCAGAGATAATACAGAGGCAGGCAAGGGGTTTTGGCTGGTTAAGCGTCTTGATATTGTCGAGGATCGTTCTATTTCCGGACCGGCAGGGAACATTCCGCTCCGTGTATTTGTTCCGGAAACGGTCCGGGGAGTCTATCTGCATATTCACGGTGGTGGTTTTATGCTGGGCCGTGCTTACTATTCCGATATGGCAATGGTCCAATTGGCCAATAATTGCGGGATGGCTACCGTCAGTGTTGACTATAGGCTTGCACCGGAGAATCCCTATCCCGCTGGAGCTGACGATTGCGAAACGGCTGCTGTCTGGTTGGTGGAAAAAGCCAAAAAGGAGTTTGGAACGGAACTTCTTCTGATCGGCGGAGAATCAGCAGGAGCGAATCTTTCAGTCGTAACAATCCTGAGAATGAGGGATAAACACCGTTTTACCGGTTTTACAGGCGCCAATCTGGTTTATGGAGTCTACGATCTGACCCATACGCCCAGCGCCAAAAATTGGGGAGAAGAGAGAAAACTGATCCTGACGACAAAAGTAATGAACTGGTTTCATCAAAATTATGTTTCCGCAAAAAAAATGTCTGATCCAGATGTATCCCCGTTAAACGCGGACCTGTCAAACATGCCTCCAGCTTTGTTTACTGTAGGAACCCTCGATCCGCTGCTCGACGATACATTATTTATGCACTCCCGCTGGATTGCCGCTGGAAATGAAGCCGAATTAGCAGTCTATCCGGGCGGGTGCCACGCCTTCAATGCTTTTCCCATTGGGATTGCACATCAGGCCAACAAAAAAATGGGTCAGTTTTTCAGCAAACAACTTGAGTGAGTCAATCGCCATAACCCTGAGCACTGGTCCATCAAGTTGAACTCTTTAAGACAGGCTTTGAATTCAGGCTGGGAAACAGCAACAGGCAACAGTCCGGTCTTACTGGGAAATGCCTGGCGAAATTTGGTGCTGGGACCTGGATAATGAAAACCAAAAAGATTAATGAAAATCAAAAAATCAAGGAGGGAATAACCGTATGTCAAATAAAATAATAGCCCCAGGATGGGAGCACTCTTATAAAGCAGGCTACACGGACAGCAAAGGCATTTATGCCGGGGGTTCCGAAATTCTCCTACTCGCGGGTCACCAGGGTAAATTGTATGCCGCCTGCTCGTATTGGATGGACCCACGAAATATCTGGTATGGCGGGAAAGACGCAAGCACGGCCTGGGGCCAGATATTGAGGCTTGATAAACCCGGTGGCCGATGGGAGGTCGATCTTGAAATGGGTCCTCACCATCTAAGGCCCGAAATCGTCAAATCAGTCACGTTTGAGACAGATGATAAAGGAAATAAGCTGGAGAAGCCGATCAGTTTGTTGGTCGCCAGCTCTTATTGCTGGATCCCCGGGGGAATGGCTATCAGTGTTTTCGTCCGCGATGATCAGACAGGCCAATGGGAAAAAACAACGCTGGTACCTTCCACGGGAGAGGCGGGGGAAAACAATTCAGTTCGAGCCATCAATGTACATCGTGACGCAGTCACGGGAATTGACCGCATCTTCCTCACCGTCGGGATTTTGGGTATTTATTCCGGTGTTTATGATCCCCGGTTACCGGGAAAAATCCGCTGGGATAATCAGTCAGAATCAGGCCCGGTTGAAACACGCCCCCTGGCTGTTATCGAGGCCAATGGATCCCTCTTGTTTTCCACCGGGTCGTTTATCTATAAAAGAAATGACGGCCCGTCACCCACTTATTCCGTCGTTTTGGATGCCAGTGAGATAAACACGGAAAGCGTTCAATCGGCCGTCGGAGGGGTACGGGGACTGACAGCCATCCCCAACCCGAACGGGCAGGGGGAATCCCTCCTGTTTGTCTGGTCGGCCAGCGGCAAGACCCGGGGTTGTATCTACCGTTTGGATCCCGACGGGAAAGGGGGGTATACCCGCACCGAAGAAGAATGTCTTCACACCCTGATAACCGATTACTTTGATGGAAACCCTGTCCATTATGTGGGTGCCGCCTTCAATGATATTCTTCCCGTTATCAATCCTGCAACCGGGGAAACAAACTATCTCATCGGTATTAACGCCGTGATCGGGGGAAACCGTTTCCCCCTGTGGATGGGGAAACCTACAGGCGGTTTCTATGCCGGGGCTATGTATGCCATAAGAGATAACAATGGAAAGTACTGGCTGAACGAAGTAAACGGTCCCAGTGACGAACACAAGCCTCCTCTGGTGGCCACGCGTGCCTACGCGCTGTCACCTTTTAAGCAGGATAACCAACAGGTTGTATACTTTGGTGGATTTGTCGGGGATTACGGCCCATCTCCCAACACAGCCTGGGTTTTTGGATCATCGGTGAAGAATGCCTTGCGCAAGGACGCGTCCAGACCGGTAAAACTGAGTCCGAAGCAGATTGAAAGCCAACTGGCTGAGATGCAGAAGTCCTACATTTTCAATCATCTTGAACAGCCGGCCTTCAGCGTTCAGATTCCCGGGGAATTTGTTCAACGGGCACCTTCCAGCGACAATGTGTTTAATGCCCACAAAGCATTCAATACTCTGTCTATCAGTGTCGCCAAACTGGGAGAAAGTGCAGACCTCAGCCAGGCAGCCGATTCCTATATCGCTGATCTCAAACAGATTGGCCAGGGAGCAGCTGAACTCGAAAAAGAAACGAAGACCCAACTGTCGGATGGGACGCCAGCGGCAGAGTTGCTCGTCAAATGGGTGACCAAAAGCAACCTGGCGCAGACAACACAGGCCTTGATCGTGTATATCGCCGGGCATGCGGTTACCATAGGCACCCACACCGAGCAGGGCCGACTGCCAGAAAAAGGATTTTTTAACACCATCACGTTTAATTGATTATGGTATCCATCGGCCAATAATCGCAAATCAGCGATTCTAGTTCATTGATGAAATAAACTTATTCTGGGTCTGTAATTCTGATTGTAC
>Ga0233431_1002909_pt1 | contig 22185 bp, 19 predicted proteins | sample SI_118_April2016_FD_179867 | JGI IMG/M metagenome (GOLD analysis project Ga0233431, IMG submission 179867) | Seawater microbial communities from Saanich Inlet, British Columbia, Canada - SI_118_April2016_200_MG | ecosystem: Environmental > Aquatic > Marine > Inlet | place: Canada: British... | reverse complement strand
AGCCATCGCACCAGCGTCAGGCTGGACTGACCCGAAAACCCCGGAAGGGGCCAAAATATCCGGCAATACGCTCTCCGGCCCGACAACGGAAAACCCCTCGTCTTCGAGCGCGCCGACCAGAGCCGACAAAATGGCGTCGTCGCCATCGCCGAGACCGCCGGTGCGGGCCAAAAACCGCATGGTCCAAAGATCAGGCCTGAGTTCGGATAAGGTGGGCCGGCGAATGGCGCCGGCCATGATCAATTCTTCGACGCCCTCGTGACGCAGGCGCCTAATGGCTTTTCCTGCTGCGCCGATACGTAATGAAACATGGGGGATCGGTTGGCCGTCGATAGGGGCCGTCAGATGGGGATCACACTGGCCATCGAAGGCAACCACGAAGAACGGTCGGCCAGAGCGCACGCAATGGCTGACAACGAGCGCCGGCAAAGCGCCGCCGCCGGCCAGAACGCCCAGTTTACGCGCCATCTTCCGCGCCGGGCTGACATATGGCCCGCGATGAATCAGCCTGAATGAAGTCGGTAATTTCGTTCACCGGTTCGTTGTCCTTGAACATTTCGGCAACGACATCCAACCTCTCGCCCAGGGTGCCCTCTTGCGCAAAAAGAAGGCGATAGGCGCTCCGCAGGTCGTGAATAACTTCGCGCGACAGCCCTCGTCGCCTGAGGCCGATGAGATTCAGGCCCGAAAGGCGGGCCCGGTTCCCAACAACCGAACCGTAGGGTATGACATCGTTCTCCACACCCGACATTCCACCGACCATGGCGTGCTTTCCAATACGCACGAACTGATGAACGGCGGAAAGCCCGCCGAGAATGGCCCATTCACCAATCTCGACATGACCGGCAAGGGTCGCGTTGTTGGCCATGATCGCATGATCTCCCACCTGGCAATCATGCGCCACATGGGTTCCCACCATGAAAAGACAGCCATCGCCGACCTTCGTCAGCATTCCACCGCCTTCGGTTCCGGGATTCATCGTAACATGCTCGCGGATCACGTTTTCCCGCCCGATCTCAAGCCGTGACGGTTCGCCCGCGTATTTCAAATCCTGCGGAACGTGGCCAATCGATGCAAAGGGGAAGATTCGCGTCTCAGCACCGACATGCGTCCTTCCCTCGACAACCACATGGGAAAGCAAGGTGACGCCATCGTCGAGCACAACATCGGCGCCAACGCAACAATACGGCCCGACGGAAACGCCTTTTCCCAGCCGGGCGCCTTCAGCAATAATTGCCGTGGGGTGGATCGTGTTCATTCAATCATCCACGATCATGGCCGCAAAGGTGGCCTCTGCGACAAGAGTGCCTTCAACCTTCACCTCGCCCCTGAATTTCCACACGTTTCGCCGGTTGCGTTCCTTGGTGATGTGGATATGCAGGGTATCGCCCGGCATTACGGGTTTGCGAAAGCGCGCATTGTCCACCGACATGAAATATACCAGCTTTCCTTCCGAATCAGCGCCCAGGGTTTCGACCACCAGTACGGCGGCCGTTTGCGCCATCGCTTCGATCATCAGAACACCCGGCATCACCGGTCGACTTGGAAAATGCCCGGGGAAAAACGGTTCGTTCATGGTGACGTTCTTGATGCCGACGGCGCTCACGTCGGGAACGACGCCGATAACGCGGTCAATCATCAAAAACGGATATCGGTGCGGAATCATTTCCATGATCCGATTGATATCCATCGTTACGCCTTCGGAAATCGTTGCCTCTGCACCCATTATTCAGTTCCCCGTCCCTTCTTCTTCGACAGTCCTGCCAATGTCGCAATCTGCCGCCAGTATTCGCGCGCAGGCATAGCCGGTGAGCCAGCGACCGTTGCACCCGGTTCGACGTCCCGCATGACACCGCTCTGAGCAGCGATCTTCGCCCCTGTCCCGATTTTCAGATGCCCCGTCAGGCCAACCTGTCCGCCCATCATAGCGAAATCCCCGACCTTCGTGCTTCCCGAAATCCCGACCTGGGAAACGACGATACATCCACGCCCCAATTCGACGTTGTGAGCGATTTGCACGAGATTGTCGATCTTGGTGCCGGCGCCGATGATGGTATCCGGTCCGGCTCCTCGGTCGATGGTCGTATTGGCCCCGATCTCAACATCGTCACCGATAATGACCCGCCCCAACTGCGGCACCTTTTCGTGACCTTGTGGCCCCAAGGCAAACCCGAAACCATCCTGCCCCGCACGAACGCCCGCGTGGATAACCACGCGCTTTCCGATACGGCTGTGGGTCAAGGATGCGCAGGGCCCAATGACACAGTCGTCGCCGATGTCAACACCCGCCCCAATAACCGCATTGGCGCCGATTCGGCAGCGCAGTCCGATCCGCGCATCCGCCCCAATAACGGCACCGGCTTCGACCGAGCACCCCTCTCCCAGTTCCACCGTCGGGTCGACCAACGCCCGGGGCGATACCCCCTCTTCGATCTTGTCGCTCGGATAAAAGGCCTGTGCCACTTTCGCATAGGCACGGTACGGGTCCTTCGTCAGCAGCAGCGCCATTCCCTTCGGCGCCTTAGCCGCGACATTCGGATGCACCAGACAAGCACCCGCGCCGCTTTGCGAAAACGCATCGACGTAACGCTTATTATCCAGAAAACCAACGTCGGATTTTGTTGCGGTCTCCAGAGCCGATACATCGGAAAATTCCATGCCTGGATCGGCATCGCCGCCCATCTCCGCACCGGAAATTTCGGCCAGTTGCGCAAGCGTAAAGGGACCGGCTACGGCAAAGAAGCGTGAATCCGCCATCGTTTATTCTTTCGGTTCCGGAACCTTAACCGTTGTCACGCTCTCATTGAGGCCCGCAATGATCACGTCGGTAATATCCATTTTCTTTGAAAAGAAGGCCACCGTGTCGGTTCGCAGAATAATCGAAATATTGTTTTGCGCCGCGAAACTGGCGACGACGCCGCCAACCGCCTTGTTTGCTTCCACCACGGCTTTCGAGCGGACTTCATTCATGCTTTGCTTGCGTTTTTGCACTTGGCGTTGAAAATCCACGACACGTTTTTCGAACTTCCGGCGTTCCTGTGCGTACGCTTCCGGGGAAACGATCGCGCGCTTGCGCGCCAGTTCCCGGTCAGCCTTGCGAAGTTCGTCCTCCTCGGCCTGGATCAGGCCCTGTAGTGACGACCGATACTCCTCAAGCTGCTTTCGAATGTTTTTGAAGACAACGCCTTCGGCATTGATCTTCTGCAGATTGATTACCGCAATGCGAAGCGACGCCGGTTGTTCCGCTTTTTCCTGAGAGATCGCCGGAGCACCCAGGAAGCACACAGCCGCCAGCGAAACCAGCATTAATCGCAATACCTTCGAATAAAACATTCGATTAGAACCTTGTTCCGAAATTGACCCGAACCGTCTCCTCGCGATCGAAATCTTCCTTCAACCATGGGAAGCCTAAATCGAGGCCTATGGGGCCGAAATTTGACCGCCAAGTGAAGCCAAGGCCGCTGCCGGCCCGAACACTTCCGGTATCCTGAACTTCGGAACCGGTATCACTGAGTTCCGTGAGGCCACCGATATCGGTGAAAATCCGTCCGTTGACAGGAATTTCCTGCGGGAAACCCAGCGGAAACCGCAACTGGACCCTGCCTGTGTAGTAAAACTCGCCGCCGAGCGCATCGTCGGTCGTACTATCACGCGGACCGATGCCCGAGGTCTCGAAGCCCCGCACGCTCTCGCCTCCGACAAAGAAACGGTCGGTCAGATCGACATCCTCTCCCAATCCGATGATCGACGCGACCGTACCGCTGACCTGCAGTACCCAATCTTTCTCGAATTCGAAAAACTTACCCAACCTGACCCGATTTCGAAAATAGCTTTTGGATCCGCCAAGTCCGGCAACGTCGTTTGCCAGGCTCGCGAACCATCCCTCGTTCGGCAAAAAGCGGTTGTCCCGCGTATCATAGCTGATGAAGTGGCCAATCTGCGAAAGTGTTTCCGATCCTTCGGCCGCCTTAATAAACCGCGAAGCCGAGTTGTCGACATCGGTCACGTCCGATATCTTGAACGTATACTTATACCCTTGCCGAATATTTTCGGTAATCGGGTAACTGGCCCGCAATGCAAATCCCTTCTCTTCGATATCGTGAGACTGCGTATCCTGCAAATCCTGATTGACGAGGAAGAGGTCCACGCCCGCAGATATCTCTCGTCCCATGAAATAGGGATCGGTAAACGACATATCGACTTCGCTGCCGGTACCAGCCACTGTGAAGCTCAGCTTGGCATCGTAGCCTTTACCCAATAAATTCTTTTCACGAATGGTGATATCGCCGAGCGGTCCCTGAGAAGTGGAAAATCCCGCACCAAAAGTAAGTGCACCGGTTGATTTTTCCTCGACATCGACTTCGATCACCGTTTTATCAGGTGCGCTTCCCGGCACCCGAGCGACACGAACCTTGCCGAAAAACCCCAGATTTTGAATACGCTGGCGTGATCGCCCGAGTTTGGCGGCATTGAAGGCGTCACCTTCTACGAGGCGAAATTCCCGTCGGATGACTTCGTCGACGGTGCGAACGTTTCCCCCGATATCAATGCGTTCAACGAAGACGCGCGGTCCTTCGTTAACCTCGAAGGTCACATCGATGGTATGGTTCTCGTGGTCGCGGTTTAACCTTGGCCGCACATCAACGAACGCATATCCGAGCGTGCCAACGGATTCGGAGATCGCATCGACACTTTCATCAATGGCATCGACCTCATACCAGTCGTCTGTTGCGACCTCCAAAAGTCCCTTGACCGCCTCAGGATCCAAATCGCGAAGTGTCACATCGACATCAACGGCTCCGAATTTGTACCTCTGCCCCTCGTCGATGGTGAACGTTATGAAAAAGTCCGTACGATCCGGCGTCAATTCGGCGACCGCTGACATAACTCTAAAATCTGCGAACCCTTCGTTCAGATAGAAACGACGCAAGAGTTCGCGATCCAGCGTCAAGCGGTCCGGATCATAGCGATCATCCGAAGAAAACAACCTGTACCACCGGGTCTCCCGCGTGCGAATTTCATCCAACAAATCGCCATCGCTGAATTCGCGATTACCAACAAACCTTATTTTCCGAATTTCCGTCAGCGAACCTTCGCTGATTTCAAAAACCAAATTTACGCGGTTTTGGGGAAGCTGGATAACCTTCGGTTCCACGGCCGCCGCAAAGCGCCCGTTGCGCCGGTAAAGGGTAAGAATGCGTTTCACGTCGGCCTGAACTTTCGAGCGCGTATAGATAATACGAGGCCGCAACGTGACCTCCGCACCCAGTTCCTCGTCGTCCAAACGGTCGTTTCCTTCGAACGCGATGCGGTTAATCACCGGGTTTTCGGTCACGTTGACGATCAACGTTTCACCCCGGCGGCGAATGGTCACGTCCGTGAACAATCCGGTCGCAAAAAGACTCTTCAGAGACCGATTTACGCGCAGAGGATCAAAAGCGTCGCCCTCGCGGACCAGCAGGTAAGATCGAACCGTATCTGATTCGATCCGCTGCCCTCCCTCGACAACGATTTCGCGAATCACGCTGCCCGATTGCGCGCCCGCCTGCTTAGCCAAAAACGTCGGCAACAAGAGGCCGAAGGCGAGCAGCAGAATGATAAAATAGCGACGCACGCGTTTACCCCCGGGCTTATTGTTGTCGTCAGGTGACGAGCCCCTCAAGGAACTCCAACACCTTGAAATGGTGCACCAAGTCGTTCCAAGTGGCGAATACCATTAGGAGCAATACCAAAATCAGGCCGAAACGGAAACCGTATTCTTGGATACGTTCGGTCAACGGTCGCCCCCGGATCGCCTCCGCGAAGAAGAAGACCAAGTGTCCCCCGTCAAGCATCGGTACCGGAAATAGGTTAATCAATCCCAAATTTATCGACAGCAAGGCCATGAAATTGATCAGATTGACGAACCCCCCTTCCGCAACCTCGGCCGACATCTGAGCAATTCTCAGTGGTCCGCCAAGCTCTTCCGACGGTCGGGACCCGACAATCATCTGCCCAAGGTATTCGAGGATACGCCAACTCATCGAGACCGTTACTTCTACCGATTTCCACACCGCCTCACCGGGCCCCAAGCGAACATATTCCAATCTGGAGGAATCGGCTGAAACGCCAAGCAGACCGACCTCGCGCTCGCTCCCGTCCGCTCCGGAAACCTTGTGAACCTTGGGCGTCGCCGTAAATGTCCTTTGCAAGCCATCCCGCGCAACAAGGATATCAATGGAAATGCCGGGTTTTCCCGATACGATCCGTCTGAGATCGTCAAACGAATGAATGGCTTCGTCGTCGACACGCAATATTTCGTCACCGGGCACCAACCCTGCCACCGCCGCAGCGCTGTCGGACTGGACCGTCGCGACGAACGGAAGCAACCGTGGGCTGCCTGATATGCCAAAAATGCCCGCAAAAAGAACGATGGCGAGCGCGAAGTTGGCGATCGGCCCAGCAGCCACAATCGCGATGCGTTGCAACAAGCCTTTGTGGGCGAAGGAGATATCTTTTTCGGCCTCGGTTAGCGCACGCTCTTCCCCCTCGTCGCCTTCCATGCTATCGGCCTCGCCGAACATCTTGACGTATCCACCGAGTGGAATTGCGCTAATTTTCCAGCGGGTCCCCGCCTTGTCATTCCAGCCGTAGATTTCGGGTCCGAAACCGATGGAAAAGACCTCAACCCGCACGCCGGAGCGACGGGCCACCCAGTAGTGCCCCATCTCGTGAACGAACACGAGCACGGTCAACACGAAAACAAACGGGACCACATTGTCCCAAACAAAACCAATCAATTCCATAAACGGAAGTCCGTTCTTCAGTTTTAGTTCTTAGTGACGGTTCGACATCCGGGAGATACTCTCCTTGGCGATGTCGCGCGCGGCGGCGTCGGCCAATTGAACGTCATCCAGCGTTACGAGAGGGCCGTTCGCAGCGCGGCCCAGCGTATCCTCGACTACGCGCGCTATATCGAGAAACCCTATTTCCTCGCCCAGAAAACTCTGCACCGCCTGTTCATTCGCCGCATTAAGAATGGTGGTAGCGGAACCGCCCGTTTGCAATGCCTCGCGCGCAAGCCGCATTGCCGGGAAGCGTTCCGGGTTCGGCTTCTCGAACGTCAGTGTGCCGATGTCGGCCAATGAAAGCTGTGGCGCGGGCGCCGACATACGCCGCGGCCAACCCAGCGTATAGGCAATCGGTATTCGCATATCGGGCGACCCCAACTGGGCCAAAACGGAGCCATCTACATAGGCGACCATGCTGTGCACGACCGACTGCGGGTGAACGAGGATCTCGATGTTTTCTTCGGCAACGGGAAAAAGGTGGTAGGCCTCGATCAATTCGAGACCCTTGTTCATCATGGTTGCCGAATCGACCGAGATTTTCGCCCCCATATCCCAGTTCGGATGGGCAACGGCCTGCTCGCGGGTCACGGTTTCCATATCGGCCATGCCCATGCGCAAAAACGGCCCGCCCGAGGCCGTCAAAATGATCCTGTCGATACAATCCGCCTGGGCGAAGTCAAGGACCTGGAATATGGCGTTGTGTTCGGAATCCACGGGCAGCAGTATTGCACCGCTGCGTGCGATTTCCGCCATCATCACATCGCCGGCGGAAACCAGACATTCCTTATTGGCCAGCGCCACAACCGCGCCGCGGCGCACAGCCTGCATGGTCGGGCGCAATCCAGCGGCACCAACGATGGACGACATCACCCAATCGGCGGGCCGGTCAGCCGCTTCGACAATGGCTTCGGCCCCGGCCGCAACCTCGACGCCACTACCCGCGAGTTCCTTTTTTAAATCCGCGTAGCGGGCCTCGTCGGCAACAACGGCAAGCCGCGCATTCAGCGCCCGCGCCTGATCGGCCAGCAAGGAAACGTTCGAATTCCCGGTCAGAGCCTCGACCTGAAACGTATCGGGCTGCCGTCCGACCAGATCAATCGTGCTACAGCCGACCGATCCGGTGGAACCGAGGATCGTTACCCGTCGCGGTTCGTCTGCCCATGGGGCGTCGCTCAAAACCATACCAATCCATTGTCCCGGTTAATCAGAGAGACGAGAGCGACCACGGCAGCCACTGCCATAAGGCCGTCCACTCTATCCAGAAGTCCGCCATGCCCAGGCATGATCGCACCGGAGTCTTTTACTCCAAAGCGGCGCTTTACCCAAGATTCGAATAGGTCTCCGCTCTGTGCGACGATGGCCAGAAACCCGCTGTAAACCGCCAAAGGCCAGAATGCGGCTTGGCCGATCCCGAAGGCAAACGCCGCTCCGACGCCGCCCGCGCAAATTATGCCGCCGATCAACCCGGCCCAGGTTTTTTTCGGACTTACGCGGGGCAACAATTTGGGCCCGCCGATCATGCGCCCGAAGGCGTAGGCTCCCGTATCCGTCGCCCAGACCAGCGCGAACAGCCAATATACCGCATCACGCCCTGCCGCATCGCGCAGCCAGACCAACGACAAAACCGGAATTCCGATATACAGGACACCCGCCGAAAGCCACGGAGCGCCCGCGGATGCTTCCGCACGACCAAATAACGATGCCGCCACACCGGCCAAAACCGCACCCGCGCCAAGCGCGGCAAATCCAAGATCAAAATGACCCAATCCCGCGGTCAAGACCGCCCCGATCAAACAAAGCCCTGCCACCGTCACTTCGATTGAGGCCGCCTTGCGGCCGCACAAACGGCCCCATTCCCATATGAGAACGGCGCAACCCACTGCAACAAACACCTCAAAATACGGAGACCCGAAATGGATCGCCGCCAAGGTAGGCGGCAGCGCCACGACCGCCGAGAAAATTCGCATCCAGATGGCGCCGTCCCCTTTCCCGATATCGGCGTTTAACCGCCGGTCATGCCGAAACGCCGTTCGCGCCCCTGAAACTCGACGACCGCCTGATTAAACAATTCGCGCGAAAAATCGGGCCAATGCGTATCAACGAAGACAAACTCAGTATAGGCGAGCTGCCATAGAAGAAAGTTGCTAAGGCGTTGTTCGCCGCTGGTCCTGATCAACAAATCGGGGTCCGGCAGATCGGCCATGAACAGGTGATCCGAAAAAGCCGCCTCGTCGATGTCTTCGGGGTTCATGGACCCCGCCTTCACAGCCTCGGCGATGCGCCGTGCGGCGGTCGTAATTTCCTGCCGCCCCCCGTAATTCAGGGCAATAACCAGGGTCAGGCGGGTATTTTCTTTTGTCAGCGCCTCGGCATCCTCGATTAACGAGACAATATCGGCAGCCAAGGCGGATCGTTCCCCGACTATGCGCAAACGCACCCCGTTTTTGTGGAGATTGCCGACCTCGTTACGCAAATACAGGCGCAGAAGGCCCATCAGGTCCCGAATTTCACCCTGCGGACGGTTCCAGTTCTCGGATGAAAAGCCGAACAGGGTCAGGGTCGAAACGCCGCAGTCCGCAGCCGCCTCGACAATCTCGCGCGCGACCTCCACCCCCCGGCGGTGACCGGCGGTTCGCGGAAGACCACGCGCCTTCGCCCAACGCCCGTTACCGTCCATAATGACGGCCACGTGCAAAGGCGCCGAAGCGCCGCCAGAGGTTAGCGGAACAACTTTCATTCAATCAGACCTGCATAATCTCGGATTCCTTATTTTTCAGGGTCTCATCAATTTTCTTGATGTGATCGTCGGTAAGATCCTGAACCCGCTGGCCGTAATCCTTTTGCTCGTCTTGCGAAATGTCACCCGCTTTTTCGGACTTCTTTAAATCGTCCAGGGCATGACGGCGAACGTTGCGCACGGCAATCCGTGCGTCCTCGGCATACTTACCGGCGACCTTGGTCAATTCCACGCGCCGCTCTTCGGTCAGCGCCGGAATGGGAACCCGCACCATCTGGCCGTCGTTGGATGGGTTGAGGCCCAGCCCCGATTCCAAAATCCCCTTCTCGACCGCTTTCACCAATCCCTTGTCCCAGACCTGAACGGTCAGCATCCGCGGTTCCGGCACACTGATGGTTCCAACCTGGGTTATCGGCATCTTGCTGCCATAAGCATCGACCATCACGGGTTCCAGCAGGCTTGCCGCTGCCCGGCCCGTGCGCAACCCGCCGAATTCCTTTGCCAGGGCATCTACCGCGCCTTGCATTCGCCGTTCGAAGTCGCCCTTGATCGCTGCGAATTTTCCGTCGACCACTTCCACCTCCCTCTAGCGGATAACCGTATATACGCCGTCCCCCCGGACGACGTTCCCAAACGCTCCCGGATTGTGAAGCGAAAAGACGAGAATTGGAACCTTGTTGTCCCGCGCGAGCACAATCGCCGCGGCGTCCATGACCTTGAGGTCCTTCATCAACACGTCCCGATAGGTCAATTCTTCGTATCGCTCGGCGTCCGCATCCTTTTTCGGATCGGCAGAGTATACGCCGTCCACCTGCGTCCCCTTCAGAATGGCGTCGCACCCCATTTCAACCGCGCGCAGGGCGGCAGCCGTATCGGTGGTAAAGAACGGATTTCCGGTTCCAGATGCAAAAATAACGACCCGGCCCTTTTCCATATGCCGGATCGCCCGTCGGCGAATGTAGGATTCGCAGACCGAGGCAATCGGGATGGCCGATTGCACCCTGGTTTCGACGCCCTTTTTCTCGAGGGTATTCTGGATGGCCAGCGCATTGATGACGGTGGCCAGCATCCCCATGTAGTCGCCCCCGGCGCGATCCAGGCCGACATCCTGGGCCATACTGCCACGGAATATGTTTCCTGCGCCGACAACCACCGACACCTGGACGCCCATTTCCGTTACTGTCTTGATTTCCTCGGTAATGCGATCAAGGGTTTCGAAATCAAAACCAAACTCCCGGTCGCCCATTAAACCTTCACCGGAGAGTTTCAGTAAAACACGCCGATATTTAGGTTTTGACGCCATGGAATCATCCGTCCGTTCAGCTCAAATTACAAAAATAGCCGCAGTCGCGCCTGCGGCTTCAATCGATATTACACTATCCAACACCAGTCGGTCTTGAACAATTTTGGCGGGATTACGGCCCTGCATCCCAATGCAGGGCCGTTTTTCCACAAAAGATCAACCGCCCGCCGTCGCAGCGACTTCGGCAGCGAAATCCTCATCCTTTTTGGCCAGGCCTTCGCCCAGCGCATAGCGGATGAATCCACCGACTGCAGCAGCGCCACCGGCTTCCTTGCCGGCGTCGGCAACCACATCGCCGACCTTGCTTTCGGTATCCATAACAAACACCTGATCTACGAGGCAGGCTTCCTCGTAGAACTTGCGAAGGCGGCCTTCGACCATCTTTTCAATGATGTTTTCGGGCTTGCCGCTGGCACGGGCCTGATCGGAAAGAACGTTCTTTTCGCGTTCCAGGGCCTCAGGGTCCAGATCATCCCGCGAAACCGACTGCGGATTGGCGGCGGCAACGTGCATGGCGACATGCTTGCCGACCGTTGCCAGCTTGGCAGCATCGGCGTCGGACTCGACGGCTACGAGAACCGCGATCTTACCAAGGCCGTCACCGGCTGCATTGTGGATGTAGGACCCGAGAACGCCACTCTTGACCTTGAGCACCTGGGCGCGCCGAAGCGACATGTTTTCGCCGATGGTCGCGATCATGTGGGTCAATTGATCGGCAACGTTACGGCCTTCGCCACCGGGATACTCGGCGACCTTGATCGCATCCATGTCGCCGTCGTTGGCCAGCGCGATGCCGGCAACGGCTTTGACGTATTCCTGAAAAGTTTCGTTGCGCGCCACGAAGTCGGTTTCGGCGTTAACTTCGACAACCGCACCCGCGTTTCCGTCGAGCGCGACACCAACCAGACCTTCAGAAGCGATGCGGCCTGCTTTCTTCGCCGCCGCCGCCAAACCCTTCTTGCGAAGCCAGTCGACACCGGCCTGGACGTCACCATCGGTTTCGCCCAGCGCTTTCTTGCAATCCATCATGCCCGCGCCCGTAAGCTCGCGCAGTTCCTTCACCAATGCGGCGGTAATCTGTGCCATTGTTTTCCTCGTACTACTAATTCTTGCTTGATCCGAAAAGCGTTCAGGACACCCAAACGCCATCCGGCATACTTATGTGAGATCAGGCTTCAGCCTTGGGCTCTTCGGCCTTGGGCTCTTCGGCCTTAGGCTCTTCGGCCTTGGGCTCTTCGGCCTTGGCTTCCTCAGCCTTGGGCTCTTCGGCCTTGGCTTCCTCAACCTTGGGTTCCTCGGCCTTGGCTTCCTCGGCGGGGACTTCCTCGGGCAACGCCTCGACCGGGACTTCCTCGCTCTCGCCGACATCGCCGCCGGTCGCCGTCATTTCTTCCCGGATGCCGGAAAGAACCGTGCCCGCGACCAGATCGCAGTACATGCTGATGGCGCGAATGGCGTCGTCGTTGCCCGGGATGGGATACTGGATGCCGTCGGGGTTGCTGTTGCTGTCGAGAACCGCGACAACCGGAATGTTCAGCTTGTTGGCTTCGGCGATGGCAATGGATTCCTTGTTCGTGTCGATGACGAACATGATATCCGGCAGCCCGCCCATATCCTTGATGCCGCCCAGCGCGCGGTCCAGCTTGTCCCGCTCGCGGGTAATGCGCAGCAGTTCCTTCTTGGTCAGGCCCTGGGTTTCGCCGTCAAGCTGTTCTTCCAGCGTGCGAAGCTGCTTGATCGAGTTCGAAATGGTCCGCCAGTTGGTCATCATGCCGCCGAGCCAGCGGTGGTTGACGTAATACTGACCGCATTTCTTGGCCGCCTCGGCGACCTTGCCACTGGCCTGACGCTTGGTTCCGACGAACAGTACGCGGCCGCCCGCCGACACCACTTCCTCTACCGCTTTCATGGCCTGATAGAGCATGGGAACGGTCTGCTGCAGGTCGATGATATGGATCTTGCTGCGCACGCCAAAAAGATAGGGCCCCATTTTGGGGTTCCAGCGACGCGTGTTATGTCCGAAGTGAACGCCAGCTTCCAGCAGTTGGCGCATGGTAAACGTAGGGAGAGCCATAGGTCCTGATCCTTTTCCGGTTAGGCCTCCACGGGCAAGGTCTGAAAACCATTTCCAGACACCGGAGCGACCGATCCGGCGAATTTGCGCCGGGGCCGCACACCCGTGTGCGTTTTTCAAGGGCGCGTACATAACGCCGCCACCCACGGAATGCAAGGGAAATCGCCGAACCAGAGCGTCTTGCGGGATTAAATCTCCTCGGCGCTTAAGACGCCGGGGATTTGCTGGACGGACCAGATGATGGACGGCGAGACGGAATAGCCGCCGGGTAGGGCGATTTCGACTTCGCGGCCGTCTTCGAGGCCGCAGATCAGGCTAATGCGCCCCCTGCCCCGCCCTTCGCTGGCCAGAGCTTCCTTCAGGGCTGTCAAATGGTTAGCATCGCCCAGCCGGATTTTCAGGCCCGGACTGGCTCCGGCTGTGGCGTCGGCCAGGGCGGTGACGGAATGGGCGGTAAACCGCACGCCTTCACCATCGAACTGGGCGCTTGCCTTGATGAGCACGGCATTGCCAACCACAAGCCATTCACCGGCTGCCGAAAGCACCTCGGAAAAAGCCGTCACCTCGAAGTCGCCGGTGACGTCCGAGCACGTGATAAAGGCGTAGCGGGTTCCCCGCCCAGATGTCCGTTCGCGCTTGGCCATGACGACACCGGCAAGAGAGACCGGCCCGGAATGCCGCCCGGCCAACACCTCGGCGATCGGTTTTGCGCCGATGCGTTTCAAGCTCTTGCCGTACGAGCCAAGCGGATGCTCCGACAGATAAATACCGACCGCCTCGAATTCATGCCGCAATCGGTCCGTTTTCGGCCAATCGGCCACGGAAGGAAGTGTCTCCAGCGGCGCGGGCATAGCCGCTTCGCCGAACAGGCCGATCTGACTGCTGGCTTTTTCCGAGGCCATGGCGGTGGCGTGGCGCAGCAGGGTTTCGATGCCCTCGAACATCTGCCGACGATTGGCGTTCAGGCAATCCAGCGCCCCCGCGCGAACCAGATTTTCAAACTGCCGTTTGTTGACGGCGTGGGAATCCAGGCGATTGGCGAGATCGGTCAGGTCCTTGAAAGGCCCATTTTCGATGCGTTCACCCACCAGGCCCGCCATCGCGCCGCTGCCCACGTTCTTCACGGCGGCCAGCGCGTATCGAATGGCGTCATTCTCGACCGAGAATTCAACGAACGAGGCGTTTACATCCGGCGACAGCAGCGAGACGTCCAATCGGTCCAGTTCCTGCTTGTAGGTCGCCATTTTATCGGTGTTCTGCATGTCCAGCGTCATCGACGCGGCCATGAACTCGACCGGATGGTTGGCCTTCATATAGGCCGTCTGGTAGGCGACCAGCGCATAAGCGGCCGCGTGGGACTTGTTGAAACCGTAGCCCGCAAATTTGGCGACCTGATCGAAAATATCCGAGGCTTTGCCCTTGGGAACCTTGCGCTCCACGGCACCCGCCACAAACACCTCGCGCTGCTTGTCCATCTCGGCTTTGATCTTCTTGCCCATGGCCCGGCGCAAAAGATCGGCCCCGCCCAGCGTAAAGCCCGCGAGCTCCTGGGCGATCTGCATGACCTGTTCCTGATAGATCATGATGCCGAAGGTTTCCTTGAGGATGCTTTCCAGGGTCGGATAAAGATAGTCAGGCTTTTCCTCGCCATGCTTTCGTTTGATATAGCTTGGGATGTTGTCCATGGGCCCCGGTCGATAGAGGGCCACGATGGCGATGATTTCCTCGAAGGTATCGGGTTTCAGCTTGCGCAGAACGTCGCGCATTCCCGCACTTTCCAACTGGAACACGCCGGTCGTTTCGGCCCGCGCCAGAAGATCGAAGGTCGGCCCATCGTCAAACGGCAGTTTGGACAATTCGATCGTGATCCCGCGATCCGCCACCAGTTCGACCGCCTTGGACAACACCGTCAGCGTTTTGAGGCCGAGGAAATCGAACTTCACCAGCCCGGCAGACTCCACCCACTTCATGTTGAAGCCCGTGACCGGCATGTCGGAGCGCGGGTCACGATACAGCGGGATCAGTTCTTCCAGCGGACGGTCGCCGATGACGACACCGGCGGCATGGGTCGAAGCGTGACGATAAAGGCCTTCAAGCCTTCGGGCGAAGTTGAACAGACGTGCGACCGACTGGTCTTCCTCGATCATCTGCTTTAGCTGAGGTTCGGCGGCACGGGCCTGATCCAGCGTCGTCGGCTTGGCCGGATTGTTGGGCACCAGCTTGCAGATGCGGTCCACCTGTGGATAGGGCATCTGTAAGACGCGCCCGACGTCACGCAGCACCGCGCGGGCCTGCAACTTTCCAAAGGTGATGATCTGGGCCACCTTGTCGCGGCCGTACTTTTCCTGCACGTGGCGGATGACCAGATCGCGCTTGTCCTGACAAAAATCGATGTCGAAGTCGGGCATGGACACGCGTTCGGGGTTAAGAAATCGCTCGAATAAAAGGCCGAAACGTATTGGATCTAAATCAGTAATGGTCAAGGACCACGCAACCATAGACCCCGCACCCGATCCACGCCCCGGCCCGACCGGGACCGCGTGTTCGTTGGCCCAGTGAATGAATTCGGCGACGATCAGGAAGTAGCCGGGGAACCCCATTTCGACGATGATGGCCATTTCTTCATCAAGGCGCGCGAAATACTTCTGTTCGGTCTGCGCACGCTCTTCGTCGGTCATGTCGTCGGTCAAAACCTGATTTTTCAGGCGGACTTCCAACCCGCGCCGGGCCATGTCGCGCAGTTCGTCTGCTTCATCACGTCCCGCGCCACAGTCGTAGGGCGGCAGGATAGGGTCGATTTTTTCGACCATGACGGCGCAGCGCCGTGCGATGACCAGGGTGTTGTCCACGGCCTCGGGCAGATCGGCGAATAGAACCCGCATTTCCTCGGCGCTTTTGAAACCGAAATCACGGGTAAGACGGCGCCGGTCGTCCTCCGAAACGTACTTGCCCTCGGCGATGCAGATCAGCGCGTCATGGGCGTCGAACATGTCGGGATCGGAAAAGAAAGCCTCGTTGGTGGCCACCAAGGGCAGATCATGGGCATAGGCCAAATCGATCAGCGGGCCTTCGATTTGGGCCTCCACCGGCAGCCCGTGACGCATGAGCTCCACGTAAAAACGCTCGGGGAAAGCCGCTTTGAGACGCAGGAGAACGGCTTCCGCGGCATCAAACTGCCCTTCGGCGAGAAGCCGGCCGACGGGACCGGAAGAACCGCCGCTAAGCGCGATCACCCCTTCGCTGCACGTTTCCAGCGCGCTGAGAGGCACATGGGATTCGTCATCGTCCTCGGTGTCGAGAAATGCGATCTTGAGCAGCTTCAGCAGATTCTTGTAACCCGCTTCGTTCTGGGCAAGCAGGACAAGCCCGTCCGAGCCGCCGGATGTTGCCGCCCGGAACTTGTCCTTGCCGTCGCTTTCGCGCGCGATGGCCAATTGGCAACCCAAAATCGGCTGAATCCCGGCACTCGCACAGGCAGACGAGAACTCCATGGCGCCGAACATATTATTGGTATCGGTGATGGCCACGGCGGGCATGCGCCGATCAACCGCAAGATTCACCAGATCGGGAACACGTATCGCTCCCTCAAGCAGCGAATAGGCTGAATGGACGCGCAGATGAACGAAATCGGCATGTGGCATGGCCCTAAGGATTCCACAGGGCCGTACGATTGTCAGCCGAGATGTAGCAGTGCCTTACGGGTTATCCACAAGAAATTGCGTTTTGTCCCCGGTTTCTCTTTAACCGCCGACCAATTTCCCGTTTTCGAGGCGGACGATCCGGTCCATGCGCGCTGCCAGATCGGTGTTGTGGGTGGCGATCAACAAAGCCAGCCCGGCCCCTCGCGCCAGACGCAAAAGCACCGAAAACACCTCGGCAGCCGTATCGGGGTCGAGATTTCCGGTCGGTTCGTCGGCCAGCATCAGGCTGGGCGCATTGGCCAGCGCGCGCGCGATGGCGACACGTTGCTGTTCGCCGCCGGAAAGCTGACCGGGGCGATGGCTTGCCCGTTCGCTCAACCCCAGGACACCCAGCAATTCACCTGCCCGTTTGGCCGCTTCGCTTTTGTCGAGCCCGGCAATGATTTGCGGGACGACGATATTTTCCTGGGCCGAAAACTCTGGCAACAGATGATGGTACTGGTATACGAAGCCGATGTTATGACGGCGAAGGCGGGTGCGGTCATCGTCATTCAGGTCGCTGCCGGTCTGCCCGGAAATCATGATTTCGCCGGTATCGGGCGGTTCCAGAAGTCCGGCAATATGCAACAGCGTTGATTTTCCGGCCCCCGACGGACCGATCAGCGCCACCACTTCGCCCGAGTTGATCTGCAGATCGACGCCCTTCAGGACTTCGAGGAAACCTCTCCCCTGCGGGAACTTGCGGGTAACGGCGTCCAGCTTCAGCACCAGATCACTCATAGCGCAGCGCCTCCGCCGGATCGATTTTGGAGGCGCGCCACGAGGGATACAGGGTCGCCAGGAAAGACAGCCCCAGCCCCATGCAAACCACCGTCACGACCTCGTAGGGATTGACCTCGGCCGGAAGGCGCGACAGGAAGTAGATGGTCTCGTCAAAAAGTTCGGTTCCGGTCAGCGATTGAATGGCCTGACGGACGCTTTCAATGTTCTGGCAGAAAACCAGGCCCAGAACAAATCCGGCCAAAGTTCCGATAACCCCGATGCTGGCCCCGCTCAGGAAGAATATTCGCATGACCATGCCGCCTGTGGCGCCCATGGTGCGCAATATGGCGATGTCGCGCCCCTTGTCCTTAACCAGCATGATCATGCTGGAGATAATATTGAACGCGGCGACGACGATGATCAGGGTCAGGATCAGGAACATGACGTTGCGTTCCACCTGAATGGCGTTGAAAAAGCTGGAATTCACCTGCTGCCAGTCGTGAACGCGACCGGCCTTGCCGATGGCGGCGGTAATCTCGCGCCCTACGGCCTTTGCGTCATCCGGGTCTTCGATAAAGATTTCCAGATTGGTGACGGAATTCTTCATCTTGAAGTAAACCTGCGCGGCCTCCAGCGGCATGAAGATAAAGCTGGAATCGTACTCGTACATGCCGATGTTGAACGTGCCCGCCACCTTGTAGGCCCGCATGCGCGGGACGGTGCCAAAAGCGGTCACGTTGCCCTTGGGCGAAATCAACGAGATCTTGTCACCGATTCTAAGGCCCAGAAGCGAGGCCAGACGCGACCCGATCAGAACGGAATCCTTGCCGTTATAGTCGTCCAGAGAGCCAGCCACGATGTTCTCGGCAATGATGGTGCGTCTTTTCAGGTCCTCGGCGCGCATACCCCGCACGACCGCGCCGCGGGCCACCCCGCGCGCTGTCGCCATGATCTGGCCCTCGATCAGGGGGGAAACCAAAACGACGCCGGGAATCTTGCGGGCCTTCTCGGCCACGGCATCGAAATCGGGCAAATGGTTGGCGTAGCCGGACATCATAAGATGCCCGTTGATGCCCAGAATCCGGCTTAGCAATTCCTGGCGGAAGCCGTTCATCACCGACATGACGATGATCAGCGTCGCCACGCCTAGCGCGATCCCGGTCAGCGAAAACCACGCGATGACCGAAATAAACCCTTCGCGCCTGCGCGCCCGCAGGTAGCGCATGGCCATCATACGTTCGAAGGCCGAAAACACGTGGCGTTCCCCTTCCCTTTATCGTCTCAATCAGCCCGCGAGTTGTGCGAAGGCCTCGTCAATTCCAAGCTCGACGCGTTCGCCGCTCCTGCGGTTCTTCACCTCGACCACACCTGACTTCAACCCGCGCGGGCCAACAACCAGCTGCCACGGCAGACCGATAAGGTCCATGTCGGCGAACTTGACGCCGGCGCGCCCCTCGCGATCATCGTAAAGAACCTCGACGCCCGCCTGGGTCAGGCGTGCATACAAGTTATCACAGGCCGAGGCGCATTCTTCATCGTTGGATTTGAGGTTGATCAGCCCAACCTTGAACGGAGCCACGGATTCCGGCCAGATGATGCCATTCTCGTCGTGCGAGGCCTCGATGATGCCCGCGACAAGACGCGAAACGCCGATTCCGTAAGAACCGCACTCTAGCTCAGTGCTTTCACCGTCGGGGCCATTGACGACCGCCCCCATTGATGCAGTGTATTTCGTGCCGAACGAGAAGATATGGCCAACCTCGATGCCGCGCTGCACCTTCAGCTTGTCGCCGAGGGACTTTTCGACCTCTTCGTCGCGCTGTTCGTCAACGGCGGCGTACAGTGAGGTGACGTGATCGACCGTGCGCTGCATGTCGTCGTCGTTATCGTAGTCCAGATCCGCGCCGCGCAAATCCATGTCGACGAAATCGGCGTGGCAACCGATTTCGGACTCTCCCGTATCGGCCAAAATCAGGAATTCGTGGCTCAGATCGCCGCCAATGGGGCCGGTATCGGCGCGCACCGGAACCGCTTTCAGGCCGAGCCGTTCGAAGGTGCGCATATAACACACGAAGAAGCGGTTGTAGGAACGCCGCGCCCCGGCCGAATCCAGATCGAAGGAATAGGCGTCCTTCATCAAGAACTCGCGCCCGCGCATGACGCCGAAACGAGGCCGCACCTCGTCACGGAACTTCCACTGTATGTGGTACAGTAGCTTGGGCATGTCCTTGTAGCTTTTGACGTTGTCGCGCACGATCTGCGTGATCTGCTCTTCGTTGGTGGGACCGAACAGCATGTCGCGGTCATGGCGGTCACGGATTCGCAGCATTTCGGGGCCGTAGTCATCGTAACGGCCGCTTTCACGCCACAAGTCAGCCGACTGAATGGTCGGCATCAGCATTTCCTGACAACCGGCACGGTCCTGCTCTTCACGGACAACCTGCTCGATTTTCTTGAGGACCCGATACCCCAGCGGCAGCCACGAATAAATCCCCGCGCTGGCCTGGCGGATCATTCCGGCGCGCAGCATCAAACGGTGCGAGACGATCTGCGCCTCGGTGGGATTTTCCTTCAAAGTCGGAATGAAATACTGCGACAGTCGCATGTGGTCTCGGTCCTCTCTGGAAATTCGTTGGATGGCGGCGGCACTTTATGCGATGCAGGGGGCCGACGCAATCAATCGAAATCCACATCTACATCCGTGTCGGAAACATCATCCGCCAGATCGCCGGCAACGGCTGGAATGGTGTGTCCCATTGCGACACCGGTCATGGCCGCCGTAGCGTCGTTCGCATCCAGTGTCCGATCAGACGGTTTACGGCGGAAAATCTTTCGTCCCAACCATATGCCGGGAACCAGGACGATAGCCGAGGCAATCAACATGGCTGTTTCGCTAGGTTCGCCTTCGGCCATCGAGGCAGCGACGACCAGCGCCAAAAACCAAATGACGACGAACGCCGCCAAAAACAGAATGATTTTAAGAACTCTCAAGAACCTCTCCCTGCCTCTTCGACTCAGCCAATTTTCCGCGGGCCCACCCGACGGTTGCAGCCTTAGAAGCCTGCCTTTTGTCCATCGTTGGCGACCGATGCGCTCAATGCCACTTCCACATACAACATATGCCTGAAATAATACAATTTCATCACCGCCCTCCATAGTTGCCTCTTAACAAACGGGGCGAGTTTGGCTACATTATTTTCGTGATATTAAAATGACAAATGGGGAAAAGTAAAAACAAAGAGAACCAAAACACTTGGTTCGATTTGCGTCATGTTTCGGGTCAAATTTCAACACGCCGGTAGGCCATGAAGGCGAACGGCGACTTTCCAAAAACGATCCTCATCTAAGTGCGAAAGGGTCGAACGCTTTCTTGAAAGCCGAAAGTTTTACGTAAATTACCGGTAGACTTGGAATTCGCGTCACACAACTGCAACAAGGGTGGACATTCTCGCAAGGGAACCCCACTATCATAGGTAATAAAAATAACCGGACGACGGGTAACAGCTCTACAAAGGAGGGTATAATGGCTGCGCAACGACGAGGTGGGCCATGACGGTTAAAAAACGCATTCCCAAAGGCACACCCAATATGATCGACAAGTACGTCGGATCGCGGGTTCGTGCCAGACGGGTTGGACTACGATTGAGCCAGACCAACCTTGGTCAGGCCATCGGCGTCACTTTCCAGCAGATTCAGAAATATGAGAACGGTTCGAACCGCGTCGGCGCCAGCAATTTGTATAAAATTGCCAACGCGCTTGCCGTCGAAGTCTCGTTTTTCTTTACCGGAATGCCCGACGACATTGCGAAGGCGGGCTTGATACCGCGTGGCAAGGCCATGGCCGAGCCGCCGCCCGCTCAGTTCGACCATGACCCCATGAGTTCACGCGAATCCATCGAACTCATGCACAACTACTTCCGGATTCCCGACCCGCTGGTCCGCAAACGTCTCTTCCAGTTCGTGAAGAGCCTCGCGGATTCAGCCAAAGCGGAATAGACGGTATTCGGAACGACGGATTCCCCCGGGGTTCCCGCGACCCCGGGTTTTCCTTCGTTTATTGCCCAATCAAGTCGAAATGCCTCCCCGCGCCATTCACGCGCCCTCCCAAAAAAACACGTTTGAATAACTCCTGTAATTGCGGTACTACCTTAGATTTTGCCGGCCATGTTGCTATGGGAGTGGGGAGGAAGTTTGATGTTCGGCCTTTTCACCTTTTTGGGAATCGTAGCACTCGCGTCTCTCATTCTCTCGCCGTTGATAGCGATTTCCGCCTCCAACCGAGCCCACCGCCTGGACGCGAGAGTTTCGCGGCTGCAAAAGCGACTGGAGACCATCGAAAGTGGCCTCAAAGAAGAAGACATTTCGGATGCTGTGCAGGGACTGCCTCAAACACTGGACCTCGACCCGGCATCGCAAGATCAGCCATCACCACAAAAAGCCGACATCGAATCTTCTGCTCCTCCTGCAGCGCCTCAACCAAGCGCTTCCCTTTCAGCAGACGTTCCGCCTACGGAAAAATCTATTGAAGAGACCGTCGCATCGCGGTGGCTTGTCTGGCTGGGTGGGGTGGTGATCGCCCTCGGCGGCATTTTCCTGGTGAAATACAGCATTGATCACGACCTTCTTTCCCCGGCAGTTCGCATATTTATTGGCATTTTGCTCGGCATTTCCCTGGCCGTCGGTGGTGAGTGGGTGCGTCGGCGGCCTGTTCAGAAAGCCATTGCCTCGGTAAGCCCGGACTACGTTCCTCCGGCCCTGACCGGCGCCGGAATCCTCATCGCCTTCGGTAGCGTTTATGCTGGATATGCGCTGTATGACCTTCTGCCTCCGCTGGTCGT
>Ga0233431_1002908_pt1 | contig 22204 bp, 11 predicted proteins | sample SI_118_April2016_FD_179867 | JGI IMG/M metagenome (GOLD analysis project Ga0233431, IMG submission 179867) | Seawater microbial communities from Saanich Inlet, British Columbia, Canada - SI_118_April2016_200_MG | ecosystem: Environmental > Aquatic > Marine > Inlet | place: Canada: British... | reverse complement strand
AAACCGTGAAATCCGTGCAATCCGTGCCAAAAAATCCTTCGCGTCGCGGTTCACCCAAGTTCAATTCCATAAGACCATTTAACCGGGTTCTATTTTTCATTTTGACGTCAACATAAGTCAATCAAAGACTTGACCCCCTCAACTCTGTTGCCATCTGCGATACAGGGATCGATCACACTCATCCCAAATTAGGTGGAAGAGGGTTCCCTAATGGTAAGGTTATCGGCGGTTACGACTGTGGAGACGATGACAACAATCCTTTGGATGCCGATGGATATGGAACAGCTTGCGCCGGCATTGCCGCAGGCGACATGGGAACTGCAGGGAACTACATTGGACGGGTTGTTTACAGCGCAAGGTTTTATGCAGTGAAGATCGTCCCTGGAACTGCGGGTGAATCTGGGTGGGCGCTATCGACTCGATGGGAGAAGGTAATGCGATGCTTTGTCGAGCCCACCGCCTTATGATGTGGTGGCAATACCAATACCCCTTGCTATGCCAAGATCCAGGAAGCTAAGGATGGGGCGGGTTTTCATGTAACGTGCTCCGTACGTTTCCTGATATCGTGCTCCCTTCGTTCATCAACAATCATGGGCCCAACAGCCCTCTCCCGCTTGGTGCTTAAATTCAATTTATGACGTCAAAAAACTGACTCCCCACCCGATTCAGCCCTTCATTAAAATATAAACATTTGAAATAATTAATGATTATATGATCTATGAGTTTGGCATGATGTTTGCTGTATTTCAAGTTGAAGTTCTAGCAAAACATAATGCTTCGATTTTCGTTGATCCACGGACCCGTCTGCCACTATGAGGCACAAGCGGGCAGGTTTCTCAGATTTTGCGGATTTTACTGAAAAACATCAGAAACGGAAACCAGAACAGCTGGAAATTACAGGCTACTATGGCACAAGAGAAAGTGTAACTCAATGGGCGGAGCTTTGCAAAGGGGTAAAAACAACAAATGAAAAACCGTGCCTGCCCCGTAGCTTTTGAAAATGGTACTGCGAAAATCCGCCAGCCTGTGAAATTCCGAAGTAAAACGAAGCGTATTTCAACGGGGTGCCAAAAAACAGAAAGTCAACATTTGACGATGTCCCGAAGACCCCGGCCAGAGGTCTTCAAAAATTATGGAAGATATGGATTCCCTGAAACAATTTTTAAGTATCCAGCAGGTTAGTCAACATCTTGATGTGCCGAAGCCAACGCTCAGGTTTTGGGAAAAGGAGTTCGAAGGCATCTTGGTCCCTCTAAGAACCAACGGCCGGCAGAGACGCTACGCCCCAGAGCATGTCTCCGTTATTGAGGAGATAAAAATGTTGAAAAAGGCAGGATTGAGTTTGGCCGAAATTAAGGGAAAGCTGGAAAAGGGGCAGAAATCAGAAGCCGGAGGTCAGAGATCCGGGGATGGACGAAAGGAAGGAATTGATCTCTTGGCTGAAAGAGTGGCAGAGGTTGTTAAGATCGAGATCCTCAAGTTCTTTCGGAGGGTAGAGGTATGAACCGTGACACCTCTACCTGACAATCAGGAAGTTTGGTTGCGTCAAACGCAAGTTCAAGCGAGGAATAATCACGCCCCTATGTTCAGTGTTTTACGCTAAATCAAAGCATTTTTCTGGCGCACAATACATGAGGTCAAAAGACAACTATGTCCCTCATAATGGAGTGGAGCGATGGAATCAGTTAGTTTGCAAAAAAAGCGGCAAGGGATATCCAATAGCGTAGAGAAAGTGCATGAAAAGTCCCGGGAATGGAATCCGAGCAAACGATGGAATCCATTTAACAGCTATAAACTCCTTTCTCATGTTGACAGGTGGCGCAGGATAAAACGCGGGCGGCCCATACCACCACCAGTTCTGGTGACTGTTGATCCGACCAATGTTTGTAATTTCAACTGTGTATGGTGCAACGCAGAATTTGTAAGGGAAAAGAGGAAAGGGGCATTATCGAAAAAAATGCTAACAGCTTTGGCCGATTTTCTGCCGCGCTGGGGAGTGGGTTGCCCTGGATTCAAGCTTGGCGTTGAGTCGGTCTGTGTGGCCGGTGGTGGTGAACCGCTTTTGAATCCGGGAACAGGGAATTTCATTGACAGGCTTGTTGCCAATAAAATTGAAGTCGGCATTGTTACCAATGGCTCCCGTTTGATTGAAAATATTGATGCTCTGTCACAATGCACGTGGGTAGGCGTGTCAATGGATGCCGGTGCTTCAAAGACATTTGACAATCTGAAAGGCCTTGGGTCTGACAAAAAACACTTTGACGAAATTATCGAAAGCATTGCTGTTTTGACTGACTATGCCAAAAGGCAAAATAACCGGTTGGGTCTGAAACATCCTGCTTATGGTGTGAGCTATAAGTATCTTTTATACAAAGATAATATCACCGAAGTTTATCAGGCCGCAAAACTGGCCAAAAAGATCGGATGCAAAAATATTCACTTCAGGCCTGCTGGCACAACCTGGGACAAAATCGGAACAGAGAAACAGATCACGTTCACCCGTGACGAGATTGCCCTGTTTAAGGAAGAGATTACAAAGGCCATGGCACTGGATGATGAGACATTTGGCGTGTATGGAGTCACCCATAAATTTAATTCCCAGTTTCAGCCTTCAAACTATTTTGAAAAATGCTACTCCATTTTTATGACTGCCGTATTTATGCCGCCCAGCAAAAAAGAAGCACCGAAAGATTCCTTTGTATTCGGCCTTTGCTGTGACAGGCGTGGTGACGATAAGTTGGAACTCGCAACAAATATCGAGGATGTTGAAAAGATAGGTCAGCTCTGGGGGGGAAAGCGCCACTGGAAGATGCATGACAGTATCAATGTGGCCGATGAATGCCCCAGATGCACATATCAGCCTCATAATGAGATATACGAACAGGTAATCTTGAACGACAGCATGACTCATAAGTTTATATGACCACGCAGCTAGGCACGAAGAAAAGATACCCCCACGCCGATCTCCGGAACAGGCACTATACGGAATGGTTATGCTTTCTGAAGCGATCGGAATCTTGGTCTGCAGAAGAGTTGCGCTCTTACCAATGGCGGGAGGTCCAGAGGGTCTTTCGTCACGCCTACGAGACCTGTCCTGGGTATCGTAAGCGGTACGACAGTCACGGGATCACACCGAATTCTCTGCGGACTCCTGCCGATTTTGTACACGTCCCAATGATCGACAAAGAATCACTCCGTGACGACATCGGCAGGTTCAGCACGCGGATACGAGGAAGCAAATATGTGACCACAGGCGGAAGCACCGGCATCCCGTTCGGGTTCTACCGCGATGCTCCTGCCTTCGCGAAAGAGCTAGCGTCGAAGGCACATCAGTATCACCGCATAGGTTGGCAGGAAGGCGTGCGGCAGTTCGTGTTCCGTGGCCTTCCTATCGCGACCAGGAACCACATGCAATTCTATCCCAGCTTCAACGAGCTCCGCTGCTCGTCCTATCATATGACCCCTGAAATTATGGAATCGTACCGGAGAAAAGCGCTCCAATACCGGCCGCAGTTTCTTCGCTGTTATCCTTCTTCGGGGTTCCTCTTCGCAAAGTTTATCGAGGAAACGGGACGGGAGTTTCCACCTTTGAGGGCGATCATGTGCGCATCCGAAAACCTATACCCACACCAGAAGGACTTGCTCGCCAGAGTATTCCAGGCCCGTGTGTTTAGCCACTACGGTCACTATGAACTTTCCGTGCTTGCCGGTTTCTGCGAGTTCGATGACACCTACCATGTCCTTCCGCAGTATGGTTACGCCGAGTTACTCCATTCTGATGGCAGCCCTGTCACCAATCCGGGTGATATCGGGGAAATCGTTGCTACGTCGTTCATCATGCATGCGACACCCTTTATTCGCTATCGCACTGGGGATCTTGCGGTTTTTCGTGGTTGGAAATGTCCTTTTTGCAAACGGCCCTACCAGATCTGGGATAAGATCGAGGGGCGTCTACAAGAATTCATCGTGACTAAAACCGGCCGCCACATCACAATGACCGCCATAAACATGCATGACAACATTTTCGATCACATCCGTCAGTTCCAATTTCACCAGAAGACATTGGGACAGCTCGAGTTCCGTTACATTCCCCATGAGACATGCAGCCGCGCCATTGTCGATGACATGAAAAGGAGGCTGCTGGTCAAGCTCGGAGATGATGTTGAGCTGATCATGAAGAGCGTTCGGGACATCCCGCTGACTGTGCGCGGCAAGCATCGCTTCCTGATCCAAAAACTGCAGATGGAGATTGGCGATGCATGATCCTCGGGTACATATTTTCCGGCTTGCAGCAGCCGCCTATCCAACCACAACCCCCTTCAGTCCGTCAATGGCCTATCCAGAGTATCCGTTTCCCGGAGAGATCGGGACGCAAGAAAATCATGCATACGAAGGTGTTCGGCAACTTCTGCGGGGACTGGGATATGATGCCAAGCGATTCAACACGCCCGCATGGAACCCTCTCTGCCACCTGGTCAAACCAGGTAATACCGTGGTGATCAAGCCGAACTTCGTTCTCAGCAGACATCCGGAGGGCAAGGACCTCTTTTCCATCATTACCCATCCTTCTGTCATTCGTGCGATAGCGGACTATTGTTGGATCGCCTTGAATGGCGCGGGAAGGATCATTATTGCTGATGCTCCACAGTACAACTGCAATTTCGATGAGTTGCTCGAAGCAACACATCTCAACAAGGTCTGCGACCTGTATCGCAAGTTTCCGGGGCCACAGGTTGATATCCGCGATTTGCGGAACTATTGGTCGGCCTCGCTGCATATGCCGTCCTGTATCCGCCGTCTTGCCGGAGATCCCTGGGGAAATGTCCGCGTTGACCTCGGGAAAGGGAGCGTTTTTGTCTCGCATCCGCACCCGGAGCGATTTTACGGTGCGGTCTATCATCGCCAGGAAACGATAATAAATCACACCAATGATCTCCAGCAGTACGAAATATCTGGTACCGTGTTGGGGGCCGACGTGCTCATTTCGGTACCGAAGCTCAAGGTGCACAAAAAAGTGGGTGTTACTTTGAATGGCAAAGGCCTTGTGGGAACCTGCACGAACAAGAATCTGCTTGTGCATTATTGCTTGGGAGCACCGAAGGACGGTGGCGACCAGTTCCCCGACGGGCTGCTTACGCGTAAGGAGGAGACCATCATCCGCTTTGAACGATGGATGTACGACACCTTTCTCTCACGACGTTCGGTCGGATGCGAATACATTCACCGCTTTGTATACGGATTTCTCTACTTGAAAATTTTGCGGCATCTGGGACTCAATATCCCGAAAGAAAAACGCCTTTTAGACACAGGCAACTGGTATGGGAATGATTCTGCCTGGCGCATGGTCGTAGATTTGATGACGATCCTGCACCACACCGATGCGCAAGGTGAGCTCTGCACGTATCTTGCCCCCCGCCGAACATTTTCGATCATTGACGGCATTGTTGGCGGCGAAAACAAGGGTCCGCTTGCTCCCGATCCAAAGCACTCAGGGGTTCTTATTGCCGGTGAGCACCTGTTGGCCGTTGATATCGTCGGCACAAGGCTCATGGGGTTCAACCCTCTGAAGCTCAAACAGATAACGGCGTTCGTAGGACGAAAAGCACTACTCGGGTTAAACAGTGTGAGCGATATCCCAGTCACCAGCAATGATCCTGCATTCGCGAACTGCCTCTCCGACCCGGGAAATAGTTTCCTGGCTTTCAAACCCTATCCAGGGTGGCGGGGACATATCGAGATATCGAATAACCATGGGGGTCCAGCATGATCGATCGTGTGTCAGTAGTAGGACTAGGCAAGCTCGGACTCTGCCTGGCGGCCTGTTTCGCCCACAAAGGGATTAGGACCATCGGCGTTGACGTCCTTCCTGGTGTCGTTGATGCGATCAACGCAGGAACAAATCCGCTTGTCGAGCCCAGAATGGATGAGCTAATACGCAAACTGAGCGGAAACATGCTCCAGGCAACCCTCGATCACGCTGAGGCTCTGGAGAAAACGGATATTACATTCATCCTTACGGCTACACCGAGCAACCCCGATGGCAGTTTTTCAAATCACCATATCGAGGCGGCTCTTACCTCGCTGGCCCTTGCCTTCCGGGAGAATGAAAAGAATCACCATACTTTTGTCATTAGCAGCACGGTGATCCCTGAGTCAATCGCAAACTCTTTTATACCGCTGATCGAACGTGAGTCCGGAAGAAAACTGCATGATGACTTTGACGTTTGCTACGATCCAGACTTTGTAGCACTTGGAAATGTCGTCCATGACTTCCTAAACCCTGACCTCGTTATCATCGGAGAGAGCCGGCCCGGCGCTGGCGATCCCGTTGAAGCTGTACATCGCAAGATTTGCGAGGGGACACCACACATTGCCCGAATGCCTCTGGTCAACGCCGAGATCGCAAAGGTAAGCCTCAATGCCTATATTACAATGAAAATCAGCTTTGCCAATACGATTGCCAATCTCTGCGAACGTATCCCGGGTGCCGACACTGATGCAGTAACTGAAGCGATCGGGAGTGACCGGCGGATATCGCCGTATTATTTCCGGGGTGGACTAAGCTTTGGCGGGACCTGTTTCCCGCGTGACACCAGAGCTTTCAGTTCGTTAGCAACGCGATATGGCCTTGAGCCTTTGCTGATGAATGCGGTAGAGCGGGTTAACATCCTACAGGACCAGCTCCTCTCCGCGATCGTACTGTCTGAGATCGAGCGTACTTCTCGTTCAGTCGTGGGAATACTTGGATTATCGTTCAAGCCAAAAACGCCAGTGATCACCGAATCACCTGCCGTCAAACTAATTCACACTCTTCTAGAAAACAATGTTCAGATCGTTGTATATGATCCCCTTGCCAAGGATGCTGTGCGGTCGTTGTTTAGAGACCGCATCAGCTATGCGGCCTCTATTAAGGCATGTCTTGCTGCCAGTTCGATCTGCGTCATTGCCAATCCAGACGAACTCTACCGAGATGCTGTCCATAGTTTTCAGCCATCCGCACCGCTAACTGTTGTGGACTGTTGGCGAAACCTCAATGGGAATAAGTTATCAACGCTCTACCGTCATAGAAAGCTCGGTCGGGCCGATTGAAAGGAGAGTAAATGATAAAAAAGATGGACCCGATAACTACTAATCATAACAAATGGGGATTTGCTGACAGTGCTACTCCTGAGAAGTGTATAGGAGAAAATCACCTACCCACCATGCATGATATTTTTTCGTCATGGATAAGTACAATTGCCGTTAACCAGAACCGACTCTATTATAGGGACCAGACCGCTGAGTCTTTGCAGATGCTCTTTGATGTGGTTCAAAAGTATCATCCTTCAAGAATAATTGAATTAGGAACCCTTAACGGAATATCATTGCGTACGTGGCTTGTAGCAGATGACAATCTTAAAGTAACCGCCGTTGATCTTTCTTTTAAACCGCTTCGCGAATCCGCGAAACTGATCCCTCTTAATCTGGAAAGGGTACAGCTTGTTGAGACCGATATTCTAAAGCTACAAAACTTTAGAAAGTTGTTTGACCTGTCCGAAAAGATATTATTTTATATCGATGTGCACGACCTTCCAGGTATTCCCATTATGGATCATCTGATTAATACCGCTTTCCCTCAACTGCCCGACGGGAGTATCATCGCAATCGATGACATTTGGTATAGTGCGGAAACTCTGACGAATAGGGGAATGGCCGAATCCTTTTTTGATAGGTGTGTTGCTGATCAAATAGATTCTCTGCAGTACTGCGAATTTTATTATGCGCCATACTGGGAGGGTGGTTCATTCATGGGTTTTCCGGAGATCATCCCTTTTTTGAATTGGATTAACAAATTCCGCGTAAAACTCGAATTCGTTCCTGGCGTAAAGTTTGCGTCCCTTTTATACAACAGCGAAAAGCCTATGGACAAGGTCCATTTTGCCGCTAACTTCTTTGGCCAAATACAAAGGATACCTTTTTCTTTCAGTAAAACAGTCAGTACCTCCCTTTCAGATAAACAGCGCAAAGCTGTGACTTTGATTAATAATGCGATTAAGATGTTTACTATTAGTTATCCAGTAAATCATGTTCTCCGGAATTTTGTTGAAGCGCATGCCGTGTATCCCGAATTAGCCGGAATCAGATATGCTATTGCTGTGTGCCTTGCACAATTAGGCAAACACGATAATGCGGAAGTTATGTTACGAGATGAAATTCAATCCCAAGGTCAAGATAGGGTGAAAGCAGCCTCTTTGTTAAAGGCAATAGAATCATTCCGGCACAGAAGTATGTCAAATAAGGTTTCCGATACAAAGCTCACACTGTTTGCCATACCCAAGGCATTCAAGGGACACAATGCCATTATCCAAAGAAATGCCATCACAAGCTGGACAAAATTGACTCCGGAACCAAACATTATATTATTAGGAAAGGATGAAGGAACATATGAAATTGCCAAAGAACTTCGACTAACACATATTCCCGAAGTTGTCTGCAATGAGTTCGGAACCCCTTTGGTCAACTCTGTTTTCGAATTAGCAGAAAAACATTCAAAAACACCATGGCTTGCTTATCTTAACGCAGACTGCCTGCTTCTAGACGATTTCAGCAAAGCTATGGAAGTTCTAGATAGTGAATTAAGTAATCACCAAATCAATACGTTTTTTTTGAGCAGCCAAAGAATAGAGCTGGACTTGAGAGAACCAATCAACTTTGAATGTGATAACTGGCAAAAGGACTTAAAGTATTTAGTTAAAAACAAAGGAGTTCCAGACTATAAAGCTGCCATAGAGATGTTTTTTTACAGTCGTTGTCTCTATGGAAATATTCCTCCATTTGCTATCGGTCGAACTGTTTGGGATAACTGGCTTGTTTGGGCAGCCGAGGCATATGGCGCCACAATGATTGATGCTACTACTACATTCAGCATCATTCATCAGTGTCATGACTGGTCGCATATTGAAGGAGGATGGCAACAAGCATGGCAAGGGGAAGAAGCCAAAAGAAATGTTGCATTGGCACAAGGGCATACAAAAGCCATTAATCATGTAACAACTCACACACTTTTCCCGCGTGGACTTGAACGGCATTCCACACCTGATGACACACGAAATACTCCCTTGGTAACTACACGTGTCAACAGGGGTGTTTATGCGCTGAAAGCTGGGAATTATGGTGCCGCTTTAGATTTTTTTTCAGATGCACTCATGAGAGGTGGCGGAATAGTGGAAAATATCCATTATTATAGAGCGCTATGTTATGCAAAATTGGGAAAAAATCAAGAATTAATAGAATCGGTTCAGAAAGAATTGTCAATTAGGCCAAACAACAGAGAAGCACAAGAGTTATTTAATAAAATTCAAAATACTCTTTTAACTGACAAAAGAAAGCTAAAAGGCCCTTTCGATAATATACCCGCGCCTCCAGCGCACGGCCTTTCTCTTCTCGACTCAGAACTCAATCATGTTATACCCCCCGAGATCAAAGAAGATGAACTCTACTATCTGATCCAAGAGCTGGCACGGACCGAGCGGGTGTCAACTGTTCTGGAGATCGGATCCTCGGCTGGCGAGGGGAGCACGGAAGCTTTTGTCAACGGGCTATCGGAAAACCCACATGGCGCCCCGCGACTTTTTTGCATGGAGGTTTCCAAGTCCCGTTATGCGGAGCTTGCACGACGCTATGCGGACAAGCCGTTTGTGCACTGCTACAACACATCATCCGTTCCACTCAAAGAGTTCCCCACCTCTGAAGAGGTTGCAGAATTCTACCATACAACGAAAACGGCGCTTAATGACTATCCTTTGGAGCAGGTTCTGAAATGGCTGACACAGGACATCGATTACGTTTGGCGTTCAGGGGCAGATGAAGATGGGATCGAGCGTATCAAGCGCGAGAATGCTATTGATTGCTTTGACATTGTGCTGATCGATGGTTCGGAGTTTACCGGTAAGTATGAGCTGGACAAGGTGTATGGCGCGCGGATCATTCTGCTTGATGATATCAACGGCTACAAAAATTACTATAACTATAAACGCCTGATTAATGATCATAGCTATTCCCTAATTGCAGAGGATGGCAAATTACGAAATGGATATGCTATTTTTAAGAGAAGCGATGAAGTCCTTCCTATTCACTTTTTTACAATTGTCCTCAACGGCGAACCATTTATTCGCTATCATATTGATGTTTTACAACAATTGCCTTTTAGATGGCATTGGCACCTTGTCGAGGGTGTTGCCGATTTGAAACATGATACTGGATGGAGTCTTCAATTTGGCGGGTGTATTACTGATGAACTTCATCGCAACGGTCTTAGCAATGATGGTACCACGGAATACTTAGCTGAACTTGCGAGAGAATTCCCGGAAAACATTACTATTTACCGTAAGCCAAAAGGCGTCTTCTGGGATGGCAAGCTTGAGATGGTGAATGCTCCAATCAAAAATATAAATGAAGAATGTTTGCTCTGGCAGGTAGATGCCGATGAATTATGGACAAGGGATCAACTCATTGTTGCAAGGCAAATGTTCATGGAAAATCAAGCTAAGGTTGCTGCATATTATTATTGCCATTATTTTGTCGGTGAAAAGCTTGTGACAACTACTCGGAACACTTATGGGAACAATACAGGCTACGAATGGCTTCGTACCTGGCGCTTTCAACCTGGCATGCGGTGGACGGCACACGAACCGCCGTGTCTGTGCAGAGAATTGCCAAATGGTGAGTGGGAAGATATTGGTAAGAAGGCACGATTTACGCATAGTGAAACTGAATCCAGAAAGCTGGTTTATCAGCATTATGCCTATGCAATGGAAAAGCAGGCTAAATTTAAAGAAATATATTTTGGTTATAAAGATGCAGTGAAACAGTGGAAAGCATTGCAACAAGCTCAACAATATCGCATATTATTGAGGGATTACTTTGCGTGGGTAAACGATGACGCCCAGGTTGGCTCTGCTAATTCTTTGGGTCTGATGCCCCTTGCTCAAAAGAACGAACAGGGAGAGTGGTTCTTTATAGATTCCAAAAATGACCGCGAGAATGGAATATCTCATCCATATCCTCCCGATTTTGATCCCTGTGTTGTTTCGGCATCTTCTGTGAAATGTCATACGAAAACAACGGTGAGGACATCCGAGCGTTTGATGAAGAATATATTAGTTGTATCCCATGAAAGATCTGGGACTCATTTTCTTATAAATACAATAGGTAAAAACTTTCCGCCTTATTCAAACAGTGAATTAAGTGTTATCGGTACGCCTCATGAACTGAGACAGATCTTTGAAACCTATTACTCTATTGAAGAGGTGAGGATTTTTAAGTCACATCATCAATTCCAGTTTTTCGGTCCATTTTGGCAAGATTTGATTAAGCACTTTCATGTATTTTATGTTGTTCGAGACGGCAGGGATGTTTTGAATAGTTGTTTTCATTACTACAATAAACATCCCAACATCTTTCCTTTCGCACAGAGTAATAATATTAGTAACTTATTGAGAACTGCACCCGATTGTGAGTACAGTCTTAAGATGTCCGCTAATGTTGTAGAGAGATGGACTAATCATGTGGAAAGCTGGATGGATGTTAAAGAACAAATAACAATCATAAAGTATGAGGATCTTTGTCTGAACTTTACAGATACGGTAAAACAGATTTCGAAAGCACTGGAGATAGATATTAATGGCCAAGTGGTTAGGCCATCACTTCAAAAGGATAAAAGTATTGATCCGAGAAAAGGTGTGGTAGGTGACTGGCGAAGATCATTTTCCGACAAAGACTTGAGGTTCTTTAATGAGTTGGCTTCAGGGTGTATGCAGCGCCTTGACTATTACAAAGAACAATTTGCCGATTCGAATATTCCGGCAAATGTAATATGGATTCGCACCGACTCAATCGGAGACAATATCCTTGCCGCTTCAATGCTGCCATACATCAGGGGGAAGTATAAAGACGCAAAGATTGCCGTTGTTTGCCAAAAGCATATTGCTGAGATCTATGAGGCATGCCCTTTTGTAGATGATGTCGTTACATTTGATAGACACCGGGCATATAAGGATGAAGAATACAGATCGAGTATTACCCAGCAATTACAGGCAATAAATGCCGACATTGCCCTGAACTCGGTTTATTCTCGTGAGCCCTTAACAGATGTTTTTGCAATAGGGAGCGGAGCTAAGGAACAGATCGCGTTTCACGGCAATCTTTGCAACATTCCGGCGGAAATGCGGAGCAAGCACAAGCAATTCTATTCCAGACTCTTGGCGAGCGACGAAGAACACAAACCGGAACTTGACCGTCATAGGGATTTTTTGAAAGGGCTTGGGATTGGCACACCTTCGTTGCAGCCAGTTTTTTGGATAACCCCTGAAGATGAGCGGTTCGCAAATGAGTTCTTTGCAGAAAACAATTTGCAGCGTGAGACCACCGTAGCACTCTTTGCGGGAGTCCAATATAATATACGGTTTTACGAGAGATATGGCGAAGCTCTTTTAGAGACATGTAAGGGGGGTGAATTTACTGTTATTGCAGTTGGAACTGACAGGGAACACAGTATTAACCAGAAAAACCTTGATGTATTAAATGTCCCAACAATCAATCTGTGCGGAAAAACAACATTGCGCCAAACAGCAGCTTTGCTAAAGCTGTGTCGTTTGGCTTTCGGCGCTGAAACAGGTACCGCTCACATGGCGTGCGCTGTTGGGACACCAAATGTCGTTCTATTAGGCGGGGGGCATTTTGGGCGTTTTATGCCGTATTCACCACTTACCAGTGTGGTATGTTTGCCCCTTGAATGTTACGGGTGCAATTGGCGTTGCAGGTATGGAAGGGCGCATTGCGTGAGGGATATTCGGCCTGAGGTAATTACAGCGGCAATCAGAGAAACACTTGAAAAAACATCTGAAATCCCGCGCGCGTTTGTACAGACAAAATTTTTGTGGAATCCACCCGTTGGTGCGCCTAAATGGAAATCATTTGAGAAATATTTGGATCCCAAGGATGTAGAGATCGTTTGCATTGGTGAGGATGGGCCTGTTTCAGAAGCAGATGCAGTTTACCGGCAGCCGGGTACAGAGGACGGAAGTCAGATGTCAGAAGCCTTAACTCGGAGGACGGAAGTCCGAGAAAAGAAGATAGAATTGCAGGATGAGCGGTCGCTCGGTTCTCATGAAAGGTTGTATCAAACGGCACAGGAATTTCTTGGAGGCGGGAGGAAAAAGGAGGCAGTGGATGTTCTTGAACAGCTGGTGGCATCCTATCCTGACCATGCCTTTGCGCATAATGATTTGGGATTCTTGTATTTTAATGAGGGAGATAAGGAAAAAACACTTCAACACTATAAAATGGCGGCTGCGCTTGAACCGCAGAATTACGTGTTTCAAAAAAGCCTGGCTGATTTTTATTACGTCGTATTAGGGCAGGTTGAAGATGCCCTTGAATATTATGCTAAGGCGTTAAGTAGAAATCCTGAAGACCTCGAGACGCTCCTTATGCTGGGCCATATCAGTATCTCATTAAGGAAGTTCGATGAGGCAAGCAGCTTTTATGACGAGGTGCTGAAAATTGAACCATTGAACAGCGATGCAAAAGAAAAGTTGGATGCCCTTCGGAGGATAGAGCTCCGGGACCTCAGGGAACAGAGGGCGTTAGGATAGGACACATTGTCGATGTCGGCAGAAATTCCCCTTACCATCTATACCACTCCCAAGCCGTTTCTTGATCATACTGCCAAAATTCAACAAAATGCCCTTAAAAGCTGGACATACCTCATCCCTCGTCCAGAGATAATTCTCTATGGTGACAGTAAGGGATCAAGCGAAATCTCCAGGGAACTTGGGCTTAAACATGTACCCATAGTAAAATTGTCTCCTTTCGGAACTCCACTTGTAAACGACATGTATAAACAAGCACATGTCCTTTCAAAGAATTGGGTTTTCGCATACATTAATTCAGACATAATCGCATTTGACAGTTTCATGACTTCCATTGGTTCAGTTGCCTCGTTATTTCCTGAATTTTTGATAGTTGGGCAAAGGTGGAATCTTAATGTCGACATGTTGATAGATTATGATAACCCGGACTGGGTTCAAACGCTTTCGAACCACTTAAAATCCGACGGAACCATAGAGGCGGGATGTGCTATCGACTATTTCATTTTCACCAGAAACATTTTTGACTTTATTCCAGACCTTACTGTTGGCAGAGCTGGGTGGGACAACTGGTTTGTATATAATGCAATCGTAAATAGCATCCCGGTTATTGATGCTACTAAAGACATAACTGTTATCCATCAAAATCATGAGTACGGACATCTTGAAGGGGGGATGAAGGAAGTTTATTCAGGTAATGAGGCTTCTTACAATATGAAAATTGCCGGACCTCTATTTAAAAAAGGATATGCTGAATTCGGCTATATTGAACATGCTACATGGAAGATTGAGAATGGTAAGGTTATTCCCCGTGCAAAACAACTTTCCATTGCAGAAAAAATCAAGTTTTTGCTGAAAAGAAAACAACTATAAATGTTGTACAGGGGGCAAATGAGTTGAACCAAAACGATGATATATCCACGATAGAATTACAGCCTTATGTTTTTAAGCGAGTGTGTTTTATGCATATCAAATATAAAAAAGTGATATCAAAACAGTTAGATTCAGCGATTTAGTGGGCACACAATTTACCCAAAAACAGGTAATTTCATTTTTTCTTTCTTCAAGAGAGGCATACAGGCCCATTCTTTTTTCACAAAATGAGGTTTTTTGTGGTCCGGATTGTGAGACCGTAAAAGAGGATGGTTTGTTTCGGACCATCAAAACGCCTACGGGGCTGTTTGACATAAAAGAAATTGTGAGGATGCTTCCGAAAAAACAGCAACCGGAAGTGGTTTTTGTGAAGACAGATGCGACTGGTCGATGTTTCCCCGTAAATTTAAACATCATCAAATGCCCGAAAGTTTTTATGCTTGGAGACACGCATCATCTCAAAATGCCTATCAGGCGGCTTTTAAGATATGCGGTTGAAGAAAGATTTGATCTCATCATATCAGATCATGATCGTCAGCATCTTCATTTCTTTAAGGAAGCAGGTATTCAGAAGGTAACCTGGATTCCAAGTTTCAACATTTATCCGCACGAACAACCCTTTTTTGAAAATAAGGTGTATGACGTTTCCTTTGTTGGTCAGGTTGGAAGATGGCATCCCTATAGACGGTATGTTCTGAATCACCTGGCACGCCAGAGAGTCCCTCTGAATATTCTCCAAGCCCCACATGAAAAGGCTGCTGAAATCTATTCGAAATCATTGATCAACTTGAATATCAGCCTCAATGGAGACCTCAATCTCAGGGTCTTCGAGGTCCTTTCAAGCGGCGGCTTTCTTTTGACCGACAGGCTAAGCTCTGAATCGGGTTTGGATCTCCTGTTCAGGGATGGAGAACATCTTGTCTGTTTTGAGGATGAGAAGGATTTGGTCGACAAAATTAACTACTTTCTGAATCATCCTGATGAAGCAAAGGAAATTGCCAGAAACGGATGTGAAGAGTACAGGAGAAATCACACGCCGGAAAAAAAGAGCAAAGAGCTGATGGATTATGTCTTCAAGGGGGTGGAAAATCCTCTTTACAAAGTCAAAGAAGGCGAGAAAAGCGTTTATATCCAAATCAATAGTTCAGAAGATCTTATGAAAAGAGTGGCGCTTTACGAGTTTTTCCAGGAACTACACCTCAATAAGAATGCTCCTACAGTGCTGTTATGGCCGGGGGTGGATACTTTGCTTGCTTGTGATTTGGTGGACTTGCCGCGATTGAGCATATTTATTAAGGATGATGGGGACAGGGTAGCCGCGGAAAACAAAGGCTTTATTCAGAAGGTGGGCTTAAGTGAGAGAATAACGTTTGCCGCTTGGGAAGACATTGAGACGCAGGATGTCCAATGGGAGGCAATAGGGCTTACTGGCTCTGAACTGTTGTCGACTGGCATTGAGGAAATCCTGCGCACGTTGGATTTTAGGTGGCTAATGATTTCAGACGGGATTGATAATATGGAATGGGGAAGCAGGAAGAGGCTTGAAGAAACACTTGCGGCTGCAGGATTTGAAAGAAATTCTGATTATGTGAGCTGCTACTGTTGGAAAGAGAAAGCGCTCTGGGGAGAAACCCTCCTTTCTCAGGGAAAAACCAACGAGGCTGTCAGATATTTTGAACGGGTGCTTATGGATAACCCTCATGATCCTCGGGCACTCAGAAAACTGGGCCTTATTTTATATGAACAAAATGATATGGTGGCTGCAAAGGAATACCTGATAAGAGCCGTTGGTCTGAACCGGCATGATCTTGAGCCACTTAGCTGTCTTGCGCATTTGTATTTTAAGTCAGAGAGATTTGATGATGCTTATGAACTCTTTCAGGAAGCTGCGTTGCTGGATGGCGGTAATTCTTCCCTGTGGTTTTTTCTCGGGCGCTGTTGTGAGCAATTGGATAAACGTCTTGAGGCCATAGACGCTTTCACTCGCTGTAATGAGGCCGGAGGCGCGGAGGGTTGCAAGGTTGAAGAGAAAATAGCCGAACTCACGCGCAACTTCACAGGTGACAACTCCGAACCGGGATCCTCCCGGATCCTTTCTCCAAAGAGGATCCTTGTTATCAATAACCTGTATCCACCGCAAGAGTTGGGAGGCTATGGCCGGCTGTTGTGCGATTTTGCTAAAATACTCCAGAAAAGGGGCCATACGATCCAAGTGCTGACCTCGGATACCGCATATCTTGGACAGATTGAAAGAGATGAATTTAATATAGACCGGGGTCTTCTTTTGTATGGGGGGTGGCAAAATGGGGTATGTAAACAGATTGATGATAATGAGCAGATTATTCAAATTATAAAAGCAAATCTGGAAAAGGTTCAGGGCGTTGTTCGAAGATTTAGTCCGGAACTATGTCTGCTGGGAAATATTGACTTTCTATCCCATATGATTTTTTCACCTCTTTTGGAAATGGACATCCCGGTTGTCCATCATTTGGGGAATAAGACGCCCGGGTACGGTGCAAATGATACGCCTCAGAGTAATCTATATCGACTTGCCACTGCAAGCGGGTGGCTCAAAGACGAAATTATGCGTCAGGGATATCCTTTAAAGGAGATCAGTGTCATTTACCCTGGGGCACTTGTGGAAGAATTCAGGATGCACGTTTTACCTGGGCGGAATAAGTTGCGGATTGCCTACGCGGGGATCGTGCTACCATACAAGGGCCCTCATATCCTAATGGGGGCACTAAAAAGGCTTCATGACCGGGGGGTTGAATTCACTTGTTCATTAGCCGGCACTTCCACTGATAATAGGTTTGTGACTCAGCTAAAGAATCTTGTTATCGCATCTGGAATGGAAAACAAAATTGATTTTCCTGGGTTTTTGCCGCGGGAAAAGCTGAAGGCTTTTTTTGCCAGGCACAATGTCCTCGTCTTTCCATCGATTGTACAGGAGGCATTCGGAATTAGCCAGGTTGAAGCGATGGCGGCAGGTCTGGCAGTTGTTTCCAGCGGTACAGGGGGGGCAAGGGAAATAATAGAACACGGAAAAAGCGGGCTCATCTTTGACTCAGAGGATAGTGAATCCTTAGCGCAAGCATTGTCAAGCCTTGCGGAAAATCCAGAAAAATGGCAATCCATCGCTGAGGAAGGGAGAAAACGGGCCATAGAGACGTTTGACATTGAGAGGTCTGTGGACATTTTGGAGCAGGAGTTTTCAAAGTTAACGAACGGCCGGCGCCTAGTAGACAGGGAGTCCAAACAAGTGAAAACAGAGGGAGAGGTTATGGGCAATTATGATGGGTTTGAAAGTCAAGAACAGGGAGTTTCCGGGAAGTCTCCTGAAACGTTGTATGAGGCGGCTCAAAGGTTGATGGATAACGACAGCAAAAAGGAGGCAATTGGCGCGCTGGCTATGTTTTTGGCAATATACCCGGATTATGCCCTTGCACATAACGATTTGGGGGTTCTTTATTACGGCGAGGGGGAGAAAGAGAAGGCACTCGAGCATTATGAGCAGGCGGCTCAGTTTGAGCCGCAAAACCCTGTATTCCAGAAAAATCTGGCTGACTTTTATTACGTTGAACAGGGCCATGTGGAAAAAGCCATGGAACTCTATGTCAAGGTTTTGGCGGCTAATCCCACCGACATTGAGGTTCTTCTGATATTAGGACATATCTGTGTGTCTTTGAAGAACTTTGAAGATGCAAAAGTGTTTTATAATAAAGTCCTTGAGATTGAGCCATGGAACTTAGACGCACGGGGAATGCTTGAAAACCTGATGAAGGAACAGAGGACGGAGGTCGGAAGTCAGCGGGCGGGGATTAAGGAAGAGAAACTGGGGAAAGCTGATTTTGTGGATACGCCTGACAAGATGTATCAGGACGTTCAGAAAATGTTAAACAGCGGCGAAGAAAACGAGGCGGTAAGCGCGTTGGAAAGGTTGCTCAGAACTTACCCTGACCATGCTATCGCCCATAATGATCTGGGAGTCCTCTGGTATAACCAGGGCAACAAGGAGGAGGCGCTTAACCATTATGAAAAGGCGGCTCAGCTTGAGCCTCATAATAATACCTTTCAGAAGAACTTGGCGGATTTCTATTATATTGAATCAGGGCGTATGGAAGAGGCGCTTCAGATTTACGTCAAGCTTTTAGATGCTAACCCAACGGATCTTGAAACCCTAATTATTTTGGGACAGATATGTACGTCCTTGAAAAAGACGGATGACGCCAGAGTATTTTATAATAAGGTCCTGGAGCTTGAGCCTTGGAATATGGACGTAAGAGAAAAACTTGATCAATTGGGGATAGGCTAGATGATTCGTTGAATGGAAAATTCGATGAATGTTCCGGTTGAAATAGATACGGCCCTCCAATTTCATCAATCCGGGCAGCTTGAAAAAGCCAAGCTAATCTACGAGAAGATCCTTCAGGCAAACCCGATACATCCGGATTCTCTTCATCTGTTGGGTGTGGTTTATCACCAGCATGGGGAGAACAATATAGCTGTAGATTTGATAAATAGGGCCATTAAGATAGATCCCGAACAGCCGGTTTTTTATAATAGCCTGGGAAGCACGTTCAATGATCTGAACCGTATCGACGAAGCCATTATCTGCTATCAAAAGGCCATCAGCCTGAAATCCGACTATGCTGAAGCCTTTTTCAACCTCGCCAATGTCTTTCGTTCTGAGGGTAAAGTACGCGAGGCTGTAGACTGTTGTGAAAAAGCAATTCAGTCAAGTCCGGATTTTGTTGAAGCCTATTATTTAATGGGAAATCTGTTTCTTGATCAGGGCATGCTGGATCAGGCTATTATCTGTTATCAAAAGACAGTGCAGCTAAACCCCGGTAAGGCGGAAGCCTACTGCAACATGGGAAATGCGCTTCAAGCCAGGAACCGGTATGATGAAGCTATCGACTGCTATGAAAAAGCGACTCGGTTGAATCCCGATCTCGCTGAGGTGTTCTCCAACATGGGGAGTGTCCTCAAAGAACTGGGTCGGCGTGATGAAGCGATGGCCTGTTATGAGAAGGCCATTAAGCTGAAGCCGGATTATGCAGAAGCGTTTAATAACATGGGGAACCTATTCGAATCCACAGGGAAATTGGACGAAGCGGCTTCATGTTACCGGAAAGCTGCTGATCTAAAGCCTGCTCTCGCTGAAGCGCACTCAAATATGGGGAATGTGCTCAAGGCACGGGGCCAAATAACAGGATCGATCGCGTGTTATAAAAAGGCAATAGCTCTGAGCCCGGATTATGGGGAAGCGCACAGCAATCTGATATTTGCCATGCACTATGATCCCTCAGTAGGTCCGGATGCTATTTTTTCGGAGTCGCTTGCCTGGTGGCGGCAACATGGCGATCCCGTTGCAATTAAATTTGATCACAATAGACGGCCTTTCTCCAAACAGCTCAGAATAGGTTATGTGTCGCCGGATTTTCGTCAACATTCGGTGAGCAGTTTCTTCCTGCCCCTCCTGATGACCCACGACCGAAGTGCGATGGAAATCTTTTGTTATGCTGAGGTAAAGCGTCCGGATGATATGACGGTTCGCATAAGGGGGGCAGCTGACCATTGGCGCTCCACAGTCGGGTTGGGAGACGATGCGATAGCCCAGCAGATATATGAAGATCAGATTGACATCCTGATAGACCTTGGTGGGCACACGGCAAACAGTCGTCTGCTGGTTTTTTCCCGCAAGCCTGCGCCGGTTCAGGTGACCTGGCTGGGATATCCAAATACCACCGGGATGCCGGCAATGGATTATCGGTTTACGGATGAAATCGCTGACCCGGAGGGAAATGGTGACAAATACTACAGTGAGACGCTTGTGCGGCTAAAGGAAGGGTTTTTATGCTACCTCCCTCCAGACGGCGCTCCGGATATTTCGCGCTTGCCCGCCTTGGATTCAGGTGGGATCACTTTCGGATCATTCAACAATCTACCAAAAGTGAATGAGAAGGTGATCGAGGTATGGTCTCAGATCTTATTGCAGGTTCCCGGATCATCCCTGTTGCTCAAAAGCAAGTCGTTGGCGGATGACGCCACCAGAAGTCATTATATGGATCTATTCCTTAAAAGTGGAGTAACTTCTGATCAGATCAAGATGCTGCCAACGACCCCCTCAATCTCGGAACACCTGGGCCTTTATAACAGGGTTGATATCGGTCTTGACCCGTTTCCATATAATGGTACCACGACGACCTGTGAAGCCTTATGGATGGGGGTGCCGGTAGTGACTTTGAGGGGAGATTGCCACGCTGCGCGGGTGGGAGCCAGCATTCTGACTCGGGTGGGTTTGGAAAAACTGATCGCGGTGAATGAGAAAGACTATGTCAACAGGGCGGCGGAGCTTGCAAACGAATTCGATCGGTTAGAAAAGCTGAGGGCAAGAATACGCCAACGTATGATTGTATCGCCTCTTTGTGATTCCAAGACTTTTGCCCGGGCTGTGGAAAGCGTTTACAGGAGGATCTGGAGATCCTGGTGTGAAAAAGGATGATATAAAGATTTGGCCATAACCACGAATTGTCGAATGTTTGAATTGATGGTTGGAAGGTCAGGGGACGAACGGATGGACGGAAATGAGCAGCCCCGCATTTGATGTAGATAAAGCGCTTAAACGGGCAGTATCGTATCACAAGGAAGGCGAAATAGAGAAAGCCCGTCATATCTATGAAGAGATCCTTGAAACCACCCCGGAACATTCAGACGCCTTACATCTTCTGGGTGTGGTTGCCTATCAGGTTGGCAACAATGAAAAGGCCATTCATCTAATCCACAGAGCTATTCGGGTTAATCCATCGATCCCCTATTATCACAACAGCCTGGGGGAAGCGCTTAAAGATCAGGGGAGTTTAGATGCAGCGATTTCCTCCTATAAAAAGGCCCTTCTACTGAACCACAACTATCCTGAAGCAAATAAAAACATGGGGAGTGCGTTACAAGCCCGGGGTAAACTGGACGAAGCGGTCTCTTGCTATAAAAAGGCGTTGAAAATAAAGCCTGAGTGGGCTGGAACTCACAACTACTTGGGGAGTGTCTATCAGGAGCAGGGCAGGATCGATGAGGCGATTGCATGCTATCGGAGAGCAGTAGAAATCTATCCGGAATATCTCGATGCCTATTATAACATGGGGATGGCCTTAAAAGAGAATCGCCGGATGGATGAGGCCATTGGGTGTTTTAGAAAGGCTATCCAAATAAAACCTGACTTGGCTGAAGCCTATAACAGCCTCGGGATTGTACTTAGAGAACAGGGTAAATTAGATGGAGCGGCGGTTCATTACCAAAAGGCACTGGCTCTGAGCCCTGGATTTTCTGCGGCCTACAATAATTTGGGCAATGTGTTTCAGGAGCAGTGTAAATTAGAGGATGCGATTGCCTGTTACCGAAAGGTTCTGCAGATAGATCCGGACTACTCTGATGCGTACAATCAGCTTGTCAGACAATTAGAAAAAGCCTGTGCGTGGAACGATCTCTCAACCTTGAGGGCGAGACTTGATGACCTGAATGAAAAAGCTTTGGAGGGAGGGAAAAAATGCCCGGAAATGCCCCTTGTGAATATTACAACTGAAGTTTCACCGAAATTGTGCGCTATTTTTTCAGCCGACCATCCGTAACAGTGCGTCCACAAAAGATTTTCGGGGGAGTTCTTGTTCCTTGTTGCAAACGGCATTAAAATCATCGCTCAATGC
>Ga0233431_1002907_pt1 | contig 22219 bp, 18 predicted proteins | sample SI_118_April2016_FD_179867 | JGI IMG/M metagenome (GOLD analysis project Ga0233431, IMG submission 179867) | Seawater microbial communities from Saanich Inlet, British Columbia, Canada - SI_118_April2016_200_MG | ecosystem: Environmental > Aquatic > Marine > Inlet | place: Canada: British... | reverse complement strand
CAAATAGTGAATAATTTAATAGACCAAAGCTTATTAGATCCAAATTCGTTCCTACTTTATCCATCGAACCTTCGAATTGTAATCCTTCTAATTTTGGTATTTCTGCAAAAAATTCTGCTTCACATGCCTCTGGGTTTAATGCAAAGAATTGATAACAGGTGTCTGAAAATAATATTATATTTCTTATTATCCATGGAGACATTACTAATGCAAAAATTAATAATATTAAAATCATTTTCTTTAGTTTTTGTTTGTCGAAATCTTTTATTGTGTATAATATAATAAATACTCCTAGAAACATTGCAGATATTTTTGTTAATAATGCAGATGCCATGAAAATTCCGGCTAGTAATATATGTATTTTTTTATTCGTTTCAAATGATTTTTTTATGAATATTATTGATAATAATGTAAACATTATTAATGCTGTGTCGGTGTAACCCATGACACCATATGTTATAAATGATGGTATTGTGAGTAAGCTAATTGCAGCTAATAACCCTGCTTGTTTTTCTTTGTACGAACTTAGTAATAGATATATCAGATATGCTGATAATACAGAAAATATAGGAAACATCAGTTTAACGGCGAGTTCTCCAAAATAAAAGAAGAACGTTTCGGTCATTATGAATAATGGTTTTATTGTGAATTTTGTTTTATAGACAATATTTTGTTGTAGTGGAAGATATTTTGGTATTATATTGTTTTCAGACAACCATTTTGCTGTAGATGCATAGTATCCTTCATCACCAAAAACTATTGGTGAAGATACTGATACCATAAAGTACTGGATTGTTGCTAATAATATTATAATTGATATTATATGATTTAATTTTATTTTCATAATTTATCATCTATTTCGATTAGATATTGTTTTAAATTTGGTAATAATGTTTTAGACTTTGATGTATTTATTGTGTTTTTTGGTTTTAAATGTCTTTTAAGATCTCTTATGTCGTATATTGCTTCTATTTTGTCCTGTTCTTCAAGTTTTTTGCATAAATCTAATTGGTGATTATTTATGTGTTCTCCTAGTTCTTTTAATCTCGGTACTACAATTGGTTTTTTACCTGTTGATAATACGTCTATTATACTTCCTGCACCGCCATGGGTTATTACTAGTTTTGCCGTTTTTAATATTTTATTTCTTTCTTCTTCTGGTAGGAATTTTCTATATTCTATGTTTTTTGGTATGTAGTTTGAATTACCTATTTGCGCGATTATATGATCCTTTATTACACCAATTTTGACTAAATTATCAACTTCTTTTATTAATCTATTGAATTGTTGTGTGTGTGTTCCAACAGTTATGAATATCATATTACTGCCCCCCAATATTTTGCTTTTTTACCGTAGTGTTTTAACAATTCTTTCCATTGTACTAAAAACAAATCTGATATGTGGTATGCAATTCTTCCTGATAGTGATGGAGATTTTATTCTGCAGAAGCTTTCTATAAAAATTATTTTCTTTTTGAATAATTTTGATAATATCATTGTTGGTATTGCTGTTCCTGCTCCAGTTGATATTATTATATCTGGATTTTCTAATTTTAATATTTTTAATGATTCTCGTAAGTTTTTAATAAATTTTATTGGGTTTCTTTTTAGATCTGTTATGAAATATGTTTTGAATCTTTTTTGGATGGCCTCAGTGTCTTCTCTTTTTATTGTAATTACATAGAAATTTTTATTAAGTATTGGTATTAATTGTTCTATTTCTTTTAGGTGTCCACCAGCTGAGCATATTAAGCATGTTTTCATATAATCACCTATTATTTCGTGATAATGTTTTCGTATATTTTTATTAGGTCTTTAGTTAATTTTTCAATATCAAAATAATTTTCTAATCTTTTTCTTCCACCTTTTCCATATTTTTTTCTAAGTTGTTTATCTTTTAATAGTTTTATTATTGCTTTTGCTAAATCATTGTGGTCCATTGGATTTACTGTTATTCCACTTATATCGTTTTTGTTTATCCATGCAACACCACTGTTTTTTATTTTCGTTGAGATTAGTGGTTTTTCATGCATCATAGCTTCTAATTGAACCATTCCAAATGCTTCTGATTTGTATATTGATGGTAATACGAATATGTCTGAATTATAATAGTACTTTTGAAGAGAATCATCGGATACCTGACCTGTGAATTGTATGTTTTTATCTAGTTTTAGGTCTTTAGTTAATTTTTCCATTTCGTTTTTTAACTTACCATCTCCTACTATTGTTAATTTTGCTGTTGGTATTTCTTTCACTACTTCTTTCATTGCTTTTATTAAATATGCAACACCTTTGTAGTATATTATTCTTCCAACAAATAGAATGTTGTTTTCTTGATTTTCTTTTTTTAGAACATTTCTTATTTTTATTCCGTTTTGTAATACACTTGTGTTGTTCAAATTGTTGATTGTTTTAGACCCATTAAGATAATTTGGACTTGATGCAAATACTTTTTTTGCCATTTTTAATATAAACGGTTTTTGTATAATATTTGTGTATAACCAATTTATTATTTTCATTATTTTTGAGAATCTTATAATATCACTTTGATATGTTATAACCCACGGTTTCTTTTTTAATATGCACGCGCTAACAGCCATCATGTTTTGAAATGGATTGGGTGCTTGTAAATGACAAATATCAAAATCTTCTTTCATTATTTCGTTAAAAAATCCCAATGCTATTGGTTCTCCTGATAATGACAATAATGACGGTGTTCTTATTACATCTATTCCGTCTATCTTTTCTTTTGATTTGTTTCCTACTGTTATTACAGTTACTTCATGTCCTAGTTTTATTAGACATTTTGCTGTTTCATAAATTACAGTTTCTATTCCACCTTTTATTGGATAAAAGTATTTTGCTACGAGTAATATTTTCAATTTATTTCACCATTGATTTATAAATTTTAATTATATTCTTTACGTTTTTCTTTTTAGAGAATAATTTTTCTACTCTTTTCCGTCCGTTTTTTCCATATTTTGTTTTATTTTTACTTTTTAGTAGTTTTACTATGGCTTTTCCTAATGATAATGAATCTTTTGGCGGTACTATTATACCAGTAACATTGTTTTTGTTCGCATATGGTACACCACTTCCCTTGATGTTTGTTGATATTACTGGTGTTTCACATGCCATTGCTTCTAATTGAACAAGACCGAATGCTTCCATTTTTGATGTTGATGGTAATATTAAAATTTCAGATTTTCTATAATTTTCGATTAATTTCTTATTTGATTGTTCTTTTTTCCATATTATATTTTTATTTAATTTTGTTTTGTTTATTTTTTCCTTCATATAATTTTTTAATTCCCCATTTCCGATTATGATTAGCTTTGCGTTTGGAATATGTTTAGTGACGTATTTCATTGATTCTATCATGTATTTTATTCCTTTGTATATTGATAATCTACCAACAAATAATATTTGATTTTTATTTTTTGATACTTTCTTTTTCTTGAATTTTTCAATATCTATAAAGCATGGTATGTTTTTTGTTTTGTTTTTAAATTTTATTAAAACTTTTGAATTGTTTATATAATTGTTACTAGTTGCTAATATTTTTTTTGCGTTTTTTAGTAGAAATTTTTTTAAGAACATATTATAAGACATTGTTATTGTATTGAATAATAATTTGCTTGTTCCTATATTTTCTTGGTGTATAACATCACTATGATATGTAATTATGTATGGTTTTTTTCTTATTTTCAAGGCTATGTATGAAAATACATTCATTAGTGGGTTTGGACAATTCAAATGACAAATATCGAAATCTTCTTTCATTATTGTATTAAATATTTTTGATGTTAGTGGAGCTCTGGAAATTGTTTTATCTATTTTTATTCTAGATAATTTAATTCCTTTTATAGTTTCATTTTTGTTTTTTACGTCTGCGCACAGAACTTTTACTTTAATGTTGTTTTTAACTAATTCTGTAGCTAATTCATAAACATATGTTTCTATTCCACCTCGTGTGGGGTAAAAATACTTTGATACTATTAAGACTTTCATTTAGTCACCTTCATTTATAGCTCGCTTATTATCTAATCTATATTTTATTCCTTTTGTTGTTATGAAAAGCATTATTCCTAATACCATTCGTATTCCTCTGACAATTCCTGATTTCTGTTTGTATGTTACATTTACTGGTGCTTGTGATATTCTTAATCTGTTTGTTATGCATTGTGCCAGTATTGAGCTTTCTATTATGTACCCACCTGAAATGTTTTTTATTTCTTCTAGTGATTTTCTTGTAAGTGCTATTATACCACAACTAACATCTTTTAGTTTTGTTCCGAATAGGATATTGAAGAATACTTTCCATACGAAGTTTCCTAACTTATGTCTAAATGGTACTTGTTTCCAGTTTCTACAACCCATTACAAAATCAGCTTCGTTATTTAATAATGGTTGTAGTACTTTTGTTGATTCGGATGGTTCGTATTGCATATCAGCATCGATAATTACAAGATTTTTTATTTCTGGTATGTTTGATAAAATATGATTTATTCCTGTTTTCATTGCTTCTCCTTTACCTTTGTTTTTTTCATGTGTTAGAACAAGAACTCCTAGATTTTTAGCTAATTCGTTTGTTTTATCAGTAGAACCATCGTCTATTACGATTATATTTTCTATGTATTGTTTTGTTTTTTTTATAACTTCTTCAATGTTTTTTTCTTCGTTGTATGCTGGTATTAGTGCCGCTGTTTCGGATGATGGTTTAGACGAGAACTTCATATATTTTCACCTGTTCGTTTCTAAACACTTGTTTGAAATTTTCTAATCCTTCTCCTTCTAAGAAAAACATTTTAGTAAATATAGTATTTTCTAACGTGTCAGGTATCAATACTATGTATGAATTATCTTTGTGTACCCATATTGTTAGTGGTGCTATGTCGTTCTTCATTGTTATTCCTAATTGTTCTGTTATTGGTGAAATATTAGCAGTTATGTTTTTTACTTGATCAATTGGTATCTTTATTTTTTGCACATTTCCCATAGAGTCATATGATATTACATTTTGTATTATGAAACCTTCGTTGTTTTGGTTGTATACAGGTATCCACGTGTCGATACCTGGTAATAATAATACATTTTGATATTGTAATACTACAATTTCTCCGTTTTGATTTTGTAATGCTTGTTGATAGTTTATTGTTTGGTATAGTTTGCAGTTTGGATCTGTTTTGTAATCACATCCAAACCCAAAGTATTGTAACCATTGATATTTTGGAACTAAGTCATCAGAAGCTATCCAATATACTTTTGAGCTTGTTCCTTTGTATTTTTTAATTAGTTCTAGTGATTCTGCTTCGGAGGAAGTGGCCATTATTTTTCCTAGATCAGTTATCCGATCGTTTATATTATACTTACATTCATTACCACAATGTGCTCCGTCTGCAAAGTTTCTTCTTTCAGCTAATGTGGATATCATATGTCCTGGATCCCACCATGTTCCTATTATTGCATCGGAAGGTGTTTCTGTTTTTATGAAACTCCACGCATTTTCCCAGTTTTGATTTTGATCTGGTCCAAGTTGTAATCCTAGTTGTGATCCAACACTCGCACCTATAAATATTAAGAAAATTCCTAGTCCGATTACGAATCCTTTTAGGAATTTGTTTTCATTGAAATGTTTTATTAAATAACCAAATCCAGATGCTATTACAACTAAGAAAATTATAGAACTGAATTCAGTAAATCGTATACCACGGAATGTTGTGTAAATTCCTAGTACTAGTAATGTTAGAATGAATGATAGTTTTCTGTTGTCTTTTTTGTAATTGTACAATGCTCCTGATATGATGAATGTTAGAATGATTAATGTTGTTATTGTGTCGAATATGTTGATTCTTGTTACAAATTGTCCTGTTGCCATCATCCATCCTTGGAGATTAAAAATATCAAAAGATTGTAATTCTGCGATGGATATATTAACTATCCATTTTGCAGGATTGAACGCAAAACCAATTATTTCTAAAATTGAACCTATTACGTTTAATCTAAGTATCATTCCTAGAATGTGACTTATTACAAGTATTCCTGTTACACCTAATAGTTCTGTTTTATATGTTTTGAATTCGTGTTTGATTTTGTTTGTGATGTTTTTGCTTTCTGACTCTGCTATTAGAATTTTTATTATGAAATAAAGCGCGGATGAAGTAGCTACTACGATGAATGCGTATATTGACATTGCCCATGCCAATATTGATGCTATGGTTCCTAATGTTGCTAGACAAAAATTGGTTACTGTTTTGTTTTCTAGGAATCGTAATCCGAGATATAGATTTATTAAAATGAATAATAATGCCATCTGGTCGGTGTCGTATGAACCTCCAAATGTTCGTATCAATACTTGTGGAGCTGTTCCAATTAAAAATGAACCTAGAAGACCAGCATATGTACCGGCCAATTTTCTAATGAGTAAGAAAGCAGGTATTACCATCAATGCCCCGAAAATTGCTGACATGTATGAAGCTGTTGTCATTAATGAAAAGTCTAGTGATTTTCCAATTGTGCTGTGAATGAAGCTGGTTATGTATAACATTAATGGTGAGACAGAATCGATAGCGTTTCTTCCTACATAATATGTTAATTCATCCCATTCTGGTATGTGACCCCAATCAGCTACATATTTTGTAAATCTGAATTGAAATGATGGGTCAAATCCGACTAGTTTGTCTGGGACTATGTTGTATGATCTGATCCAATATGAGAATAAAAATATTGCTATAAGCGCGAAAATCCACCAATTGTTCTTTAACCAAGATTTGATATTCATGAAATAACACCGTTTTATATTTGATTTCTATACCTGATCTTTTAGATCAGTAATATTATCTATAACTCACTAGGTTCGTTATATTATTAAAATAGATTTATTCTATAGCTCGCCTTGTGGGTCATATTTAGACCTATTTAAGCCTCTACTATATTAAAACTATGTATGAAGAACCCGTTTAAGAAGATCCATGTAATGTCCTATGATTCACTGTTGGATATGGTGTTTTCAGAGGCTAGTAAAAAGGCTGATAGGCTTGATTTTACAGTCAAAAAGACGAGATATGGGACTACTAGGATGAAGCCGGTCGAGGAAATGGCTCAGCAGAAGGAAGGCGTGCGAATATCTAGCTGTGCTAATAGATTCTACTTAAAATTGATGAATATAGTTAATAGTGTTCCGAAAAAGAAGGATGTTCCTGAAATTTATAATATTTTTGCAGATGAGCTTGTTGGGTGGGATAGGATTGATGCTGCTCAGACAAAGATAAAGAAAATTGCTAATCATGTGCGGAAATTACAGGGTAAATATTTGGATAAATTGAAAAAACTTGATAATACAGCTAGAATGCGGAGGACTCGGAAGGAATTTTATGGTAGATTGGCTGGAGATGCTAAAAAGGTTAGAAATGATTTGGATTTTTTGTCAAGTGCGAGTGGGATATTGAAAGAATTACCGAGTTTGAAAGATGAACCGACTGTTATAGTTGCTGGATTGCCAAATGTTGGGAAGACTTCTTTGTTAAAATCAATAACAGGATCTAAACCTAAGATACAACCATATCCATTTACAACAAAGGGGTTGATGATGGGATATTTGCCTTATCGTTATACAGAGATTCAGTTTATTGATACACCTGGATTGTTGGATCGAAAAAAGAAAAATTCTATTGAAGTGCATTCGCAAATAGCATTGGAGAAGATTGGTCAGCTTGTGATGTATGTTTTTGATGTTAGTGAGACTTGTGGTTATACAATTGAGCAACAAATGAAATTTTACAAACGAATGAAAAGAGAATCTGATAAGCCGATGATAGCTGTTGTGAATAAGATAGATGTTATTGGTGTTCCTTCACCGACAGAAATAACTAAGACGATTAAGGCAATAAAAGTTTCTTGTGATAGTGGGGATGGAGTGGAAGAACTTAAGAAAGAGATTGTTGAAAAACTTAAGTTGTAAATTTTGGTGGTTTTGTGCTTATTGATAATTTTATTGATAAATTGGATGATAAGAAAATAATGTTATTTTTAGGAATTTTTATTATATCTGTTTTTATATTGGATGGCTTTATGGATTTTCCTATTTTGACTGATATGGGAATAATAAATTATATTGCTCAAAGCATTGTGGATGGTCACACAATATATTCTGCTGCTCCTGAGATCAAAGGTCCGTTGACAATGATTTTGGATAGTGTTTTTATAATTGCGTTTAGTTTTGTTCCAAATTGGCTTGCTATACGAATAGGTATGCTTGGTATTAGTTTGGTTTCTATTTTATTTTTTTATAAATTCTCATCGAAATTTTTTAGTAGTAAACTTCTCGGTATCTATTCTGTGCTTATTTTACTTTCATTTGATATGTTTATTGAATTTTCTTCTATTGGCGAACCTAAAATTGTTGCAATGTTTTTAACTATTTTTGTTTTGTATTTTTCAATCAATAAGAAATATTTTTATTCTGGGTTGTTTTCTGGATTATGTTTTTTAGCTTGGCAACCTTCTGTTTTGATATTTTTGTCTCCGATTGTTTCAATATTCCTAAATGAAAAATCAGATATTAATAAATTTGATTTTAATAAGTTGTTTAAAAAATTATTTAACGCAGGTATTGGTCTTTCGATACCTATACTTTCTATAATATTATATTTTGTTGTATTTAGTACGTTTGATGATTTTCTTTATTATATGATACAATTTCCTATAGAGTATAAGTCACTAGCTATAGAGAGAGTTGATGTGTCTAATTTCTATACACTCTTTGCTTATTTTGGTACAGAGATTTTGTTTTTTGGTTTGGCTTTTTTGGGATTGTTGCATTATGGTTGGAAGTCTATTGTTTCTGTTGTTAAATCTGGTTTTAGGTATAGTTTTAGATATATTGAAGACAATAAAAAATATGTTATTTTCTTTTCTCCTTATTTGTTATTGTTAATGTATACGTTATTTGATTTGGTAAATGGTGATGATCTTTTCATAATATTTCCTGCTATTATATTTTTGAGTGTTATTTCATTGCGGGGGATTATTAATTATGTTTCAAGGCGATTTAAATTTTCTTTGAATAAAATGAAGATTATTGTTTTGTTGTTTATTTTATTTTATGGTTTCTTTACTGTTTTTCAGCCACTTTATCCTCAAAATCCTATAATGGATTATGAAGCCAATTTTGTTGAGGGTTCTAATCTTGGTTTGTTGGATACGATAATACAAAAATATGGTTTTGTTGAATCTGTTTTTATGTATATGACTATTAGGATGGGTGAGGAGGGTACCATTGAACACCAACTAAATGTTTCTAATTATATACAGGAAAATACCGACGAAGGAGAAAAAATATTATCGTTGTCTGCTCCTGAAATATTATTTTTATCTGGACGGGAAAATATTAATAAATATATTGTTATTGAGTCTACGTTTCTTTTGAATTACTTTAATCAAACAGGTAGACTTGGTGAATTTTCAGACGAAGTTAAAATAACTAAACCTAAGTTTATTGTTTTGGAGGAAAGTTCATACTATAGAAATCCAAATATAATAGAAATACTTGAGCTTGAGGAATTTCTTTCTGACAATTATATTGAATTAGAATTTGTTAAATATACTTTGTATGAACTTAAGTAGATTTTATTGATATTGTTTTTTATAGTTGCTTTGTGACTGATATTATAATTTTTTTACAGAAATTATATTGTTTTCTTTGTCGATGTTGAATTTGATAGGTAAGAATTTTTCAATTACGTGGATATTTGTTTCTGTGTGTTGTGTTATATGTGCGACGTGGATTTTACCTGAACCAGTAAAAGCCATGTAAGGAAGAATTTGATCAGCCATCCATTCGTCTATGCATGCTCCTGAGTCTATTTGTTTTTTTAGTTGGGTGGCGCATTTTTTTCCTAACTGTTCGGCTGAGATTTTTATATCGCCTATTACAGAAGAGCCTAATTTGCAGTTTTCGTAATGGGCGTGGGCGTGCATTGATGTTCCGATTGAATCTGCGTTATGGTATTCTACAAATTCGTGGTTGGGTTTTAGAATTGTTGAAAATCCTTTTAATTCACGGGCACAAACATCTTTAGATTCTAATCGAGATTCTGAAATTGCGCGTACATCTATCCGCTGAAATTTTCCACGTTTTGTTAGCTGTAAAGATGTAGGTGTTCCTGGTTTTATTTTAACTAAAATTTTTCCACCGCCTTTTGGGTAGAAGCCGCGTTTTTCAATTTGAATATGATAATCAATTCCTATTGATTTCATGTAGTGTCCGAAAATATGTTGCATGTATTCAAAATCCATTGACCATTTTACATTTGTGCCGCCGCTGATTTGGAATTTTACTGGATCGGGTGCATGAATAGCAACTGGAATTAATGTTTGGAGAATTAGAGCGGTTGAACCGGCTGTTCCTATGTTTATTGAAAATTTTCCACCGTGGATTTTTTTGGGAATAAATTCTACTTCACTTGATCCTAATTCTGCACCAGTGACTTCGGCGTTACACATTTCTGTACATGCAAGTATAGCTTTTAGATGTTGGGCTGAAAGACCTGGATTGCAGCGTTTTGCGCGGATGTTTTTGATATTCACTGGAATTCCTGTAATAGCTGAGAGAGCGATAGACGTTCTGATCATTTGTCCGCCTCCTTCTCCATGTGAACCATCGATTGTGATTGTCATAATCAACTATTTCGAATCTACATTTAAATATGAGACCCGTAAAACTTTTTGGTAGATATGGTCGATAGACAATTGTTAGATAATGTATCAAAAATATCGGAAACTTATTTTTTCGGTGGTAGACATATAGCTGTTTCTAATGATTTGGTTTTGTATAAGCTTACAGCGCGTTCTGATGAAAATAAACAACGGAATCTTCAATCTGGTGATTATAGATTTGCTGGTATTGAAAGACGATATTTTTCTATTAATGCTGTTTCTAGAGGCGGTAATCCTAATAGATTAGATAAAAATCTGGTTTTTTATCCTGCGCTTATAAAAGGAAATACTAGGATTTACATTAGTAATGGCGAACAAACTCCTGATATTGTTGAAAAATTTGTAAATCTTAGAGTACGGGGAGAACATAATTTTGCTAGGAAATCATTGGAAGCTGTTTTGAAAAAATGGAATTATGAAAATGATCCCCCTGTATTTACTGCGAGAACAGGTTGTGTTATTGGTAAGAAACATGCTTATCTTGGAATTGTTTTAAATTCAAAAGGTAGAGATGGCGTAGATGCTAAATCAGCTTCATGGCATTTGGATTTGGAAAATTTGGAAGATGGGGAATTTTATGAATTATGCGTTTATGATAATGAGTGGGATATGACACCTAAAAGTTCTGTGCCTAGACCACCTGTTGTTTTAGATAATGATGTTTCTTCGTTGAGAACATTTGATCAGCAGGGGGATGTTGTTGATGTTGTTTGTGAATATTTGAAAACAACTCATCCGGATTTACGGATTGGTGCATTTGGTTGGTCACGAAAAACAGGGGATATGGCAATTATTAATTCTGGCGATTTATATGATGTTTTGGATTTTAAGAAAGGCGGTTGTAGTATTTGGAATAAAAGAAAAACTATTAAACTTTAATTATTTGTCCAGGAACTGGGGCGATTGCTTCTACTTCAAATCGGCCTTTTAATTCTGTGGCAAATCTTTGGCAGTGATCGCCGTGGATGCAGATAACTTTTTTTGGGCGGATTGTTTGGACAGTTTTCATTAAATCAGAACGGCCTGCGTGACCAGAGAAGTCTAGGAAATTGATAGGCATTTTTATTTTAAGATCCATGTCTTCGTTTACAAATCGGCCTGTGTCTTGTAGGTAACGGCCAGTTGTTCTTGGAATCATAAAACCTGTGAATGACATTGAACAATCTTCTCGAGTGTATAGATGTTTGATGTAATGTACAATTGGTCCACCGTCTAGACAACCGCCTGTTGTTACTATAGCAGAAGGTTGGTCCATTGCTTGTTGACGTTCGTGTTGGTTTTTTATGAATGTTATGTTTTCTGTTGCTTTTTCAAGTGCGTTGTCTCGTAAAAATTCTGGGTGGTTAGCTGTTATTTTGGTGGCAGTCCGAGCCATACCATCTAAAAATATAGGAACTTTTTTTGCTAATTTGTCAAGAATTGTAATTACTTCTGCTGAACGTCCGACAGCGAAAGCAGGTATTAATGCTATTCCACCGTTGTCAATTGTTTCTTTTACGATTTTTAATAATTTTTCTTCTGTTGCTTTTCTTGGGGAATGTTCGCGAGAGCTGTAAGTTGATTCCATTATTAAAACATCGATGTCTTTTATTTTAGAAATGTCTGCGCCTTTCATCAATCTTGTGTCTTGTAAGTTGTAGTCGCCTGTAAAGAGAATTCTTTTTCCTTCTGTGTTAATTATAAACATTACTGATCCTGGGATGTGTCCTGCGCTTAATACTTCGACGTTTGAAGCAGGTGTGGAAAACTTTTCACCGATTTTTATTTTAATTTGATTTTCTTTTAGTTTGTTTACTTCGTATTGTGTGAAAAGCGGGGCTCTTCCTTTTAATCTTGCTATTTTCATACTGTCTTTTAGAAGCATGTGTGTGTGGTCGAAGCAAGGAGGTGTTGCGTAGATTTTTGCTTTGCTGTTTTCTCTGAATAATGTAGGTGTTGAACCGCAGTGGTCTAAGTGTTGGTGGCTCAATAGAATACTATCAACGTCTTGGGCTGGAATAGGTGTTTCACCTGTTTCAACTTTTAAACCATAATCAAGCATAATGTTTTCCTTTTGGTTATTTTCTTTTACTTGAAGTAAAAATCCATTTCTACCTACTTCGCGACACCCTCCTAAACATTTGATAATCATAATGAAGAATAGGTACAAGCTTGATATAAATACACAGTTTTGTGTTTTCCTTTAACTGTTTAAACTATTCACGAAAGTTTGTTTTACCCACATAGGCTTAAAAGTGATGATGGATAGTTTATTCTATAGGTGCTTTGAGCACTAGATATTAGGTGATTAAAATGAGTGGTGAACGACTTTATCAAGCGTGGGGAATTAGTTTATCTCTAGTGTCAACACTAAATCTGTAAAACGTGTTTTTGTTAATTCTATAATTGATTCTCGTGGTAGGATAGTTATACCTGCGTCTGTTAGGAAGAAACTTGGGATTAGAGCGAATGACGGTATAGTTCTTGAGTTGTGTTTTGCTAATGATATTTCTCAAAGGAGAAAAGGAGGTGAGAAAGATGTTTGAAAGAACTAAGCAATTTATAGCCGATATTAGAGAAGCTAGAAAGTGTGCATATTCGGTTGAATGTGGTGATTCATGTAGAAATGGATTTAGGGCAACAAATGGATATTCTATGTGTGAGACATTTACTGACAAGGCGCAACTGGAGAGACAACAAAGAGATAGAATGAACTCCGGTAATGGGTTTTAGATTTCGTATCGGCCGGGCGAAGTTCAACTTTTTAGTAAGTTGGTAGTTGAACTGTGTATGCAACTTGTCAAGTCTGAGAAAATGTTGCACACGAAACTATAAAAAAGCAGGAAATAATGAATAGGTAAGGTGAATATTATGAACAAAGCAGAAAAACGGGAATTAGTAACTCGAAATTTGTCAGAGGTTTTGGTAGAGGGAGAGCTAGACTTGCTTTTGGGAAAGAAAACTCCTGTTGTGTATTGTGGTTATGAAACTTCAGGGCCTGTTCATTTGGGGCATTGGATATCAATACGAAAGTTGTTGGACTTTCAGAAAGCTGGGTTTAAAGTGAAAATACTTTTAGCAGATTATCACGCTTCTTTGAATTTGAAGGGTGAAATAAGTTGGATTCGTGAAGTGGCAAAATATTGGAAGGCTACTTTTTTGGCATGTGGATTAGATAAGAAAAAGACAGAATTTGTTTTGGGGTCATCTTTTCAGGAGAAGTCAGAATATTTTGTTGATTTATTCAGATTGTCTGATAGTATTACAGTAAGTCGTTCGATTCGTGCTATGAGGGAGATTGCTCGTGATATTGAACATGCTCATCTTTCTCAAGTAATGTATGCACCTATGCAGGTTTTGGATTTTAAGTTTTTAGGGGTTGATGCGGCGCTTGGGGGAATGGAACAACGTAAAATACATGTACTTGCACGTGAATATTTAGAGAAATTTAACTGGAAAAAGCCAGTTTGTTTTCATCATCCATTGATGGTTTCGTTGCAAGGTTCTAAATGTAAAATGAGTTCTTCTAAACCAGAGACAATGGTGTTTTTGCATGATTCAGAGGAAAATATTCGTAAGCGTTTAGGAAAGGCGTTTTGTCCTAAGGAGCGGGAAGGTAATCCGATTTATCAGATAGCTAAGTTCCATGTATTTCCTGGGTTAGGGAAGTTAGAGATTAAACGGCCTGAAAAATTCGGTGGGGATTTGGTGTTTGAGAATTGGGAAGAATTTGATTCTAAATTTGAAACTATTCATCCACAGGATTTGAAGAATGGTGTTACAGAGGCAGTTATTCAGATGCTTAAACCGGTGAGATCTTTCTTTAAGAAGAATCCTAAATTCTTGAAGCCGTTGGAAAAAAAGACTTAAATTTGTTAGATTGGAGTGATATTATATGTTAGATATTAAGTTGTTGCGAGAACAGACTGAGATTGTTAGAAAGGATTTGGAACGAAGGCAAGATTCGAATAAGATTGAACAGCTTGATGAATTTGTGGAAAAGGATAAACTGTATAGGGAAAAGTTGCAAGAGATGGAAAAACTTAAGCAGTTACGTAATCAAATTTCTAAAGAGATTTCCGAATTGAAGAAAAATGGGAAAGATGCGGCAGAAAAACTTAAACAGGCTGGGGAAATTCCTGGGAAAATGAAAAATTTGGAAGATGAAGTTAAAGAATTGAAAGAACGATGTAGAATTCTTCATATGGGCTTTCCTAATATGTTGCATGAATCTGTTCCATATGGAAAGGACGATACTGAGAACGTGGAAATTAAACGATGGGGTGAAGCTCCGAAGTTTGATTTTGTGCCGAAGGATCACGTGACATTGGCAGAGGATTTGGGAATTATGGATCGTGAACGAGCTACTAAAACTTCAGGTGCAGGTTTTATTTTTTTAAAGGGGAAGTTAGCGATTTTGGATTATGCGTTAATGCGATTTGCAATGGACTTTATGGTTAAACGAGGGTACACAATGGTTGAGCCTCCATTGATGCTTAAGAGAAAGCCTTATGAAGGTGTGACCGATTTAGCAGATTTTGAAGATGTTATGTATAAGATTGAAGGGGAAGATTTGTATTTGATAGCTACGTCAGAACATGCAGTTGGTGCAATGATGATGGATGAGACAATTAATGAAAAAGATTTGCCAATGCGATTTTGTGGAGTTTCTCCTTGCTTTAGAAAAGAAGTTGGTAGTCATGGAAAATATACTAAGGGACTTTTCAGAATGCACAACTTTAATAAGATTGAACAGTTTGTTTTCTGTAAGCCTGAGGAGAGTTGGGATTTCCATGCTGAGATTTTGAAAAATTCTGAAGAGTTGTTCCAAGCATTGAATTTGCATTATCGTGTTGTGAATATTTGTACAGGCGATATTGGAATTATAGCTGCTAAAAAATATGATATTGAAGTTTGGATGGCTGATGGAAAGTTTAGAGAGACACACTCAGCTTCTAATTGTACTGACTATCAAGCGCGGAGATTGAATGTTAAGTATCGCGAAAAAGAAGGAGCTGTTGCAAAAGGATTTGTACACACTTTGAATAATACTTGTGTGGCGACTTCTCGTGCATTGATAGCGATCTTAGAACAGTATCAGCAAGCAGATGGATCAATAAAGATTCCAGAAGTGCTTGTGCCTTATACTGGATTTAAGGAAATCAAGAAAGGGGAATAGTTTTGATCGATTTAGAATAATTATACTGATAGATCATATCCAGTTACTTCTACTTCGTCGGATTCAGATAATGTTTCAGCTATTTGTATCCAGAAAGCTTTGTCTTCTAGTTTTGATTTTTGAGCGTTGACTAATGGGAATGCCCATGGTGACCTTTTGAGTATATTTATTCTGCATCCGTGATCTTTTGTGTGATCATTAGACTGAAAACAATCTGTTTTGTAATCATCTGCTTGTTCATCGCCTAGTAATGGCCTTAACATTTCAGCTACTTGTTTAACTTTAGCTAAATTTTCTGTAAATGTTTTATAATACGCGCAATTATTGTGTAATCCACAATGAATAGGATTTTGTTCATAATCTGTATCATTCATTAATCTACCTATTTCACACGAATGAAAATTATATCTCATTCTTTTGTGGTTGTCAAGTGGGTTACACTCCTTTACTTCTTTTTTAATTCCATTATCGGAAACGAATATATAATGTTCTTCGGTAGTTGTTTGTTTTTTAGAAAATTGATTTGTTGGTGATTCTTGACGTATCTTGTTTATTTTGATAGTTATCGGGGTGTTATCGTATTGTAAATGAATTGAACATGAGTGTGGATCGAAATATTTTGTAACAGTTCTTAATTCTTCTAATGTTGGAATAGTTTTTATGGTTTTTGTATTCATGTAATCACTAATATGTAGTAGAATATTGAGGTATTTAAGCGTGGAAAATATTAAGTAAAACACCAATATTTTCTTGATATTTAAGCTTTAGCGTTCAGATTTTAGTTACTGAGTGATATAGCTCATTTGTGAGAAATATTAAGAGTGATTTGAATGAAAGTACTACATGATATTGATGCAGATAGAGAAAATATGCTGTTTTTGCCAGATGAAAAAGCAATAGTGCCATATTTGCATCCAGCTATAGCAAAGGCTCTTTATGGAAGTATTGATAGACAACATTATAATAATTCTGCTGGTTGTAGGCATGGTGATCATGATAGAACAAAAATGTTGCAAAAACCACTTATATCTGTTTTTGTTCCTGAAGAAGAGCTTTATGATGGGGTGTTTTTAAAACCTCAATACGGTCGTGCAGTAATTAATAGTTTTGTTTTAGCGAGTCCTGTTTTTTATAGTAGATATGGTGCATATGGTTCAGTCGAAGTTTGTAATGATAGTTCTTCTGTGTGCACTATACAGGCTGTGGTTAGAATTCCTACTTCAACAGTTGATTTTATTGGTTTGAGATTGGATAAGAATGATGGAGGGAACGGAGAGTTAAGTTCTTTTGATACTTTTGTTAAATCATATTTTGGTGATTGGCCCGCAACATTAGATGGGAAGGATCCTGATCTTTTAAATATCGAAAAATTAGATGTAGAAAATATGAAAGAGAAACTTCAAGGAGAGTTACCATTCTTTAAAGATGATAAATATTTTTATGTTGTTTTGCGGGATGATGATTTTAATGGATTGTTCGTACCTTTTGATGAAAAACCTTTTGGTGACGAACCTGTAAATGCTCGTCAATGGAGTGGTATTTCTTCTTCTTCTGATATTGAAAAATATAAACAGTTGCTTCCTATACACGATAGAATATCTCCATACATTCCAATTATTACTGATTGGCTACAAACTTTTGATCGTGGTGTAGATCAGGTTGCTGGTAAAAGTTATACTGCTGAAGAAATGAGGGAAAGTATTTTACAAGATTATAGAACTATAGAAGATGGTTCTAGAGCTCCAACACCCAAACCTCAGAAAATGAAATTTAGACCACCAGCACTTCCTGGTGCAAGCAATGAGCAGCTTCAGATTGGTTCTGGAAATGGCTTTTAGTGATTAATTACGGAGTGATTTGAATGACTGGTAAAAATATATCATTGGTTCCTGTTGGTAATAGTGAGAATGCTATGATAGTGTTGCCTATGGGTGAGTTAGTTGATGGTGAATTGGCATATGCTGGTGATAAAGCTGCAGCTGTTCTAATGAAGTATGGAAAATCAACTATTCAAGATTGTTCGATTAAGAATCCTATTTTTAATGTTTCTGATAGACGTGAAGGTGTTATGTTTGCAAAACCTAAATATGCTGGATATAAAAGAAAATTTTCTACTATGGCCGAATCACCGATTCTTAGTAGATATGGTGTTGTCGGTAGTGTTGAGATAACATCTGAGAGATCTAATGGTAAGAAAAAAATATATGGTAGATTATCTTCTGTTGTTAGAATTCCACAACGTGTTCTTGAAACAGTTAAAAATTTATTGTCTGATGAAGATTACAAAGACTTTGTTTCGAATTTTTTTGGTCCATGGAAACCAGATGAAAGCTTTGAAGATATTGATTTGAAGGCAGCTAAAGAAGATTTTGGTGAATTACCACCATTTGTTTGTGATACGTATTCTATTGTTATTGTCAACGATGATGCTGAAAGTATATTTCCAAATGATGGTATCGGTTTTTATTCTATTGAAGATGAATATATCGGTGTTGACCAGAGATCGATTCCAGTAAATAGCAAAATAGAATCATACAGAGAAAAAAATATTAAATTTATTAAAGCTTTTGATTCTACTATGGATGGTTTGATGGGTGTTGAATTGAAATCAGAAGAAGAAAAAAAAGCATATTATGCTGCTATGTTAAGTGGGGATATTAGTTTTGGTCCTAAAAGAAAGGTTTCATTTAAACCATTTTAATTTCTATATCTCGTAAATATTATCTATAGCTCGTTGTTTCGCGAATATTAACCATACGTTCCAAATGATGCATATGTATTTTTCTTTCTGTCTTTGATTAGTTTCTTTGTAGGATCAGCTTCTTCTTCCCAGTCAACTGTGTTAGCGGCATATCCACCTCTGCCTCCGTAAGATGCACCGACACTGCTTGCATATCCAGCTGCTCCGCCACCGCCATAAGTCATGTGGCCTGCTGAAGCTGGTTGTAGAATTTTTGCGCCTGAGGGGGAAGAATGTTTTATTGTTCGCATTAAGTCGGGTGACATATTTACGACATTCATTCCTAAGTTTACGTTTTCCATTAAAGAGAATCCTAATTCTGCGCCTTCAATGTGTGCACTACCAATATCTGTTCCACTCAAATCTGTCCAGATTAAATTGGCTTTTCGGAAGTTTGTGTTTTCAAAATGTGCTTTTTTGAAAGTTGTCCAGTAGCAGTTGCTTCTAGAAAGGTTTGTATTTCTCATTGTCGTGTTAACGAAAGCTACAGATGTTAAAATACAATTGCTTAAGTCCGCGTCTGTTAAATCGGAAGAAGAAAAGTCAGCATAGTGTAAATAAGAATTTCGTAAAATTATTCCTTTTAGGTTTAATCCAGAAAGTTGTGCGTTTGGACAGCGTATTCCTGTGAAGTCGCGACGGCCTTGTGTATATTCGGCTAAAATTTGTGCAGATGTCATTGGTATTCCTTCTATTTTTTCTTCTACACAGTCTATGAAAATTCCTTGTGTTATGTCGCAATTGTTGAATTTTGCTAATGTAATGTCTGCTTCTGTGAAATCCGTTGATGATAATTTAGCAGATGAAAAGTCTGTGTTTTTTACATTTGCTTCTTTGAAAGATGTTCCTTTCAAACTTGCTCTTTTGAATAATGAATCTGTTACTTCTGATTTGTCGAATTTTGCATTGTCTAGAATTGTGTTTGTGAAATTCATTGTCATTACTTTTGAATTTGATAGATCGATGTCTCGAAGGTCTTGTCCTTCGAAATCTTTTCTATCTTTTACTTCTGCCACAGTTGAGTCTTTTGGGACGACGTTATAATTTGAAAAATCTCGTTTGCCTTCTTTGTACATTGCTATTATTTCGGAAGGTGTTGCTAGTTTTATATCCCTTTTGGTTATTGGTTTAGAAGAATCTGTAGATGTGTTTTCTTTGTTTATGTTTAAATCGCCCAATTCTTCATCTTTGAATTCGTCAATATTAAAATCGTCATCCATAACTGAGTTTGGTATATATACTTTATAATTGTTGGGTTGAATCAAGAACCTTTAAATACCTATCCTATATTATACTCTTTCATGAAAGGCGCTGTTCTAATCGTTGCGGAAAAGCCAGATGCAGCTATGCACATTGCGAAAGCATTAGCTGAGAAGGGATTGAGGAAAGAGGAGAGTGAATGGGGCGTTGCTTATCATACTTTCTTTAGAGGGAATCAAAAACATATAGTTGTAACAGCTGTTGGTCATTTGTTCAATATGACAACTCCTGATAAAGGATATCCTGTCTATAATACAGAATGGAAGCCTTCTTTTGAGATTAGAAAGATTTCTGCATTTTCTGAGAAATATTATAGAACAATTGAATGGATTGTTAACAACAACGAAATAAGCGAAGTTATTAGTGCAGCAGATTATGATAACGAAGGTTCTGTTATTGCGTATAATGTTATTAAATTTATGACAGGGAAAAAAGATGGAAAGCGAATGAAGTTCTCTACATTAGCTAAACCGGATTTGGTGGATTCTTATAAAAATATGGCTGGTCATTTGGATTGGAAAAATATTGAAGCTGGGGAAACTAGGCATAGATTAGATTTCATGTATGGTATTTCTGTTTCTAGAGCTTTAATGCATGCGATTAAAACGCACGGAAAAAGATTTGCAATACTTTCTGCGGGGCGTGTTCAGGGGCCTGTGTTGACAATGCTTTCGGAAAAAGAGAAAGAAATTTCTAAATTTAAATCAACTCCTTTTTGGGAAATTAAATTGAACCTTGAGATAAATGGGATGAAAATTATTGCTGATTATAAGGGCGGGAAGATTCTTGATGAAAAGATAGCGAAAAAGATTTTGAAAGAATGTAAGGGTAAGAAGCCGGTTGTTATTTCTGTAAAGACAACAGAGTATATGCAAAAACCACCTGTACCGTTTAACATTACTTCTTTGCAAACAGAAGCTTACAAATTATTTGGTTATTCACCACAGCAAACAATGGGTTATGCACAGAAACTTTATACTTCTGCTTATGCGTCTTATCCACGAACAAGTTCTGAGAAATTACCAAAACAAATTAATAATCCTGCAATTTTGGAAGCGATTGCAACATTGAAAAAATATACAAAGCTTGTGAATAAGCTTATTTCAGAGCATCCTGCTTTAATTCCAAATGAAGGTAAAAGAAATGATCCAGCTCACGAAGCTGTTCACCCAACAGTTGAACCACCTAAGCGAGCATTAAGTGGACCACTTGGTAAAATGTATGACTTGATTACACGTAGGTATTTATCGGTTTTCGGGAAACCTGCTAAGCGTGAGAGAATTACACTTATTTTGAAAGTTGGTAACCACGAATTTAAAACAATTGGTAAGAAAACTTTGGAGAAAGGTTGGACAGAGTATTATGGACCATTTATGAAGACAGATGAAATTATTTTCCCTGAGATTAAGAAAGGCGAGAAAATGAAAAGTTTGGGAATAGAGAAATTAGATAAACAAACTTCTCCACCACCGCGCTATTCTCAAGCATCTATGATTAAGGAAATGGAGAAGCGAGGACTGGGAACTCGAGCAACTCGTTCTTCAATTATGCAAACACTTTATAATCGTGATTATATTTATGAGAAAAGTATTCATGTTTCTGATTTGGGATTGTGTATTGCGAACACTTTGAAGAAATATGTTCCGGCACTTGTGGACGAAAAATTAACAAAAGATATGGATAGGTCTATGGAAAGTATAATCGATAAAGGGAAGAAAGGTTTGCCTATTTTGAAAAAAGCTAAGAAAGCTTTAGTGAAAATTATAGATGAAATCAATAAAGGAGAAAAACAGATTGGAAGCACTTTAAGTGAATCTATAATTAAGACACAAGAAGAAAGAAGTTTAATGGGAACTTGTCCTGATTGTAAAGGGCAGTTGAAGTTACTTTTTAATCCATTTACAAAGAAAAGTTTTATTGGGTGTTCAAGTTACAATAAATGTGGTAAGTGTGGATTTTCTAAGAAAGCTTGTAAGTGTAAATGTTTGATTTGTGGAAAATTGAAAGGTAAATGTGATTGTAAATGGAAAGAAAAAATTTGGAATCCATCTTGTCAAAGGGGATATCCAGTTCCACACAATGCTAGAATTACTAATTTACATAAACCTTGTAAAGAATGTGGAATGACAACTGTTAGAGTTCAGCGGTTTGGTAAGCGTCCATTTAATATGTGTATTAAGTTGGAGTGTAAGTCAAAGGCAGATTGGGGAAAGAAGAAAGGGAAGAAGGGCAAGGGAAAGAAAGTTGCAATTAAGAAGAAATCTATAGTTAAGAAAAATATTAAGAAAACAATAAAAAAGAAAGTTGTCAAAAAATCTATAGCTCGTTCTATTCGGAATGTTAAGA
>Ga0233431_1002905_pt1 | contig 22254 bp, 23 predicted proteins | sample SI_118_April2016_FD_179867 | JGI IMG/M metagenome (GOLD analysis project Ga0233431, IMG submission 179867) | Seawater microbial communities from Saanich Inlet, British Columbia, Canada - SI_118_April2016_200_MG | ecosystem: Environmental > Aquatic > Marine > Inlet | place: Canada: British... | reverse complement strand
TCTCATCTATATACCTCCAGAGGCAATTCCCCTCTGGTTTTAAGGGGAATTACTTAAAGGTCTGTTTACGAACAAAACTTCGGGTGTTTGATTAGCGTGGAAAGTGGTTTGACTATATTTATTGTGATTGGATGAATTGAGGTTTTAGGTCATTATCATCTGGCAGGAAACCAGGGGCCTCATCTGGGATTGGGATTTCTTCGCGTGTTATTGAGTCATGGTACGTATTTTCTGACAAATAGATGGTTTCTATTTGATCTTCTGGAGTGTCTACAGAGTATTCTTCCCACAGTTTTTCCCAGCAGTGGTTTTTGAGTTGCTTACACCATTTCTCATGAGCATTTGCGAAGCCAATAAATGTGCTTGCTTGCATCATTTTAAAATATTCATCGACATTATAGCATGGTTTTCCTAGGGTTTTTGTGATTCTGCATTTCTTGCAAACTGGCTTTCTTATTCCGGTTTCAAAGCAATAGCCTGATGCTTAGTTTACAGCTCTTCTAAACTGATATATTTGTAAGGGAATATTTGTTTGAAGCACAGGAGGTATCTTATATTTTCATGTTTCCAAGTCTCCAGTTGTCTGGCTGAATATTTGTTCAGATCATAATAGTGGAGTGCCACTCGCCCGTTATATATTGGGTATTTTCCAGTTGCCAGAAAATCATGGTATTTTATATCTTTAACTGGCATTGGATTCTCCTATATGCTTTTATTTCACATCTTTTCGCCTGGCAATCTACTTATTTTGTTGAAATTTTTCAGCTATAATTATTCCGCTTTGGTGTGTAGCTCATGAAGTCTGGATTTAGTTGTTCTTTTCTGGCCTCCAGTTGCACGATCATTGTTTTGTGATACGCTTTTTAGGAGTTCTTTTTTCAGTCGCTTTTCTGATAGGTCAGAGAGTTTTAGAGTAGGCTTGGGATTTGGCTTTCATCTTTTTCATTTTACTTTTTGTTTCTATATTTTTTTTGGGTTATATTGGTTATTTTAAAGCATTGGGTTGTTTGCCATGTTTTGTTTTCTGAATGGTCAATTGTTGTCACGAATGGACGTTTATAGCAACAGATTATTTCGTATGTATTCGCCTTTACGATTCCTCTATTGAAGCATTCAAAATCATCATATTCTGAACGTGGATCATCGCCGAATTTTATATAAGTATCTGGAAAGAACATTTCGAACGTTAGATACCAAACAAATATAATTGCTGCTGAAACCAATATTATGAAACCAATGGTTTGCCAGGGCTTTGATATTAGGTTCAGTTTATGTTTTTTTCTTCTCCTGATCTTTCTTTTGTTCATTTTAGCTTTTCAAGTATCCTTTTTTTATGCGTTCTTTTTGTAGGACTTTTCTCAGGACATCATTGGATTCCTGTTTCTTGTTGTCCGGTATTTTTTTGTGAGCTATATACAGCTCATCTGTTGCATGGAATTGTATGTTTGGCATTTGTTTTAGTCCTCTTTGGTTTTTAATTTTGATATTGATTCTTCTACGCTTTTCTTTGATTTGCTTTTCTTGTCGAAATATTCTATTTTTCCAAAATCGAAAGTTATCAAATTTAAGATTGCTCCGATGAATTAGAGAAACATGTTTAATGATCCATTATCACATTCTTTTTGCTGTATGTTTACACGCTAATCCAAAGCTATATGATAATTGGTCTACTGCGTTTTGGCTAATGGATGCACAGGATCTCAATCTTGGATTGAACATTGGTAGATACAATATTCTATTTCTATTTTTGGGTTTCTTTGCTCTTATTCTATCGATTCCGGTTGGTTTTTGGGATCTCATTTTTTTGGGTTAATCTCTTGGTTATGCTTTTTATTTTTTTCAAATTTGCTTACTTTTTCTGTCTTTCTTTATCCCAATAGGGGCTTTTACACTTAGGGCAGATTCGGACTTCTTTCTTCTTCGGTATCCATTTATGTCCACATCTTTTGCAGTCAAGTTTTGTTATTGTTATTTCTTTCATCTTACCTTCAGGTATAACCTTCAAGTATATAAATGTTTCGATTGTGGAGTCTCTATATAGATATATCTTTCTATAAACTATAAATTGCTTAGTGATTTGTTCTTGAGGCTGGTGTATGCAGTTGGTGTGACTATGACATGATCCAGTAATGGGATATCGAGGATTTCTCCGGCTTTCTTGAGCTGTTGTGTTATCTTGATGTCTTCGGTTGAAGGATCTGTGTTTCCGCCTGGATGGTTATGAGCTATTATTATTGAATTTGCATTTCTTCTGATTGCGGTTCTGAATATTTCCCTGGGGTGGATGATACAGCTATTGAGGGTTCCGATAGAGATTATTTCTCTGGAAATTATGCTTAGGTTTGTAGCGAGGTAAAATACTACGAATCATTCTTTTGTCCAGTTTCGCAGATCCTTGGTTTGTTCGAAGACTTTCTTTGGGTCATTGAGGACTATTTTCTCCTGTTCATGTTCATATTGATATACGGTTTCCAGCTCTGAGAGTTCCATCTTGTTTGCTCCGAAGGGAACGCTCATATTTGATTAATATTTATGATTGGCTTTCCCCTTGAATGGTTTGGGGAAAGACAAGGAGGATTAGGATTTTTTTTATTGCGTAGCCTAGGGTTTAATACCCCGCCCCTTGGGGCGTTCAATGCTTTTAACGATACCCCGTCCGCTTGCGGCGGGGTAGTTCATTCTGTTTTTGTTTTTTCGACGAGCCGGTAGCAGTAGCCTATCATGAAGGCAAGACACATATCCATAAGGAGTAAAGTTCTCTCTTTTTCTTCAAATCGTTCTGCATCACTTTCGGATTCTTCCGAAATCATTCTTATTACACGCTGAACCGCACTACTTGCAGATCCGCTTACGATAGCATCCCGATAGTAGTCTTCTTGACTAAAATCACCTGGATTTTCAAAATAATGTGTTGCCATTTCAAATATTACATCAAAGATCTCTTTGCTCAGGTTTTCACTGGTGTCAAATCTTGAGTATCCAAAGACTATATGTTTTTTCTCAATGAATCTTAGTATGAAACCTTTTCTTAACATTGATTTAAGCATGACTTTATAGAAATCATACTCTTTTGAATATTTATCATCAACGATTAGATATGAATTGCTGATATATCCTTGCTCTAAGCTAAGGGTGACTCCTTTTATCATTCCCTGAAATGATTGAGTACTGCATAGGACATAGATATGGTCTATGTGGAATATAATTGATTCAAGCTGATCGATATCTGATATTGATTTGAACAAGTTTGAGTCTTCTGTGTCCTCAAATAAAGACCTAAGTAAGTCCTCTGATTGGATCTCAGTATATTTTCCTTGTGATATTGCCTCGTCAACTGTATCCATAGCTTTCTTTATGTCATCATTTGTCATGTCAGATCCTTTCTATCTACTGAATTTTATAGTAATGATACTTTTCATCAGTATATGGTGTATTCGCCAGGCTTGGTGAACATGAAAGCCACGTTTAAGACTGTGAAATGGAAAGATTACAAGACTCAGAAGAGATGATTAAAATGCATCTGGAAATATATTGTTATAAAAAAGTTCGAACAACTCTCCATTGACAGCATTCAAATGTAATCCGGTTAAGAAGTAAGCTTCGCCAAATGCACCAACATCTTCATCAAGGCTAATTCCATTTTGCAGATCAGGATCAGGTGAGGCTAGATATAGAAGAATTAATTTATCTTTTCTTTCCTTGTCTTCCTTTGAACCTTTTTCACCATTGTCATTTGAAGATTTTGGTAATAGTACCTGCCAGTATCCTTTACCAACCCACTCATTATCAATGCTTATTTTACACATCTCTTTGCTTTTCTCAGGGGGCTTGTCTGAAAATCCCCCCAAAAGAACCAATTCTTTACCGGGTTCCTTAAACCAATAAAATTCCTTTTTAAACCATCCCTCAAATTCGGAAAAATTTGAACAATCTGGGTATGCCTCATTTACCAGCTCAACAGAATCATACATTTGGTCATATGACACGCTTCCCTTTTCTTTCATCTTAAGCATGTTTTTTGCTTTCTCATACGATGTCATTGGTGTGCTTCCTCCCTATATTATAATTGGTTATCCCTTTACCTGCCTCCCGCTATCATACTCATCTTGAACCTGCTTCAATTTGTTCACAAATTCCTTTGTTTGGTAGTTGATGTAATTTTTGAGGAAAAGGGATTGCGCTGAAGGATGTTTTGGAAGCAGTGTTGTAATGACAGTCCAGCTTTATCACATAGCTCTCCTAACTCCCTTAAAAGTTCATCCTGGCGTGGCTGTGGCATTCGTCGGTAACTCCGCCTCACTTCTGGAAAGGCATTGATAATGGCTTTATTGAACCAGGAAACCGTGTTTCTTCTATAGACCAGCTTAAGGGGTGAAGAGATGATATGGGTGACACCCACCTTGGCGGCCCAGGAAACCAAAGGTTCAAGATCATCATGCAGGCTCTGATATTCTATGCAATCTTCAACACCTCTGGGTAAGAGTGGATCAATACGAAGGCCCACTGAGACCCCTTCCTTTACCAATTGTTCAACTGCCTTCCGCCTTTCGGAAACCAGCGGTGCGCCGGGCTCAAGGAGTTTTCCCGATTCATCACGGTAAAAGGCAATACTCACCTGAAGATCAACTTTGAGATCTCTTAATGCCTCGATATATGCAGGATCGTCGAAGAGAATACCGGGATTTTTTGTCAAAATACAGATTGAAGAAAAATGGTCTCGGTACTCACGCAGTTTTTGCAACATGTAGAGGGTATGACGGTGTTCTTTTTCCAAATTTCCTTGTAGTACATCTGTGGAATTGGCCATGGAGAGATGGCGTGGAGGTAAATTGAGGGTCTTAATAGCTGAGAGGGATCGGTCAAAGCTACGGCGAAAACCTTTTTTTTCGGTCGCCCCTCCTTTGAACTGGTGTAAATAGGATCGTCCGTAACAATAGACACATCCATGATCGCAAAAGCTATAAGGAGCTGATTGCCATAAAATCCCTAGAGGATAACTATGCCTGTCACAAAAAGGATCATATAATCCGATGGCTTGAGAACGTAGGTTTGGCTTATTCCCTACTTTTTTTGGGATAGAAAAGAGATAAGAGAAAAAACGCTGTGATTCATCTTCAGATAAGCCGTTGAATAGAGCCAGATCCTTTGGTGTAAGTCTTTCCATAAATTTCATCTTCCATAAATTCAGATAGCCAACTTTCCTTTGACGGAGTGGAAAGCCTTTACTGATTTTTTTCTTTATGCTTATGAATGTTTGCTCAACTTGCCTTGTTGTTGAGCTTCTTTCGTAGTTTCTCTGAGCATTTGAATGTTACGATCCGCCTTGCATCCATCATCATGTCATCGCCGGTCTGGGGGTTTCGCCCTTTCCGTTCCCTTTTGTCCTTCAAACAGAATTTTCCGAAGCCGCTAATCAGAACCTCTTCCCCGGATTCTAAGGTTCGTTTTATTATTTCGAGTAAAGATTCAACTACGGCTGAGGATTCTTGCTTCGCAAAATCCGTGGTAGCGCAAATAGAATCCATCAGGCTTGATTTTGTAACGGCCATTATCGTAACCTCAATTTAAAATGTTCTTTAAGTTGTTTTCGATGGTAACCTCTATCAGGATGCTTTCTCCTGGGACATAATGAAAAGGGTTTTCCTTGTATCTGACTTTGCCTTGATACTGCTTTTTGAGCTCCATCTCTCCATTCTCATCCATCTCAAGAAGGGCTTCTGAACATTCTGAACAGGCGGGACCGGATTCAATCTGATTATCATAAAAATATGGAATCCACCCTTGGTCAACCGCTTCTTCAACGGAGTCGGTCTCTATTCCGCAAATCACACATATCATGGTTCATCTCCCTTCTGAAAGTGCTCGGAGAAAGTAGCTTTATATTCACCGTCTTGTCAAGGAAGACCCACGGTTTTAAAAGGTTCATATACTCAAGGCAACTGGGGATATTCCTGAATCTGGAAAGCTCCGAAATCCCTTGACTGTTTCCGAAATTCCAATATATTTCTTATCATCATTCCAAGACACAAAAGTCCTTCTGACACTTTGGAGCAAAGAATGGCAACCCGAAAAACATGGATATATAATCCAAAAAAACCCAAAGAAGCAACACCCGAAGTACCAGAGGAATTGAAGCGATATATGAAAGAAAAAGGTGACGAAATTGTAGAAACAATTTTCAAACCGGAATATCTCTCGCCCGCCTCCGATGAGAAAGAAATAAACCAGCTTGTTGATATTTTTACGAAGTGGCACAGAAACAGCTTCTATTTTTGTGTTAAGTATATACGCCCTCCAAATGTCAATAGAGCATTTTTTGAGAACAAATTCGTAAAGCTGGAATATTTGGGTGATGATGAGTTTCAATACAGTTACATGAGACATACCGGGAAATGGTACCCCACATCCGTAATGACTGTGGAAGACTGCCTAAAACAAGTCGCCCTAGAAGTACCATTTTAACCAAAAGAAAAGTGCTGATCACCTCCAGAGCAAAGAGGAAAAATTTGCCAATCTTTAAAGATTCGTTCAAAAGCCAGAAAGGCCTCAAGATTTTTTACCGGCAATATCGGGGAAGCAATGAATGTGCTCGGCTTGTCATCGCCCATGGTCTTGCGGAGCATTCTGGGAGATACGCCAACGTCATCGAACCTTTGTTTCCGAAAGACAGCTCAGTTGGCGTTTCGACCTCAATTTATGTCAAAGGAAGGCCTTGATAACTTGCTCAGGCAGCGAACTCATTATATTTCTTTTCTTACCGTATCTCCCCAGGGAAACAACGCGGGCAGAAATAAGGCCGTATAGATCAAGAAAACTTATGATGTCACAGAAACGTCGTTGACTTAGGAATCGCGAACCTTCCCTGTTACAAATTTCTTTATACAGATCGTAGGCTTGAGCAGTAGATACTTTTTTGGATCCTTTTTTAAGGAGTTCGTAACAGGACTGAAGAGCAAAACGCTGATGAGTAGCTAAGGCACTGATTAATTCAGTGGATTTGTCAACTTCCAGTCTACTTTCAGCGATGTCCACCTCTGTTTCGCCCAAATACCCAGAAGTTTCTTCTGCAACCTTTACAGCTTTGGCGAGTAACTCAACGGCTTTTCTTGCATCGCCAGTTTCGCGGGACGCATAAGCAGCAACTTTTCTGAGCGCAGCCTCGTCTACCTTGTTTTTGAGAAGAGCTTTTTCGGATCTCAGTTTAAGGATTTCAAGCAGATCAAGAGCGTCATAAGGCTCAAAAATCATGTCTGTCTTTTTGAGGCAGCTCAAGATTCTTGGATCAAGCGTTTTTTCGAGGTCTAATCTGTTCGTTAAGAGGATTAGTATCAATCTGCAAGAAATTTTACGAGGAAGCGTTTTTGCCAGATACATCAAGAATGCATCAGGGTTTGGTGAAATATTATCGGCTTCATCAATAAGAAACGTCAAAAAACCTTTGTAACCAGAAATGGCCTTTATTATCATTTCCTGCATATATTCAACCGGGATGCCTTTCCGATATTTCCGGTTAGAGCTATCAAGTGCAATCGCGACCTCGTTGAGCGCCCCAAAATAAGTTTTTGGCGATGTTAGATCAATGTATCGATAAGTGAAACTGATGCCGCGCCGCTCAGCTACTTTTTCAAAGGTTGACAGCACATGCATCAAAGTAACCGTTTTTCCTGATCCCGTGGGTCCGTATATCAGTGCTGACGGAGGATGAGCGCCGTCCAGTAGCGGTGTGAGATGAGATATGATTTTGCTGAGCTGTTTTTCCCGGATATTTTTGTTAAATATTTCTTTGAGAACAGCGCTTCTTTCGTCATCCGGCAGCTTTTCGTCGTCAAGGTAGTCAGGATTAATGAGGATCGTTCTCTTTTTTCTTGAAGCGTGTAGAGATTCAATTAATGTTTCTGTACTGTCTTTGATTTTTTGTTTTGTATCGGACATTTTCTTGCTTTACCTTCATAGGAAACACTTCTAATACTTAATGCTTTTTTACCACTCATAAATAAAAACAGTGAAGTGTGTGGGTAAATGGCCGATGGAACTTTCCAATAGAAGATTCTTGCATGTGTCTTTTTTTTGTTTTATTTATTACTATATGGAAATTAATATATATATATAATATATTATATTATATAATGTTTATATTATATTATATTTAGCAAGGCTCTTATTGTTAACAAAGGATTTATAAATGTTGTCTCTGTTCAGGGATAACTGAAAAACCTTTTTGAACACCCAACAAATCAAAAATTCATGTTTTCCATAAGACAACTTCCCACCCACTTAAAAGCTTGTCATTAATAAGTAATAAAAACAAATAAGACGATATCCATTTTTAAAAGCCCTATTTTTAGGTTCCAAAGGACATTTACTTCTATCATTTTCTTTCGATTTAATAGCTACTCACAAGAGACAAGAAAGAATGAAACCGTTTCTTTCTATTGAGTGGTAACATAGAACTTTTTGCTGAATTTTTCTGCAAATCTCAAAAAAATAATGCTGGAACGAAACGTTAAACTAACAAAATACCCAAAAGGCTATCTATGCTTCAGCCAAGATCAGCCCCAGAACCTTTTCCACATCGCCAATCATCTTGAGACAGCCTTGAACTGGACTGAGGTTGGCTTTTTTTGCATAGTGTCTGATGTATTTGTGATTGTTTCCGAGAAATTTTGAGGTTTTCCCAACGATTTGGCACATGACCGCTGCTGAGAGTTCTGCCACAATCTCTTTTTTCCATAGTTGACGTTTGTTTGTTCCCTCAAGACGTTCATGTGCGGCATGAGCTAATTCATGGAAAAAAACCGTTTCTTCTTTTGATGCAAGCGCAATTTCTTTCCTTTGGTGTGAGAAATACCCATAATAGCTGTAATTGCCAGGAATTGCTTTGACTGAAATGCCCCATTCTTTGGCCTTTTCCATCAAAGGAAGATTTGGTAACTCAATCTGTTCGTATTCAAGCGGATCGCCATCAGTATCTTCCATCCTGAAAACAGGTCTTGGCATGAACCCACTCAATTTCACCCTTTCGTCGCCTTCCTCGCTTTCGCTTTTCATGATCCTGGGCACAAGGATATGGATTGATTTAGACCCTTTTTTAACGTACCTGTTGACTTCTTTCCATTGCCGAAAACCCCTCGCATCTTGTGTGTCAGAGAGTAGCACGAGCATCCTGTTCAAAAGTGACCAGTTAGATGAGGGGATGTTGGCGGTCGGAAACACACTGTATGAGATTGCTTGTGGAAGATTTCCGGACTCAAAGCAGTCCAGAATTTTCTTTAGCGTATTTTTTATTGTCTTTGTCAATTTGACACCTCCGGGTGATTTCCCTGATAATCATGGAAATCCCCCGAGCCGGCACTTGTTTGGGCATGAAGAAAAATTGGGAGGAATGCTGCAATATGAGGGAAATGCGAGCTCAATTAGGAGAAGAGGGGTTTTCTTACATTTACTATTATTATTTGAGATCCTACTCTTTCAGTCGCCTTACTTCTTTGGTTATCGCTGGGAGGACTTGGCCTGCTTTTCCCTGGATCAGAACATCGGCTGCATCATCATAAGGGGTTTCTGAGAGGTTGACGATGACCAGGAATGCGCCGTTTTATGCGGGATAAGAGCCAAAGAACAAGCAGCGTATTTACTGTGACTGCCTCCTATGGTATCTATTGAAGTGAGTAGCATGGCTTGGGAGCTACAAAAAGTGGTTTAGCGAGAGGGCTGGTACCGATCCATACTTAAACCAACAGAAAACGTGGATTTCATTGGAGGAACTATAGAAATGGCTGATTTTTTAGAATTACTCGGTAAGAGACGATCTGTTAGAGATTATGAAGATCGGGCTATTCCTTTAGGTCTTGTTGAAGAGATCATCAAGGATAGTTGTTTTGCTCCAAGTTCAGGAGATGGGCAACCGTGGAGGTTCATAGTTGTTAACAACAAGGAGTGGATCAAGAAGCTTTCTGATGAAAGCAAGCGGAACATTTTGTTTTTTATCGAGACGAACCCTGATGCTCCCTTGAAGCAATATGAGTCTGTTCTTCGAAACAAAGATTTCAATGTTTTTTATAATGCGCCGTGCCTGGTTTACATAGGCGGATCTGAAAAGGTGCGTTCTTTGCGGGTGGATTGTGCGCTTGCAGCCGCTTATTTCATGTTATCAGCAGCTGCAAGGGGGTTGGGTACGTGCTGGATCGGCCTTGGCACAAGCATCCAAGATCCCAAGGTTCAGGAGCAAGTCGGCATGTATAACGATTACAGAATCGTTGCTCCAATCGTTGTGGGATACCCCAAAATTATTCCAGGGATACCCAAGAACAGAGAGGCTAATATCCTCAAAGTGGTTTCTTGAGAACGCTTCGTGTCGCTCTTGCCTTTCGTGGGAGAACAGTTTGCCGGGTAGGGATGCGGTATAAAGATGCTTATGCTAAGGCCCACCCATTTGACAAACTTGTGGAAGGAATGCTTCAATCCGAGATGGTTTTTGAGGTAGCCGGTTTTATGCAGGAGTCGATGGAGAATGGCGTTGAAATCAGCATACTCATCAATAACCGCGCTGGGGGCAATGCGCCCATCATTGCACAAAAGGTAGCCGAACAGTTCTTTGAAAATTTGGAATCAGATTGATCATCCTTTCAAGAGTAATATCAGTGCTGGGAGTTTCAATAACTGCTATTATGTTGGTCAGGTTTTCTAAACGCTAAATTTCTTTCATAGCGGTTAGATACATAAAGGTCCGGCAATGGCCTATGCTGGTGAGATTAGCGGGAATCGCAGTTCTTCTGCAAACAGACGGGTTGATTTCCTAGTCATACACCGCAACGTCAGCAGTGGAGTTTAGGGAAAATGATTGATTTTTTTCCGGGGAGAGGGTATTATTTTCGTTCGTTTGAACCAAGTTAATGTTTAATTTGGAGAGTTTGAAAGGCTGCTCAAATATTAACTGTGAGGAAGTTATAAGGAGATTATAAGACATGCTGCCAAAGATTGAGGTTGATTTTCGTGGGACTGAGAAACGCGATATAATTGATTTTAATATTACTTTATTTTTCAATCTTATTGAGGTAATCAAGCCTGTTGTTTTGATCAATGATCGTTCTACAATTAATTCTATTTACGCATTTTCGCCGTCTGTAATAGTTCATGCCAAGAATCTTACATTAGATGCTTTGTCAATTATAAGGCAAAATCTTCCTGATGCTTTACCTGATCTGCCTGAGATGCTTGAAGCTGATGTAAATATGGGTCTAATGGGTGCGGATATGAAGAACGATATGGGTATAGCGGATATGTTTGAAGAGCTGTTGGATGCTATAAATGATAACAGCACGTTAATTATCAAGAAGTTAGATGAGCTGAAGGAAAATTAGAAGGAAGGTTAATCATCTTCATCTTTGGCGTATTTGTTTCTCTTCCTTATCTGCCGATAGATAGGTTCTCCTTTAGCAGATTCGATGAATATCAATTCGTTGCCATTTTCGATGTTATCTGTAGATGGGTATCTTAGAGATTCAACATGCATGATCAAGGCATCCATTGACTTTTTGAATCTGTCTGAGAATCTCCAATAGGCAGATGATTTTGATATGAGTCCTATCTTATTGAGCTTGGCTCTGCATTTGTCAAAGCTCCTTCTATCTATTCCACATTTCTTAGGTATCCTGTTTATCTTCTCAGGCCAGGCTTTCTGTAGCCTGCTGCTCCGTATCTCATACATGATAGCAAGGAAAGCAGCTCTTTCCTGATATGCTCCTTTTTGTGGGAAAAATATCTTTGAGAGCTGTACTGGATCTGATACTGAAGATATCCTTTCACAGTTAGCCTCTATTTTTACTGTGTGCTTATCAACTTTGTATTTTTTTACCATTCTGTCTGACCTCCTGAGTTCAAATTGCCTATTCTATGCGCATGTCCAAAGCTCCAAAATGTCCAAAATTATCCAATTTCAAAATCTCACGGATTTTCCAAAAATAGGCATTGGCAGTAAATTGCTTTGTGGCGAATTTTATGTATTTCTGGATTTTGTGGTCTCCTACCTGGATTGATGAGCAATTGGATATTTTTTGCCGTGTTTTTGGGATTCTTCTGGATTTTGGCTATGCGTGGATAGTGCGTTTTTTGGTTTGTCGTCGTGAGAGGCTTAAAGGGTAAGTGTACACATAAAACCTATGTACAAATGGAGTGTTTCAATGAGGCAGGCGATTTTCCGAATTAGGGCTTAATTCCTTTGATATTTAGGGAATTAGGGGTTTTCAAAAAACTTTATCAGTATTCTAAGGTTTATCCTTGATTTTCTTAGGGGATATCTCAATAATGTCGGCTAGATTGAGATTGTAGGCTTTTTGTTCTTCTTTATTGAATGTAAAGCCGATGCTTGATCCGATTTTTTTTAGTTCTTTTCTCATGCTATATTGTATTATGTTGTATTATTAGGTCATATATATTTATTTAGATTCTGTAGCGGATGGATGGGTTGTTTTTCGGGGTATTGTTATATATCTATATTGCGAAACTTTTCACTGGATAACTTCATAAATGTATTGATATGTAGAACCGTTTAATAACTGGTGTGCCACAAAACAATGAACAGCAATGCCCTAGATAACCTTGAGAAGCACATCTTTTTCCACGGGACATCTTTGGAGGCCGCTAAGGCCATAGCCAAACATGGTTTCCGAGTTTGGTTTGCTGACGATGAACCAGGGCGATACCCAGGCGGGGGAAACCTTGGTGTTGGGGCCTATATTACCTGCAATTGGCGTATTGCTCTCTGGTTTGGGCCTACTCTTCTTCGTGTGGCAATGCACCCTGGAACAAGGCTTCTGAATTTAGCTTTGCCTCCAGACGGTAAGATTATTGGTTACCTTCAAAGAGAATTCGGTCGAGAGATTCTAAGGAGATCCCCTGGAAAGTTATTCCAAAAAATAAGAAGTCAACACTCCAAGAGCTGATAAGATTAAGGTAAACTGTTTTGCTTCTAAAAAGGAATATCTTGGGATTCCTCTTCTTCTATAAGTTCATGGTTAGGCATATCAGCCTTATTTGGCAAGGGGATGTCTTGACCTGTGATCGGGTCATGATAGGTTTCTTCGGGCCATAGGATCGTTTTTCCTGGAGCATCTATAGGATATTCTTCCCATATTTTTCTCCAGCAATGATTTTTGAGTTTTTTGCAAAATTCTTCATGAGCAGTTGCATAGCCAACAAATGAATTTGCTCGGATTAGTTTGTAATATTCATCGATCTTATAGCATGGCTTTCCTATTGTTTTTGTTATTCTGCATTTTTTGCACAATGCTTCATTTAGGCTTGTTTCAAAGCAATATCCTGATGGTTCGCTCACAGCTTTTCTGAAATGATAGAGTTTATAGTTGTTGAGCATCCTAAAGCTCAAGTGGTATCTAATATTTTCGTGTTTCCTAATCTCCAGTTGTCTGGCTGTGTATCTTTTGAGTTTAAAATAATGGAGAGCCACTCTTCCATTATATATTGGATATTCACCAGTTGTCAGGAAATCATTCAGTTTTAGCTCTTTAGAGGGCATAATGATATGCTATTTAGCTTCTGCCTTTGCTGCTGGCTGTACTTTTGTGAGTGAGATTCCTTTTGTGCTTTTCTTGGCTTCGAATGTTTCGCCTGCCTTAATTTTCATATCTTCTATAAGGGCTTTTGGAATGATTAGAGAACCTCTGCTATTAACTGAGACTTTAGTATCGACTGGTTTCACTTTCTTAGTTCTGCCTATGCCTTTTATTTCAGGAAGCAAGCCTTCTGCTATAGCAGCTCTATTATAGGCGTTTTGAAGTTGTGTGCCGTTGTTAAAGCCAAACTGTTTCATGATTTCAGGCTTAGTTACACCGTCTTTAATCGCTTTAAGCAGGGCTTTGTTGTCGATCAATTTTCTCTTTGGCATGATGCTCTCCTTTCAAATAAAAGATTAATAAGAGTAATGATATACGTTATCATGGAGTGATTTGCATGTCAACATATTAATCAATATTTATTAATTCTTCAGCATATGATTTCTTTTCTTTCTGTGATTCTTCTATTTCCTGTTGTTTATTAGCAAATACGCCTGCATTGCCCAGCATGATTCTCATAGGCTTGCTCACGGTTTCGTTTCTTTCTGGGTTCGTGATGAACAGCCTTTGAGCTTGCTCGATTCGACTGAGAGCTGTTCGTATGCTTCGCCAGTAGTTATTCCAGTAGGATTCAAACAAACGTGCAAGGATTCTAGTCTCTGTATCTCTGGCTGTTTTAATGCCATATTTTTTTCGGATTTCATCGATTTCCCTTTTTCTGGATTCATCATCTATGTTTGCAGATCGCATGATTTCGGCCTTTATTTGCGTAGACTTACCATACGGCTTGAAAGTGATTTTTGGCATGACGCCGATGCCTTTGAGGCAGGTTTCGTGGTATTCATAGCTGTCATGGGTGATTACATCTGGATTTGGGTCATCGAGTTCTTGTAGGCGGTTGGTGAGGACTTTTAGGAATCGAAGTTGTTTTAAGGCGAATTTTGAAGACGGTATACGAGATATCATTTTTCTTTTCTCAGATCACCTTGCATAATATCTTATGCTGTTTTATATCAGTAATGACCTTATTTCTTTGAGCATTGCTGAGATTTCTCCAGTCAAATTGGTATATGCATCCTTCACTGTCTTTGATTTGGATTTCTGAATTGTTTGAAAAATATGAAGAATACGTATCTGTTTTCTTTGGGGAAGAAATGTGCTTTGATATTTGTAGGGAATTTGCATCAACAGCAGATGTGGGTTTTGGTTTAGCTTTGCTATTGAAGTTCGAGTTGATATTTGCCTTTGACACATAAATATCCCCAAAAGGTGCAGATTGAGATATTTTAATTGCTCCATCGGTTTCCATTTCGAGCAAGTGGATTAGTTTGGATATTTTGTCTTTACGTGGATCTTCAGGAAAATATGTTTTCATTTTGTTGAACGCTATTTCGCCTTTATCCATTTCATTGATGTCTGAGATGAGTATGAGGCGCCAGGGCAGGAGGTTTGATATTGACTGTTTCATGGCTTGCATAAATTCACTGAGGGTTTGTCTTTTGTTTTTTTCCGAGGGGCTGAGCATTTTGAGTATAGCGAAGGTTGAGCCTAATTTTTTATCTCTATCATCAAGAGGTTTAGTATCGAATTGTCGTCGGATTATTTTTTTATTAACGTTCAGTAGTTTTGCGACTTCGCTTTTTATTTTTCGTCTTTTGTGGATTTCCTGCCAATACATTTTAATTCTCTGCCTGAAGAGATCTTTTTGGTGTTGTGTCCATTCTCTTTCCTTACGTTTATATTCTGCCCAATTGGGCGTATGGCCTTCATAGACTTTGAAGCGGGTCATCCAGTTTGGGTCATCGAGCCATTTGCTCATAGGCTCCAGAAGTTCCTGGTTGACTTTCCTTGATAACATGAAGGCTGAGTCTTTTATCAGTTTTCCAGTTATTCTCAGGTCCAGTTCTGCGATTTCTTGAAGGGTTAGGTCATTGATGATCATTTTTTGTGATGCACATATAACGAGCGTGGTTTGGTTGTGGATTTCATTTTTATTGTCTTTTTGAATTGTATTTCCTACCTCTTCGAATTGTCTTTTAAAATTTCCATGCAGCAAGGGCCGACTCCTGTGGAGATCTGTAATCTTTGAATTCTCTTCCTAATGATCCTGCGCCATTTTGGCAGATGACTTTATCGTAGTCGCCTTCGTATATCCCTCCGCAGTAGATACAGTTTTTGTAGGACTCTTCTGGGTCAACGATTGATTTCTGGGTTTTGTATTTGTCTGATTTGCTTTCAGAGTCTGGGGGTCGAGGGTTTAATTTGTCTCCACGGTTTTTATAGTTGGGTTTATAGGGTCTAATTTTTTGTGTATGGGGATCTGATTTATTGCTGAACTACTTTATATTTTTCTTTAGGAAGGCTTTCAGGATTTCAGTAAGCTTCTTTCCTGGTCTTGAATCATTCATCTTGCACCAGCCTGTGAATCTAGTCCAAGTTTTGTCATCTATCTCTCTGATTATTTTGTCTGCCATTCTGATATATTCGTATAGCTTAGGATATATATAAAGATATGTGTTTTTGGGTACCTAATTATCTTTCTGTGTCTTGACGAGCGTATCTATGTATGTTTATACCCTATTTTTATCTTAATCACTTCATCTTTTTTGTTTAGTCGATTTGTGTTACACCCTTTAACTTACTGATTGTAAAAGAAGTTTTTTCCTTTCAGATGTAACTTAAGTGGAGGATTTAAAACTTTTCCTGACGTTTAGATTATGTTTTTTATTCTATTATGTTACACTATCATAGTTTTTGGGGAAAAGTTGCTATCATGTTGTAATGACAGTTAAAAAATGGCGTAATTGGACTATTTATTTGAATCACTGCGGTTTTTTCCCTAAAGATTTTTGTTACACTTTAGGTGAATTAAATTACAGTTTCTCTCCGGGTTCACAGGCATACCTATTCGATCAAATAAACAAAATTACCCAACTGTTTGATGGATGCCTTAGGAACCGGCAAAGGATATGGGTGTGTCCCCCAATGCTTAGGGATAGGGCTGTGAGGTTTTTTAGGGCTTTCATAAACGTAAAACTGGCCTTGGGTTTTTTGATTTGGTTTTCGTGGTCATGGAGTATCCTTTCGAAAAAGAATCAATAGCCCATTGCACATTTAGTTTCACGTAATGTCATGCAGGCATGTCCAAAGATCGACACTTCCTTGAAGAATTCATAAAATTTGAAAGGCTTGTGTGCTTATCATTAAAATAGAGTTTCAGCCTGAAAGTCAAAAGGTTGAAAGTAAATAGTTTTCATTACAATGTTCTTCGCACACTAAAGAACTAATGGATCAATAAAGGCCCTTGAGGATATTGATTTTGAGAGCTCATGAAGGACTATCTGATGCGTAATTCAAAGGAGAAGTACAAAAGATATATCATAAATTTGATATGAGCAATGAGTTATTTAATAATATTGAAATAGATAAAAAGTGACTGGATGATTAATCCATTCCATTGGAAATAACACAATTCAATTCATTCGGGATTTCCGGTTGGTTCTAATTCTTCCATATCCTCAATAGGACTTGAGATTGATGGTATATCGATTTTTGGATAGCTTCCTTTATTTTTTCATTTTCACGGTTTTTGTGGTTTGTTCTCCTATTTTTCTTGATATTCAAGGGTTATTATTTAAGAATAATAGGGGATTCGCAAGCAAGATTCGGTCCCACTATCGATTGCGGTGGATCATTAGTTCGGCCCCCACGAGCCCATATGTTTCCAGATAATCCATCAGAGAACATTTTTTCCTGGTCAGTCAACCAAACAAAGTCTGAGGGCAGCAGCTCTTGCGTAAGTCGGCAAAGAGCAGTGAATCTGGAAGCCGTATTGGTTAGGAAAAGTAATCGGAATCCGTTGAGATTGGATTTAAGAATACCCTCATATCTTTTGTAGAAACCGCTTCTGAATAAGCATTGGTAGTTGATTATTTTCTGGCGGACATCTTTAGAATTTCGGTCCACACTGGCAATGGTTTCGGTGCCCATGTCCACTTCAAGGAAAAACAGGAGAGTCTTTTTTTTTCCCCTTTGTGTGATTGAAAATGCTCCGTCCGGAATAAATTCGGTGAGTTCTTCCTGTTCGCCATTTGACGGTACACGTTCCAGAAGCAAAGGGGGTTTATTGCTTCCCTGTTCAAATGGAACCGCTTGTGAAGAAAAATATTCTATGGATAAGACCGGGATTACTCTCTCAATTTGAATTAGATGAATCCGGAACCAGTTAACCAGTAACTCGTGATCAACGAAAATGGACTCTACCATTTTATCCGCAATATATTCGCTGGGAGTCAGAGGGTTTTTTTTGCCTTGCAAAAAAAGTCCCATTCCTTTTTCAGTTAAGATGATCAGGTCTTCTGGGCGTCCCAGGTTCCTGCCATAACCTCTAGCCCTCACAGTAAGGATGCCTTCGTTGTTAAGAATGCGTAGCCGTCTTCTTATCACTTGAGGGCTTCTCAGGGTAAGAGCTGAAAGTTGAGTTACAGTGAGTATCCTATATTCAGCTATCATTTTGAGGAGCACATGGTCGTTTTTGATAAGTCTGAATTCCATCAAGACCCCTTTATTTATTTCATTGAGTTAGGCCTATCACATGCCTGTGGATCTCTTCCTAAGAGAGTTTTTGATTATTGGAAACTTTTCATTTATGCATTGTTTTTTACTGAACATAAGAGTAACAACGAACCTCCCATCCTTGGGGTGCAATGTCCATTTTCGAAATCTTTTACTCTGAAGGGGTTTTTCATAGGTTAAATTGTCAGAGTCATTTTTCGGGGCTCTTTTTATTGTACTATCAAAGTTGTAATGTGATTGTAATATTCTGCATTTTGAAACTCATGCCAGACTTCTTTTTATTCTGATCACCCCAAAGCCCTTGGATTTTTTTGCCATCAGAATACCTTACATAGAAAAATCGCTGAAATTAACTATTAGAAAAGTATTGACTTTATTACCAAACTTTGCCTAATATGCGCAAGCTAAAATTCATCAGACTAAGCATCTGGAGATAATTATGCAGCAAGGCCCTTTCTATCCTCAAAATCAGCAACAACCACAACCTCAAAAAAATAGACCAATAATCTCAGGAGGTACAATAATCAAAATAATCTTAAAACTCCTCTTGGGTGGGCGCACTTATAATCTTTTTATTTTTTGTCGTGCTAAAACTGTTATCCTCACCCCTCATGGGAGGGGCGCGGAAGAAGTGTTCAGACATATCAATAACCTGTTTTGTGTCACAACTCACTCGTCTAACTACTCCTGATAGCCATCGTGGTGGGATGGGCATGTCAAACGAATAATGAACTATATTCGCAGGAAATAATCTGAAACAATCTGAAAATATCATGAAAACTTCAAAAAAATTCAAAGAATTGTCAGATAAGGAACAACGTGAAATCCTAAAAATACCTGAAGGGTTGCATGAATATCGTACAACAATAAGATTACTCATTAACCATTTGCTCAAATCAGATATGAAAGCTTTGTTCCTGTTAGAAAACAAAGGTAGATCTTGGCTATATACTAATGAAATCCCAGATGATGCTTTGATAGATTTCATATCAGGTGTATTCATTGACGACCCACACCTTATGAATATGGTTATGAAAGAATATAATGATCAGATGGGAATCGATGAGCCTAAGAAAGAGAATATAGGATTAGATCAAGATATAAATAAAGAAGATACTCTTAAACTAGCGAAAGAAATCAAAACTCCTTACAAAGACCCAGAAGAACAATTTCCACCTGAATACATCCAAGAGAAATATAATATATCAACTAAAACTCTGGCAAACTGGCGAAGCGAGAAACGAGGCCCTAAATATATAAAAATGGGCAAGAAAATAAGATATCTAAGAAAAGATGTTGAGAAATGGTTCACCGAAAATACAGTCAAGACTTACAATAAACCTAAAAAAGCATGATATAATCAACCCCTCTCATGTAATCCTGCAACAGCTAACTTCTTCTTGTCTGGACAAAGGTGAGCGTACCTCATGGTCTGTGAAATCCGCTTGTGCCCCATAAGTTCAGCTATCGTCTGAAGAGACTCCCCACGTATGGCAAGCCAGCTCCCGAAAGTATGACGCAGAGTGTGAAAACAAACTTTGTACCGAGTATCAACAATTCCATCATTAAACCCTATCTCTTCAACAACCCTGAAATATGTCTTACTGACCTCATTTTTCTTAGTAGTAGGCAAAGCCTGCCTCCAACCACCTTTACTGGTCGCACCCCTTACAATCTCTTGTGGAAAAACATACTCATGAGGAAGACCTTTCTTCTTTTCCTTGAAAATCTCTAAAATTCCATCAGTTATGTAAGCTGTGCGAGATTCAGTATTTTTTGTTTCAAGAATAAATATAGTCCTGCTCTCAAGATTAATATCCTGCCATCTGAGAGAAAAAATCTCATCTGCTCTCATACCTGTATAAATAGAAATATAAGCTATCTGGTAAGTGCTTTCGCTTGCCTCACAAAGCATGGGTAAAAGCATCTCATCAACCTCAAAAGGGGTGAGGTATCTGAGCCTGTTTGTGTTGTTGGTCGAAGGAAATTCAACATTTGAAACTGGATTCTTACCAGAAAACTTTTCAGATTTAATCGCCCTATTAAAAGCTGTCCTCATGATCCCAAGAACATGACACACCGTTTGATTAGATAAATCACTTTTGTCAGTATCAAGTAAATCACCTTTGAAATTCTCAATGTCCTCAGTTGTAATATTTCGAATTAATATGTTGGCAAATATAGGCTTGATGTGTTTTTCATATCTAAAATAATCGTCACGATGAGATTTCTTGTTAATCTTAGCATAAGCGTAAAAATCATCCCAAATGTCAGAAAATGTCAAAGGCTCTTCCTTACGAAGATCGGATGGAATAATGTCATTACCTTTTACTTGAGCAACTCTCTCAGACCTCTTCTTTGAAGCGAACTCAGCCGTATATCCCTCAGAAGCCATACCAACCTTTTCTAAGACAAGCTTCTTGTTTTTGTCTTGATAATTTATATAAAAACACCTATCAGGTTTATTGTTATACTTTCGTTTCTTAGATAGGTTGTAGTAAACGCCTGTAAACTTTATAACTTTCTGCATTTCATTCCCTCTCAACCACTCAAAAAATTTATAAATTTTTTATAAATAGGGCGTCAAGTTTTGTGAGATTGTCCGAGATCTAACAGGATATGTCAAGGAATTATTATGATTTCTCCAATTAATAGAAGGAACAACAGGGAATAATAATGAAAGCCAGAACTTAATTAATTCTATTTGGCATAAAAAATAGCCATTGAAGGTAATAAGAAAAATATTCCTTCCAGGAAGATACAATTTTCAAGGAATGTTGAATCGACGGCCTGTCACGCCGGAGGTCGCGAGTTCGAGTCTCGTCGTCCCCGCCACAAAATCAAGCACTTACGTCAATTTGACTAAGTGCTTTTTTTGTTTTTGGCAAAATTTATAACATTTTTATAACATTAACAGCTTTCCTGCTGTTTGCGGGAATAACAGGGAATCCCGCATTATACCTGCCTCTGAGTAACTTCCAAACGAGGGAATGACAAGGAATGAAACCCTAGATTTTCCAACTTCCACCCAAAATAAAGATTCCCTCGCTCCAGCCTAAAGTCAGACCCAAAAAGGCGTTGTCACGCCTCACAGCCCAGAAATTTATAAAAATTTATAATACAACATTATAAATTCCAGCCTGCCATCAGCCATCACAGCCTATTCTCCTCCATAAAACCATCTCAAAAAGGAGGATCGGCTATGGAAAAATTCTATACTCCCAAAGATGTAGAAAGAAAATTCGGAATAGAAAGAAATATCCTCACCCACTGGAGGGCTAACCTGATCGGCCCTGATTGTATCCGATGGAAAGGCAAAATCCTCTACCATGCTAAAGACATCGAAGAATGGTTCAAATTCGATGAAATCGAGGCGAAAGCTAAATCCAAAAAGAAGTTAAAAAAGGAATCATCGGCCACGGAGAAACAACCAGAAGTACCGGAACCGAAACCGGAGCCTCAACTGGAACCGGAACCCGACCCCGAATCTGAATCACAGGAAGAATTCCTCACCCCACTTGAAGTCTCACAGAAATTCGATATCAGCCATAAGACACTTGCCAACTGGCGTAGCGAAAGAAGGGGGCCTGCCTATCACAAACTTGGAAAGCGGATACGGTATCCCATCGATAAGGTGGAAGAGTGGTTTTCCTGTAATGAGGTAAAGCGGTATCAGAGTCGGAGGCGGTGACATTTAGCCGGTGGCCGTCTCCACGATTTCTATTTCTTTTTCTGTGAGGTTGTATAGTTGGTAGACCAGTTTGTCTATCTGGCGGTCTATGAAATGAGGATTTTGGGTTGCTGGAATTCTCAATATCTGGCACTATAGAGAAAATCGAATGAAGCCGGGATGGTATCAAATCTGATCTGAACATTAAGTATCACAGTTTTTCTCTGAATTGAGGTACTCTCAATCTATTGCAACAATGATAAAACTGAGAAATAGAATAAATCTCAACGTTCGTTCAAGCCCTCTGATTTTATGATGGACTAAACCGCTCCGCGGTAGCTTTAAACCCCCTCTCAAAAAAATCCTGGCCCAATACCCCAATATCATTCCAGACCCTTCCCTCTAAATTCTCATCGTGTAGGATACTTCCTTCTTGTTAAC
>Ga0233431_1002903_pt1 | contig 22261 bp, 17 predicted proteins | sample SI_118_April2016_FD_179867 | JGI IMG/M metagenome (GOLD analysis project Ga0233431, IMG submission 179867) | Seawater microbial communities from Saanich Inlet, British Columbia, Canada - SI_118_April2016_200_MG | ecosystem: Environmental > Aquatic > Marine > Inlet | place: Canada: British... | reverse complement strand
AAAGAAATTCCATTAGCTCCTCGGGGTTATAGTTGTTAACTCTTTGTGATATAATAAGTTAACATGGAATTCTTTCTTTTTAAAACAAAATTAAAAACTATTTAAAAAATAGTTTTGCAATTACCTCGTTGGAGAGAACAGGACTTTATACTGATATTTTAAAATAAGTTCATTTGCCAGTGCACATAGTAAATGTGTTTTACCTCTTCCCGGCAGTCCAAAAGCCAGAAGATTTACAGCTTTTTCAACAAATTTGCCTTCAATCAGAGAAGGAGTTTTTCTTTTAATATCCATCGGTAGAAAGTCTAAATTTAAGGTACTCAGTGTTTTTCCATCAGGAAGTTTTGATGCTCTCAACAGCCTTTGAATTTTATTTTTCTTCCTTTCCTGCAGCTCATTTTCACACATAAACGATAGAAAATTATCAAAAGTCCAGTTTTCACGTTCTGCCTTATTTATAGATTCTTCAAGGATAGAAGCCATTGTCGTAAGATTGAAAGTCTTCAGCAGTAATCTTGTTGAATGTATACTCATAGCTCTATCCTATCCTATTCTAAAATTTTTAAGATTATATGATGAGAGCTCAGGAGTGAAACTGTTTTGAAAAGGAACAGGAACTGTTACATTTAGTTTTTCTTTAATTCTGTCAGATGTAACTGATACTGAAGTGTTCAGTAGTTTTTCTACAATACCTATAACTTTTTTCTCGCCTTCTTTCGAGGCCAGAAGTAGTATTTCAAGATATTCCCTGTCTCTGCGCCTTTCACCAAAACAACGCTCTAAGCCGCAGTAAAGCTCTCTGTACTTATTATTCGGAAACATGAAATCCCTGTATTTGTAATTTTTAAATGCTCCCGGTTTGCGTATCAGATGTTTAATAATATGCTGATAGTTAATATGCGCTCCCCTATCTGAATGAATTCTTGGAAGTGTCTGTATATTAAGAGATTTGTAGAATACATTTATTTTATCCTCAAATATATGTGCTCTTATATCAAGCCCGATATACTGAGAAGGTAGAGAGTAAGTTACTTTTTTGAACCGGGCTGTGGACTGTTTTGATACAACAGCTGTTTCCTCTTCATAAACCGGAAGAAATACAGGTGGTAGTTTCTGCATAACCGGCAGTTCTTCATTCAGTTTCTTTTTTCGGTTGACATTAAGTTGCTTCAAAATGGTTTTCAGGAAATCAGAATATTCTTCCTGTGAGCTGAAATCTCTGTATCCCCTTAACATAAGATACTGTTCAATCTTTCTTTTTAGATGACCGTTAAGTGATTCAATATCACCGTTCTCATTAGGTTTACCCATATTGATAGTTGAAGGAGTAATATTAAAATGCTCACAAAAATTTACATATGATCTGTTAAAATGTCTGTCCTGTCCATTACCAATTCTATGTGTAGCTGAAGAGCTGTTATCTGTCTGAAGGATATCGGGTACCATTCCCAATTCTTTAACTGCTGACTGAGATCCTTTTTTCAATGAAAGAAAAGACTCAGATAGACATATTTCTGCCCATTCCCAGTTCGAATATGTAAGTACATAGTGACAGAGTTTATGTTTAAAATGTTCTCCGTTTAATGTTATATTAAGACTGTCCATAAAAGTCCAGTCAAGCTGCATCTTCTGTCCCGGACTGTGATCCTGTTCAAAGTAAACTTCTTTTCCTGCACCAAATTCAACTCTCCACCCGGCACCGCCTCTGAAGACTTCGAAGCTGGCCGTCTTCAAACTGACCTGGATGCTTATCCTGTAAATATTCAAATATTGTTTTTGCTTCCAGATCAGGATATAATTCGAACATCGTTCTTATTTCCGATTTCACTTCGGAAAAAGGATCTGCCCGTGTACGCCATATATGCGGTTTCTTTAGCTCTGAAGGCAGTTTGCCTAATCTTATATACTTACTTCCTGTTTTTCTATTGGTTCCTGATTTTAATGAACTCATTTCTATTTTTCCCGTTGCTAAATATAGTTTCGACAATTTTAAAACCTGTTTGTCTGTTAACATTTTTACCTTCTGATTAATTTGATTATTGACTTAAATAATCTTGATCTCAAAAAATAAAAAAACAATTTTTCAATGGGAATTTTTAATTGTCGTTGAAGGGAAAATATAATTGTCGTTTGACATTTTTGAACAGACACTAATTAATAACAACGTAAGCAATCTTGTGAGTCTTGGTGCAAAAATGAGAAAATTGACAGTTTTTAGGTTAAAAGGTTTGCATTAGTACTGACCTAAGTTAAATTTTTTAAATCAAGATACTTCAGGTAATAGTAGTTTTTCCTATGAAGTACAGATAGTTGTAGTAGGTTTTTATAAATCTAACTAAAAAGGAGAAATAATGAAACTTTATAAGAGACCGGTAATTAAGAAGGTTGCAAGATTAGTGTTTTCTAGATTATCATGCAACAGATGTAACAAGTGTAGGTAAATATGTTTTAATCAAGTAGGGTTTATTCCCCGTCCCTTGGGAATAACAGTGTTTTGCTAAGCTTTTTTGCAAAATGTGCTACCTCGTGGCAGAGCCTACGTGGTAGCGCGCTTTGCGGATAAGTATTCAGTGAAGTGCGTATCTAGCCACAAATGAACTTTTTCTCCCCTTACAGCAGATTTTGATTAATATCCATGACAAAACAATCAAATATCGATTTTATGATACAAAAGTCTTATTCATGGGTGCAGGATACAATTATCGATTTCATTGGCAGGCGAATGGAAATAGATCGACTGTCGCAGTTAGGGTACGCATTGTTAAGAACAAATGAACTTTTATCTGGGCAATATTCGCCGAAACAAGAAATTATAGATGAGTTATTTGCTCAAATTGTTCAGGAACAAAAAAGGGATGGCGGATGGAAAGATGTTGAAGAAACAATGTGGGCACTCGCTGCACTGAAGTATAGCAAAAAGGACCAGGAATCTTTAAATAATGGTTATGGATGGTTAAAAAAACAAAGAGCATATTCTGGGGGGTGGGGAAGAAGTAAAAGAGATTTTGCTAGGATTCCTGTTACATGTCGTATTGCTATATTGCACGGAAACATATGTAATAAAAGTGATTTTGATTTGATATTATCTGAATTAGATAATGAGGTATTAGACCCAAAAAACACTTTTTTCCTTACATATAAAGTTGCTTTGCCTTTGATGGCATTTAAAAAAAATAATCTAACTATCTCTAATAAAAATCAGTTATGCAAATTACTAAGCAAAGAGCAAAATGACGATGGAGGATATGCGCCATGGAAGAATCATCCAATAACCAGCGAAATACACAGCTCTGCTTATGCGCTTATGGCTTTTTTACAAGACAGCAGATATGATAAAGAGGCGGCTGGCATAATAAGATGGATGTACGAATCACAGCTTTCTGATGGCAGTTGGCCTTCTCATTTTATTGATTGTGGTACTTCGATAGGATTATTGGCTCTTATTGAAACAAGAGGATAAATTTGATGGAAACTAAAAATTATTTCTCATCTCAATGGCATCTTACAGACAGATGCAATCTAAGATGTAAACATTGCTATCAAGATGATTATGACAGCTGTAATGAGTTAAATGTTGCTGATTGGAAGAAGGTTGCTGATATTTTTGATCAAATGGGAAATAAATGGAACATGGAAATTGATGTAGCTCTAACAGGTGGAGAGCCATTCGTAAGAAGGGAAGATTTATTTCAAATTATTGACGAAATAGAACAAAAAGAGAATATCAAATCTTTTGATATTCTTTCAAATGGATTAATGATCACCAAAGAGGATCTATTTTTTTTAAAAAAGAAGGAAAAATTAAAAAGTATACAGATTTCATTAGAAGGACATAATGAATCATTGCATGATTCAATAAGAGGTGATGGCGCTTTCTTACGTGCTTTGGAAGCAATAAAATTATTAAAAGAAAATGACATTGTTGTCAATGTTATGATGACACTAAGCAAGAGGAATTATAAATATATAGAAGATGTATATAACTTGTTGTCTGATTTAAATGTAGATGCTTTTGTAGTAGATAGATTTATACCTGAGCGAATCGACAATCATGGTTTTAATGTCGAAACTTTGAGTAGAGAAGAAATTAGAGAGGTTTTTACAAGATATGTAGAATTATCTGAAAGCAAAAAAGGTGGGAACCTAAAGTTGATTCCCTATAGAACTTTATTTTGTTTGCTAGGAAATGATTGTAAAAATAATATTGGGGCTGTTTGTTCAGCTGGTAAATCATCGTTAGATATTTTACCTGATGGAACAATTTTGCCGTGTAGAAGACTGCCAATTGCACTTGGCAATATATTAAAAGATAACATTTATGAAATATGGTTCAATAGTGACGTGCTGTGGAATCTAAGAAACCCAAGCAATTTAAAGGGTAAATGTAGTGGTTGTGAATATTTAGATAGGTGTGGCGGTTGTAGAGCCATGTCTTTAGCTGTTAGTGACGACTATTTAGCGGAGGATCCACTATGTTGGAAAAATTAAGATGCAGTAAAAATTATGTTTTAAAAAAGCTAGAGGATGGTAAAGAGATCAAACACTATGCACTAAATATCCAAGATGGAGATTGTTATGAACTTAATGATACTGCATATGATATTTTATTAATGATTCAAGAATCTCTGCCAATGGATGCAATCTTCGATAAATTGCAAAAATCCCGCAAAGATTTAACAAGAGAAATATTTAATAACGACCATGAAGAATTAGTGAAAATGTGCATAGAACATGGAATCTTACTTCATGAATAAAAATCCATTTCTGCCAAGACCTTATAATCATATAGTGTTGCATGCATGTAAATATATAGATGGACTTAATAGAAGGTGTAATCATAATTGTATATTTTGCTTTGAAAATGTTGATTTAGAAAAAAGTAATAAGATGTTGCCTACTTTGGAGATGATCAATTCTGTATTTAATGATGTATGTAATCACAATAAGAAATATGGCGTCTCTAAGCTCGATACAGTTTACATTGCAGGCGGCGAGCCTACAATGCGTGATGATATTTTCGATATTATCCAATTGGTTTCAAATAGATCTAATACGGTTTTTATTTCTTCACATGCAGACTACGAGAATCCTAATGCTTCGATTAAGGGAATAAAAAAATCAGGTATTACCAATGCATCTATCTCATTACATGGCCATAATGCCAAAACACACGAATTTGTAACAAACACAAAAGGTAGTTTTGACAACACAATGAAATCCATAGGAATTTATCTTGAAGAAGGGATTAAGGTTTCAATGAATTGTGTTGTTACTGCATTAAATATTAATAGTCTTTTAGATATTTTAAAGATACTGCATAAAAAAACTCTTGGTATAAATGACATTACCTTTACTCAATATAGGCACAGCGGAAGAGCTTGTGAGCAAACGACATTAGATTTTAATTCATCTTATTTTTCTAATGAAATTAAACAAGCTTTAGATTTTGCGGAAAACATACCTTTTTCCGTGAAATTCCGTGATTTTCCTTTATGTTTGGATCGGAGATTAATCGATCATAATGTAGATGTTGCCTCGTATTTCGTCATAATTTGGGATGATAGCAACTCGAAGATTTACAATCTATATTCTGAGCAATCTGGGAAAACTTTTTTACCTATGTGCAAACCCTGTGATTTGCAAAAAAAATGCGCAGGAATTTTGACAGCTGCGTTAGATCGCCCCGATAAATATACAAGTTGGGCAAATTTGGATGAATACTAAATCAAAAGATAGAAGTTTGGCAATTTGTCTACTAGGAAAATTTTTTCCGACACAAGGAGGTATGGCAGCTAGCCTTTATTGGCAGGCTGATGCGCTTAGCAAAAAAAACATAGATGTAAAAGTTATTTCCAACGGCAATTTAGTAGAAGATCAATACCGAATCAAAACTGGTCAAACCAAAGAGCTTTCTTTTGATGCTTGCTATATAGAAAACCTAATAGAGTACTATATCCCTTTTAGAGAGCAAGATATCGCCTCTTTAGTAGAAAAATTCTTAAGCATTAATAACAAAATAGATATTATTGATGCACAATATCTGCTGCCATTTGGAATAGTTGCGTATTTCATCCATTTAATCACAGGAACTCCATATGTTATCCGTCATGGCGGCAGCGACATAGATAAATTCTTAAACAAGGGAACTTTCACAAAATTATTTACTAATGCTCTAGAAAATGCAGCTTGCGTAATAACAGATGATACTGATGTAAAAAAAATAGCTAAGAAGGTTAAATACGTTGCACCTTATATTCCAAATCATGCGAAATTTATAAGTAGCCAGAAAAAAAACTTGGACAAAATAAATATTGCCTATATTGGAAAAACAAATGTTCTTTGGCGTTATAAAGCATTAGATAAAATGTTCGCAATGTTTAGAGGCGTTAAAGAACAGATAGATTTTACTTTTTTAAGCCAAGGCAAAGGTATCGACGACTTAAAAAATTCCATTTTATTGGATTATGTTACTCTTAAAGAATTTATTCCTCCATGGGAGATGCCAGCCTTTTATTCACAATTAGATTATATTGTTTTCTTTTGCAAGTCTAATCCATTGCCAGATTGGCCATGTATTTTGTTAGAGGCTATTTCATCAGGGGTTAAAATACTTACGGATTCCCCTGATTTTTTTGAAAAACTTCATCCATTAGTAGAAAATATTGATGAGTTTATTGTCCATATAAAAGAGAATATTACAAGCGTCGAGTTATTAAAGCAGCTTGAGAAAAATAGAGGTATTGTCAAGCCGGTATATCAACTCAAATATAATGATTATATAGAAGATAACATATCTCTTTATAAAGAAATCTTATTCAATGAAAACTAGAAGGCACCTAAATGTGTGGAATAAGCGGCATAATAGGGACATTCTCACCGGATAAATTGCAAAAAATGCTACAAATCATCTCTTACCGTGGTCCGGATGAAACAACTGTTTTTTCTGATAACTTATGTAGCATCGGCTTAAATAGGCTTAAAATTAAAGGTAACACAACGAACAAAATACAGTTTAATATATTTGGCCGTAAGGTTGTTGTCGCATTAAATGGGGAAATATATAACTATCAATCTTTGCGTGACCATTATTCAAAGAATGCCAACTATTGTTTTGAAACTGATCTTGAGTTGGAGCTATTAGCTTTAATGTATGTGGTAGATGGCGAGCTATTTATAAATAAAGTTGATGGAATGTTCTCAATTGCAATTTATGACTCACGAAAATTAATATTATATCGTGATAGGGTAGGGATAAAGCCTTTTTACTACACAGTTAACAATAGAGGTATGATTTTTTCATCTGAAATAAAAGCTATAGTAATAGTGGATGAAAATTTTCATGATATAAACATGAGTACTTTAATGGAACAACTTTTGCTGAGCTTTGGCATTTCTGAAAATGAAACCATATTAAAGGATATTCATCAATTGTCGCCCGGGTCCTATTTAAAATTTGAAAATGACAGCTATTTTGTTAAAAAGTACTATAATTTTACCCCCATTGAAGTATCCGCGGATATTGAAGAGAATATAGCGATTACAGAAAATTTATTAGATCAAGCCGCAATCAAGTGTTTTAAACATGATAATCTGTCAAAGGGATTGTTTTTATCTGGAGGAATTGATTCCGCCTTGCTTGCTTTAAAAGCGCACCAGCTATCGTTTCCGTTTTCTGCATATACTTTGAGCCCAGATAATAATGATGACTTTGAAGATGCATTGCATGCCAAAGAACTATCTAAAAAACTAAACATTAATCATCATGTGATGCATGTGAATAAAGAGTTAGCAATAAATAGTTTGATTAAGTTTACTTACTTTTATGAAAATATTGACTTTGCAGGAATCTTTTCCCCGTATGGAGGTCTTGCTTTCTACCTGATATCAAAAGAAATCTCTACCTTTCATCGGGTGGCAATTTCTGGAGACGGCGCTGATGAGTTGTTTGCTGGGTATCAGTCTTTACACAGCAATTCACAAAACGTTTTTAATGATATATATAATAGAGCTAATAAAATAGCTGATAGATCAGGTTACAAAGAACACATACTAAATACTTTGAGAAGAAGATTTTTTTCTACAGACAGCCCTTTAGTATTGTATGATCTTTTACTCGATTCAGGACTCAATAATTATCATTTGCCATGTTTAGATAAATGTACATCATGTTTTTCTATGGAGCTACGTCCAATATACTTAGATATTAATTTATATGAACATGCTAGAAATATCGGTTTGTCACAAAATATGCATGACGGAATGAATAAATATATTTTGCAAAAACTTAGCAAAAAATCCTTGGGGCAAGTAGGTATAAATATGGTTTCAAAAAGGAAAAAATTGGCAATGCCATCTGCATTAGATGGGGTTATTGGACACATTAATCAAAAATTAAAAGATATTTATGGCATTTCAAATCAGCCAAGGAATAAGTTTTCTGATCTGTTTTTAACAATTGAGCAAAGGATCATGTTTGATCTATTTTACTACATTTTTGTGTATAAAAAATGCAATATTAATGTTGATGAAGTAACATTATCTGAGATCATTCGTTCGAAAGAGTTTAGTAAAATGTACAATTGATTCTATGAAGCATAACGAATTAGCAATTTTAGGCGGTCCTTCGGTGAAAACTGGTGGTTGGCCTGCGACTATAATAAAAGCTAAAAACACTGAATTTTTTTTGCTTAAGCCCTGCATTCTGGTGTATGGTCTATTGGATCTGATTCAAGAGATGATACCTCTTTTGAAAGACGATTTGCAAAACGATTTGCAGGGCTGGTCGGCGCAAAATATTGCATACCAACTATCAGTGGCACAGCCGCCTTAAAATTGGCGTTGCTTGCGTTGAATATTAGACCTAATGATAAAGTTATTATACCCGGCTTAACTTGGGTAGCATGTGCAACAAGTGTTTTGTCTGTTGGCGCTATACCAGTATTAGTAGATATAGACAGAGGTGATCTTTGCCTATCACTTGAAGAAACAGAAAAACATCTGCGAAATGGATGTAGGGCCATCATGTTGGTCCACCTCTACAATTCTTCGGCACAAATTAGTAGCTTTGCTAGTTTGGCAAAAAAGTATCATGTGCCATTAATTGAAGATTGTGCACAATCTATTGGGACAAAAGTTAACGGGAAAAATGTTGGGAATTTTGGAGATATTGCTTGTTATAGCTTTCATCAGTCAAAAGAATTGGCTTCTGGCGAAGGCGGAGCAGTTACTACAAACAACAAAGAGTTGTTTGACAAAATTGAATTAATGCGTAGCGATGGAATGATTTATTCAAACCCAGATAACAAATATTACGGAAATATAATAGGACACAATATGAATCTTTCCGAAATTCATGCGGCTATTTTATGTGGTCAAATAGAGGAGTTTGAAAAAAATCAAACAATTAAAGAGGATAATGCTAGTTATCTGAAAGAAATTTTATCTACTGAAGGATTTTTTACAAAAAAACAAAATGTAGCTGATAGCAAGACATCATATTTTAAGTTCGTTATTAGGATAGAACGAAACAGATTTTCATCTGTTTCATTAGATGTGGTTGCAAAAGCTTTGACACTTGAGCTGAACGCTTTGGTCAAACCTATTTATACGCCGCTAAATCATAACACTTTGTATCAACCGAAATCATATCCAAGGATTTGCAATGCCAATTATTCCGATATCGATCCCGCATCATTTGTTCTTCCTAATGCTGTTTGGAGCACCATAAGAAACATTACGTTGCATCATAACGTTCTTTTAGGCAACAAAACTGATCTTGATGCTATCTTGATAGCTCTGCTTAAGTTAGAAAAAAAAGCCGATAATTTATCAAAATATACAATAGAAGCAGAAAAAGCAAAAAGAGTTACCAAATTCAATTTTTAACGGTACATGTTTTAGTCGACAAAAAAAGTTTTTAAAATAGAACCTACATATGCTTAATTATTTTTTAAAAAATCAAAATCAAAATATAATCATGGGATTACTAAGCTTGGCAATCCCTATGATTTTTTCAGAAATATCTAGCATAATTATGATGGTTACTGATAGGTATTTTTTGTCTATTTTAGGGGCCAATTATTTGGCGGCAGTTTCTGTTAGTAGTTTTGCCCTATATGCTATTTTCTTGGTTTTTTGGGGCGCTATGTGCATGTACACAAATGCTTTAGTTTCGCAGTATTTCGGAGCAAAGCAGTTCGAAAGGTGCTCATTAGTTGTTTCTCAAGGGATAGCATTAGCTTTTGTCGGCTATATTATTACGCTGTTGCTTGTATATTTGTTCCATGACTTTATTTTTATTTTGGGAAACCAAGAAGAAAATATACTTGTTTTAGAAAAAGAATATTTTAATATCATAAGTAAAGCATCGATATTTTTCCTATTACAAGGGGTTTTAAGTAGTTTTTTCATCGCTACAGGTAAAAGCTATTTGGTATTAATTTGTGTCTTGATCGGAGCAATATTAAATATCCCATTGGATTATATCTTAATATTTGGGAAGTTTGGCTTGCCTGGCCTGGGCGTTGCAGGATCTGCATATGCTACATTAATTAGCTCAATTATAACTTTCGGTTTATTATCTATTTTATACCTGGGAAAATCGCACAAAAAATTCAGGGTTTTCAACAACCTCTGTATAAATCTTGAGATATTAAAGAAACTCCTGAAATTTGGATTGCCAAGTGCAATTGAAAAATTTATATCTATGGCAACTTATAATTTGTTTATGCAGATGATTATGAGCTATAGTTGCGATATTGCTGCAGCAATAAGTATTGCTTATACTTGGAATGTTATTATTTATGTCCCACTGCTGGGGCTTGGTGAAGCAGTTGTAAGCCTTGTCGGGTGTAGTTTGGGTAATAAAGATAAAATATCCGCAAGGGGAGTTACACGAGCAGGATTTAAACTTAGTGTGATATATTTCTTTATGGTTTTTACAGTATTTCTATTTCTTAATGAATGGATCATCGGTTTATTTATCCATGTTAACGATATCCACGGAGATACAAACATTATTGCCACTACACGGACATTTATTAAAATAATGATCGTTGCATTTGGATTTGAAAGTTTGTTAATGGTATTAGATGGAACATTAAGAGGCGCAGGGGATACAAAATGGGTTATGTGTACCACATCACTAATATGCATTACTTTTTTAGTTTTAGAATATTTAGTCATTAAAGTTTTTTCTGTAAATTATCTTTTTTCATATGTTGGAATAATATTATTGGATTGCTCATTATTTTTATTTTTTTTGAAGCGATACTTAGGAACCGCATGGCCAGAAACAAAGATGATATCGAATAAAATATGACCTAACATGAATAATAATTGTTTTTAACGGTAATAGAGAGAATATCTGATGAAAAAAATCTATATGTACTTTTCCCTTGCGGTATACATGTTTTGTTGTGTAGAAGTCAGTGCTATAAATAACAGAGAAAAACTATTGCTATTATTTAACGAACTGTCTGCTGATAAAATCAACGGAAAAGCATCAAATTATTCCGCACACAAAGATAAACATTTTATTATAAGTAAAGTGTTAAAAAAAGTTCCTGTTGGACAGGGCGGCTGTGAAATTTGCAAAACAGAAACCAGCAAATTGTGGTATCAGCATGATATTGAATGTCAAAAAAGCATAATTTATAAAATAGGCGAGGGTTACTACAAAGAACTGATAAAAAACTTTGTGGCAGATATTGCTCAGCTCGATTCTAATATTGATTACGACTTTCTAATAGAAATCATCCCATCTTTCTTGTTGTATTTCATGCATAATGCTTCTATGTTTCCGCCGCTAGGAGAGGGATATGTCTTGATAAAAGAAGCAGCAGCACCGCTGAGTTATTTTCGTGATCGACCAGCTGGCAGCCCTATCATGAAGATATATTCCAAAATATTAAATGATGGAATTGTTGATAGGATCAAACAATTATATGGGGTCGACAAAAAAAGCTTGCTTTTGCAGCCATTAAATTTACGCATGCTTGAGTTTTTAAAAAGCCTAACACTTAAGAATAAAGCACTAAGCTTAGGGAAAATAAAGTCACTTAATCTCGATGAAGATCACTTGTTTTTTATAGATAAAGAAACACAGCAAAAAAAAGGCTGGCCTGATAGTTTTTCATTGCTAGTAGCATCTGGGTCACCTCAAAATACTTTTACAGCAATCAAATCAGGGATTAATATTTTTTTAAAATATTTTAATGACAATGGATTAATAAATTTAAATGGTAGCGTTCATGTTACTGATGTTATTCCAAATCATTCCTCATTGATTAGTGAAATAGGCTTTTCGCTTTTTAATAAACGAGCTGATGATTTATATGATAGAACTTTAATATATAGATCAAAAATATGTGACAAAGTAATTAAGTTGATACAGCGCCATAAGTTTAAGCATATTAAGCCGTTTCATGTTAAATATAGCCAAAATCTAATGATAGAAGTTTTATCCCCTCCAAATGCTGATAAAGATGGATACAAGGTAAATTCTTTCGAGCATGCCGGCTGGGTTAATATTATTAATGGATTTTTTGGAGGATTGTTAAATCACTGTGCTAACAAAAAACAGATATATATTTATACAATAATCAGGGATAGCTACGGTTTTTTACGACCAACATTAACTGTTTGTGGAACGGCAATCAGATTGTCTATGGGATTACAACCAAGCTTTTACGATGAAATTGTTGCAGATGCTCTAATCATGCTAGACAACATATTAGATGACTTTGCAAATGTGTATATTGTTAATGGTGCTGAAAATAAACCTCGTATTAAGATTAAAAATAGTCAAGAAGCTTTAGTAGATATTAATGGAATAAAAACCAACATAGATGCCAAAGGTGTTGTAGCTACAATGAAAAATAAGAAAATCATTAACTTATCTGCATTTCTTTTGCAAAGAATAAAAAATGGATATCCATACAAAAATAACTATTATTTAAATTCTATGATTGATGGGGTCGAGAATGATGAACTCATGCTTTCGCCAGATCATATAATAGCTTCTCTTCTAACGTCTCAGTATCTTTTGGATGATTCTAAGTGTAAAGCAGATGCTGACAACCGCGCTAGTCATAGCTACCATCTAGAAGCTTTTCTGGGGTACATAAATGAAATGATATTATCAAGGATAGAAAAAACCGGCAATATAATTAGATTAAAGAAAACTAAATTTCTTAAAAAAATGGAATCAGAGCCAGCTTATTATTTAACTGGATTTGGAAAGGGAGCAGCATTTAAAACAGCCACAGACCAAAATACCACTATCACAATAGTTTTACATAACATAAGAGGGTATATTGAAGGACATGTAAAGAAGATTTCCAAGAGTGATAAGCTAAAAAACTCCCCTTTAAAATATAGCTTTCATTATATTTTGAAGGAAATCGTAACAGATTATAAAAGAATAAAATATCTTTTGTCACAAAAACAGGATTACAATAGTGTACATTTTTACAGAAAATCAATAGAAGTAATCGATAAAGTGTTAGAGGATCTTAGTATATTAAATACTATTTATTATTATTCTGATCAACGTATAAAAAAATCATTTAAAAATGGAATTATTGAAGATGCTAACAATATAACAAAAGCTAAATTTCTTATGGACTGGGGACAGCAAGCTACTTTGTCAAGTATATTTTGGCTGACTATTACAAATAACGTTAGGGAAAAATATCTATACACAAATGAGTCATCATATTATCAAGCTGTTTTATGTAAAGAATTATTAAATATGCAAACACCTAATATGCAAAAATTAAAAGAAGACTACCTAATGATATATTATTTAGATCTTATTCCAACTCTGATTTTTGAAGAAACAAACAACATATTTGAGATAGAAAACTCACTGACCCTAGTATCAAATCTCCTGAATTTTCCCGTAAAAAAAGGGGCTATTATTGCGATAATTATCGACACAAGCTCCACACCGATTATTTTACAAAAAATAGTTTTTAAGAAATGGGAGCAAAGCCAAAATCCAAATGTAAAATATCTTATATATGTAAATTCTGGTAATAAAAACTGCCAAATTGGTCTTGACCGTTATCAATTTGGACAGGTTAATATTTATATAAAAAATTCTACAGTTAATTTGCCAATAGATTTTAGCCTGCTATCGCAAATCAGCGCTATCTCTTACAATCCACTTTTAAACTATTTAAAAATGGAAATGGGAAAAATATTTAGCCAAACAATTTATTGATTTTATTGCTAGATTGTCAACCTTCCATTTTTAATGCTGTCTAAAAGGAGAACATTAAACAGATATTGCTGAGAATTTTTGAGTCTAGCTAAGCACAAATAAAATTGCAAAATTACGGGTATAATTGCACATTTGGATAAAATAAACCAAGACTTAATCACCTGCTAATTTTTATTTTATTTCCTAACTGAGCTCCCATTTTCTTCAGACCTCCGAGGTTCTGCCCAAGTTAAATAAGGGCATATGCCCTGTGCTGACATTTATCCTCTTAGACCTATCATATAGTTAATATCCTGCTGCAATCTTGTTTCAGAAGGGACCTCATAACTTTCTATATTTTTAATAACGTATCCTTTATGTCTATATTCTTCAATTATATTTTCATATTCTTTTATTAAGCGTATACTTCGTCCAAGGGCATATGCGGTTTCCTCTGTAGAAAAATCTTTTTTCTTGCACAGAAGTACTTGCTTAAAACACGAAATATATCTTTGAATAGCTTCCAATGAATGAAATGTTTCTCTCGATGTTTGCTGCACTGTTTTTCGTTCAATAAAAAGTTTATGGATTATTATTTTCTTATGTGTAAGACTGGGCCCAATATCATGAATGGTTCCACGTCTTGGTATTACTGTTTTATTTTCAAGTTCATATTCTTTTATATATTTCCCTACAGTAGATGGAGATATTTTTAAAAGGATTGATGTTTCCGCATTTGTAAGGCATCCATTCTGCTCAAATGCTTGGTTATGAAGCCTTGCAACAGCCTCTTTCTTCATCTCTCTAAGTCTTTTCCCATTGGCTCTGTCGAGCGGATCTCTTTCCTGTACAAGATCAAGTACAACATTCGTTAATTTCGTATTCTTAATTGACTTACCATAGGGGTACACCCGGTATTCGTGCATTTTGGTGGCGGTATAGAATTTAAAGAAATTTATAAGTATCTATTAGCAACAAAAATAGCAATAAAATCAAAATCTTAAATTTCCCCCCATTTTCTTCTCTTTTTAATACTTCGATATAAAGTGGCCCTCGATATTTTCAAGGTTTTACATATTTCTGGAATAGTATTAGTTGCATCTGCCATCAAATTTCTAGCCATTTCAATCCCTTTTTGATCCAATAGAGGTCGTCTCCCTCCAAGTTTTCCTCTTGCTCTTGCAGCTTTTAATCCAGCTTGAGTACGTTCTTTTATCAGTTCTCTTTCAAATTGCTTGTCGATACGGGATAGAGGCTATTCCACTGGATATCACTAAAAAGGAAGTTTTACATTTTTTCTCTTTGAATCAAGACGAACTTTCTTTCGTAAAAGAAAGTTCAAGGCTAATAAATTATAGACTGGCATTAGGGATACAGGTTGGGGCATACAAAATGATTGGTCGTTTCCAAAAGAACCCTGAAATTGCACCTCAAAATATAATAAAACATCTTACAAAACAGTTATCCTCTCCAACAAACAATCTCTGTTTCAAATATTCAGAGCGTAAGAATACAATAATAAAACATAATAAATCTGTTAGAGATTTTCTTGGAATACAATTCTTGCCAACTTCTTACCATGAAAAACTAATTAACTATCTTATTGCCAAAGCACCTGATCCGGGACATTATCTTATCTGGATCAAATTATCAGAAAAGCATCTAAGAGGAAAAAAGTATATTCTTCCATCAATGAACGTTCTAAGGCGAATAGTAATGTCGGCACGTAACAAAGGGCTAGAAACTGTATCTAATAAAATATGGATCCAGCTCACAGACGAGAAAATTGAAAGTTTGGATAAAATGCTTGACGACAACACAAGTCCCACATGGAACCAATATACAAATAAGCGTTTTTATAAGGCATCATCCAAAAAGGTTAATGAAATATTAGGTTCAATTAACGGTATAAGAAATTTGGGGCTGGACTTAATTAATTTTGATGGAATTAATGAAAGCTACATCAAATATTTTGCTCAGCGTGGAATACGGATGTCAGGTGGTCAACTGAGAGATCAATCTAAAAAAAGCAGGTATGTTTTAATGGTTATTACATTGAATAACCTACTCAGTGAATTAACAGATATTTCGATTCAGATGAATGATGAAATCATATCAGAAGTATTTCTGACAGGAGAATCAAAAAGTAATGATTATTTTAGGAAAAATAAGAATACAGTAAAAAGTATCCTCTCAGCTTTTCATTTTGTTTCGGGCACATTACTGGATGATAAGCTTACCGGATCAGAAAAACTGGGAATAATCAGTTCAAAAATACCTGAAGATAAAATGGAGGAACTCAATAGTAACTCAGCTTCACTTGATATTCCCAGGGGAACGGAAAAACTTTATTTTGCCAGTAACAGTTATCAGAAAATTCAGAAATATCTGCCTCTGTTAATAGAAACTTTCAAACTAAGTTCGATGATGAAGAATGATCCGCTAATAAAAGCTTCAGATTATTATTTGGATAGAAAAAATGAAGGATTAAGCGGAATTGGACAGGATGCACCGACAGATTTCATAATTAAGAAAAACTGGGAGAAGATTGTATTTGATAAAGACGGTTCTATCAAAACAAAACCGTGGATTGTCTGCCTGGCAGACTGCATGCGGAGCTCATTACGCAGAGGGGCTATAAAAGTTGAAGGTACAAAACAGTATAAATCACTTGACTCAGATCTTATTTCATGGAAAGAATTTAAAAAGCTGAAAATTATTGAAAATAAAAATCTTCCTTTTACTTCAACTGCGCAAACAGTCACAAATTCTATAGGAAAAGCAATTCATGATTTATCAGACAAAGAAGATGAATGGAAAGAAAATGATACAGCGAGTATTGATAATGAAGGTAAAATTCACTTCAGAAGGCTGGACAAACTTGATGTTCCTGAAACCGCAAATCAGTTACGTTCAATTCTTTACGGGAGTTTTAAAGAAAGACCGTTTTCAGATGTATTGGCAGAAGCAGATGGGCTTACCGGTTATACATCTCAACTGACAAAATTATCTTCTGGAATGCCTATCAGATCAACAGAAACTAAACTCGGCTGTGCTCTTTACAGTGTTCTATATGCTGCCGCATGTAATATTCCCTTAACTAAAATGTCGGCAAGTGTAGGAATTCCTCTGGATTTTTTAGTCAATCTTCGGGATGAAGTTATCAGGCCGCAAACTATTCAGGCAGCAACAGCCGAACTTGTAGATTTTTATTCAAGGCTTCCTCTGGCTCAAATCCTGGGTTCCGGAGCAAGTTCAAGCTCTGACGGTCAGGGAGTAATTGTCGAAGGTGATCCTCTTGGTTCAAGGTTTAATCGAAAGCTTTTTAAAAAGAATACAAGGGGGTTTATTATTTATACTCATATCCTGGATAATTATGCTCCGTTTTTCACTCAGTTATTCCCTGCGATACCAAGAGAGGCACCATATGTTGCAGACGGACTGCTGTATAATGGGTAAAACTAAAGGTTCGGGTGAAATCGCCCATAGATTATGCGATACCAATCTGACAAAAAGTATTTTGTTTTTTCTATTATCAGCCACAAAAATACCATCTAACAACACGGTAGGTTTTTCTAAATAATGCTTATTTTTATCTCCTGTTTTATGCTGCCATAATATTTAATAAATTAGGAAGTGAAAATTGGATCGTATCTTTAAGATATTCATCTGAAAAGTTATATTCTCCCTGAAGGTTGATATGCTGCCATGTTACTACAGAACTCTTTAAAATAAGTTTTAAAAGATCTTTCTTCTTTTCCTGATTGTTTATTTCCTTCAGGTATTTTGATAAATACAGATAGTTCCAGCATATAATGGAATTTTCAATCAGTCGCTTACATCCGATCGTAATAAGCTGTTCGTTTGGTGCTCCAACCTGGAACTCGCTTCCGTTTCCGAAGAAAACAGCTTTTGACATTTTATTTGCACTTTCAATTTTATTCAACTGTTTTTCTATCATTTGTCTCAATTCGACTTCGTCAATGTATTTTAAAAGAAATATTGTTTTTATTATACGTCCGAAATGTTTTAAGGCTCTGTAAAGGGGATGATCTTTAGAATACGAACTTAGCCTTTTCAACAGCTGTGAAGCAGTGGTTTCTTTAAGTTTTATTGTGGCGACAAGCCTAAGAATGTTATCCCATTCTTCTTCGATTATTTCCTGGTGAATCATTTTTTTAGAAACAACATTATATCCCTGTCTTGTTAAATCAGACGGTCTATCAAAGCTGTAAAGCTGCTGTTTCTTCATATTTTTAATTCTTGGAGCAAATGAAACACCAATCAAATGTGTTAAAGCAAAAATAATTTCACTGTAACCGTGCGTATCAGTAGAATGAATATCAGATTTTACAACATCATTCTGCAGTAGTCCGTCAATAACATAACCTGCTTCTCTTTCTGCTGGATTTATAACTGTCGAATGGAAAAGTCTATGGCTTTCATCAATAAAACCGTAAACGCTTACACCCTGATTTTTCCCAAAGAATTTAAACGAAGAACTAGCATTTAGCGACTCAACACCTGTATCATATTTTTGACCGTCACTGCTGGTATGTAGGAATTTGGAATTTTTTCTATATTCTTTAGGAAGTTCCAGTTTATCCATAAGCTCCAGTACTTTATCATTAGCACTTATAAGATTTTCATTGCTAAAATACCAGTTAACTGTATTTTCAAGTTCAGCTGAATTAACTCTGTGAGATATTTTTATCAGTTTTTTAGTGCCAAGATTACATCCATATCCTATAATTCCTGCAAAAAATGTTTTATCCATGGGTGGTTTATTTTTAATATTCTTTACCTGGTAATGTTCGAAACAGTCTGTAAAGCCGGCAACCTTGTTTACTGCCGCAAGAACTTCGTATACTGATATCATACGATTCTGAGGGAATAAATCTTTTAATCCTGTATCATATTCATCAGAATTTTTTTGCCTTGGAGTTGTGATTTTGAGATTTCCATTGTTTTCTATTTTAATATGCGTATTTTTGCTGTTTTTAATATTATCATTCGTAATTTCAAACTGTTCTGAAAGAATGTTTTTAAGTTTTTTAATAATTGTTTTAAAATCAGCGGCTTTTTCTAATCCTATTCTTGAAAGTATGCTTACCTTTTCCCTGTTCCAACGCTCTTTTGGGATTAAATAATCACTGAATGAACGATATTTATTAGAATGTTTCAAGCTTAGAGATCCGGACTTTACTCCTTCAGCAACTTTTTTAAATAACAGAGACTTGTATAAGGATATTCTAAACTTGCCTGTTGAATCAAACTGTTTTTCCTTTTCTTCTGTTTTCATAAAAGTAAACGGAGCATTACCTGTCAGTTTTCCATCTTTCTCTTTGAAGTAATTTATAGCTTCAATTAAATGTTTATCTGAAAAATCTTCATCAAATTTTAGATATTTGATAACATCAGAGGCACGATTCTGGAGTTTAAGAGATTTCTTTTCAAGCATATCATCTATATCTGAATTTTTAGTAATATCCAAAGCTTCTTTAGATATTTTCTTAAATTCAATCTGCAATTCTTTGGCATCTTCAACAGTTTCAGGTGAAAATAATATTTTTAAGTCCTCAATTTTTTCTTTGTCAGACAGTGATTTTTTTACTAAAATACTCCTGGCTTTCTTTATATCCATCAAATATTTGTTAACCTTTTTTGAATTATCAGAAATATTCTGGTTCCGTTTTTCTCTGCCTGCAAAAAAACTTTCTCTATTCTCTCTGATGCCTGTATTTAGCACGTTCTGCACCGACTGCATAGCTTGTTCCATCACTATATCATTAAGTTGACAATACTGATAATAAACAAATGACAGCAAATATAAATATTTTGATTCTTTTCTATGTTCAGTTTGTTGTGACTGAGATTTAATTACAATTTGAGCGTAATATTCAATCAGTCTATCTGAAAGATTAAGTTTCTTTTTTAGCTTTTCCGTCTTATAAAACAGATCTTCCAGAAACTTAAGATCATCAATGTTTTCTTTAATCTTCAACGGTCTGGTAGACTGACTGCTTTTCTTTAGTTGAGTTAGCCGATACTGCTTCAATTTAATCATATTATCTGTATCATTTGTTTTCTCCAGCAGACTGTCAAAAGACTCCATAAGAGTGTCATCAAGTTGTTTGTTGAGATTAATCAGAATAGATTTTTCAAAAGTTTTTAATGCTTCAGATATTACATCTGCGAATGAATTATATTTTGGAATTTCAATTTTTTCCCACCTTAAAAAAGTATTAAGTTCATTAAAAACATTTCTTGGGCTTACCAGTTTTCGGCAAAGGCAGGCTGCTTCTCTTTTAAACTGCCCTTTCTTGGAATCAAAGCTTTTATAACCAAGCTCTTCCAGTATTATATTTCTATGCCTTTTATACGTAGAGTCTGTATAATCACCCAATGCTATTTCTTCAGCCGAAAGATTCAGTTTTTTCTGTACATATTTTAAATCAGCAAAGGGAAATGATGAAGGATGGAAAAATTTGTTTACTGCTTTAAAATACCCTAATTGAAGTAAAAATCCTACTTGATTTGTAGGAGTGCGCAGTGAATTCAGAATACTTCTTGCATGTTTGCTAATATAGAAAAAACATTTTCTTCCTTCTGCGGTGAACATGGGAGGTGCATCGAATGCTTTTATTTCCTGTGTAGTTAATATTTTCAGTTGAGACATTATTGTGGTTCTCCATGAAAACGGTCGTATTTATTGAATATAATTAACGAATATATTGTTTTAATAAATCAATAACTATTATAGTATAAAACTATAATTAGACATTTTTATCGATAATTAAAATTTTTAGGGAGATAAAGTATGATTATTGGATATATCAGAGTTTCTAAAGCATCTCAGGATACAGCTCACCAGAGAAATGCTATTTTAGAGTATGCTCATAAAAATAAACTTATAGTTGATGAATTTATTGAGTTAGAGGTTTCATCCCGAAAAACTCTTACTCAGAGAAAAGTAGACAATCTTTTATCAAGAGTTGAGAAAGGAGATATTGTAGTAGTTTCTGAATTGAGCAGGCTGGGAAGAAGTATTTCCGAAATCATTTCAACTGTAAACATTTTAGTAGATAGTGGCGGACGTTTTATATCAATTAAAGAAAATATCGATATAAAGGATCGACACTCAATGCAGTCAAAGGTTATGATAACTATGTTTAGCCTGGTAGCTGACTTAGAAAGAGATCTTATAAGTCAAAGAACAAAAGAAGCTCTTGCTACAAAAAAAGCTGATGGTATTAGATTGGGAAGACCTGCAGGGCCGGGAAAATCGAAACTTGATCCTCATTTACCGCAGATTCAGGAATTTATTAATAAAAAAGTATCACTGCTTTCAATATCAAAGATTCTCGGAGTAAGTTATTCTAACTTATTTAATTTTGTAAAAAAAAGAAAATTGAAAGTGTCTCAGAATGAAAAAGAAAACCAAAAAGAAAATAATAGCAAAGCGCAGAACTCAGCAAAATAATATGAAATCCGCATCAAAACGTACCAGAAAACAGGTTACATATTCTTCAGGAGGTACAGCATACAGCGATGTCCCTTACTTTTCTGACATTAAAGCGCCTGAAGGATATATGACTGTCTCGTCAAGCCAGGCAATGATTAAGTATGCAGAGCCTGTTATGGATAAGTTTGAATTAATGAATATTGAAGATTCAAATGAAGCATTCAGAGTAGTCACACTGATATGGAATTATACTATTGGACTGAATAATGCATCATTAAAAAGAAATACAACTAAAGATAAAAATGATATTATCAAATCAATTGCTGAAACTCTTTCAATGAAAAGGAATGAAGCCGAAGAGTTTCTGCAAGTTATGGTTGAAAGAAAAAACAAATTGCTACCTTATGAAATTCAGCCTCATGGTACAATTACAATGTATATGCTCAAAGAAAAAGATTATGATATTACAGACCTCCGAGGTTCTGCCCAAGTTAAATTCCCTCTTTTTTCTTCTCTGCTGTGCCGTTAATTTGCATTTTAGTTAAAAAGATCAGTAAATTTAAATTTTTCATTAACCAGTTTATCCATCT
>Ga0233431_1002902_pt1 | contig 22274 bp, 22 predicted proteins | sample SI_118_April2016_FD_179867 | JGI IMG/M metagenome (GOLD analysis project Ga0233431, IMG submission 179867) | Seawater microbial communities from Saanich Inlet, British Columbia, Canada - SI_118_April2016_200_MG | ecosystem: Environmental > Aquatic > Marine > Inlet | place: Canada: British... | reverse complement strand
TTGTCACCCGGGGCGAATCCTATTATACCACCCATTCCCGGCATAGAAAAAGCCAATGTTTTTACCATAAGAAATGTAGTTGATATTGATCAACTGAATAATTTCGTCAAAAAGGTAAGACCGTCAAGAATAACGGTTATCGGCGGTGGTTTTATCGGTATTGAAGTGATGGAAAACCTTGTTGAAGGCGGTCATAAAGTATCTTTGGTCGAAGCGCTTCCACAGGTGCTTAATCAATTTGATTATGAAATGGTTCAGGTTCTTCAAAAAGAGATCATCGATAATGGCGTTGAATTGGTTGTGGGGGATAAAGTTACTGCATTCGACACGAATAGGGTGATATTGGAATCAGGAAGAGAGATTACTTCAGAAGTTGTTGTAATGTCCATAGGCATTAGGCCTGAGACAAGTTTGGCTGAGAAAGCAGGTCTTGATCTTGGAAAAACCGGCGCCATTAAAGTAGATCCAAATTTTCTGACCAACGATCCTGATATTTATGCGGTCGGTGATGCAATTGAGGTTTATAATTCCTTAACACAGGATAAATTCAAACTATCACTTGCCGGGCCCGCCCTGAAGCAGGCACGATCGGTTGCTGATCATATACACGGTCGATTAATCAACAATACCGGCTATATTGGATCTTCGGTCGTAAAAGTGTTCAGCTATAATGCCGCCGCTACAGGGCTGAACGAAAAAATGTTGGCTGATCTTAATATTGATTATGACTGGGTAGAAATTATACCAAAGGATAAAGTAGGAATTATGGCTGACTCCCAAGACCTCGGCCTTAAACTAATCTTTGAAAAACCGACAGGCAGGGTGCTGGGTGCTCAGGCTATCGGTCGTGGCAACGTAGATAAACGGACCGATGTAATTGCGACAGTTATTAAGCTTGGCGCGACAATTGAAACTTTGCGCGACCTCGAATTATGTTACGCGCCACCATTTGGTACGGGTAAGGATGTTGTCAATTTTGCAGGTTATGTTGCATCCAATCTTCTACACGGCTCATTTAAGCAAGTTTCAATAAGCAAAATGCGTGAGCTGGTTGAAAAGGATGCATATATCCTTGATGTTCGCGAAATGGGTGAATATGAACAAGATCATATCAATAACGCAAAAATTATTCCTCTATCTGCATTACGTGATAGATATGAGGAAATCCCAAGAGATGTACCGGTGTATATTTATTGTCTTACGGGTCAACGCTCATACTATGCTGTACTGATGCTGAAATCAAAGGGCTACGATAAGGTGTTTAATGTTTCCAGTGGATTAATAGGGGTCTACAACTATGAGTACTTTAATGATAAAACACAGGGGCGAAAGCCTATTGTTACACAATACGATCAATAAAAAATCGGCTTGGGGACGGTGATGGAAATAAGTGTTTATTTTTACGCCCGGGCTTGCTATTGAGAGACTCATGCCAAGAACAGCCAACCGGGCACGCTGCATCATGTCATATGCCGTGGTATGGAACGTCGAGCCATATTTGTAACCGATATGGGAGGAGAATCATGAAGATACGGAAACCACTGACAAAAGCAATAGCCATTTCCCTGGCAATCTTACTGCTGGTGCCCCAGGGCTTAATTGCACAGAGCGAAGGCGGGGACAAGAACTTCAAGCAAGAGGAACTGGACCAGTTGCTGGCGCCAATTGCCCTTTATCAGGATTCCCTTTTAGCTCAGATTCTCATGGCATCGACGTATCCCCTTGAGGTGGTTCAAGCGGACCGCTGGGTTAAGCAGAATAAAAGTCTCGAGGGAGATGCCCTGGCTACGGCTCTTGAGGAGCAGAACTGGGACCCGAGCGTCAAGTCGTTGGTGAATTTTCCCCAGGTTTTGCAGATGATGGGTGAGAAGCTGGATTGGACCCAGAAACTGGGAGACGCTTTCCTTGCGCAGCAGAAAGGGGTCATGGACACCATCCAGAATCTGAGGAAGAAAGCCGATGCTGAGGGTAACCTGAAGACGACCAAGGAGCAGAAGGTCATTGTTGAAAAGGAGACACAAACGATTGTCATAGAATCAGCAAACCCTGATGTTGTCTATGTTCCGGCCTATAACCCGACGGTGGTTTATGGCACCTGGTGGTATCCGTCCTATCCGCCCTATTATTACTATCCTCCGGGATACGTGGCTGGTGCGGCTTTATTATCCTTCGGCGTCGGTGTGGCAGTTGGGGCTGCCTGGGGTTATGCGTGGGGAGGTTGCCGCTGGGGGCGTGGCAACGTTGATATCAACGTCAACAGGAATATCAACAGAAATACCCATATTGACCGGGGTAAGTACGGCGGGAAAGGCCCGGGAAGAGACGGCGGCAAGGGCTCGTGGAAGCACAACTCGGAGCACCGTAAGGGGGTATCTTACAGGGACCGGTCAACGGCCAAGAAATTCGATAGGGGAGCATCTCGGGATACGAAGTCCAGGGACGCCTTCCGTGGCCGTGCCGAAGCCGGCAGGCAGGAACTTTCCCGGGGTGGAGCGGGCAAATCTCGTGACCGCTCAGCCGGCAGTCGTCAGGATCTTAATCGTCGCTCGGATAAGGGTTCGGTTGGACGGGACGGGACTCAAAAACGAAGAGATACCGGTGGAATCGAACGGACAGGAAACAGACAGCGTTCGGATAAAAGCGCTTTTGGAGGTTATGAAAAAGGGAGTCGAACGAGTGGCTCCAGCAGTCGTGGCCGGGAAAGCATTTCATCATCCCGCTCAAGCGGTAGAAGCGGGATGAGCCGTGGTGGGGGAGGGCGTGGCGGTGGCGGCCGTGGCCGTCGCTGAGATTCGGTTAGGAATGAGACAACCACTTTAATGGAGGAAGATCCATGGCGGCAATAGAAAATACAAGAAATCAAAAATCACTAATAAACCAAAACACGCTGTTGAAGGGTTGCGCAGTGTTCCTGGTGTTCGGTTTGTTAATCGCTGTGACCTTTGGAACATGTCTTGCGGTGTCTCAGGATCAGGAAACTTTCGCTTCTCCTGATGAGGCTGTCAAGGCGTTGGTGGACGCGTTAAAGGGTGCCGATGCAAAGGCGGTTTCTGCCATTTTCGGGCCTGGGAGCAAGGATCTCATCTCATCCGGCGACCCGACCTCGGACAAAACGGATAGGGACCGATTTATCAATTTATACATACAGAAAAGCGAGCTGGAAGCGGTGGATGCGGACAATGTGGTTCTCCACGTGGGAAACAAGGGATGGCCATTCCCCATACCAATCGTGAAAATAGACGGCGCATGGCGGTTCGATACCGATGAGGGCAGGGCGGAAATACTGGCCCGCAGGATCGGAAGAAATGAACTGAGTGTTATCCAGACCTGTTTGGCCTATGTAGACGCGCAGCGGGAATATGCGCTCAAAGATTGGGACGGTGACGGACTCCTGGTATATGCTCAAACGTTTATGAGCGCCCCAGGGAAGAAAGATGGCCTCTACTGGAAGGCAAAAGAAGGTGATGCGCAAAGTCCTCTGGGTCCCCTCGTCGCCGCGGCTCAGGAGGAAGGATACACCGGGAGACAATCGGGAGATAAACCGGTACCTTATCATGGGTATTTTTACCGAATCCTGAAGGGTCAGGGGAAGGATGCGCGGGGCGGTCTTTATGACTACGTGGTTGAAGGGAGGATGATTGGGGGATTTGCTTTGGTGGCATATCCTGCCCGGTACGGATCTTCAGGTATCATGGCTTTTGTTGTGAACCATGACGGCGTTGTCTATCAGAAAGACTTGGGCGAAAACACAGAGAAGGCTGCTCTGGCAATGGGGCACTTCAACCCGGATGGAACTTGGGAAAAGGTGGAAGAGGGTGTAGTCGAGGCTGAATAATTGTGTTTTCAATTATCTTAGGGCCTCTCTGAACGGTCAGGATCCTTGAGGCCGTCAGGCTGCGTATTCAAAAGCGAATCAAGACCCTGGGCAACAGTCAAACGTAGGTTTAACCCCTAAACTAAAACTTCGCAAAAACGGTTCAACCTTTCAAGGTTATCTTTAATAACTTTCATAAGATCATCGTAGATTTTAGAATACCCATATTTTTTTTCATGCGTCGTAATCAATGGGACATAAGCTTTGGCCACCGCTTGAAGTGTATCATCCATCAAAGAAGCAAGTCTTTGTGGCCGGATATTGATGTCCTGGGCGAACTTTTTTAATGAATATTCTTTTACCCTGTCAAGCCTGTATGTTTGGCCGATAGCCATGGCAAACTTGTTGTCCAGAGGGTAGACCTGCGTGGACAATAAATCATAAAATGGTGCGAATCGGGGGTACTGCTCATGGATGATGGAAAAATTTTTCCCATGTGCATCATGATTGCCGATTAAGTAGTTGAATGTCATTATTCGTGCAAAACTCATTCGTATATCTACGCCCTGATCAGAAAGAAATTCATCTGCCAACTGTCTGCATTGTAAAAAACCCGGGCCACCGCTTTCCTGATACTTTCTCTCTGCCGGCACCCCCATAGCCTGGCAAAAATCTTCCTGATGAATGCGTATGACATTCTTAGCGGTCATTTTTCTATCATAACGATTGATAATAAAAAGTTCATGAACACCCATTTTCATCAGTCTCGAATCAGGGACTGCCAGCCCTATCTTTTGTGCCAGTTCCATACAGAAAGCCTCATTCCTTGGGATATCCGGGAAAGCAGCGTTCAGAGGCTTAATAATATGGGTCGTTGCCGAACCAGGGTTGAGAGGAAGGTAAAACCTATCTTCTTTAAGATAAACCGGCAATTTATCCTGGGCGCCGGCAATAGAAAGCCTGGCCTTTTTCATTTCTGGAAAGAGTGTGTATTTATCAGGATCAGCCACGATCTTATCAAGCGCTTCTATCAACTCTGTATCGATGCACTCGTATTGACCAGGAGCAAAGTCGATTTTACTTGCCTCGGGAAGAATTGAAAGCGCCCCGGCACAATCTGCGCCAAAGTTCTCAAGGAAAGCAAATGTGTCTTTTTTGTCAAACCGATGATTAAACGCCAGAATAGTTCGTGCATTGTTTTCAGGAAGCAAGTTTTCGAAAAAAGCCGTACTGATTGCCGGAGAATATTTTTTTTCTCTACATGGCAGCGAAAGAGAGATGGGTTTGTCAGCATTGTTGAGCCAGCCCCGGGAATATTGGAACATTAGTTTTCCAGTTCCATGCCGTTCCAGTGTGCCGACAACTTGTTCATCCCAGAGAATCAACAGCCTGTTTTGGTTGTTCATTCCTTATCCTTTGAGGAAAGTGGATCCGGGGTCAAATAGATTTGAAGACCTAAAGCTCTTGCCAGGTCAAATACTTTATCCATTTGAACGGTTTCTTTTCCACGTTCCACATCGCTGATAAATTTCACGCTGACCCCAGTGATATCGGCCAGATCTGATTGGGTCATCTTCTTCTTATTGCGGGTGTCTTTTATGGCTCTACCCATGTATTTGGGTAGGCGAATCCGATACGGATATTTTAGTGCTGTCAATGTTCACCTCACTTTTTAACCATGCGGTTCAAAATGGGCATAGGTACCCATACTTCACCGTACGGTTAAAAATATTTTTTGTCAAGAAAAATGAACCGTACGGTGAAACGGCAACCAGCGGCCGGCGGGGACGAACGTCACTTTTTTGTCCATTGCCATGGTCTTGGCATGTAAACTGGATTTGCTCAGACCCGGGAGCCAGGTAAATCGTTTACCCTCTTCCTTTTTTAGCTGCTCGTTGAGTTCGTACAATTCCACGCCGCAACGCAGCAGCTGTTTTCGATGCCGCATGTAGCCGGTGTGGACTGCGGCAACATCATTTGAAGCCAGCGAGTTGGTCAGTATCCGTACGCGTACCCCTTGCTGACTCAACTTGCAGATTGCATCGGCGCCGCGTTGACCGGGTACGAAATAGGGTGAAACCAGGATATATTCCTCGGTCGCCTGTTGAATATACGGCGCTAGTTGTGAGATCAGCAGTTCTTCTTTCCAGTTGTCGTCACTCCGGGTCATCTTCTCGGCCGAGTCGTGAATGATTTTGGCTTTCGAAAAGCTGAAATGGGCTGTTTGCTCTCTCAGTGATTTGGCAAACACGGAATTTTTCTCAGCGTCCACATAATCCAATGTCTGCTTCTGCCGGTAGAACCGATCCAGTTCGCTGCGCAGGTTATCCAGAGCGCCCGCCTGAACCGCCTCTTTTTTAACCCCCTCTATTAACGTGGTAATCGGATATGAGTGTCTGCTGTTCCAGTATTGATCGAATTCATCGGATACTTCAGGCACAACCGGTCCGATTATCATGGCATCGAGATCGGAAAATGCAACATCCTTATCTGCATCAAAATATTCATCGCCGATATTTCGGCCACCGACAATCGAGACCTGATTGTCCACCGTGTAGGTTTTGCTGTGCATGCGGTGATTCACCCGCTTCATATGGGTAATGAGCTGGAGATTCTTGGAATGCCCACGTACAAAGGGATTATACAACCGTACTTCCATGTTGGAATGCGTGTCGAGGGTTGACCAGACATCATCAGCCTCTTCACCATACATGTCATCTATGAGCATGCGCACCCGGACGCCCCGATCGGCCGCGGCGAGCAGATTCCTGATCAACAGCCTGCCGACGGTATCCTGATGAAATATGTAGTACTGCACGTCGATACTACGCTCGGCCTGGGGTGATTACGTCGCACGATGGGAGTACGGGGTACCGGAGGCGTTTAATCGGACTGCTGATGACAGGTAGGGTGGATTCCAGATGGAAAAAGGGCGCGCTCGTTACAGCGCTCCAGATTACTTTCACCCCACCTCTATTCATCCCGGGGTTTAAAGGGGTTGTGCAACTCCAGGTATGCCGGTAACAGGATAAGGGTGCAGAAAATCATCAATACAACGCTCAGTGTCAGCAGTTTGCCCATACCGGCAGTCCCCGCATGATGCAGAAAGGCAAGACTGGCAAAGCTCATAACCGTTGTCAGTGAACTGAACAAAACGGCCCGGGAGGTACTGGTTTCAAGAATATGGATGTCCCCCCCCTTGTTTCTTTAACGCGATGAACAACGTGAATACCGGCGTCAACGCCGATGCCGAGTAGGAGCGGGACAACGATAATATTGGCAAAGTTGAACGGGATGTTCAGAAGCACGGCTGCAGCCATTGTATAGCAAAGGGCCAGCAACAGCGGTAGCATGATCAGCAACACCTCTCCCCATGTCTTTACAACGATCCATAAAAACAAAGTTATAAGAATAAATGCCAGGATTGAGGAGTTCCTGAAGGCAGAGGCTATGGTTGTGCCCGCCCCGAGGATTGCGACCGGTGGTCCCGTAGCTTTAGGCGCGATTCTCTGGACGGCGGCAACAAATTTTTTCAGGTTGTCTATATCTCTCAGGTCTTCCCGTGGAAACACCTGGATTCGGTAAAGACCGTTGTTGGAAATATAGCGTGAGGTCAAGTCCCGGGGCAATTGGTTGAGATTAACCTCGGAAGCCTGTACCAGCATATTTAAACGGGTCAGCAGAAGCTCAAGGTCGGGCAGCAGGGCCGAATCAAGGTGATTAAAAAGGATTGTATCCTCTTTTGGACCTGTCAGCCGTTGTTCAAATGCATGCATATTATCTGCAAGATTTCGGATTGTAGACAGTTCCAGGCCTTCTATTTTTCCCAAGTTGATGGCGTCATCCAGAGTTTGGATGAGCTTGGCAAGGGCTGTTTTGTTTAGTCGGTATTGATAGGCAGTCTGCCTTTCCGGTTGTTGGGGAACCGGGGGCATGACGAGGGCCATATCCTCAATTTGTTCAAGTTTTTCATCCTGATTCTTTGGGACTAAATTATTTATGGTAACAACGGCTTTTACCTGAGGAAGCTGCCTCAGTCGTTTGGCTGTTTTTTCGGCCGCCTGCCGATTGGAAGCAAGAATTGAAATGGTCCAGGGAGTGCTTTGTTCGCCTTTAAAGAGTTGCATTGCCGTCTGCACGGATTCCGAACGTGGATCGGACAGATTAAACGGATTTGCATCAAAGGCGACTTTTGGCAGCAGAATAAAAGAGCCCATGGCTGCAACTGCGGCTCCTGCAAGGATGAGACGGGGATGCTTGATCAGCAGGGCAGCGATTGACCTGCCACCTTAAAGGGCACCGGATACGTTGTTTTTGCCGGGATCAGGTTCATCAATGTCGGCAGCATTGTAAGGTTTGCGAACAATATAAAGAACATTCCCGTGCCGGAGATAAGCCCGAGTTCCGATACACCGATATAGGCTGTCGGTACAAAGACATAAAAACCGATGGCAGTAGAGATTGTGCAGATCAGGAGTGTATTGAATGTAGCATTGACTGCCTCGGCAATGGCTTGTCCATGGTCTTTTCCGGCAGCGAAAAATTCTTTATACCGTAAAGAGATCTGGATACTGAAGTCAATACCAAGCCCGATAAAGAGGACGACAAAGGTAACGGAAATCATGTTCAGCTGCCCGATGACAAGAATGGCAAAACCGATGGTCCAGACAAGACCCGTCATCAGGGTGGCAAGGCCGGAAAAAACGAGTCTGAACGAACCAAGACCGAGATAGAGAATAATGCCGACCAGGACAAAGGAGATCAGTGAAGCCAGGGTGATATCGGTGCGTACGCTGCGCATGTCGTCATAGTTGACAACAGGTGTACCGGTGATGGAGATGGTGATGCCGTAATTTTGCTTCAGATGGAGCTCTGCAGCAGCCTGTCGAACTGCTTTGATGGTTTGTTTGGCCGGGTTTTTTATCTGCGGATCAACAATCGTCTGTAGAAGGATAAATTGATTTTCAGGGGAGGTATCGCTTTTTTCAAGCATGAGATCCTGCCAGGACATATGGTAATTTTTTCCCTGTCCTACCATATGGAATGTTTGGCCGAGATCGTTAAAAAGGCGGATCAGCCGCGCATTGTTTTTGATCGAGATATCGTCTTGATTCACAACTTGCTCAAGGATTGTAAAGAGCCCGGACAGGGAAAAATCATGGGACAGCAGCGCAAGAAAAGGCTGCATCTCCGCCAGATTGTCAGCCTGCTGTTCAAGCGCTTCCGGGCTCAGGTACAACAGGCCGTTTTTATCAAAAAAAGGATCATCACCCGGTGCATATACGGATGAAAAAAGCGTATTCTCCCGGCGCAGGTGGCCGGCAAGGGCATTACGGGCCTGCCGGGCCTGTTCAGGCGAATTACCTTCTACAACAACGACAATTGGCCGAACCAGGCGAGGGAATTCCTCATGGAACTTGAGTAAAACCTGCCGAAACGGCAGGTCGTTGGATAGCATTCCGGTTAAATCGGTGTTAACCTTGAAATTTCGGATGGTAAAAAACAACAGCACCCCGGTAGCACACAAGATCAACACCAGCAGGTTGCGTGAATACTTGAGGAGCAGGGGGATCCACCACTCAGGCAGACATGGGGTGGTTTTTTTGAGATATTTGAACATCTGAGCCTTATGCTATTTTGATGCGCATTATAGCAGGGTTGAAGTTTTTTTACCATGGCCGCTTCGTAAGCCATCTTCCGGTAGTGGGTCAGTTTGAAAGTTCTTCAGGTTGCAATGCTTGAGCGAGTATGCTATGCTAAAAAACGTGGATACTCGAAAGAAAAGAAAAAATAAAGATTTGAATGTCACGGCCTTCAATATAGTCCAAGAGGCTATAGGGGGAAGGTCCGCCTAAAGACACCCCCGAAGAATCCCCCCAAAAGAATCCTCATGCCGTGGCCCTGGGTCGCCTTGGTGGTAAAAAAGGCGGCGTAGCGAGAGCAAAGAAACTCACCAAGGACCAGCGAAAGAAGATAGCGCAGAAAGTTAGGTGGGTAGGTTGTGGATGTTATCTAAGGTAAGAGTAAAACTTTTTCTTTGATAAACCGGACTGCTGGATCATCTTTTTTGTAAGGTCTTTGCTGTACTTTATTCTTTTCCTGCCGCCGAACTCGTCTACAGTTACCATCCGGCGCTGTCCTTTTGAATGGCCTTCCCATTGTGCATGGCTGGACTCAGTACGCTTTTTTGTGAAGCCGAGCTTTTTAAGGATGGATTCTATCTGGCCCCTGTCGAGCGGGGGATATTCCCCGCCCATCAGCAGCTATTGGGAAGATGGAATGGGATGAATTCTTTAAAGGTGAAATTTCCGGGTAGGTTCCTGATGGTTTTTTTTGTCCTTATCCAATAATAGATAAGCCAATCTTTCACCGGCGCTTTACGAGAGAACAATTCAGGGATGGAACTCTTGTCGTCAGTATCCATGACGACGCTAATGTAGCTGGCTACAACTTCGCGCATTTTTGATTTAAGAGCGTCTATTGATTCTGCTTCAACGGCAAGGTTGAAATCCAGGCACACGCCAAACCATTTATTGTTTTCTTTTCTTTGCCCGTAGCATCTAAGGACAAATTTGTTAGGTGATATATCCGCCATGGTTCTTTCTTCCCTCTTAGGTATTATATCGGCACGATTTTCTGATAGTCAAGAATTTTCTTGACGAAATGCATCTTATGGCACTCTATGCACTTCAATGTAGACCATATTAAACACAATAAACCAACTACCCGAAAAAATCAACCTGACTAACTACCAAGTCTATTCAAAAATTTTACGAACTAGAAATCGACGAACTTTCAAACTGGCCCACTACCCATCTTCCTTACTACTTGATATATATTATTATACAGCGTAAAATGTTCTTTTTGTTTTCATAGTAGCCACTTTATGTATAGAGTGAACCCTTAGCGAGCTTTTCGTCCACATTAAATTTTAAAGTAAAATGAAAAATTAGATGCCGATCATGAAAAAGTTTGTTGTTATCGCCTTGTTCTTTCTTCTATTTACGATACCGACCCTTTCCCTCTCCGGTGATCAGCTTCCGTCCGGGCCGGCCGTTGACGCAATTGAAACATTGAATGCCACGCTTCTCGATTGTATGAAGAGGGGCGATGAACTCGGCTATTCAGGGCGTTATGGGTTGCTTGAACCTGTCATGAAACGATACTTCTTTTTTTCCTATATGGTCAGGAAATCCTGCGGAACCTATTGGAAGGATCTGAATATTAACCAACAACAACAGTTACTCGAAAAATACATCACCTGGTCAGTGGGAAGGTATGCCCAACGTTTCAAAAAGTATAAAGGGCAACAGTTCAGGGTCGTTGCCGGCGAACTCGTTCGGGGAAAGTACATGACGGTGATCAGCCACTTTGTAAAAAGCGATCAAAATACGCTAAAATTCAGGTATGTATTATTAGAGAGCGACGGTGCTTGGCTCGTTGTGGACATTCAGGTTCAAGGCGTCAGTCAGTTGTCGCTTACGAGAGCACAGTTCAAGTCGGTGCTGAAAGATCAGGGGATCGATGGGCTCCTGAAAATTCTGGATGAAAAAATCAGCAAGCTCGATCAGGGGAGTACAGACTCAAATTAGCTGGGAAGCGCCTGCATTTGAGTATGATGTCTTACCCCTTGTCAGGCTGAGGACTGTTCTGATCTCGGCCCTCTACCTTGAACCACCAGAGTAAACCGGGAATTCCCACAGCCAGTTCACGAAAGCGTTTGGCCAGGGCCAGGCCCAGGATGGTTAGCACAATCTGGGTCAACAGGCCAATGGTAAAATCTACCATGACCGTACCGCCGGCTTCATTACCGGCCTTGCTTTTTTTACCGATGATACGAGCCCGCAGGATGTGGCCGCCGACCTCGCCAACGGGGAACAGGGTATTCACCGATTCTGCAAGCCACCTGGCTTTTGCAAGATCAGCAAACCATGGCTTTTTGTCCTTCGCAAACAGTTGCCGCCAACCATAGGCGTCGAGACAGATGGGAACGACACGGAATGCGGGAATCCAGAAAATATTCAGACCCACCGACGACAGTACGGTAAGAATACCACCGACACCTTCATCGACCAACAACCAGGCCAAAAAGGAAAAACCAATAAAGCCGAAAAGTATGGTCGTAAAACGGATTTTGCTCATAAGCCGGGGTATAATCCTTGATGAAACGGCTTGTTCCCTGCGAAGAATCCTGCTTTTGGGCTGCGGGCATAACCCGTCTTAGAGGATAATCGATTTCATATGTTTTTTTTTATAATCCCCAGATCATAGGCTTTTACAATAGCTTGCTGTCGGGTGTGAGCGTCGAGTTTTCTATAAATGTTTTTCGTGTGTTTTTTTACCGTCTCCGGGGAAATAAAAAACTTTGCGGCAATCTCTTTATTGCGCAGTCCATTTTCCAGTAGAGCTAAAACCTCGAGTTCACGATTGGTCAAAGGTTCATCAAGCGCCTGGTTGTGCATCCATGGCTGCCGTCCGACCTGGGGAGAGAACTCATCCCACCTGTTGACCGATTCATCCGACTCGAAAGCGGCCAGGATCCGCTCGATATAGTCGACAGCCTTGCCGTACGGTAAGAGACGTCTCAATAAATCCGCCATCCGGTCACCCTGGTTTACGAATGGACGAATATATCCACCCGGCCAGGCCAGGGCCACGGCGTGCTCTAAAACCGCGAGGGCCTCATCGGTTTTACCCTGTATTTGGCAGATCAGGGTCTGCAAGCACAGGACTTCAATCAAGTGAGAGGCGTTGTGAACAGCGTTGAAAAAATGCTCATGTTCTCCGAGCTTCTCTGTTGCTTTACGCAAGCCGGACTCTGATCCCTGGGCAACCAGCACCCGGCAACGGGTGATGCGGGGCACTTCTAACCAGCATAGTGTCGTACCGGTATCAAATGAAAAAACAGTCGCCTCCAGCCAGCGGAGCGCCGGCTCTAAATCGCCTTGCATGAGACTCAGTCTGGCCTGGACAGAATGGGCAAAAGGCAAACAGGCGGGGTTACCGGACTTCTGAGCGAATTCCAGCATTCGGTTCATGGTTTCGTTGGCTTTGTCAGGTTGCTGTGCGGCTTGATAAGAAAGGATCAATCCGGCATAGCTATCGATACCAGCGTTCACGTGCAAAGAATACGCTTTTTCCACTGCCCGAGAAAAGTGATGGCCGGCTTTCTCCAGGTTGTTCCACTGGTAGTGGATGTTTCCCTGCAGGTATGAAGCCCATACTCCCATATGTGCGTTGTTGATCCTGGCGGCCATATCCTCCAATTGCCGGGTCAGTTCGTCCGCTTTAAACAACTCACCTGACAGCAGGTGAATGAAAAGAAGCGAACCCAGCAGGCGGATCTTCCGTGTACTTTCAGATGTTTCATTATGAAGCTTCCGCTCAAACGTCTGAATCGCCCTCTTACCCTGCCCGATCATCTGACGGGATATGGCAACATAAGTTTCAGCAAAATTCCTTATCCCCAAATTTGCCGCAGGTATCTGTTCCAGAGCGCGGTCGAAAAGTTCCAGACTACGCACCCCTTCTCCTTGCCAATATGAGAAAATTCCATTGAAAACATCTATCTCTCCACTTGGCAATTCTTGGGCGTTCTCGCTCAATAGCGTTTCGATTGTTTTTAGCAAGGGCGGAATTTTCCACAGGTTGAATTGGAAATATAACACCCAGGCCTTAGCCAGCAGCAACTTCGGTCGCTGCTGCACGATCTCATCAGGAAATTGGTCTAGCCACTTTTCAAGGATATACCATTTGTCTTCATTCAGGGGTGCGTGCCTGTTTTGTTCAACCAGTTGCGCCGCGCCAGAGACATCCCCGGCAGCCAGAGCGTAGTGGAGGGCTTCGTCGATCAGGTTATTTTCGGCAAACCAACGGCCGGCTCGTCTGTAAAGTGCTAAGATGTCTGCTTGGCCGACCCGATTTTTTAAACGGCTCTGCAGGAGCTTTTGAAACAGGTGGTGATAGCGAAACCACCGGCCCTCTTCATCCAGTGGGATCACAAACAGGTCGGATTTCTCCAACCATTGCAAAAAAACACGTCCACCTATTTTACACGCCAACGATCGGGATTCCGGGACGCAAACGGCATCACACAGCGAAGCGCAAAAGCGATTCAGAATTGCGGTTGCCAACAGGTAATCCTGGATCTCCTCCGGCAGGTTCGTGAGAACCTCAGAGAGCAAATAGTCGGTAATATAACGGCTTTCCGCCGGTAAATTCGTTACAATGCGGTCCAGATCCGACCGGTGTCGCAGAGAAAGTACCGTTAAACACAAGCCGGTGACCCAGCCTTCGGTCTTTTCTTCGAGTAAGGCGGTCGCAATGCCTTCGGCCGGCCCACCTGTTGCCTGTTCAAGAAATGCTCCGATCTCTTCCGGTGAAAAACGCAGATCCCGAACGCGGATCTCGCCCATCTGACTCCGGGCGCGGAAACGCGCAAGGGCAAAGGGCGGGTCAAGCCGGGGAGATTACCAGGTGCAATGGGGCAGGGGGGTGTTGAAGCAGTTCGGCTATCAGGCCGTGCACGGTTTTGTCGCTGATGGCGTGATAATCATCTAACACCAGAATAAAGGGATGGTCGATTTGATCCAGATCATTAATCAGGCTGTGAGCCAGAACGGTCAGTGGCGGTAAATTGGGGGCATTAAGCAAGACTTCGGTATTTTGAGCGGCGCCGGGGAAAAGTCTCTGAACAGCGTTTAAGAAATAGGCCAGAAACGTATGCGGGTTGTTGTCATTCTTGTCCAGGGATACCCATGCACCCGGCATATGGGACGACTCCAGCCAGCATGCCAAAAGTGTGCTCTTGCCATATCCGGCCGGCGCCGAGACCAGCATCAAGGGTCGTTGAAGAGACCGGTCGAGCCGGTCCAGCAAATGCTGTCGGTGAAAATGATTCCGAACAACACGGGGTCTGTGCAGCTTGGTGCGTAATAGGGATGTACTGGTTTTTTCAAATGACATTTTTTCTCAATAGATTGTGTATCTATTTTGTACGCTCTGAAATTTAAGACACAGACGCCTTTTTAGTTGAAGGGGAAAATTTGCAGGTCCGAATTCACAGCACCGGTCCGAGCATGGCGATGGCGTTATTCCAGAGTCGGCGACCCCAGGTCCAGCGTGCTACCATTTCGTCGGTGATCGGGTTGGATTTGGCCATGTAGCTTTCTTGACGTTGGCGCATGTCGGTAGTCAGGGACCGATCGTAAAGCAAAATATTGTTCTCGTAATTGAGTTCAAAGCTTCTGCGGTCCATATTGGCGGAACCGATCAGTGTGATGTCCCCATCAAGGGTCAGGGACTTGGTGTGCAACAACCCCCCCACATATTCGAAGATTCGGACCCCGGCAGCGAGCAGATCGCTGTAATAACTTCGACTGGCCGCACCGACGATCCACGAGTCGTTCCTCGCCGGAAAAATGATGGTCGTATGGACTCCCCGGCGGGCGCTCGCGCAAAGTGCGGCCTGCATGGGGTCGTCGGGAACGAAATAAGGGGTCGAAATGACCAGGTGGCGGCGGGCGGTATACATGAGAGACTCGAACATCTCGGGCATGGCGGAGTAGCGAATTGTCGGCCCGGTTCCGATGACCTGTGCCGGGAACCCGGGCTCGGTGGGCAAAATGGGCTGCCTTAGCAGATGGCTGATATCTTCACCCGTTTCGGCCTCCCAATCGCCGGTGAACAGGTACTGGTTCTGGCGGGCAATGGGTCCTTCAAAGCGCATCATGGCGTCTACCCAGGGTGCAAACTTCGCTTTGACGCGAAACTCCGGGTCGGCACAGTTCTGACTGCCGCAATAGGTGATGCGGTTGTCGATGACGACGATTTTTCGGTGATTGCGCAGATCGATACGACCCTTCAGGGGCCGCAACAGGGGATTGCCGATGGGCAAGGCGCTGGCCAGGCGGATCCCCGCTTCACCCATGCCCTGCCAGAGTTCCGAGTTGATCATGATACGCGAGCCCAGACCATCCGCCATGGCCCGGCAGGTCACGCCGCGTGCAGCCGCTCGATACAGGGCTTCCACCACACTGCGACCGTTGTTGTCCGGTAGCCAGATGTAGAACAGCAGGTGAACGTGGTCTTCTGCGGCATCGATGTCAGACACCAGGGACGCAATGGTTGCGTTGGAATCCTTCATCAAGAGCGCCCGGTTCCCGCCGACGGGATTGAAACCATTGACGGTTTTTCCGGCATGAAACAGATGTGCGTAGCGTTGGGGAACATCTGCTTGCAGATTTGTCGCGTCCGCTCCTTTGGTGTCGGCCACATTCGGCAAGCGCGAGAGGACCTCGCGCATCCGGGCCACGCGGTGTCGGCCGATGTTCGTTTCGCCCAACAGGATATACGCCAGGATGCCCAACACCGGCAAGATGATGATGACCACGATCCAGGCGATCCGTGACGCCGGATCCCGATGAGGTCGCAGCAACACCCTCACGATGAGCGCGATCTGTATGAGAACGTGCAGGGTCAAAAAGATGGCCCCTGACAATGAACTTTCATCCATCCGTCAATTCCCCTTGTTCTTTAAGTTAGATTTCAACCTCATGTAGGTCATATTCACCGGACTTCCCTTTTAAAGGGGTCGATATATTTTATGGGTCTTCACCAACCCTTGTACTTCCTCATAGGCCGACTGGGAGATCAGCATTTTTGTGCCGAAATCTTTATTGGCGGTCTCTATCCGGCTTGCAACATTAACAGCATCTCCGATAGCGGAAATTTTACTCATCATGCCTGTATCAAAATTGCCCACAATGACTTTTCCAAAGTTAATTCCCGCCCTGATCCCAAAAGACCGACCATACATTTGATTGAGATATCCGTTAAACTGTGTCAAAGCAGCGTTCATGGCATTAACGGCTTTGTGGCGCCCAATACAGGGTTCTCGCTATCTTCCATGGCGCCAAACAACGCCAGGATGCCGTCTCCCGCCACATCGCTGATAATCCCTTTATGTTGCACAATAATCTCGTTCATCGTTTGATAGTAACGATTCAGAACATGCACCACGTCATAAGCCGGGAGAGCCTCAGCAAATTCGGTATAGTTTTCGATATCGGTAAAGAGAATCGCCAGATTTCTTTCTTGTCCAAGTTTGGGACCAGGCGTATCACCCAATTGCTTTAAGACAATTTTGATATCCAAATCATCAACGACCGGACGTCTAATGGTAATGTTCCCGCTTATCCTGGTTTGGCAGGCCAACCGAATATCCTGGGGCAACCCCAGTTTCTCGGCTAAACGCTTTTCTTTTTCATTTCTGGGCAGGCAATTGCTCAATCCGTCCATGATATAGACCCTGCACGTTGTACACCGGGCTTTGTCGCCACAGACATGGGTGTGATTGATGTTCGCTTTGTGCATGGCTTCTAATATTGTGCTGTCCGGAGACGCATAAATTATCTTGTTATCTGTTTGAGAGAATATTTCAAACATTATTTCTCCTGTTTTTTACCTGCAATAGCCATGGACAGATTGCCTCTATGTTTTAAGGGCCTTATCAAAATCGTGAGTAATGCGATAAGTGCTGGTAATCATCGCTCTTCTTTTCGAAACTGTACATACTCACGGCTCTTCTTTTCGAAACCGTACATACTCACCAGACGGGCCACCAGAATAGCCATAAAGAACTGCCCGATTATGGCTTCTGCCTGGCAGAGGGCCCCCGCCCCCTGGGTCTGGGGGGTGATATCCCCGTACCCCAGGGTGGTCAGGGTAATAAAACTGAAATATATAAAACTTTGCAAACGCTCTTCGAAGGAACCCGCATGATCCAGTACGCCGCCGCTGAAAGACCCCGGCGCCAGGGACTCCAGAAGGGAAAAAATCGTTCCCCATAACAGACCGATAATAAGATAAAGACAAATGGTGGCACAAATCAGGGAAAAAGTTACCTTTGTGGATGAGATAATGACCCTGAAAAACGAATACACCAGGATCGCCAGGTAGAGCACCATAATCAGACTGCCGATGGCTCCGGAATAGCGGATGACCCCAAAAATCCCGAGCCAATGAAACACGAAACTCAGGCTCAGGAGGGTAACAGCCAGGCCCAGTATCCCCTTTTCCTTGTGTATGGTAAAGATCGCGCAAATCAGGACAATCGTCAAAATAAACTGAAAAATAAACCTGGAGTACGGCACTTCCGATAAGAACGGGTTCACCACGAGAGCAACAAACAACCAGAAAAGAAGATTTTGAAAGCCGAAACGGCGCCATACGACTCGGTGCATGATTATTTACCTTCCTCGTTTACCAATTATGGCTCCTATGCAATCCGGCTGAGAGCGAGATCAATGGCCTCAAACAACATTTGATCGTCAACCGGTTTGTGGAAAAAGGCCATTGCGCCTGCCTCCAGGGCTGTTTTCCGGATCCGGGGATCTTCATGGGCCGTTATGAATATCAGCGGCATTAATGATGAGATAAGCCCATATACAGTTGAACTTTAGTCCAATAAAGGTCACCCTTTCTGTGTATGCATATCTGCCTTTTGGGAAAGTCGAACCAAATCTGCCAAAGATTCGGTCTGCATCTTTTTCGCAACCGGATACTCGTTTGTTCAAGACTGCGCTGCGTGATCCAGCAGTACATCAACGGGCGCGGGCCCGCCGATTTTTGCGATGGGCAGTGGTTCACCGGCTTGCCAGGCCCGGATGGCATTCCGTTTGCCGGCGCCGGTGGCCAAGACGAGCACTTCACGCGCCTCACAGAGTGCGCGTACGCTCAAGCTCACGCGGTCCGGCGGTGGCTTCGGGGCATTATGCACGGTGTGTACCAGCTGGTCAGCCGGGTGTTGCTGTCCGGGAAACAGGCTGGCGGTGTGACCGTCCTCGCCAATGCCCAGCAGTACGAGATCAAAAGGCAAAGCGGCTTTGACCACCGGCTCATACTCTCCGGCGGCGGCTTCAGCCCCCCGTTCGGCAGGGATGGGGTGTATGTTGGCGGCGGGAACCGCGACCGAATCGAGTAAAGTCCTGGCGGCCATAATGCTGTTACGTTCCGCATCATCAGCCGGCAGGCAGCGCTCGTCTCCGAAATAGATCTCCCAGCGGGACCAGTCGGTGTCCGCACCCACCAGCAAACCATAGGTCGCTTCCGGTGTATGTCCACCCGTAAGCACGATGCGGAACAGGTTGCGCCGGGCGATGGCCCTGGAGGCGGATTGAAGAATACGCTTCGCTGCCTGTACCGCGACTGCGTCCGGATCATCGAGCATGTGCCAGCGGGGGAGGGCGCCTTTTTCCATCAATGCTCCTCTTCGGTCATCTGCTCTCGCAGACAACAATACTGTTTGAACAATTTTCTTTATAACAGCTTCGCAGCTATGGTCTGAGCCTCATCCTGGATACGTTCCAGGTGCGCTTCATCGATGAAACTTTCCGCATAGATCTTGTAGATATCTTCAGTACCGGAGGGACGCAGGGCAAACCAGCCGTTTTCGGCCACCACTTTCAAACCGCCGATAGGTTCGCCATTTCCGGGGGCATGGGTCAGGATCGACTTAATGGGCTCACCCGCAAGCATTTTCTCTTTGACATCTTCCACATCAAGGTTTTTGAGAGATTCCTTTTGTTCAATGGTTGCCGGAGCATCAATGCGTGCATAAATGGGCGCACCGAATTTATCCGTCAGTTCCTTGTAATGTTGTCCGGGGTCGCGTCCTGTTTTTGCAGTGATCTCGGCAGCGAGCAGGGCAAGGATTATGCCATCCTTATCGGTCGTCCAGACCGTTCCATCCTTGCGCAGAAAACTTGCCCCTGCGCTCTCTTCACCGCCAAAGAAGATCGAACTGTGGAGCAGACCATCCACAAACCACTTGAATCCCACGGGGACCTCCACCAGTTTCCTGTCCAGGCTATCTGCTACCCGGTCAATGATAGAACTGCTGACCAGGGTCTTGCCGATGGCCAGATCCTTTTTCCACAGGGGGCGGTTTTCTGAAAGGTAGTTTATGGCCACACTGAGATAGTGATTGGGGTTCATCAGACCGCTGCTTTTGGCCACTATCCCATGGCGGTCAAAATCGGTATCGTTGCCGAAGGCAATATCAAAATCATCTTTCAGTTCCACCAGCCCGGCCATGGCATAGGGTGAAGAACAGTCCATCCGTATCTTGCCGTCTCTATCCACGCGCATAAAGGAAAATGTCTGGTCGAGATTGTCGTGAAAAACCTCAATGTTCAGGCCGTAACGTTTTTTAATGGCGCCGTAGTATAACAAACCTGACCCCCCCAGGGCATCGGCCCCAATGCGGATATTGGACTCTGCGATAACATCCATATCGATCACATTGTCCAGGTCCTCCACATAAGGGGTCATGTAGTCGTAGTGCCGGATGACTGAACTTTGCAGCGCATCGTTAAGTTCCGTTACCTTGACTTTTCTGAGTTTGTCTTCAAGGATTGCATTGGCGCTGGCCTCAATCATCCCTGTCGCATCTGTACCCGCCGGTCCGCCATGGGGGGGATTATATTTAAAACCACCATCGGTTGGGGGATTATGGGAGGGGGTAATCACGATGCCGTCACATTTTCTTTCTCCATTCCTGTTGTGGGTAAGGATGGCATGGGAGATGACAGGCGTGGGCGTATAGTGGAAATCCGCGGCAATACAGACATCCACCTTGTTGGCGACCAGTACCTGCAGGGCAGTGAGCTGGGCCGGCCAGGAAAGTGCGTGGGTGTCAATGCCCATAAACAATGTCCCGTTGATATCCGTTTCCCTGCGATAGTCACAGACCGCCTGGGTAATGGCTTGGATATGGGCTTCATTAAAACTGCGAAACAGGGAACTGCCGCGATGACCGGAGGTGCCGAAAACGACACGCTGGCTCTGCTGCGCAACATCAGGCTGTTGGGTGTAATAAGCGGAAATGAGCTCCGCAACATTCACCAGTATGGCTTTAGGGGCAGGTTTTCCTGCCAACGGACTGATATTCATGATCTTCTCCTAATATTCCGACAATACTCCTGAATGGCCCGGTCTCCGGGATGCGGCTATATAAACCAGTCGATTTAACAATACGCTCCCAATGCTTGGGGCATGTACAAACGGATTGGAAGAACCCTATCGTAAAATGAAAGTTTTTGCATGGAAAAACGAATCCCGAGCGAACAGAAGGGGGATTTTTTCAGGAAAAGCCGCAGTGACTGATAAAACGGTCGCCATATACCTGTTCAACAGCGTGCGTTTGTTCCTCAGCACTATCTAAACCTTGACAAATTAAATGCTGTAATTTACCATTAAACCATATAATACATCTGGTTTAAATGTTTTAAATGGAGGAAAAATGGCACTGGTAAAGAAAACCATTGAATTGGATCAGGACCAGATTAATCGCATCAAAACAGCCCTGAAAGCCAAATCGGAAAAAGAGGCAATAAATGCGGTTCTCAAGCAATTTGACACAGACCTGGAACTGGCAGAAGTGACACTGAGGGGTGCAGGCAGTTTCGAGTTTGATGAGGTATAATGGGGTGCAGGAAAAAATAGTCTTTGACGCAAACGTGTATATCGGGGTTTTTAATGACGGTCTTTTTCAGGATGAAATCAATGGATTCAACAAGATCATGTATCTGGTCCATCCTGTACTCCACGAACTGTGGATAGGCGCCAAAGGAAAAAATGAAGTTAACCATTTGATCAGTTTTGGCGCAACGTTTATCAAATCGGGGAGGCTTGTTGTCCCGGCAGCTTCTACACAGATCCTGATCGGTAAAGTGTGTCAAAAACTCCGAATTTCCGGTAAGCTTGACCCGTCTTATCCCCGTATTTACAACGACGTTTCCATTGCTTTGCTGGCCAGACAGATCGGCGCCACAGTGGTAACCCGGAATATTTCAGACTTTGAGAAGATTAACAAGGTCGTAGATTTCAGGTTCCGCGACGTTTCAGTGTAAGCATCTAAGGCTCCTCCTTGAAGCCCTTGTTAATTCACCGTGTACCGGATCGGATCACGATATTTTGTTGAATACCCATCATTAACATGAGGTGAACTTTTGCTTGACAGACAATGCAGATTCCCCTTATTCTCCGCCCCTGAAAATCAAGTTCTTATTATGTAGTGTGTCGTTATCATGATCATGGGAGACAACTGAGAGGCATTATGGGGAGCTTCCAGACCCTTATCCGAGATATGAACCCCATAGTGGGTAAGTAAGAACATCGGGTTTGACCAGGGAGATAAAACGCGAGTTACGGGATCTGCGCAATCATGCAATACGATGCCTCAATATGAGTCAAGTGCCTAAAAGACTCCGAGACGATGTGGGGCCGGGATCGATCGTGTTGCTCGCGGAGATTCTGCGGGGAAAGCGGTGCGGAAAGCGGGACGCTGGTAGAATAGTAAGAATCTTAATCGATCAAGTGGTATTCGTTCTCATGTGCAATGGCCTGGCCCCTTTCTACCGAAAACCCCACTCCAGGGGAGCTCATTTTCAACCTCTTG
>Ga0233431_1002900_pt1 | contig 22281 bp, 17 predicted proteins | sample SI_118_April2016_FD_179867 | JGI IMG/M metagenome (GOLD analysis project Ga0233431, IMG submission 179867) | Seawater microbial communities from Saanich Inlet, British Columbia, Canada - SI_118_April2016_200_MG | ecosystem: Environmental > Aquatic > Marine > Inlet | place: Canada: British... | reverse complement strand
TCTACGCTGAGAAGCAGCTTTTCTAATCAAGTTAACAGCTTCCTCTTGCCCAATAACTTGATTAATGATTTTATCTGATACTTTAATATCTTTAGTTGACTTCATTTTTATTTATATAAGAACACCTACCTCTACTTTTGCTTATTTATATTGGTTATTTAAAAGGATTGTGGAAGAAATGTGGAGTTTATAATTAAAAATTAGTATTTAGCTGCTTTTAGCTTTCCTTCTTTTACTTTTTTGTGCTAGAATTTTGACATTAATTTCTCCAAATGGTTGTTTTTGATCAGTATCAATTCTACGTTGATTTTCTAAATGTAATAATGGTAAGAAAGTAAATACTTTCTCTTGTTTAGTTGCTGTTGGAGGAAGTAATTGTGAGAAAGTTAGTTTCTTCTTAGTGTCTTTTTTTGAATAATAAACAATCTTATGATAAATGTCTGAGATAACTTCCATAATGTCCATGTTCCTTTTTGGCATTTGATACTTTACTGGCCTTTTCTTAGCAAGTATTCTTTTCTTACTTTCCATCGCTCTTTGCAGAGCATCAACTAGATCGTGGATAGAAACTTTTCTACTCCTTGGCTGTGGTTGTCGAGGTATAAGTTGAAATTTTTCTTTCTCTCTATGTTTATGTAATGCGTCAGCAAACTCTTCTAACATGTCTTCATCAACTAAATCTTCTCCTTGATGTAATAATGCATCTAATTTAGAAATATCATGATCAATTAAATGCTTAGATTTAATCTTTAGTAAAACTGCTGCTGCCAGAACAATTTTTCCTGAAACTTTTAAATCATGCTCTTGCATCTTTCTTACAGATTCAATATATTTTTTTGTAATCAAAGAAACATTAACATCCCAAGGATTCATCTCCTCAGATTTAACTAAATCATAAAGAATGGTCTTCCAACCAACTTCCTCTTGTTCCATAATTAAATTGAATATTTTTTCTTGCATTTATCAGTATAAAGGAAAATTTGAGGTTTTATAAGGTTTACTGAACATCATAATTGTTTTCAATTAAATAATCAATAAACTTGTCTCCAAAATTATCTCTGTGTACAATACAATCATCTAACCATATTTGTGTTGTGGGATTTCTTACTCGAAGATATAATTGTTGTGAACTATTATCTAATATGAACACTGCATAAGAATCACGTTCCAAATATCTTTCCTCGTGAATAGGGCCCTGTCCCCAATGTCCATCAACAAAAATCTTATGTTCTCCATTTTGCCTTTTTTCTTGGTTTGGATATGTTTTTACTGGATATTTTTCAATAAAATCTCTTAGAATTATTTCTGTATCTTCAAATGGAACATCTTTTAATGTAAGATTGATATCATAATCACTTAATGCTGGACTTTGATTTGCACTAGCTTGCGGGAACATAATTTCTTCCTATAATACTTTTTTAAAAGGTTTTCTGTGAAAAAGATTCATTTAATTAGAAAAATGATGGGCCCAGCCGGACTCGAACCGGCGATCAATGCCTCACTTATTCCTTGCGGAAATGTAAGGGCACTGTCATAGCCGCTAGACCATGGGCCCGTTTTGAACGGGACTGAGCGAATGAAATGCGCCGAAAGGCGCGACCAAAGGATAAAAAGCCTTTGTGTATGAGCGCACGTCGCATAACCTATCAAGTGTGTTTACACTTGCGCAAGACCATGGGCCCGAATAAAAGGAAAATTTGACTTACTCTATAAAAAGCTTTCTAAAAACAACGAGTTTTTACTATTCAGTAGATATTTTTAAATACTGGGGCCTATTTTTACTTATTAAAATGATGGATTCTTTGATCTTGGCAGGATTTTACTCTTTATCTAAGGGTTTAAAACAACGTGCGAGAGAGATTTCTCCCGAAGATGAGGATAGGGATTATAGGATTGTTAAGAAATTAAGATTTAATGAAGGAATGTTTCCTTCAGATTCTGTAAAGTTATATTTGGATGGGGACATAGGTGATTTCAAAGGTGATTCTGACTTCTTAGTTGGTGAGGGTTGGGGCTGGTTAGTAATTAATCCTCCTCAAAGAAGTGAAGGAAATGACAGCGTAATTAGAAATTTGCAAATTGTAGATTATGATATATTTGTTGGTGACGAAGGAATTCTTTTGCCAAAATTAAGTTATTTCCACCCAGAAGAACGTGGATATCATGGTTCTGAACATTTTGGTCCTTTTTATGGTGAATTAAATCCATCTTCTAGAAAGGACTTGGACCTAAGAGTTGAGCGAGCAAAGAAAGAATCTCTTCAATTAGATGAAAATAGAATTAATGTGGGGAAAAAATTAGTTAGAGTTTTAGAATCTCGTTTGCCTCAATTAAGTGGAGAAAAAAAAGAACTGTGTGAACTTTTATTAAATTCTCAAGATAATCTTGGAGAAAAAGAAAAAGAAAGAATAGGCGTAATTAGATTAGACGCCTATTTGGGTTAATTTTTGTATTTCATCTCAAAAACTGAGGTGCCGGATTTGTTTCTGCCTTTCATTGCTTCTACTCTGCTTACTTTGCCATAATATCTAGAGTATGGTGCTTTTTTATTTTCCACAGGATTCTTAATAGCATTTATCCTTGCAGAAACTTCAATCTCTAACAGATGTTTAATAGCTTTTAAAGCACGTTTAATATTCTTACCAAACCTATTTTCAAATCTCATTCCTCTACGAGCAGCCACCCTAGTTACGTGTTCATGACGGTTAAATGAATCAATTTTGGTGCTAATTTGACTTAGAAGTTTATCTCTTGTTCCAATCTGTGCTTGAATTTGTGCTTCAATATTTTCAAATTCTTTCATCATAGCAGTAAATTGGTCTTGATATTTTTTACCATCTTCTGTACTTAACGCTGTGTCTGTGATTTGTCTTTCCATGACTTGTATTGAAGCTTGTAGTTGTTCTAATCTATTAACAGCACTATTCTTATCTAATGCCATAACTTCTTTAACATCATGTATTATAAATTTTAGGTCATCATTAACTGCATCAACATGATTGTGAATAATACCTAAAAATCCTTGATCTGTTTCGGATTCTGCAGCTGCATCATGCAGTCCGTTTTGAATTGATCTTATCTCTTTTGCTGGATTCATCTTTATTGACCTCCTGGGTATAACTTCTTAGCTAACTCAGTCATTAACTTATCCACTTTTGGCAACGATTTATGCAATTTTCGATCTGCTTTCTTTGCTCTTTCAGAGCGATTTTTAATGTCTTCTAATTCACGTTTTAGACTTCTTAAACTAGCATAAGTCCCCTTAACAACCTTTGTTTCGCCTTTAATCATTCCTTGAAGTTGTTCTAATCCTTCTTGGTTGCCTTTTAACACATTTTTATATGCATTAAGTTGTCTTAGGTTTAATTTTTTACCTTTTAGTTCTTCTTGAAACGTGGGATCATTAACTATCTTAGCAAAAGATGTAGCAACTGATTTAAGTAAAAAATTTATTCTTTTAGCCATTTCTAGAAGTTTTCTTCCTAACACTAAAGAATTTTTGTCAAAATAATCTGTTATTCTATTTAATTCTTCAAACATTGCGGCATTGATTCTTGACAGCCTATATTCTTTTTTCACTTCAGAAATAACTAAATTAATTTCCACAAAATTATTTTTAAAATTGTCTTTTCGAAATATTCTCGCAACTAATCCCATTAACATCACCTGTTTTTTTATTTTATAATTAACATCTAAATTATGTTATTTTATTAAGATATGATTAAGACATTAATATACTTTTCTATATCAAATTAAGCAATCCTCATTTATCTGCTCGAATTAATAGCAAACTTTATTTATTTGGGCAGTTATTTTGCTTGTATGGACATTTACGAACCTGCTGAGGATTCTTATTTATTACAGAGATTTGTTAGAAAGTACGCTTTTGGCAGAGTTTTAGAAATTGGAACGGGCTCTGGAATTCAAGCAATTACTGCTGCCGCTAATAAAAATGTTAGGGAAGTTATTGCAGTAGATATTAACGAAGAAGCAATCCAAAAACTAAAAGAAAGTAAAGAATTTCAATTAAGTGGAAAAATTAAAGCAAAATTAAGTGATTTATTTTCTAATGTTAAAAATCAATTTGACACTATTATTTTTAATCCTCCTTACTTGCCACAAGATAAAATTGGAGATGAGGTAATTGAAGATCTTGCTTTGTATGGTGGTAAGTTTGGTTGGGAAGTGTCTGAAAGATTTTTTCCTGAAGTAACCAATTACTTATCTTCTAGTGGAAAAATTCTGTTTTTATTTTCTTCCTTAACAAATAAAGAAAAGATCGAAGAAATTATTTCTGAGAATTTACTTGATTTTAAAGAATTATCAGAAGAGAAATTGCCAATGTTTGAAACACTTTATGTATATTTAATTGAGAAGAGTGATTTGTTAAGGGAATTAGAACGTAAAGGGGTTGAACAAATTAAATATTTCACCCACGGAAAGCGAGGTAACATCTTTACTGGAGTAATTGACAAAAGTAAGTTGGTAAAGAAGTTTTTTCCAACTCAATCTGATATTGTTAAAGTGGGGATTAAAGTTAAGCGAGAAGAAAGTAAAGCTATGAGCAGAATGGAAAATGAATCTAACTGGTTAAAGGTTTTGAATAAAAAAAACATTGGACCACGCTACATGTTTTCTGGGGAAGATTATTTGGTTTATCAATTTGCTGAAGGAGAATTTATTTTAGATTGGGCTAAAGACAAACCAATTGAAGAAGTTAAGAAAGTTCTTTTAGAAGTGCTTGAACAGTGTTATATTATGGATTCTTTAGGAGTTAATAAAGAAGAGATGCATCACCCTATGAAACATGTGATTGTCGGTGAGAATGTAGTTTTGTTAGATTTTGAGCGTTGTAGTAGAACAGAGAAGCCAAAGAACGTTACTCAGGTAATTGAGTTCATTTGTCGAATGGATTTAGGTTTAAATAAAGACCAGTTAAGAGAACTTGCTCAAGAATATAAGAACGATTTGTCACGAGAGAAATTTGATTTTATTCGAGGTTTTCTAATTAATTTTAAAACTGATTAGTAAAAAGTAGTTTTCCCATCTAAGTTAATTCCTTTCTTCAATTCTACTGGTCGCCAATCGTCTTGCACCAAGTCCGCTTCTAACCACTTTGCTAATTCTTCTGGATTGCCAATCGTTGCTGATAATCCTATGATTTGTGGTTTGATGAAGTTTTTTAGTAATGTAAGAATAATCTCTAATGTTGGTCCTCTTGTGGGATCGTTTAATAAGTGAATTTCATCTACAACAACAGTTCTAACTTCATTAATCCAAGAGACTTTATGTCTCAATAAAGAATCTAACTTTTCTGTTGTTAGAATTAGTAAATCATAATTTGCTAGGTAACCAGAATCAGAATCAATATCTCCAGTAGATTGAATTACTTTATATTCTGTGTTTTCTAAGAGTGCCTTATATTCATTATGCTTCTCGTTTGCTAACGCTTTTAGTGGAACTAGATATATTGCTTTTCCTTTACCTAAAGTGTTTGCAATAGCCATCGTAGCTACCAATGTCTTTCCAGAAGCAGTTGGTGCGCAAATTAATAAGGATTTATCTTTTAGAAGATCTGCTTGTACTGCTTTCTCTTGTATTGGTGTTAAGTTTGGAAATTTAGTATAATGTTCCCTGAAGAATTTAGGTAGGGGTAATTCTTTAATTATCATCTAAATAAAAATTAAGAAGGGATTATATAATCTTTTCTGTGTTTGTACAGGTGCAATGATAATCTCCAGTGATTTTGTCATCACATAGGGCAAGGTCATCATTAGCATGTGCTACAAAACAGACTTTGCCAATATCTTTACACATTATTGAACATTTTGCCTTTCCATTACCTTCTACTATTACTGCTCTTTCTAATTGTTCTAAGGAACCTTCTCTAGAAGGAATTGTTGAATAGGCTGCACCAGTAACAGTAATGTAACTTGCTAGAATTATTAATATTGATAATGCTGCAACAACAAGTACTGCAATTACCATTGTTTCATCCCAGGGATGTTTATCTCCTTTCTGTTTTGCAACTTTATTTTTCTTTACCATTTTAACAACAAGTACACTTAGTACTCCCTTCTTCTGAACATGAGTTTCTTCCACCATCTGCAAAGATGCAAGTTTTTGTTCCACAGACAATGTTACAAACACCTGCTTCTTTCGTCACTTCACATTTGTTTAACTCTTCTAAAAAGTCTTTGTATGAAAATATTTGTACAAAGATATCTTCTTGAATTGACGCTTGTCCTGGTCCTTTAATTTCAGTACACTCATTATCTGCACAAATCATCCCTTTACCACCACATGCTTTTAAATTACAGTCTGAATCTTCACAATCTATAAATCCATCACAATCTTCATCAATTCCACCAGTACAAGTTGTTTCTATCCCTGCCCCTTTACAATTGTCATCTGCACAATCAAAATCCCCATCGCAATCGTTATCCAATCCATCATTACAAGTTTTTTCTTTAGTTCCTTCAAAAGCATAATTGTCTACTTTGTCAGAACAATCTGAATCTACATTATCAATACATTGGTCATTATCATTATCTTTTCCATCTAAACAATTGTTTTCTTTACATTTACCATTTTCACAAATAGTTTCTGCTGGGCAATCTTTGGCGACCTTGTTATACTTAGTTTCATCTACACAAAAATACTCCCACACCTTATAATAACCTTGACAATGGTCATCATTTCCTTTGGCAAGCCAACTAAATGGGTGCTCTCCCGATTGAAATATTTCTTCTCCAACAATATGCCCCTTAACAAAAGGATCTTTTTCTGGATCACTATCAATACATGTTGCTAGACATTGTTTCGGTGGTTCATCTTCACAAACACATAATACTTTATGCTCGAATATTAATTGGTCCCATACATCTTCGTATGAACCCCAATCTGAAACATCTATACCATTTAATCCTACTGTTAATCCTTGTTCTGGGGGGCATAGAATAACGCATCCGCAATTTTCGTCTCCATCTGAACATCCATCTGGACAGTCAGTAAATTCACATTCTTCTTCTTTTATTCCAGCAACCCACATTTTTTCTTCTGGTTCATATACAATTCCTTCTTCTTTTGTTGCAATTCTCCAGTTTTCACAATAACTGGTTTCAAAACTATTTGAACAATAATTTTCTTTATCTTCTCCTGGAACTAATTCTGTTGACTCTTCATATATTGGTTCGTCTGTTGCTGCTTTACAAGCATATCCATAAGGACATGTATCATCATTTTCACATATACATGCACCATCAAAACAACCTAGTTCACAATCTAGAACACTTTCATCAGGATGTTCTCCATTAGCAGCACAAATCTGTTCTCTTACTTTAGTGTTATCTGGACTACACACATCATCGAAGGTGTAACTCCATGCGTCTTCTATCCCACTTTTAATATATTTTGACATGTCTAAAACAGTTCCTCTCGGAGCAAGACCATTATCTGGATCGTAACAACATCCTTCATCAATTGAACAATCTAAATCTATACAATCTTTATTTAAATCTAAATCATTGTCATCTTTATCATGGCAATTAGGGAACTCAATACAATTTGGAGACATTGCACAACTAGCACCGTTTTCACAATCTATCAATCCGTTTCCATTATTATCAATCGTATCATTACAATTTGTTTCTTTACAGAATTGTGTTGCTTCTATATATTCCATTCCATATTGGCATTCAGAACCTTCTAAGTTACAAACAATTCCTTGACAATCAGGATCGTGGCAATCAATAAATCCATCTTGGTCATTATCATAATTGTCGCCACAAGTTTCTTCTGTTAGTTCTAACTTTGGTCCTACATCTCCACAATATGTTGTAGAACCTTCATTTAAATCTAAACAGATAATCTGTAAATTCTCAGACCAATCTGCCACGTATGCATAAGGGAAATCTACAACAACATCTCTAGCTCCTTCAAGAGTATCTTTAGTTGGAATACTTCCAATATAAACTGGTTCTTTAGGATTAGATATCCCTACAACACTTAGCCCTGAAAGTCCATCTGCAATGTATAACTTATCTTTGTAAATGTCTAGTCCCCACCCCTCTCCTGGAATATCAATAGTTGGAACATCTCCATTTATAATAATTAGTTTTCCGAATGTTACTTGATACAGAATATTAGATTTTGCCAAAGCATCGTGTGGTCCTCCGTTGGGATTGGATTTATTACCAGCGGGGTTACATGTGGGGTTACACGAATAAAAATTAGTTTTTTGTGTGGTTGTCACAACTAGTAAATTATTTGTTCCAATTACGGATGTCACATCGTTTTCAAATTCTAATGTAGAAGATAATGTTAATGGTGCGGTATTTAAGCGAGACACTTTCTGTTCGCCCCCTGAACCCACAAAATATTTTGCACTTGAACCACTACCTAGTTGATTAGAAATCATTCCATATTCAGTAGAGTCTGGATTGTGTAATATTAATGTTGATTTTAACGAATTTTTGTCAACACTAATTTTCTGCAGACCTGCTTTGGTATCTGTTAAAATTAATTTTACATCGTTCGGACCTTGGCCCAAAACACTAATGTCTTTTACATGAGTTATATCTACTGTTACTCCCTTTTTTTTAATATTATAATTACTTGCTTTTAATTTTGAAGGATCACTTACATTAATAATCTGTAACCCTTCTCCTCCACTAGCTAAAAATACTAAATCTCCTACTTTAACAATAGAAGAAGCATGGCCTAATGCCTCTGCACTATATGCAGAGATTATTTTGCCCAATTGTTCACCTGAAGCAATCCCACAACTACCCCCACATCCATCTGAACCATATCCTAACGGACAACCATTTGGAATACAATCATCACATGAATCTCCTGCTAATGTGTTGTCACCACCATCCGTAAAATAACATCCTTCTACACTTTCACATAACTCTTTTGCATTAGAATTGTATTGTCCTGCCAGTTGGTCCCCTCCAATTAAACTAGGGCATTGGGTACTTGTTCCTGTGCATGTTTCTCTTAAATGGTCATATTCATCAAGTAAATCTTTAGCGAAATTGCATCCTGCGCTTTCACAAATCAATTGTCTTGTTATCGCACCCCCAATGTTCTTAAATGAATAGGAGCTGGGAAATAGTTTCAGGTCCATACATTGATTTGCACAATCTCCATTTTCATTACATGCTGTGCCTTCATTGCATTCACCACAATTTAATATTTCTCCGCAATTATTTATTAATTCACCACATTTTTTATTCAAATCCTCACACTCTTCACAAGAGTCACTTGGTAAACATAAGTCTCCATCTGGTGAGTTTATGTTACCACTATTGCCATCTACAAAGACACAATCAAATTTTTCGCATAATGCTTTTCTTCCGCCGTTATACTGACTTCCTGTAAATTTATATTCTGATACATTTGGGCATTTATCTTGGTCTGGTGTGCCCTTGCATTTGTCATCATATAAATCTTCGGTGTTCTCGCCACTAAATACGCAACCTAATTCCCAACAAATAGTGTGTTTATATTCTGGTTGTATAACTGGGTTAAAACTACAAGTCTCATCATCATTATAACAATAAGGTAACATATTCATTACATCAGCACAATCACCTGCTGCTAAAACTATTTCTAAAAATAATAAGAACATTAAACTATAAACTATCCATCCTCTCTTCATACGCTCTTAAATATATTAAAACGTATATAAAATTATCGTTTTAATGGTGCTGTCCAGAAAGTCAAATATTTGTATACTGCGTGCCGGTGCGTGGATTTTGTGGGCAACGCCCTGACGAAGTCGAGGCACATTTTCTGAACAAAGTGAAGAAAATCTATGTGCCGTGCCCTGCTCACAAAATGCACCTCTTGCAGGCAGTATACAAATTAGTGAGACTCTGGACAGCGCCGTTTTAATCACAAGACTGATAGAAAATCCATTCTCCTGATTCGCAGTAACCATATATCTCCGTTCCATCACCACATTCAGTAATCATCGGTTTGATTTCTTCATCTATCTGTCCATCACAATTGTTATCTATGTTATCACAGATTTCTTTACTTGCATAGGGTGCATTGCATTCTGACCAAGTTCCATTGCTACAAACTTCTTGGCCATAACACATTCCCCATCCATTCTCGCTTTCACAAAAAACGTCAACATCTTCATCAACTTGTCCATTATAGTTATTATCTTTGTTATCACAAACTTCGTCAGAATAATCTAAAGGAAAACAAAATCCATCAACTACTCCTTCTTCCTCAGTTTCAATGTACTGACAAGTCCAATCGGGAGGACAATAATCTATACATGTGGTTGTGCAACTCTTTTCTCCTTGAACTAATAAACATAAATTGGAATAGCAATTTGAGTCTTGGTTGCATAAATCTCCAAATCCTCCTTTTTGATCTTCAACATCTTGAGAAAGATCTGGAATCACTTCATGATAAGTATCTGGTTCAACCAAGGTGTCTGGTTGCGTTTGAGTTTCTTCTGGTACCCCATCTAGAATTTGTTCTATTGTATCTTCGACAAATGTTGAATCTTCTACTGATGTATCAATTCTTGGTTCGTAAGTGTCTTGCTCAACTACATCTGGTTGAGAAACTTCTGTGAATGGAGATTCGTGGTCATCGCAGATCTCATTATAGTTTTTGTCATCGCAACATCCTCCATAAGGGTCTTTTGTCCTACCATCTCCACAAGAACCTTCTGGCTTATTAGAAGCACAACCTCCTAAAGCTAATGTTGCGCCTAAGAATAATACTGAAACTAATCTGCCTAATCCCATGATTACTATCTAGAAGTAACGTATTATTTAAAGTTTATGCTGGTTTTTAATAACTAATTCTTTCTATTTATTAAGAATTAAAACATTACTGAACACTTTCACAACAGAAACATTGGTTATTCTCTGGATCATCAATGCAACTTTCTTCAACAGGAATGCAAGTTTTTTCTCCACAAACAGCATTGCAATTTCCTTCTCCTGTAACTGGGCCACAATAGTTTTTCAATAAAAGTATTTCTCCTGCATAAGTCGGAACATCTGGATTCAATTTTATTGCTGCTCCTGCAATTGTAGAAACTCTATCCTCAGCTAAACTGGTGGTAATTAATCCAATTACTGCCACTAATAAAACTGATCCAATAACTAAAGCCATTTCTTTCTTTTGTTTATTAGAAAGTTTCCTCTTTTTAACCATTTTTGGTATAAAATAACTCAACTATTTAAACCTAACGTTCTGGGATGTAAGTAAATTAGTAAGTAATGGGAAAAGAAAATAAGTAAGTAAAACAAGAAGCAAAAGAGTAAGATTTATAAACAGTAAAAAAATAAGTATGTCTAACTTGGAATTTAAGCGTAAATTGTACACTCGGGGAAATTCATTTGAAACAACTATTCCTAAGCCCATTCTCTTTAAATTAAATTTAGAAAAGAAAAATAACGTTGTTTTCAAATATGATACAAAGAAAGATCTCTGGTATTTGGATTTTGAAGAGGATAAATGATAATATACAAACTTTTATATACAAATGGTAAATAATAATAACAAGAAAAGGGGGGAAATGTACAAACAAAAAAGAGGGGCAATTGCCTTAATTGGTTTGGTAGCTATGTTTGTTGTAGTTATAGCTGGGTCTCTTTTCTTAGCTTCTAAAGACGGAAATTCTCTCACTGGCGCATCTATTGGATTTCAAGAATTCTCTGGAACGTGTAATATTTCTGTTACTGAATCTGTAAATAATATTGGGCATGATTTTCTTTGTCAGAATACAGATGGGTTTATTATTAATGCTGATAACATAATTTTTGATTGTCAAGACCATTTTATTAAATGTACTGAAGGATGTAATGCTACTTCAAATACTATTGGGATTCGTATAAATAATCAATCTAATGTCACCATTCAAAATTGTTATGTTTACAATTTCACAGAGGGAGTTAGATTAGAAGTTGGTGCCACTAATAATTTAATTACTAACAACTACCTATACAATAACTCAGATGGTATTGAAATTAATCTTGCTGGTGGAAACAACATTACTAGAAATATTATTGATCAAAATCCCGTTTGTGGTATTAATATTACTACTAATCATAATGTGACTACCTATACTTCTTACAACAGAATTTGGGATAATAAAATCTGGAATACTAGTGGTGGGTTAGAGGCTTGCAGTAATGCTAGTAGTCACAACTATTGGTATACTTCTAAGATTTGTGGGACTGGAAGTGTTAATATTATTGGTTACCCTTGTTTAGGTGGAAATAATTGGTTGGCTTACACTGGAGTAGATACTTCTGGTGATGGTTTAGGGGACACTTTAACCCCATATAATGGTGGCGGGATTTCATGGGACACAAAAACTGCTGTTACTGGTGATTACAATCCTTTAGTTGATTCTTGTGACTCTCTCCCTGGATTTATTGATAGTAACGTTACTTGCGGTAACAAAACTCTCAATAGTACTTCTGGAGAAGGTTATGCTATCATGAAAAGTAATCTTGTCTTTACTTGTAATGGAACTGCATTAAATGGAGATGTTTCAGATAATGCCACCCTTTCAAACAATACTGGATATAACGAAGATAAGCGGGGAATTGAAATTAAGAATATGCATGATGTTACTGTTATTGGTTGTGAGATCTATAACTTTACTTATGGTGTTTACATTCAGAACTCTTACAATGTTAATCTTGTTAACTTAAACGTTCATGATAATAATTATACGGGAATTTATGTTGGGGCCTTAACTTACAATATTACAATTGAAAATAGTACTTTTGGAGATTATGGAACTGACATGCAAAAATATGGAATTTGGTTACATGGCTCAAGGCCAAGTGGTGGAAATAATATTATTCTTAGAAACACATTTGTTAACAACACTGAACGCGGAATATATTTGAGTGATAGTTCTAATACTAATACCATTTCTTCAAACAACATCTCTGGAAGTACAGATGGTATCTTTGTTAATGGATCCATTGGAAACAATATCTATAATAACAGAGTTTATAATAATAGTAATGCGGGAATTAATGCGTTATCTTCAACCATTTCAGAAACAGGAAGTGCAGATTCTTCTTCTGGATGTTTAAGTAGTTGTGAATCTGCTTACTCTTCCTGTCCAGGAAGTTGTTCTACAAACTTAGGGCCTTGTCAAACAAGTTGTGGTGACAGTTATACTGATTGTTTTGGAACTAGTGGCTCTACAAATACCAGTTGTTATAGTGCTTGCAATACTACTTATACCTCACAATTATCAACTTGTACTATCACCTATAATATCTGTGATACCGTTACTTGCCCCAATGCTTATCCTGACGCCAACCAAACGTCTCAGCTTGGAGCTTGTCAATCGAATTGCACTATTAACTATGACTCCTGTGCAACTGGTTTAACTAACAGTGCTTTATCTAATCTAACTAGCTGCCAAAGTACTTGTGATACTGGTTATACTACAGACAATGCTGCTTGTGCTGTTACAAACAGTTCTTGTTATTCTACTTGTGATTCTACCTATGGGGATGGTTGTACTTCAACTTGTCAATCAACATATTCTTCTTGTACTAGTGGGTGTAATACTCAATTATCTAATACTATTTACAACAATATATATGGGTATTATTTAGAATCTTCATTAACTGATTTAGGTTTAACAGGAACAATTTACAATAATACTTATGGGATATATCTAAACAATTCTCCTTCTGATATCAGTTCGGTTACACTGTATAATAATTCAGAGGCAGGAATTTACATTAATAATAGTGATCCTGGTTCGCAGTATATTAATATCAATGATGTTACAATTAATGGAAGCAATTATGGGATTTATGCCCAAGATTCTTTAAAATTAAAATTAGGTTCTGAAGGTAGTGTCGATATTTACAACAATACTTATGGGATTTATTTTAACCAAGTTAATAGTAGTGTTTTTACTTCTGATACTGATTTTGGAGAAGGACCAATAACAATTCATAACAATTCCATTGCAAATATTTTGTTACAAAATGCTTATTTCAACACATTTGATTACATTACTGTTTATGGTGGAAGTATTGGAGTAAACTTAACCAGTTCTAACAACAACATATTCACTAGCAGTAGAATCTCCAATTTTACTTCATACAATCTTTATTTGAACAGTTCAAATAACAACACTTTTTACAACAATTATTTTGAAAACTTAACTACTGGAAGCTTAGTTAGTGATGATGGAATTAATATTTGGAATACTACTTACAATACATCTATCTTAGGAAATAACATCTTAGGCTACGCTTATTGGGGTGGAAATTATTGGGGCAATTATACTGGTGCAGATACCACTGGAGACGGTATTGGAAATACCTTGTTACCTTACAACAACTCGGGGAACATTGTAACTGGTGGGGATTATCTTCCCTTAACCCTCAACTTAGCTGGTTGTGGGAACATTGTTGCAGACGTAACAATTGTTCAGGATGTTCCAAGTAATGGAACTTGTTTTGTTGTTAGTGCCGCAAATATAACTATTGACTTTGCTGGAAAAACTTTATCTGGAAATGGCTCTGGTTGTGGGGTTAATATTTCAAATTATGATGGTGTTAAAGTTATCAATGCTAATATCCAGAACTTTAGTACAGCAATCTGTGTAGATCCTGCGGTTAATATTAACATTAGTAATAATAACTTAACACAAAACACAAATGGAATTACTTTTGAACAGATTAACGACAGTTTCATTAGTAACAACAAGATCTTTAACAACACTAATTATGGACTTCAATTAACTGATTCATATAATAATACGATCTTCACCAATAACATTACCTTAAATGGCTATGGGCTTTATGCAACTTCTTCAAATAATAACTCCATTTACAATAACTACTTTAACAATACTGTAGATGCTTATGATAGTGGAAGTAATAATTACAACACCACTTATGCAACATCAACAAGTATCATTAATGGGACTGGCTATGGAGGAAATTTCTGGTCAACTTATCTGGGAAGAGATTCTGCGGGAGGGACTTATCCATACAACATTTCTAATGATAGTGTTGGTGATACAAACATTCCTTTTACTTTAGGAAACATTCAAGATTATCTTCCTTTAACGAGTAATAATGGGACTACAGGTTTAAGCAACTGTTTGTCTATTGGGACCTCTACCAAATTAGGTAGTCATGTTAACTGTACAAATGGAAATGGCATTACAATTACTGCTGACGATGTGGTGCTTGATTGTGACGGCAAAATCATTAATGGCGGTGGTATCGCTTCTGGAATACTGGTTGATAATTATGATAATGTGGTTATAAAAAATTGTAACATCACAAACTTCTATTATGGAATTAAAGTTCTCGGTGCAGAAGGAACACAAATAATTGAAGGGAATGATCTCAGATTAAATGATTTTTATGGGATTTATCTTTACCAAACAACAAGTACATTAATTGACAGTAACAGTTTGGTTGACGACAATAATGGCGTTTATATGATTGGTTCTTCTGGTACGAACATTACTAACAATACCATTAACTTACAGAAAAAATTTTATGGAATTTATGGTTATGAGAGTACTAATAATGTAATTAATGATAATACTCTTTGGGATAATTATCACGGCATATATTTAGTGAACTCCAGTTACACAAATGTGTCCAACAATAACATTACTGCTAGTGACGTTTATAGTTTATTTGTTCATAAGAGTACAACTTACTCTTATTTTACAAACAATAGTTTAAGTACTGGCCGTGAGGCAATTAGAATTAAAAGCAGTAGTAACAATAATCAATTCTCTGGAAATAGAGTGACTAATCACACTAATTATGGGGTTTACTCTACTGATTCTGATTCAAATACATTTACAAATAACACTATTCAAAATAATAGTGCTAATGTTTATCTTTCAAATTCCAAAACTAATGACTTTGTCAATAACACCATTACCTTGGGAACTTCTGGAATACAAGCAATCTCTTCATCTAATGGTTTGATTTTAACAAACAACACAATTAATTCAACAACAAATACAACTCCCTGTTTAGAGATTAATGATAGTTCTAATGCTGACATTAGTGATAACCTGTTCTATAATGATGTTCATTTGAACAATGCTGATGGAACAACAATGGACCTTAACAACAGTGTTGTGACTTATTTAAACATTAATGGGTCAGATACAATCACCTTGTCTGGAAACATCTTGAATTATGTGGATATTGAACCAACTACTGGAACAACAATTACCGGAAACACAATTGTTCAACTCGATGTTTTACAATTTGCTTCTGGGGAAATATCTTCAAATACAGTTACAAATAATAACTTGACTGCTTTTAATTTAAAAACTGTTACTAGCACAGATATTAATGATAACGATATTCAAAACACTACTTTGGCAATTTTACTCTCTGCTGAGTCGACTGGAAATTCTGTGTATAATAACTGGATTAAGAATAATGGCTTCGGATTAAACATTACTAACTCAACAATCAACACTATTTACAATAACTACTTTAGTAATGGTATTAGTCAGAATGTTTATGATGATGGTGGAAATACTTGGTATGATGATTACACTTGTGGTGTTCCAAATATAGTTGGTGGACCTTGTAAGGGCGGAAACTTTTATTCAGACTATTATGGGTTGGATAATGGTGTTAGTGGAACTGAACAAGGAGATGGAATCGGAGATCAACCTTCAACTTATACAATCGCTACTAGTAACACTGACAATTATCCATTAGTCCTTTATGTGGCAAGACAATACTTTGATCAAGTTAGTCCTTACAACACTACCTATAATGCCTATGGAAACATCTCTGGATTATTGGATAATGGTGAAGCTGTTCCAACTGAAGTACAGATAATTAATTACACCAATACTAGTGGGGCCGTTTTTGTTGAGATTACGGGATTGTTTAACCAATCAGATGTTCATGCAGAAACTTTGAAGATAAATCACACAGATAATAAAACGGCTGTTAATAAAACTGGTGTAACTGGAGAAGTAAATGCATTTTCAGTTTATCTTTATCACAATTATGAGTTTGATGCTGGTGTGTACATCTGTGAAAACACTTACAACCTTTCTTTAGATGAAACTTGTAGTTCTGGTGTTAATTTAACGACGATTGCGACATCGGGAGCCTACACTTTATCTCACAATAATGGATATTACAAGGTGGTAGGAATTACTAATGAAAGTATTACTGCGGGAATTAATAAGAATGGTTATTGTGGTGCAAACATTTTGCACGACGTAACTTTAACAGAAAATGTTAATTGTAATGGTAGTGCATTTGTTGTATTAGCTGATAACATTACAATTGACTTTGCAGGTTATACTTTAACTGGAAATAGTTCTGGTATTGGAGTAAATGTTTCTAGTTACAATAACACAATTATCAAGAATGCGAATCTTGTAAACTTTAGCACAGCAATTTATGTAGATCCTGCAACCGGAATTAACATCACTAATAATAACATTAGTGATAGTGGTACAGGAATTTACTTTAGTCAAATTAATGATAGTTTTATCATTTACAATTTAATCTGGAACAATACGATTGGAATGAATTTGTCTGACTCTTACAATAATACCATTTACAACAATTACTTTAGTAATACTAACAACACAATTGACAATGGAAACAATACTTATTACATTACAAATACAACTGGCACAAACATATTGTCTTTAGCAAACAGTGCATTCAGTTTAGGACTAACAGTTAACACTACAAACTTGGGTGGAAATTACTGGGGAGATTATTCTGGCTGGGATACTTCTCCAAACGGATTTGGAGATACTTTATTGCCTTACAACAATTCTGGTCAAATAAACAATACTGGTGATTTGTATCCTTTAACTGACATTGGCCAAATTACTTGTGGTGGCACTACACAGAACGTAACAACAAACATAACTTTAGTTTCATCTCTAACAACTACTGGAACTTGTTTCACATTAACTGGAAATAATCTTAACTTAAATTGTGGTGGTTATAGTATTACTGGTGATGGTGGAAGTAATGATTATGGTTTTGATATGGGTTCAGTAGATGGCACTAATATTTCTGATTGTACAATTATTAATTTTTCTATTGGGGCAAGAATTGTTCAGGGAGTAAATCATAGCATTACTAGTTGTACATTTGAGAACAATACAAATGCTGGAATATCAATCTCTAACGCTTTATCTTCCAATATTTCAATCTTGAACGTAACTATATTTGGAAACAGCATTAATGGAATTAACTTAAGTAATTCTTCTTTTGTTAACATCACTAATAGTACTATATATAACGTTTCAACTGGAATTGTCTTAACTACTTCACCAAATAATACTTTAACTGGAAATACAATTAGTAACAACACCGTTGGTATGAACTTAACATCCTCTAGTGATAATACTGTATATAACAATTATTTCAACAGCACTTTAAATGTTCAAGATAACGGAACTAACTATTGGAATACAACTAATCAAAGTGGAGTGAATATTATTAGTGGTTCTTACATCGGTGGAAATTATTGGAGTGATTATAACGGAACTGATTCCAACAGTGATGGTTTTGGTGACACCGACACTTACAATATAACTAATTCATCTGATGGTATTGTTGGTTATGATTATCTTCCATTAATCAATGGTTATACTTGTGGTGATGGTTCCAAAAATGGTACTGAAGAGTGTGACGATGGTAATGGGGATTGGGGAGATGATTGTTCTCCAACTTGTACTTTAATCTACGATTGCAGTGATAACATTGACAATGATGCTGATGGCTTAAATGACACTTTAGATCCGGGCTGTCACACAGATTACAACGAAACTAATTCTTCTAGTTATAATGCCACAAAAGACAGTGAAACTTATTGTGGAGACACTGTTTGTGAGACTGGGGAGAGTTGTTCGAGCTGTGCTGGCGATTGTGGTGTCTGTACTTCAACCGATACTGGAAGTGGCGGTGGCGGCGGTGGCGGCGGAGGCGGATCAACTACTGCGACTGCAACAACTAACTGTACTGAAGATTGGGTTTGTGGAGATTGGAGTGAATGTATTGGTAGCAAGCAAACTAGGAACTGTAACGACGTTAACTTGTGTGAAAGTTTAAAGAAAGCTGGAACCATTAGCAAGATAATTGACACTGCCAAACCAAAAGAATCTAAAAGTTGCACAGTAGAATTAACTCCAACTGTACCTTTGCCACAAACTCCTGTCCAAAAACCAAGTATAATTGGGGCAATGCTTCCAGAAAGTCCAATCGCTAGGAACGCAACCTTGGCTTCATTGGCAGCAGTATTGATATTCGGAGGAGTTTATGCGTCTTGGTATCTTAGCTCTTCAAGAAACAGACTTAAAAGAAAGCTTAGGAAAATCACTCCTCTACTTGGAGAAGAGTCTCATGATATACTTAAAGCTGGTTACTTAGATATTTATCATCTGTACTTAAAATTGTCAGAAGGACACAAACAGAACTATTATAGTAAAGTAACCAAACTCAGAGAAAAGTTGGAAGATCAACTTAAAGCAGAAAAAAGAATTCAAGAATTACTAGAGGATCGTACTGGAGATATTAAAGAACAAAAGGAAACTTATTTACTAGCATATAAGCAGTATCAAAAACTTCCTGAGAAAGTTAAGAAGACATATTATCCAGACTTGGTTAACTTTAGAGATCAATTAGAACGGGGAAAATCTTCTTAATCACAGAAAAGTATATATAACCAAGGTTATCATAGTTTGCTACAATAGAAGGAGGTAAAAGTGTTATTGTCTTGTTAGTATTAAGACGATGGCCTTTTGTAAATGTCATATGGAAATTAAAGATTTGAAACCGAATGCAGGAAATGTTGATCTCGTTTTAGAGGTTGTTGATAAAGAAGAACCCCGAACTTTTGAGAAGTTTGGCAAGGAAGGAAGAGTTTGTAATGTTAAGGCTAAGGATGGTTCTGGAGAAGTTAAAATGACTCTTTGGAATGAAGACGTTGATAAAGTTAACCAGGGAGACAAAATTCATCTTCAAAATGGTTGGTGTTCAGAATTTAAAGGAGAAGTACAAATTTCCTCTGGAAAATTTGGTAAGATTGAAGTTGTTGAGCAAGGCAACCCAGAAGTTCTTACAAACGACCCTACTCTCTTAAATCCTGGAGCGAGTGAAGGCGGTTCTGAAGACGACGTTGAAGTTGTTGATGAGGAAGAATCAGTAGAATGAACTTTTTATTAATTTTTAATTATTTTTTTGAGGGAAATATGTCATGAAACTTTTACCTGCTTTAAGACAAAAGAAACGGTATGTTGTTTTCGAGATTTTAGCAGAAGAAAAGTTTTCTTTTCTTGATATCAAAGATTCGTTAGAATTAGCAATGAAAGAGTTCTTTGGGCAGTTAGGATTATCAAAAGCAGTTCCAATGTTATTAAAAGAGAAATTTTCCCAAGAAAAACAACGTTTTATAATTAAAGTTAACAACAAACATGTTGATGAGTTGATTTCAGCAATAATTTTAGTCAAAAAAATTAAAAACACGCAAGTAATCATAAAATCTATAATTACTTCCGGTATACTTAAAAAAGCAAGTGCTTATCTAGATAAAAATTGAGGTGCATTACAAATGAATAAACAATTAGTTGATAAAATGGGTTATGATAGATCCATTACTATGTTTTCTCCTGATGGTCGATTATTACAGGTAGAATATGCAAAGAAGACAGTTAAACAAGGGTCTACTGCTATTGGTATAGCCTGTAAAGATGGAATAGTTTTAATTTCAGATAAAAGGGTAACTTCAAAGTTAATGGTACCTGACACAATTGAAAAAACATTCCGAATTGATAATCATATTGCTACGACTGCGTCAGGAATTATTTCTGATGCTCGTGTGTTGGTTGATAGAGCACAACTAAAAGCTCAACAACATGCAGTTACTTATGATTCAATGATTGATGTTATTTCTATCGTTAAAGACATTTGTGATTTAAAACAAATTTGTACTCAGTCTGCTGGATTACGTCCTTTCGGAGTATCTATGTTGGTTGGTGGAGTTGAAAATGATGGCTCAATTAAACTATTTTTAACAGAACCATATGGTCTTTACTTCCAATATAAAGCAGCTGTAATTGGTGAGGGTGAAGCTGAAATTGAACCAGAATTACAGAAGCGGTACAAACCAAGTTTAGGTGTTGATGAAGGTATTCAACTTGGTCTTAGTCTATTGAAAGGATTCTTGAAATCTGACTTCAGTTATGATCGGATAGATGCCATTAAAATTGCTGTTTCTGATAAACGGTTTAAGAAGTTAACCGTAGACGAAATGAAGAAGTTAATGAAGTAGATTTCTTATTTTATTTTTATCTTTCTTATTTTTTAATCTTTTAAGTAAATAAAACCATAAACTAAATAAACTTCTTTCCTTATTCTATAATTATGGCAGATAAATTAAATTTAGCGAGAATTAAGAAGTTTGGGCAATCTTTTGAGATTTCTATTGATCCAGACGCAGCATTAAAATTCAAAAATGGAGATATTAACAATATCAGAGAAGTTTTACATTCAGAACAGATTTTCTTAGATGCAAAGAAAGCGGAAATTGCTCCTAGTAACAAACTAATTGAAGTTTTCAAAACAGATGATCCATTAAAAGTTGCAGAGATTATTATTAAAGAGGGAGAAGTTCAATCTACTTCTGAACACAGATCTAAAGAAAGAGAACAGAAACTAAACCAGTTAGTTGGAATGATTCACAAAATGGGAATCAACCCTACTAATAACTTACCTCATCCTGTCAATAGAATTGAAGCAGCTTTGGAGGAAGCAAAGTTTCGTTTAGATGAACACAAAACTGCTGAGGAACAGTTTGAAGATGCTTTAAGTAAGATTAGACCAATTATTCCTATCAAAATTGAGCAAAGAATACTAATTCTTACGATTCCTGGAGCTCATGTTGGCAAAGCTAATAATGTTGTCAGAAACAATTGTAAAATTCTTAATGAAGATTGGCGCCAAGATGGTTCTTGGTCAGTAAAAGTAGAGATTCCAGCTGGATTTCAGGAAGAACTAATGGACAAATTGAATGGTATCACTCATGGTGAAGTTCAATTAGAAGTTATGGAAAACTAATTCTCAACCAATATCTTTATAAAAAATGAGCACAATTTAAGTAAAAGTGAGAGAAAAAAATAAAGGAGATCTGTTAGAATTCTCACGTATGAAAAAACAGATACAAAATAAAAAATGAGTAATATATTAGTAAAAGATAGAGATATAGTTATTCCTGGCGAAACTT
>Ga0233431_1002895_pt1 | contig 22323 bp, 21 predicted proteins | sample SI_118_April2016_FD_179867 | JGI IMG/M metagenome (GOLD analysis project Ga0233431, IMG submission 179867) | Seawater microbial communities from Saanich Inlet, British Columbia, Canada - SI_118_April2016_200_MG | ecosystem: Environmental > Aquatic > Marine > Inlet | place: Canada: British... | reverse complement strand
AGGGATATGTAACCATAAATGCTGATAAGTTTTCTCTATTTTCTTCGGCATGTTTTTTAAGCTCGCTTACATCAATATTTCCTTTTTCGTCGCAGGCAACAACAATTACTTTCATGCCAGCCATAACAGCACTTGCAGGATTTGTACCATGTGCCGATGCAGGAATAAGAATTACATTTCTATGCCCTTCGCCAATACTTTTCTGATATTCTTTAATTACCATCAATCCTGCATATTCGCCGGCAGCACCAGAATTTGGTTGGAACGACACTGCTGCAAAACCTGTAATTTCTTTCAAGTCGGCTTCAAGTTCGTCAATTAGTTGAAAATATCCTACAGCTTGTTTTTTTGGTACGAATGGATGAATTTCGCCAAATTCTCCCCAACTTAATGGAAGCATTTCAGCAGCCGAATTTAGTTTCATTGTGCATGAACCAAGCGAAATCATTGAGTGAGTCAAGGAAAAATCTTTTCTCTCCAATTTTTTAATATATCGCATCATTTCGGTTTCTGAACGATATTTTGCAAAAACAGGATGTGTTAAGAAATTGCTGCTTCGTTTGAATTTTTCATTAAAATAATCATTATCCGGAATTTTCTGAATTGGAGAAAAGTTTTTATTAATAGCTTTTGCAAAAACTTCTATGATAGAATTTGTATCATCAATCGTACTTGTTTCATCAGTACTAATGCCAACTGTATTTTTATCAACAATAAGGAAGTTAATTTCTTTTTCAGTGGATAATTCTATAATTTTTTCTGTAAAGACATTTTCAGGTATGTTAATAAAAATTGTATCAAAATATTCCTGATTGCAGATTGAATATCCTAAACTTGAAATCTCTTTTGCGAGAATTCCAGCTGATTGGTGAGCTATGTTTGCAATATTTTTTAATCCTTCTGAACCATGATAGACAGCATACATTCCAGCCATGTTTGCCAACAAAGCTTGTGCAGTACAGATATTTGAGGTTGCTCTTTCACGTTTTATGTGCTGCTCTCTTGTTTGAAGAGCCATTCGTAGTGCCACATCACCATATACATCTTTCGAAATACCAATTATCCGACCAGGAATATGTCTTTTAAGCTTTTCGCGAGTAGCAAAATATGCAGCATGAGGTCCTCCGAAACCCATCGGTATTCCAAATCTTTGTGTCGAACCTACAACGATATCAGCACCCCATTCGCCAGGAGGCACAAGAATTGCCAAGCTCAATATGTCGGCAGCAACCGAAACTAAAGCATTGTTTTCGTGTGCTTTAGCTACAAAACTTGAATAGTCGTTGATTTTTCCGTCAGCAGCCGGATATTGAATCAATGCTCCGAATGTTTTTTCGCTGAATTGAAATTCGTTGAAATCGGAAAAAACAAGTTCTATGCCAAGCGATGCAGCTCTTGTTTCAATCACTGCTTTTGTTTGTGGAAAAATATTGTTGTCAATAAAAAATTGGTTTGCACCGGATTTTACAGCTTTTCGCGAACGTGTGTTGTATGACATTATCATTGCTTCTGCTGCGGCAGTAGATTCGTCAAGCAAGGAGGCATTGGCAATTTCCATTTTGGTTAGATCCATTATCATAGTCTGGAAATTTAGCAATGCTTCTAATCTCCCTTGAGAAATTTCTGCCTGATAAGGAGTATAAGATGTGTACCAACTTGGATTTTCAAGAATATTTCGTTGAATTACGGGAGGTAGAATTGTTCCATAATAGCCTTGTCCAATGAAGCTTTTATAGATTTTGTTTTTTGAAGCAATTTTTTTGATACTTTTCAAATATTCATATTCGCTAATTCCGGCAGGTAAATCAATATCTTTTTTCAAACGAATAGAAGCAGGTACCGTTTCTTCAATTAAACTATCAATCGACTTTGTGCCAATTTTATTCAACATACTTTCTATTTCGTGTGTTCGGGGTCCATTATGACGTGAAACAAATTGTTGTGTGGACATAATTGTATTATTTATTTAATTATTAATGGTTTACAAAAAATGTTTAAAGTATTTTTATTAAAAAATATTTTGCGAAAGTATAGAATATTATAATACAAAAAATATGATAAAATGCACTTTATTAAATTATCTTTTTGATGTAAAATGAGGAAATTTAGATGATATTATTTTTTTCTCATAGTGTTGAATAGCAGAGCTTTTTTGAGTATTCTTTCCATTGGTATGAATAATAAAGCTATAATTCCTTTAAGCAGCATGCTCCAAAAAAAGCTAAACGATTGGTCTTGCAAACTTGAATCAATATATGGTTCAAGAATTCCTTCGGAAACAAGAAATAATGAAATTGTGATAATGATTGCGAGAATTGCAGCTTTTCTACCAATTTTTGCTTTTGTGAGTGCGTCTATAGTTTCTGTCAATTCTGTATTTGTTTCAGTTAATTCCTGATTCAGGCCATTTAGTTCATCGTTTTTGCTTTCCAATTGTTTAGCAAACGACTTGATTTTACGATTTTTTGAAAGAATATCTAAATGAGTTTCAACTCTTTTTATAAGTTCTTTAGCATTAAATGGTTTGGTTACATAATCTTGTCCTCCAACATCGAAACCCGCAACTATATCATCAGTTTCAGTTTTTGCAGTAAGAAAAATTATAGGTGTTTCTTTAGTGATTTCATTTTGCCGCAATCGTTTGCAAACTTCGTAGCCATCCATTTCCGGCATCATAATGTCGAGAAGAATCAGGTCTATTTTTTCCGAAAAAGCAATTTCAAGAGCTTCTTGTCCGCTTGTTGCTACTTCAACATTATATCCTAAATTGCCCAGAATATTTGCAACTACCTGAATATTCTTCGGAATGTCATCGACAACTAAAATTGTATATTTTTCAGTACCCATAATTTTGCAATAAAATTGAAATAATAATTTTCAAAATTATTAATTTTTTAACGAAAATAGTCATAAGAAAATTTGGCTAATTCTTTTTTTGAATGCTTTGAATATTAATTGCAAATGCAATTAATATTTTGCAAGAAAAAACACGAATATTTGAATTTAGGTACTAAGAAAAAAGTAGCTTGAAACTACTTAGTAGGGCTCAGCAGCTATATATTTTATTGCTGGAATACAAATGACCATAGTGCAAGTAGTTGAATTTCAGTAAAATGAAAAATATTTTGAAAAAAGTTTAGAAATTTAGTGTACAATTTGCACTTTTTTAGTATAATAGTGGCTAAATAATCAAAATTAATTATCATGATTGAAAATAAGTACGACACGGAACGTCAAGAGCATTTAGAACAACTTTGGTCTATGTATAAAGAGAAACTTGAAGATGGTGAATTAAGAAAAATAGTTAACAGGAACTATGTTTACTCAAAAATCCCAGATAATAAGAAAAATATCATACTTGTAGTTGGTATTAATCCATCATTCAGAGTCAATGAAAAGGAAATGGATTATTTTTCATTTAAATATGAGGATGTTTGTGATGACCAATATTATAAAAGAATCAAACAAATTGTACCTAACAATGATTTCAGAATTGAATATACAGATTTGTTTTATTATAGGGTAACTAAACAAGAAATAGAAAATGAATTTTTAAATAATGAGGTTGGATTAAAGTTTATGGCTGAGCAACTATGTATAACCCAAAAGTACATTGAAGCGGTTCAACCAAAACTAATAGTTGTTTTTAATAAAGGCTCATGGAAGTATTGGGGAAAAGAATACAATGAAATAAAAGATACAAATGTTTGGATGGGTTACAATTTTGAACCAAACAAAAATATTAGTTGTAAAAACAAAAAAGTAAATGAAGAAATTTGTTTTTTGATAAAGAATCTAAAAAATAGCAAACAAAGAGTTTGTAACGATTTGAAAGAGACGAAACTGAAAGGTACACCAATATACTTTTCAAAATATTTAGGATACTTGTCAAAAGAAGAAAAATCTAATATCACTCAAGATTTAAAATTATTAATCGAATCCATAAAAAAATAGATTTAATAAATAGGCATAAATATAAAATATACATGGAAAGCAATTTAAATATTAAATTATTTGGAAATGATGTTGAAATATCAACAAATAATATCCGACTTAATAATTCATTAGGCTTTGCAATTTTTTGCAATCCCGGCAGACAAAATATTGAAGCAGAAATTTCAAGAGTTGACAGTGATCTAAAACTAATATCTATTATGGAAAAAATTGATTTGTCCGAAGTAATAAATATAGTTAGAAGTAGTGTAGATGGTGCCGCTGCTTTACTGAAATTAAAAAACAAATTTGGATATTCGGATATTGAAGCTGAATCTATCTTAAATACCGATTTGCAGGAATTAGGAAATAGCAATTTCGAACTTTACACAAAGCGTTTAGTAGCATACAAGAATTTATTGAAAGGTTTTCTTGTTCAATAATGCAAATAATATTGAACTTTTCATAATCAGAAATTAAATTTTGAATTACCATGTCAGAAAAAATTACAAGGGAAATAATGAATAAATTCAATATTGATAGAGAAATTGTACTCTTTAATAACAAATTCTACATGGAGACTGATTCGTGTTATTGTGGTCTAACATTTATTGATAAGCCTATCAACGAAACAATATTAGTTTTGGATGCAGGTAAAACATTTTCTGATGAACCTTATTTTTCAACAATGTCTAAGGAGAAACAGCTTTTTTTATATGAATATTTTTCAACTTATCCTTTACATCTAACAAATCGAGCTACAGTAAATAGTTTTGCAGATAAAGAACGCCAATTTGAATATAAGCCAATAATGGAAGAGTTTATAAATAATTATTTAAGACCTAAAGTTATTCTTATATTTTCGAAAGAAGCATTTGATTATCTTTCAGTTAATTTTAAATTTGAACTAAAGGATGAATTAGAGCCACTTGGATTTAGTAAAGGTTTTGTAGAAATATGGAAAACATATTACTTCTTTTATTACATTAAAAATCTCGATGTAATTAAAGATAACACAAAAAAAGTAAGAAAATTTGTGATGTCTGCTAGCATTTTTGATCATAATACAGCTCAACATTTAAATTACATTAGGCATCATATCCAGGATTTGAAGTTTCCGTCTGAGCCAATTCATGATGCAACAGTTAGATACTATCTGAAAAGCTTAAAGGAGATTTCATTTTTTTCATTGCCTAATATTCATCCTGAGTTTATTTCCGGTGTTGTGAATAGTATTGAAGATTTTGACTTATATGATTTAATAATTTCTAACTATTTAAATGATTATTCGCATCAGACTATTTCAATAGGAATTTCTAAAGAAAACTATTTCGAGTTGAGAAAAAATGAAACCTCAAAAAATATTTGTCTTAAATATTTTGATGCTCAAACATTAAATTATCAAAAATACATCTTGCAACTTTCTCTAATTAGATATTTTTTATATGTCAACTACCCGGAGTTGAGCTTCAAGTATGTTTGGCATAAAGATAAAGAACTAAAAGGCTTATTAGAGGACAATTATAAAGATTCTTTGAGTAGATTAGACGAGTTTTTACATAATAGAAAAATCTAAAGCAAATCAACAGTTTTCGTTACCCACGTTGAACAAAGTTTCCAAAAATAGCTTTCAAATCGTCTTAGTTTTAATATGCTTTTGCAATTAAATAACATCAAAAGCAAAAACCTACAAAAAACCCAGAGCCTATCAATTTTGCTTCTTATAGCTAATCATAAATGATTTTTTCAAAGCAAAAAAAATAAATTTAAGTACAGTTCTTTTTGTAATTTTACAGTCGAGAAAATATAAATGAAAAAAATGAAAGAATCATAGCACATACGAATTTGCAATCCGTGCATCCAATAAAACGCACAAACCTTAATTAATAAGAGGAATATTTATCCTCGTTAAATGTCTGATAAAAACAAAATACATGAAATTGATAAAGCATATTTTATCATTATGACTAATGCTGATTGTCGCACGGATTACAAATCTTTGATAGCAGGAAAAGAAAGTAGATTATTCTGCGATTTTGCAAATGCGAAACTTGAGTTATTTGATACTACATTTACAATAATTCAATTTGAACTTGACTATTAAAAATGTAATTCTGATTTGGTGTGCAATTACTTAGTGTTCACTTAGGGCTTACTCAGAAATAAGTCCGCGAGTTTAGGGAAAATATTTTGTGCACAGGCAAGGCGAAAAACGCAGGCATAGCAGAGCTGCGGTGAGTATTTTTAACGAAGCATGTGTGCAAAAGATGTGCATAAAAACCGGAAGTTATTTTTGAACAAGCCTTAGTACAAAAACCCAAACATCCACAGTGGAATTTTATTTTTATAGCCGAATTCCATATCTGCATGTACCGTAAACGAATTAGGAATTCCTGCAATTTGTTTTTTGGTTTTATTTTTCCCGCCAATTTCGAAAAGATATTTGTTATCTACAAGGAAATCGCCAGTTTTTGGAGCATTCAATTTGTGATTTGAGGAAACTTGATTCATGAAGAAAGTCTCGCGAAGTGTGCCCACATTTGCTGATTCATCAAGCGCAAGCATCAAAGTCGGATTGTTGATATATATTTTTTCGGGTTTTTGCAAAATAGAAGTTGGCGAACCCGATTGATTTAGTAGATTTATGATTTCGGCATTCGAAATCAAGTGCAGGTACTTCAGTAAAATATCCCTGCTTGTCCCAACTTTCTTGCTTAGTTCCGCAACATTAGGCTTAAAAGGAACTGCTGACGATATTAGGTACAACAGTTTTTTTACTTTGATCCTTGTTTCATAATTAATATTCTCGAATGTTGGAATATCATTATCTATGGTAATATTCACAATTGAATTTAATTTATCGTAAAACAATGGATCGTTGAAATTTGCGAAGGGGTAAGAACCGTATTTTATAAATTGATTGAATAATTCTACCGGCTTGATGAACTTGTTGATATTAAGCGATATTTCTTCATGCGAATCAACAATTTCTTCTATTGAAAGTTTATCAATTTCAATTTTGTGAAATAAAGCTATGAACTCTCGTAAAGATAAAGTGTGAAGATGATACACAGAGGCTCTTCTACTTAAATCTGCTTTAGCTTTTTCAATTGCAATTGCCGACGAGCCTGTTGCTACTACTTTTAAATCAGGATAGAAGTCATAAATGTTTTTTATCTCAACCGACCAGTTTGGATATCGATGAACCTCGTCAATAAACAGATTTTTTCCTCCGTTCATAACAAACTGCTCTACAAATTCGGATAGGCTATTTCCAGAAAAATATATATCATCAAGCGAAATATAAAGCGTTTTGGAAAGTGTTTCTATTTTATCTTTAATGTATTGAAGCATTATAGTGGTTTTTCCAACACCACGCTGCCCTTTTATTATTATCAGTCTCGAATTCCAGTTTATTTTGTAATACAGATACCTTTTGTAGGCGTAATTTGTCTGCTTCAAAAGCCGTAAAAATTTGTTTCTCAGATTTTCCATAATGCAAAGATAGAAAAAACGTTTTATATAAACAGCAAAAAAGAGAAAAAATGCTGGTTAAAACCTACAAAGCAAAGATTAAAGTGCTGGTTATAGCCAACGCATATTTGATTTTTTACTATTTTTTCTACAAACAAGAATAAACTAATGTATGTAATTCCTCAAGTTTCACCGGTTTTGTGAAAAAATGATTTCCCCTATTCCTCCCAACTCGTATAGATTTGCAATCCGTAAATCCAAGAAAACGCACAAACCTAAATTGTTATGAAAAATATTTATCTTTTATAAATGTCTGATAAAAACAAAATACATGAAATTGATAAAGTATATTTTATCAATATGACTAATGCTGATTGGCGCACGGATTGCAAATCCATGATAGCAGGGATAAAATAAGTTTATAAAAACTTATTGATGAAGCCAAAAAAACAAATCTAAGTTCAGTTCTTTTTGTAATTTTACAGCCGAAAAAATATAAATGAAATAAATGAAAGAACCGGAAATTTCGAAAAGAAGTCATTTAATACTAATTGGCGGGGCAGAAGACAAACGCAAAGATAAATTAATTTTGAAAGCAATTATAAAAATTACAAAAGCAAAAAATATTGCTATTATTCCTTCAGCCTCAACATATTCAAGAGACGTTTTAGATTCTTATTCAAATACATTCAGAGATTTGAAAGTTAAGCATATTGAAAGATTGGATATCAGGTATCGTGATGAAGTGGATAGAAAAGAAAATTTTGAAATGATCGACCGTGCCGATTTAGTTTTTATTAGTGGAGGAGATCAATATCGCTTGGCAAAAATATTCAACGGATCAAAACTATTGCAAAAAATATTTGAGAGATTCTATGCAGGAACATTGCCGATTGTGGGAACAAGTGCAGGTGCAGCAATTATCAGTAATCCAATGATTTACGATGGCGATTACGAAGGGTTTTGCAAAGGAACAGTTGTGAGTAGTCCGGGCTTTGGTTTGTTAGAAGGAATTACTGTGGATACGCATTTCACTCAGCGATCAAGAATTGCCAGATTAAGTCAATTTCTTCTCACCGGAAAAAGTTTCAAAGGAATTGGAATCGACGAAGATACTGCCGTAATAATTTATCCAAATTTAAGGATGGAAGTAATTGGTAGCGGAATAGTAACTATTTTAAATTCCGATAAAATCACTTTTAATAATTATGAAAGTCTGGAAGATTATCAAAAATTCAGTACTAACAATTTGCGATTGGGATATTTAGCTCCGGGTACTTTTTTTAGTCTGAAAAAATGGGCAGTTCTAAAACCAAAAAAAATGTTCGTTCAACTTTTTGAAGGACAACTTAATTGAATAGCTAAATGATGGTTGTTTTTATAGTGAAATAGTAAAAATGAACAAAAGTAACTTATACATAATTTTATTGTTAGGTTTTACTATTAATTGTTTAGGACAAAACATTTCAATTAATTACGATATTGACACTACAGTTTTCAAAGTGGCTGAACCATTAAATCTTTGGTTAGATTTTTTGAATACAAAAGACGATTCAATAGGAGCAAAATATTGGAATTCTGATGAAGTTGAAAAGTACGGTAACGATTCTTACTTTCTTATTGAAAGAGAACTTCAATTTGGAATTGACAATTATCTGCAATTATTGAGTTATTCCAATATCAAAGTATTAAGTATTAGGAAAATAATGGAATATTATAAGATTACTTCTTTAATGGAGTTTAGTCAAAAAGAAAATACAAGTAATATTCAATATATTTTTCATGTTTATGCCGCTCAGGAAAATGGGGAGTTAAAATTATTCAATCCATTACCAATTAATTCAGATCTTTATTTTTTCAGTTCAATAGTCGGTTTTATTAAGTTCCATTATCCAAAGGTTCATAACTTTAATTATAGATTGGCAAAAAAACAAATTGATTTTCTAGAATCAATAAGCAAAAATTTTGATGTTCCAATAGATACGATTGACTATTATTTCGCTTCTTCTGTTGAAGAAATTCAAAAAATAAAAGGTTTTGATTTTATTATAGGAGACAATGGTAATCAAATTGCTTCAGGAAAGGCAGATTCAAAAAATAGAATAGTTTATTCCTCGGGTTTAGACGAATATTATCCTCACGAGTTTATTCATATTTTATTAAATCCATATTATCCGAATTGCCATTTTTGGATTAACGAAGGCGTAGCAACATATTTTGGAATGAGTAGAGGAAAAGATTTAGATTGGCACTTAATTCGTTTGAATAAACATTTAATTCAGCATCCAGAAATTGATTTGAATAACATGTTGAAATTGAGGAGTCTTGACCAATATACTGACTACAGATATGTTTTAGGTGGATTTATTATAAGTATGGCTTATGAAAAGGGCGGATTTGAATTAATCAAAATCCTGATGAATGCAGGTAAGACAGATGAAGACTTTTATTCAGCAATTGAAAATTATCTGGAAATTAGAAAAGAAAATTTGAACCAATATATAAGGACAGCATTAGAAACGACTTACAACAATATAAATAAAAAAAAGAATTAATTTTCAGATAAAATACTATAAGTTTGCACCATAAATTTAATTTAATAATATAATGTTATGAAAAAGTTATTATTAGTAGTTTTTACTTTTCTTTTTGTTAGTACAGTTGGTTTTGCACAAAAAGAAATTAGTGAGAAAAAAGAAAATAAGAGAGCTCCAGAGATCACTTTCGATGAAACTACCCACGATTATGGTTTGCTGAAACATAAAGGAAATGGGGTTTATGAATTTAAATTTGAAAACACTGGAAAAGAGCCACTTATTCTTACTAATGTGAAATCGTCTTGCGGTTGCACAGTTCCAACCTGGCCAAAAGATCCTATCAAAAAAGGTAAAGATGGAGTGATTAGTGTTAAATACGACACAAGAAGACAAGGCAGATTTCAAAAAACAATCACAGTTTACTCGAATGCGAAAAATTCTCCGATTCGCTTAGTCATAAAAGGTGAAGTAGAAAGAGCTACACAAAAACCAACTACAAACAGAGCAAAACCAAATTCTGTTGAGAGACCCAAAAGAATTCCTGCAAAATAGGAAAGCTTGTTTACTATACAAAAAATTGTTCAATGATATAATGATACAATGATATAATGATACAATGATTCAATTTTTCAATGATACAATTATTCAATTATTCAATGGTTTGATAAATATTACAGATTTTGTAAAAGTTAAAATATTAACTGTTTTGAGTATAAATAGTGTTTTTATAATTCATAACTCATAATTCATAATTAAAAATATGCCACAAATATCAGAAAGAGGCGTAAATATGCCAGCCTCGCCAATCAGAAAATTAGTTCCTTTTGCAGAAGATGCCAAGAAAAGAGGAGTAAAAATTTATCATTTAAATATTGGACAACCCGATATTGAAACTTCTCCTCCGGCTCTTGAAGCAATAAAAAATATTGACTTAAAGGTAATTGAGTATTCTCACTCTGGCGGAAATGAATCGTATAGACGAAAATTAGCCAAGTACTATCAAAATATTGACATCAATGTCGATCACAACGAGATTATTATTACAGCCGGCGGTTCCGAAGCAATTTCTTTTGGATTTTTATCGACACTAAATCCGGGAGATGAGGTAATTATTCCTGAACCTTTTTATGCAAATTATAACAGTTTTGCAATCTCTGCAGGAGTAAAAATTGTACCGATAACTTCGTCTATAGAAGAAGATTTTGCATTGCCGTCGATAGAATCTTTCGAGAAGAAAATTACTTTAAAAACCAAAGGCATAGTCATTTGTAGTCCTAACAATCCGACCGGTTATTTGTATTCTAAAGAAGAAATGCTTAAACTCGGTGAGATTGTTAAAAAATACGATTTATATTTATACTCAGACGAAGTTTATAGAGAATTTTGCTACGATGGAGAAAATCATTTTTCGGCAATGCACATCCCGGGAATTGAAAACAACGTAATTCTTACTGATTCTGTTTCGAAACGCTACAGCGAATGTGGTGTGCGAATTGGAGCAATTGTGTCTAAGAATAAAGATGTTATGTCAACAGCTATGAAGTTTGCACAAGGAAGATTGAGCCCTCCGAGTTTGGGTCAAATTGCCGGCGAAGCATCGCTCGACACTAAAAAAGAATATTTTGATGCTGTTTCGGCGGAATATATCAGCCGACGAAATTACATGATAGGCGCTTTGAAAAAAATGAAAGGTGTGAAAACTCCAATGCCAAAAGGTGCATTCTATACTATTGCAAAACTTCCGATTGACAATTCAGATAAGTTTTGCCAGTGGATTCTGGAGAGTTTCGAGTACAAAAAGCAAACAGTAATGATGGCTCCGGCAACCGGTTTTTATGCTACAAAAGGACTTGGCAAAAATGAGGTTCGCATTGCATATGTCTTAAATAATGAAGACCTGAAAAATGCAATGGAAGTTTTAGAAAAAGCTCTTGAGCAATATCCCGGAAGAGTTGATTAAAATTGAAATTCATATTCCTTAAAATTGATATAAAGAAGTCCACGAAAGTGGACTTTTTGTTTATAATAAATTTTAATAATAAAAATGATTTTAGTAATTTTGATTTCGGTAAAGAGTTTTTCTAAACGGAATATTTAATGATAAAACAAAGATTACAGCAAAAACTTTCTCAAAAGCTATCTCCGCAGCAAATTCAGTTGATAAAGCTACTTGAAGTTCCTACTATTCAATTAGAGCAGCGAATAAAAAAAGAAATTGAAGAAAATCCTACCCTTGAAGAAGGCGCTGACGAAGACGAATTTTCGCAAGAAGAACAAGCCGACGAACAGGAAGTTAAAGAAAAAGATGAGCTTTCGATAGAAGAATATATAAAAGAGGAGGACGAAACTCCATCATATAAACTCAGTACCAAGAATTATTCTAAAGACGACAAAAAAGAAACTATTCCTTTTTCTGTTGGAACATCTTTTAATGAAAATTTAAAAGCTCAATTAGGTTTGAGAGTTTTGAGCGAACGTGAGCTTATTCTTGCAGAATATATTTTAGGAAATATTGATGAGGATGGATATTTGCGAGAAGATTTAGAAACAATTAGCGACCAAATTGTTTTTGCAAAGAATATTGAGGTTGGATATAAAGAGCTACAAGACGTTCTAAGAATAATTCAAAATTTCGATCCTCCTGGAATTGGAGCTCAAGATTTGCAGGAGTCTCTTGTAATCCAGATCAGAAGAAAGCTTAATAGCGGCGAAGATTGCCAAAGCGATCAAATTATTCAAGAGGTTGATAAAACTTCCGAACACTATCCAATTTATATTGCCTATTTGATTTTAAGATTTAATTTCGATGAGTTTACAAAAAAACACTACGATAGAATAATCAAGAAATTAAATATCACTGAAGAAGATTTGAAAGATGCTATAAATCAAATTCTTAAATTAGATCCAAAGCCCGGTAGTTCATACTCCGACCAAAGAAACCGGACAGCTCAATACGTAATGCCGGATTTTCTCCTCGAAAATCATAGTGGCGAATTGCAACTTACACTAAATCAGAAAAATGTTCCTGAATTACGCATTAGCCGCACATATTCCGAAATGCTTTTGTCCATTAGTAAAAGTAAGAAAAAGACGAGCAAAGATAAAGATGCGGCAGTTTATGTAAAACAAAAACTCGACTCAGCAAAATGGTTTATCGATGCAATAAAACAACGCCAGAATACTTTGCTTTTGACAATGAACGAAATAATTAATTATCAAAACGAATATTTTCAGGATGGAGACGAAACCAAGCTTCGTCCAATGATCTTAAAAGATATAGCCGAAACAACCGAACTCGATATTTCAACAATTTCAAGGGTGGCAAACAGCAAATATATTCAAACACATTTTGGAATTTTTCCTTTGAAATATTTCTTTTCGGAAGGAATGCAAACCGATTCGGGCGAAGAAGTTTCGACTCGTGAAATAAAAATTATTCTTAAAGAATGTATTGATAATGAGTCGAAAAAGAAACCTTTAACCGACGAGAAATTAGGTAAAATTCTTAACGAAAAAGGATATCCTGTAGCGAGAAGAACTGTTGCAAAATATAGGGAACAACTAAATATTCCTGTTGCTCGGTTGAGAAAAGAAATATAATAACGAAATATATTTGGTCATTTATCAATATTAAATTCAAATTTTTAACCATTCATTTATAAATATGAAATTATTTGCAAAAACCATTTCATTAATCTTTCATCCAATATTGATGCCCACTATTGCAATTGCAATAATATTTAATACAGGAACTTACCTTTCATACATTGCCTTTGAAGTGCAAAGATTGATTTATCTTGTAGTTTTGGTTTGCACATTCGTACTGCCATTAAGTGTATTGCCATTTTTATATTTCAACCAAAAAGGTAATAAAAAAAATAGTCCAAGACAGAATCAAATACTTATTCATTCAGTAGTTTTGATATCCTATTTATTTGCTTTCTACCTGCTAAGAAGAATGTCGATTCCTTTGTTTTTGCAATTATTTATGTTTGCTTCAAGTATTACAGTTTTGCTTTCTTCAATAATTTCTATTAAATGGAAAATCAGCTACCATATGATTAGCATTGGAGCTATTGTTGGAATTATTTTGTCAATTTCTATTCGGCTGTTAATTGATTTGCAGCTAATGCTTATGATTTCAATTTTGCTCGCCGGAATGTTGGGTTTTGCTCAACTATTTTTAAATAGACATAAGGCAACGCAAATATATTTTGGTTTTGGCTTAGGTCTGTTTTCAATATTGTCTTTTATGCTATTATATTGAGAAATGATAGCCGTGATTTACAATGATTTAACATAAAAAAATATAAAATATTTATGCCATATATAGAGCCAAAAGTTGAAAAAATTCACTATTCGATTGGTGAAGTAGCTGAAATGTTTGATATTAATACCTCAAAAATTCGTTTCTGGGAAAAAGAATTCGGAACATTAAGACCAAAAAAAAGCGGCAAGGGAAACAGAATTTTCACAAATAAAGATATTGAGCAAGTGAGGATGATATATTATTTGCTTGTAGAAAGAGGGATGACACTGAAAGGTGCCAAAATGAAGTTAAAAGACAATAAAGAAGATACTGAGCATAATTTTGAAATAGTGAAAAAACTACAAAATGTTAAAAAATTGCTTCTCCAGATTCACGATAAAATTTAGATGGTTTCATTTGCATGAAAAAATATTAATAATTATATGAAAATAAATGAATTAACAACATTTTTAGAAGCTCAGTTTCCACTTGATTTTCAGGAAGATTACGACAATTCCGGACTTATAATTGGCGATAAAAATCAAACTATTTCATCAGTACTATTATGTTTTGATATTACTGAAGATATTGTAGATGAGGCAATTGAAAAACAATGCAATCTAATTATTTCACATCATCCCATAATTTTTTCAGGTTTAAAAAAAATCACAGGAAAAAATTATGTTGAAAGAATTGTAATAAAAGCAATTCAAAATAACATTGCAATTTATTCGGCTCATACAAATTTAGACAGTGCTCAGGGAGGCATAAATACAAAAATATGCGAAAAAATTGGCTTGTCGAATTGTAAAGTTTTATCACCGAAAACCGATTTTCTGAAAAAAATTGTAACGTTCGCACCTATTCAAGATGCTGAAAAAGTACGTCAAGCTTTGTTCGGTGCGGGAGGTGGAAAAATTGGCGACTACGATTTTTGCAGTTATAATATTGAAGGAATCGGGAGTTTCAGAGCTTCTGAAAGTGCAAACCCGTATGTTGGCGAAAAAGGAAAAATCCATTTTGAAAAGGAAGTTCGAGTTGAAACTATTTTTCCGAAATATCTTCAGTCCCAAATAATTGAGGCTCTATTAAATGCACATCCTTACGAAGAAGTTGCTTATGATATTTATCCGCTCGATAATTTGTATGAAAAAGCAGGGATGGGAATGATTGGTGAACTTAAAGATTCTATTGACGAAATTTCCTTTTTAAAGAAATTAAAATCAGACTTCAATGTAAATACTGTCAGGCATTCTGAACTTTTGGGTAAAAAAATCAGAAAAGTTGCAGTATGTGGTGGGAGCGGAAGTTTTCTGCTGAAAAATGCAATTGCTGCCAGTGCAGATATTTTTGTTTCCGGAGACTTTAAATACCATGAGTTTTTCGATGCCGAAAAAAAAATATTAATTGCTGATATTGGGCATTTTGAGAGCGAACAAATTGCCATAAATATTTTTTATGATTTACTTACAAAAAAATTCTCTAATTTTGCGGTTTTTTTATCAGGTAAAAATTTAAATCCGATAAATTATTATTGAAAATATGGATACACAACAAGAAAATGTAATTAATTACAGAGAAATTTCGATTGAAAAGAAACTGAGAGCTTTGTATCAGTTGCAAACCAACGACTCAGAAATTGATAAAATACAAATTTTAAGAGGCGAGCTTCCTTTGGAAGTTGGCGATCTGGAAGATGAAATTGCTGGATTGCAAACCAGAATTAGAAATTATGAAGATGAGATTCAAACCTTAAAAAGCTCAATAAAAAGCAAAGAGAACGAAATGCTTACTGCTGAGGAGTTGATAAAAAAATATAATAGTCAGCAAGATAATGTTAGAAATAATCGTGAGTATGATTCTTTAACAAAAGAAATTGAGTACCAGAAACTTGAAATAGAACTCTGCGAAAAAAGAATTAAGGAATATACACAAGGAATTAGCGACAAAAATACACTTGCTAAAGAATCCAAGACCGTATTAGAAGATAAAACTGCTGATTTGCATCATAAAAAATCGGAACTGGAAGAGATAATTTTAGACACTAAAAAGGATGAGGAAAAACTCCAAAATGTTTCTAAAGATATTGAAAGAATAATTGAACCACGATTGCTTTCTGCATACAAAAGAATTAGAGGAAATGCAAGAAACGGTTTGGGAGTTGTTCAGGTGCAGCGTGATGCTTGTGGTGGGTGCTTTGCAAAAATTCCACCTCAGCGAGAACTTGATATTAGTTCAAGGAAAAAAATTATTGTTTGCGAATATTGTGGCAGAATCTTAGTTGATAGTCAAATTTCTAAAGAAGAACTCTAAGAAATTTTGAAAACCCTGAATTACACCTAAATATTTTGCATTAGAAGGTTTTAAATTTTGAGCTCCTTTGTCAATTTACTTGCAACAGAGGGGCTCAAAATGTATTATGTTGACTGATTTTGAAATGCCAAGTCGAGAATTTATGATTTCTGAAATTGATGACAAACTTATTGATAAGCTATCTGTTTTAGCAGCTCTTAAATTCGAAGCCGAAGAGAAAGAAATAATTAAAAAGGATTTGAAAAATATTATTTCTTTTCTTGATAAAATTTCTGAAATCGATACAAGCGGAATTGAGCCTTTAAAATATTTAAATCAACCGGTTTTTTCTTATCGGGAAGATACAGCAAAAAAAGCTTTGGATAAAGAAAAAGCATTTTTGAATGCTACGAATCAAGAAAAAGGCTATTTTATGTCGCCAAAAATGGCGGATTTTAGCTAAAGGGGACTTCTAAAAATAGTAAATTTCAAGGCGTAAGAAATTTGAAAACCGCAGTTTACTATTGTAAATGAGGATTGTAAAATTGCGAAACAACGAAGAAATTTGCATTTTTAGAAGTTTCCTAAACTATTTCGTCTTTAAGTCCCAATTTATTTCAAAATCCCAATTCGACCTGATTTTAGTGGTTTCATTATAGATTATTACTTTTTCAGCTTGTATATTTTTTAAATAATTCCCTGTATCCCATTTTTCATTTCTATTTCTGTCAATAATAGTTTTCAAATTGTATTCAATGGGTCGGAGGTACTTTATTTCAATTGTTTGGTCGGAACTAAGTTCGAATTCCTGTAATACTTTATCATCAAGTCTTAGTAATTGAACAATCGAATTTGTATCAATGCCACTGATATTCAAAATTATATTCCCATAAAATTCTAATTCTTGAGATGTAAAACTAATTTCTATTGAATCATTTGTCAATCCAAAAATATCTGTAAAACAATTTTGATTTATAAATAGCTTATATTTAGTATTTTCCTCCCATTTTTTAGAAATTGAAAACTGCCGCGAATTTGCTGAATCTCCAAAAAACAAGAATTTATCAAATATCTCTACAGAATCAATCAAATGAGATAGAACAATCTGCGAACTATCAATATTATCAATCGGATTGGAACAATTCATTTTCAGCTTTTTATTTAAATCCATCATCCGATTGTTTTTCACATTAAATTCTATGCTTAACGAATTTAGATTGTCCTTATCTTTTTTATCTTTTTTATATTTAAAGTGCACAGTGTCAGTAAAAAGAATAAGTGTATTTGTAGAATCTTCTTTAAAATAGTCAAGCAAAAAACTTAATGTGTCCAGTTTTGAAATATTGGTGTCAGATATCCATATTGTAATAGTGTCATTTGTTAGATTGCTTTCATACGAATAGAAATTTTCTTTTTCCTCGAAATTTAATGGCGACAATGTAATTGAGTCTTTTAATGGTAGGTAAAAGAAAAATTGGCAGGAGCCGGGGATTGACCTTGCGGTATTCACTAAATATTGTTTTTTGTTTTGTTCCTCGAATAGAAATAGTTCAATATTATCAGGAAAAAATTCTGTAATCTTTTTCACAACAATTGAATCCATATAAACTACTTCAAAATTTTCCAAACTGTCGGAATGGTCAGTAATATTTAAACTATCAATTTCAATTTTTATAGTGTCAATAGGTATTTTTATAGTATCTATTTTTTCAATTACATTTGAATAAGGAACTATAAACGAGTCTAAAAAAGCAATTGCTTCGTTTGGTTGGTCGAAAAGATAATTTGAGTTAGCATCTTTAAGGGCAAAGATTAAAAAAGTATCGGAGCGGATATTATTAAAAGTAAAGTTGCCTTCTTTCGATGTTCTAGAAACGTAAAGTGGAAGTTCCTTATATGGTACAGAATCGTAAATGTTTGCATAAAGCATGACATAAATGCTTTCGGCTGCTTTCATAGTAAATGCCTCGTTTACAACTCCTTTCACCGAGAGTGAATCTATTTCATCGCCAGTAGAAAATACATACATGAAATTTTCGTAAATATTTCCTTCGTTGTTATCAACAATGGAGTTTCCAAAATTTAGCGTATAGGTTGTACTGTCGTTCAATTCGTTGTTTAAATTAATGTGTAAAGTTTTGCCTTTGATTTTTATTTCCGGTTTTTCGTCGAGCGGAGGAGAAATTATTAGTTGTTTTTCTGCATTTTTAAGTTGGAAATATTCGTCGAAAGTAATTTCTATAATTTGCTCATCGAAATTGGTAGTAAAATTTTCGGGCAGACTATTTACAATTTTCGGTGGAGTTTCGTCTTTTGGACCTCCAGAAGGAGCAGACATGTTGGCGCAAGAAAAATGAAATATTGATATTCCGAATAAAAATAATAGTTGAAAAACAACAAAATAGCTATTTGAGTAATTATATTTAAATATATTATGTGTGAGTTTCATGTTTTACAGAATTTTACTTTTATGTTCCAATTATCGAAAGTTGCCTCTCAACGAAAGTTATTTAACAATTTAGTACTTGCAAAAAAATATCAATATATAAACAACGTTTTAACTTACAAATATGGCAATTGTTTTAAATAAGATGTATATTTTTGTGCATCAAAATATATTACGAAAATAAATGGTATGATTTTAAATTATATAACATGGAATGTCGATCCTGAAATATTGAATTTTGGAAGCTTGGCTATTCGTTGGTATGGATTACTTTTCGCAAGCTCTTTCATTATAGGCTATTATATAATGAAAAACATGTTTGCAATCGAAAAAGTTTCGGTAGAATTATTAGACAAGCTGACTATTTATGTTGGTTTGGGTACAGTTCTCGGAGCAAGATTTGGACATTGTTTATTTTACGAGCCCGAATTTTATTTAAGAAATCCTCTCGAGATTTTATATATCTGGCATGGTGGTTTAGCAAGTCATGGTGCTGCTATTGGTATATTAATTTCTTTGTATCTATTTTCCCGAAAATCGAAAAAATCGTACTTGTGGATACTGGATAGAATTGTTGTTGTGGTTGCTCTATCTGGTTTTTTAATTCGTATGGGAAACCTAATAAATTCAGAAATTTATGGTCAAGAAAGTAGTTTGCCGTGGGCTTTTATTTTTGAAAGGAGCGATCCTATGAATGTTCCGCGACATCCGACACAAATTTACGAAGCCTTATGCTATATCTCTGTTTTTGCCTTTTTAATGTTTGGATATTTTAAGTGGGAATTTGGTAAAAAACAAGGATTACTTTTTGGAATATTTTTAATCGGAATTTTTGCTGCAAGGTTTTTTATCGAATTTGTGAAAGATATTCAAGTAAATTTTGAAAGCGATATGTTTCTGAATATGGGACAATTACTTAGTATCCCATTTGTATTGGTTGGTATCGTTTTGCTTTTTAGAGCAATTAAAATTAAATGAGTTGGGTTTTTGAATTATTGTCATATAGTTGAAGAAAATTAAGATTTTGGGATGTAGTTTATGAAAAATAGAAATATTTAAATAATAAAATCAATTTTGAATATTAAATTTGACTATGCTAAGCAAGCTAAAATACCTTAAAGCCTTAAGTATAATAAAGGAAATACCTACTGAAGGACATTCACCTTTATTAATTTTAGCTGATGATTATGAAAAATATTATATTAAATCGACTAAAGATAAGAATCCGTGTTATGATATATTAAATGAATTTATTTGTTATTATTTGCTGAAAATATGGCAAATACCTGTACCTGAAATTGCTGCGATAAAAGTAAATCCATCCTTGATTGAAAATAGAGATTTTACACAACTTTACCACAAGAAGTATTATTATGAGAAACTTACATTTGGTTCTCTGTCTAAACCAAAAGCTTTTGAAATGTCCAATTTCTTTGAAATAAGAGGAAAGGTCGATTTCAAAAAATTTATAAATCCCGATACTATTATCAAAATTGGTTTATTTGATATATGGGTAGATAATACAGATAGGAAACCATCCAATAATAATATAATTTTTCAATATATAAATGATAGAATTAAGATTTATGCTATTGATAATGCATTTACTTTTTGCAGTATGGACTATGAAAGTTTAAATCCACAGTATATTAGCAATACATTTGATGAAAATATTTTGGAAACAAAAATTGCAAAAAGGATTGTTTTTGAATTGAAGAAAGAAAAAGAGTGGATAAATGAATTTAGAAAATATTTTTACTTTTGTATAGAACAATCTTATGAAAACTTTAACAAAATTAAAGGATACATACCAAATGAATTAGGATTTAATGAAGAATTAAGTGAGTGCCTGAAAAATTTCTTATTTGATAAAGAGAGGAATAAAAAAGTTTTTGAAGAATTTTTAAAACGGATATAGCTATGAAATCATATTATAATATTATAAAGATTGCACCCAACCCAATAGCTGGAGATACTATTACTATTGGTCTTTTGGTTTTTAGCAATGGGATATATAAACTGCAATTTTCTAAGAATAAAATAAATATCACTAAAAGATTAATTGATAGCAGTAGTGAATTGGTTGATTACATTGTGAAGCAAATCAATAATAAGATTGATGACTTGAACAAGCAAATTAATGATGATAAAAATAAATTATTTTCTTTTCCATTATTCTTAGATGCCAATTATTTTGATTATCTAAATCGCTATTGTAATAATAATCTTCAGTTTAGTAAGCCTTTTGAAATTGAAGACTCCATTGATGACGGAAAGTTCAAAAAATTATTTTCAATATTTGTCTCGGATGATTATGAATCTAAACGTAATTTAGTAGAATCTTCAAATGATGAATTTTATCAGCGAATAAATAATCGTCTAATTTCAAGGGTTAAAGAGAAAGTACACACTAATATTAATTTAACCGAAAAAGTTTTACCTTCTCTCTATTTTCAATTTGAGTTGGATTGTATCGGAAAAAATGGAGTTATTACAAGTGCAAAGTCAATTGATTTTAGCAGAAATGAACAAACCATAGATAAACAAATTTCTCGCTATTTTCAGGTTTCAAGCTTGCTTGCTAAATATTATCAGGAAAACAGAGTTGAAAGCAATCTTTATATAATTGGAGACGAACCAAATATAATCAACTCTAAGGAGCATAAAATATGGGAGCAAATAGAAAAACAAAAATTAATAAAGATAATTCATTCTGAACAGTCAGATATAGTTGCAAATAAAATTGAAGAAATAAATGCACATCAATTTTTAGATTTTGATTCTATTAGTAAGCCAAACCAAATGGTTAAACAATCTGAAAACTCAAAAAGTAAAATTCCATAACAATCATATAAAGAAAGATATGTAGTTCTGTCATAAGCGCTTATGTTTGAAAAAAGCCGTCCAAATAATTTGTTTAATATAATTTTATTGTATTCTAATTCATGAATTTTTCAGTTAAACTATTTAATATAAAAGTATTTGCAATTTTCTTAATTGCATTTTCAATCTTATTTCAGATTTCGTGCAAACAGACGAAAATAAAAAGTGATGTGCCTGGCAAGGCAAAACCTGATAGCTCATCAATAGAGTTTATATCTGAAAAAATTAGAGAAAATCCGAAAAATGCCGATTTGTTTTTTCGCAGAGCTTTAGTTAAAATTTCAGAAAATGAAACAAGTTCAGCAATAGGCGACTTCACAATTGCTATTAATTTAGATTCCTTAAAAGCTGAGTATTATATAAAATTGGGAGAATGCCAACTCTCGCAAGGAAAATCCGGTTTGGCTAAAGAAGCCTTTGATAATTGTTTAGAACATTTTCCGGATAATACTGAGGTTTTAATAAAACTGGCTAAAATTCATTTATATGTCAAACAATATGAGGAATCG
>Ga0233431_1002886_pt1 | contig 22381 bp, 19 predicted proteins | sample SI_118_April2016_FD_179867 | JGI IMG/M metagenome (GOLD analysis project Ga0233431, IMG submission 179867) | Seawater microbial communities from Saanich Inlet, British Columbia, Canada - SI_118_April2016_200_MG | ecosystem: Environmental > Aquatic > Marine > Inlet | place: Canada: British... | reverse complement strand
CCGCCCACGATCAAGGACGTTTGATCATGAACACAAAACAAATCGGTAGTGCCAAGAAAAATTTACACTACCATAACGTCCTGATTTTACAGTAAAGTAAAAATCAAACTGTCAAAGATCAGTCAGAAACTAAAGCATCGAGGGCAACATGTAGAGTTAAAGATTTCATTATCTAAGGCAAAAATTAATATTGAAACTAATATAAAAAACTTTCTTAATACATCAAATATATGGAGAATTAATTTGATTTCGCCATACTATTCGCCTGCTGAATACGATATTTCGGCAGATTCACGAAATTTAGGTCTCTTCTTTCAATCAATAACGATGCAATGATGTAAAAAAAATGATACACCCAGATAATGCGAATCTGCATAGCATTTAGCTGCAGCAGCCACAATATCAGATTACCCCCACCCGGATGAATTGCTCCTCCTGCGCCTTCTTTGCCGACTATTGAATTCTGTAAAAAATGAATGGAAAATCAAAGATCCGGATAGGGTAAATTCCTTGACATCATAGCCACTTGTCGGTTAGAACCGTAATAATTAAAAGGTATCGATATTTATAGAAAAACCATGTCAGGGAACCTATCCGTGAAGGTGTTTGAAGGCAATATCCATAAACTTGGAGATGATATCAATACCGATTATATCATCTCATCGAGGCGCAAGCGCGACACCCTGGATTTAAACGTCCTGAAAGATTATATTTTTGAAGACATCGACCCTGATCTTGCAGGGTACATACGCCCAGGAGATATCCTTGCGGCAGGGGAGAATTTCGGGTGCGGATCTGCAATGGAGGTTGCATCCTTTGTGATAAAGGCATCCGGCATCGATGTGGTGATGGCCGGATCTTTTGCCCGCACGTTTTATCGAAACGGCATTAACGGGGGGCTCCTGCTCATCGAATGCGAAACCGATGAAATCAGCGCATCCGATCGGGTGAAAGTTGAAATGGGAGAAATGGCCGTATCCATCCGGAACCTTACAAAAAAGACAGAGCATTCCGTTGCACCCCCCGGGGGGATTCTGCTTGAGATATATAAAGCCGGCGGTCTGGTAAACTATATTCGTGAAAATCGTGATTTTGCATGATGAACAATAAGACCCGTTTTCATAGGGGAGGTTTAAGTTGGGAAAGAAAGAAAACAATTATAAGATGGGAATCGATATCGGCGGCACTTTTACAGATGTTGTCATGCTGAATGAGGAGACGGGTGCGGTCTTTAACGGAAAACTTCTCTCCACTCCCAAAGATCTTTCAGAGGGGGTGACCACGATCTTTCGGCGGATGCTGAAAGAGGCGGCCATCGAACCGGGTGACATTACCGGTGCGATTCACGGCACTACCGTTGCCACCAATGCGATGATCGAGAGAAAGGGTGCAAAAACGGCCCTCCTGACGACTAAAGGTTTCCGGGATGTCCTGGAGATGGGGCGGGAGGTCCGTTACAGCTTATACGACCTTTATCTGGAGATGCCGGAACCCCTGGTGCCGAGGTATTTGAGAAAAGAAATCCGGGAAAGACTCGATAAAGATGGAAACGTGCTGACGGGGATGGATCGCAGCCAGATTCTGAGCACCCTCTCTGAACTTAAAAGTGAAAATATTCAATCCCTGGCCATCTGTTTTCTTCATTCATACGCTGACAACCGGCATGAGAAGACGGCGGCTGAAATTGTACGCGAAAAATATCCCGAACTCTCCGTTTCGGTTTCATCCGAGGTTGCCTGCGAAGTCAGAGAGTTTGAAAGAACCTCCACCACGGTTGCAAACGCGTACCTTCAGCCTTTGATGGAAGGATATCTTGACAAGCTGGAATCGGGGCTCCAGGAAATCGGATATAAGGGCCGGCTTTTTGTCATGATGTCAAACGGCGGTATTTCCACTGCCGATACCGCCAAAAAATTTCCTGTGAGATTGATCGAATCGGGTCCTGCTGCCGGGGCGCTGGCCGCAACCTATTTCGGAACCCTGATACGGGAGAATAATCTTCTCTCCTTCGACATGGGGGGCACCACCGCAAAGATGTGTGTGATACACAACGGAAAACCGATCCTTTCAAATGAGTTTGAAGCGGCGAGAGTTCATCGGTTTGCAAAAGGAAGCGGCCTGCCCTTAAAAATTCCCTCTATCGAGCTGATTGAAATCGGTACCGGCGGCGGGAGTAAGGCTGCAGTCGATGCAATGGGGCTTCTTAAGGTGGGGCCGGAAAGCGCCGGGGCCGACCCGGGCCCTGCCTGTTACGGGAGAGGAGGAAAAGACTCGACCATCACCGATGCGGATCTGGTTCTGGGATTTCTTGACCCGGATTACTTTTTAGGTGGAGAAATGAAACTGGATCGGGCAGCATCCCTGGCAGCACTCAAACCGATTGCGGACCGGCTAAATATCGACCCGGTCGAAGCGGCAGCAGGCATTGTGGATGTGGCAAATGAAAATATGGCCATCGCCACCCGCATTCATATTGCTGAGCTCGGGATGGACCCGAGGAGTTTTTCCATGATCGCATTCGGCGGCGCCGGTCCGGTCCATGCCGAGCAGGTTGCCAGAAAAATCGGCCTCAAGCGGGTGATTGCACCCCTGGGGGCGGGAACGCTTTCTGCCCTGGGCATTCTGGTGGCGCCCCCGGCGCTTGATTTTACCCATGCATACGTATCCCGTCTGGACACCATGGACTGGGGGAAGCTCAATACGATTTTTGAAGAAATGGAAAGCCGCGGCGCAGACGTATTGAGGGATGCCGGTGTTTTGCCTGGGAAAATGCAGTTTGAAAGAAAAGCCGACATGCGCTATGTGGGGCAGGGCTATGAGATCCGGGTGGAGATTCCGAACGGGAAATTGCGTCAGGAAGATACGGAACGGATTGAAGATGGTTTCTGGAAAGAATATAAACGGCTCTATGGCCGTTCAATTGAAAATGTAGCCCTTGAGGGGGTCACCTGGCGGGTCTGGGCCCAGGGACCGGTGCCCGATATGAAATTGAGAGGCGGCGGGCAAAACCTTTCAGAATCTGTCGGGGCATCTGAAAAAGGCGTTCGAAACGTTTATTTTCCGGCGGAAAAGAACTATATGGAAACAGCCGTATACGATCGATACCGTCTGCGGCCGGGGGATCGGATAGAGGGGCCCGCCATTGTCGAAGAAAAAGAATCAACCGTTGTGGCAGGTCCGGATTCGAGCTGTCATGTCGATCTCCACGGAAATCTTATCATCGAATTGTAGCCAACCGGGTCTATAAGGAAAAAATACAGGAGCGGACATGTCCGAAGAATTTGATCCCATCAGCCTTGAAATTTTATGGAACCGTCTGGTTGCCATTGTCGATGAAGCATCAGCCGCGTTGGTGCGGGCCTCTTTTTCAACCGTATTAAGGGAGTCCAACGATTTTGCTTGCATCCTGCTGGATGCAAAGGGAAGATCCCTTGCCCAGTCTACCAAAAGCATCCCCTCATTTATCGGGACCATGCCCATATCGTTGAAAAAATTTCTCGAAATTTTCCCGCCGGAGACACTTAAAGATGGAGATGTCATTATTTCAAACGACCCCTGGATGTGCTCGGGGCATTTGCCGGATGTCACCATGGCAACACCGATTTTTCGCAACCACGAACTGATTGCATTTGCCGGGTGCATCGGCCACTCACCGGATATGGGCGGCAGACTTCGTTCCGCAGACAGTTCCGAAATTTATGAAGAGGGGCTCCAGATTCCCCCCAGCCGATTGATGAAAGCCGGTCAATGGAATGAAGAACTGGCAACTTTAATCCGGCGAAACGTAAGGGTCCCGGATATGGTTATCGGGGATCTCCGGGCGGAGATGGCCGCTAATGAACTTCTCGGCAGAAGACTCATCGAACTGATGGAAGAAACCGGGATGGAAAGACTGGAAACGCTTGCCGAAACGATCCAGATAACTTCGGAAAAGGCGGTCAGGGAAGGTATTCGGCAGATCCCGAACGGCTCCTACGGCCATGAGATCTGGATGGACGGGTTTGACGAGCCGCTCAAGATAAAGTTACGTATCGATATTAAAGACGACCGGCTTCACTGTGACTATACCGGCACTGCAGATCAGATTCAGTACGGTCTCAACACGGTGCTCAATTACACCCAGGCCTATTCTGCCTATCCGCTTAAATGCGCCATTGCCCCGGCTGTGCCGAACAATGAGGGGTGTTTCCGGCCCATGACGATCTGGGCGCCTGAAGGAAGTCTGCTGAATCCCAAATATCCGGCCGCAGTGGGGGGGCGCGCAATGGTCGGACATTACCTGACAACGGCCATATTCGGTGCGCTGCAGGATGTGATTCCGGATCGCATCCAGGCGGATTCGGGGTCTCCGCTCTGGGGGGTCAATTTTGCCGGCACCCATGGGGGGAACAAATTCGCAAGTCTCTTCTTTTTAAACGGCGGGCAGGGGGCGTCTCCCCATAAAGACGGCATCAGCTGCCTGCCGTATCCGAGCAACATATCAAACACGCCGGTGGAGGTGATTGAAAATACCATTCCCGTTGTGGTCCATGCAAAGGAGTTCAGGAAAGACTCTGCAGGCGCCGGCAAATACCGTGGCGGATTGGGACAGCGCATGGATATCGAACTGGTTGCCGATGCACCCTGTACGGTGGCCTTTCTCTCGGAGCGGATAAAATTTCCACCCCAGGGCATGAAGGGCGGAAAACCGGGTGAGACCGGTCGATTGGAACTGAACGGCAAACCGATACATGCGAAAAAAAATGTTCTCATCCAACCGAATGACGTGCTGTCGCTCTGCCCGCCGGGGGGTGCCGGATTCTGGGATCCAAAGGAACGGAATCCGAATATGATTCAAAACGATCTGAAAAATGAGCTGATATCAAAAGAGAAGATTGAAGAAGACTTTTAAAAAAAGAAAGGACAGAAAATGGCCATTAAAGAAGTAGGAAAACCGGGTTTTCGCTATCGGACCGATTTTGAACGTCCCCATCGGGATCTTGTTCAAGCATTCAAGGACTTGATGGAACAGACCGGGTGTCTGACGGGAAATGTTGGAGATTGTCTGGGTAGAAATGCTGCCATGAATCCACGTATAAAAACGTTGAAAGAGGGTATGAAGGTCGTGGGGCCGGCTATGACGGTAAGGGTCCCGGCCGATGACAATCTGATGATCCACAAGGCGCTGACCATGGTAAAACCCGGCGATGTGATGGTGATCGACGGCGGCGGGGATCATTATTGTGCGCTGCTCGGACTCTTAATGGTGAGTGCCGCGATAAAAATGGGTGCTGCCGGTATGATCGTAGACGGTGATATCCGTGATGCAGCGGAGCTCAGGCAGAGCGGCTTTCCCATGTTTGCGGCTGGAATTTCTCCCAACGGGCCCAGGAAAGAAGGCCCCGGAGAGATCAATTTCCCGATCAGCTGCGGCGGGCAGACGGTGTTTCCCGGAGACATCATCGTAGCGGATGACGACGGGGTGGTTGTGGTGAAAAAAGAACATGCCGCCGGAAGCGTCGATCAGGTAAAAGCAGTCATAGAAAAGGAAGAAAAACGCCTGGCGGAAATTGAGCAGGGGGTTATCTCACGGCCGGGTCTCGATGAAATGCTGAAGGCCAAAGGGCTTGGGTAAGGGTAATTTTGAATTTTTAGTTTTGATTTTTGAATTATTAAAAGGGAGTCATCTATGTATGATTTATCTCAACGTGTGCAGAGAATAGCGTTTTCAGAGCGCTCACAGAGGAAAAATACGATTCCGGAAGGGGCGATCCGCATGGACATCGGGGAACCCGATTTCCCGACCCCGGTTCATATCCAGGAAGCAGCCTTTAAAGCTATGCAGAACAATCAGACCCATTACGGAAATGCCTATGGCGATGCTGAGCTCAGAGAGGCCATCTGTTTCGGTTTGAAACGGGATTACGGGGTGGAACGGAAACCGGAAAATATCCTTGTCACCACCGGCGGCATCGAAGCCATTGCCACGATTACCGCAACCTATCTTAACCCTGGGGATGAAACCATTATACTGGATCCGGATTATTCCGGGTATTCCGATGCGGTGGCGCTTTTCGGGGGGAAACCGGTACCGGTTAAACTGACGGATCAGCTGCGCCCGGACATTAATGCCATATCAGAGGCGGTTACGGACCGCACAAAGATGCTGTTGCTTTCAAATCCGTCCAATCCCACCGGTGTGGTGTATGACGAGTCTGAAATCAGAGCCCTTGCCGATATTGCAAAGACGCACAACCTGTTTTTAATTATCGATGAAGTCTACCACAAACTGATTTACGGGGATACGACCCATTTTTCCGTCTGTCAGGTGGAAGATATTTATGACCGCGCGATCGTGCTGAACAGCTTTTCCAAAACCTATGCCATGACCGGATGGCGGGTCGGATATCTGGTGGCGGATGCTGAGGTTATAAAAAAACTGGTCCTGTTCCACCGGTCGATCGTAAGCTGTGTGAACACGCCCTCCCAGAAGGCCTGTGTGGCGGCGTTGACCGGATCTCAGGATTGTGTCGAGGCGATGCTAAAATCCTATGACCAGCGACGTCTGATGGTGGAATCGAAACTTGAGGGGATAGAAAGCCTGTCGGGTCCCCCCTGCCAGGGTGCGTTTTACGCTTTTCCGAAATTTAAACATGAGATGTCAAGCAAAGAGATGCTTTCATATCTTAACGATAAAGGCGTGCTGGTGCGAAGCGGTACGGAATTCGGGGAAAACGGGGAAGGGTACATCCGCTTGGCGTTTACGACATCTGTTGAGGTGATTGAGGAAGGCATGGAGCGTTTGAAGACGGTTCTTGAAGCGATCTGAACAATGCTTTTTTAGAGAGGTTGATTGATGATTGTCGATTCCCACGCGCATGTTTTTGAAAACTGGCATGACAACTGCGGACATCAGCGCAAAGAAGACCACCTGAAATATATTCAGAAAATTCTGACCCGTCCGGCAGCCGGAGTTTTCAGGGCCCGTGACGGCGCACCGGTCGACACCCCTTTACTGTTCCGGGAAGGCGACAACACCTGGGGCGGGCTTCGGGATGATATCTGTTTTCGAATCGGCACCTATGGGAGAATGTTTTTCAGTGTAGAAGGTGAAGATTATTTTATCCAGTACTACCCGGTGAGTATGGCGGAGATTCAGGCACCTCCGGATTTGATGCTGGCCCAGATGGCATATTCGGGTGTGGATCATTGCATCCTGCAGGCCGGCCCGAACTACGGCAGGGTCAATGATCTAAACGCGTATGCACAAAACGCCTATCCGGATAAATTCACCGGGCTGTTTGCGGTCGATGATGCAAAGGCCTATGAAAGCAGATGGCTTGACGAGGTGGATCGCGCCTATCATTCGCTCAAACTTTCCGGGCTCTATTATGCATTGGAATCTTTCTCCCGGTATGGGTTCAAGTGGACCTTTACGGATTCGCGGATGGATCCATTCTGGGAGTTGATCGCCTCTTTGGATGTACCGGTGTTTATCGAGATCAATGCATCCCCGACATACGATAGGGCCGGCTATATCGCAAACATAGAGAGGCTGGACATCCTGTTGACGAGGTTTCCGGATATGCGATGGTTGATGGTGATGGGGCCGCCGGTGGCCTATTTCGGGAAAAACGGAAATTGGGTGTTTCCCGATATAGTCGAAAAAGTCTATGGCCGGGATAATTTTCAGTTTGAAATCATGTTTCCCATAAACTTGGGAGGATTGTGGGATTATCCATATCCGGAGGCCCAGACATTGATTCGGGGCCTTCGTGACAAATTCGGTGTAGAGAAGCTTATCTGGGGTTCAGACATGCCGAATGTGGAGCGGTTCTGCACCTATCGTCAGTCTCTGGACTATGTCCGCCGGTATTGTAGTTTTTTAAGCGAAGAAGAAAAGGAGAAAATCCTGGGAACAAACCTCATGGATCTCTGCCGTATCCATCCTCCGAATTACTAAGGCGGAAAAACTGACTGATAGGATCTGTTTAATTTGAAAGCAGTATTCACCGCAAAGACGCAGAGGACGCGGAGTAGGCTTCCCTTTTCATTTTCTGCCGAGAGGCGGGAAAATGAAAAAATATCTCCTCTCTGCGCTCTCCGCGTCTCAAGCGAAGCGGGCGGTTAATATTTCGACGTCTAAACACGTATGATTTTTTAGTACGAGTTTATCCCTGAAGCTTGGGATCCAGTGCATCCCGCAGACCGTCACCCACCATATTAAAGGCCATCACCGCCAGCATGATGGCAATTCCCGGAAAGACGGCCAGCCATGGGGAGATAATGATGTTGTTGACCCCGGATTTCAGCATCAGCCCCCAGCTCGAATCGGGCGGTTGGGTCCCCAACCCCAAAAAGCTGAGACTGGCTTCGATCCGGATGGCCGTTGCCACCCAGAGCGTTGCCATGACCGCAATGGGCCCGATGATGTTCGGCAGGATATGGCGAAGCATAATCCGGGTAGCGCTGCCGCCGCTGGCCCTGGCAGCCTCTACATATCCGATCTCCTTAAGTGTCAAAGTGGGGCCGTGGGCCAGGCGGATAAACCTTGGGGTGAGTGCAACCGAGATGGCAATGACAACTTTGGAGAGACCGGATCCCAGCGCGACGATGATAATCAAACCCATGAGCAGAGAGGGTAATGAAAGAAAAGCATCCGCCAGGCGCATGATGATGTTTTCCAGTTTTCCCCCCCGGTAGCCGGCGATAATACCCAGTGAAACCCCGATGATGCCGCTGAAAAATACCGACAGGATACCCACGGTGAGCGAGGTTCGAGAACCCCAGATCACACGGGAGAGAATATCTCTTCCGTATCCGTCCGTTCCAAAGAGGTGTCCGGTTTCCGGGTCAGAAAATCGGTTCAAAAAACTCTGCTCCACCGGGTTGTGAGGCGCAATCCAGGGGGCGAATATCGCTAACAATACGACTGCGATTATGAGGATCGAACCGGCAACTGCCACTTTACTCTCTTTAAATACCGAAAAGGCGTTTCGTTTTCTTTTCATGTTCACTGTTATTCGTACCGTATCCTCGGATCTGCAACGCCGTAGGATAAATCTGTAAGTAGGTTAACAATTGCGATAAAGGCTGCAAAAACAACCAAGGTACCCTGGATGGTGGGATAATCTCGATTGTATACAGCACCCACCAGCAATTTCCCGATGCCGGGTCTGTTGAATACAATTTCCGTAAGCACTGCCGTACCCATTGTCACACCCACATAGACCCCGATGACTGCAATAACCGGAATCAATGCGTTCCTCAATGCATGTTTTGCGATGACCCGCATCTCTTTGAGCCCTTTGCTGCGGGCTGTCTGGATGTAGTCTTCCCCCATGGTTTCAAGGAGTGCAGATCGTGTCATTCGCATGACCATGGATGCATTCACCAGCCCCAGACTCAAAGCCGGCAGCACGAGATGGTGTAATCTGCTGATAAGGTCGCCTTCCTTTCCACCGCCGATCATGGGGAAAAGATCCAGCTTCAGAGAAAAAAGGAGCAGCAGCAGTATGCCCAGATAGAAAGACGGGGTGGAAAACCCGAGCAGCGCAAGGGTTCTGCCCGCATAATCGATAAATTTGTTCCGTTTCAAGGCCGAGACAATGCCGATGGGAATACCGATGACGATACTCACAAAAATTGCACTCAGTGCCAGCTCGATGGAATAGGGGAGCATCCGCAGGATCAGCTGGGTTACCGATTTGTTGTTGGTAAGAGAGATGCCGAGATCCCCCTGTACAAGTCCGCCGAGAAAGGACGCGTATTGGAGAAGCAACGGGCGGTTGAGCCCCAGTTCTTCCCGCAAATGCGCCAGCGCCTCTGCCGTGGCGTATTCCCCGAGTATGGCGATGGCCGGATCACCCGGCAGCAGGTGCATGGCAAAAAACACGATGGAAACGATAAACCACAGCGTTGGAATCATCCAGAGGATTCTTCTGATGATATATTTAAACAAGTATTGCTCCTACATTTTCTATAAGGGGAAGTGATTCATAGGCAATCACTTCCCCTTATCGTCATGTTGACCTTCGATTTGGTCTAATGCTTCAGCAGTCGGGTCTTTTCGGTCAGGTGATAACCGTAGATCATACAGTTCTCCGGTTCATAGCCGAGATCGACATATTTCTGCCTTGCAAAGACATACCTTTGAAGCTTGACCGGTACTGCCGGCAGATCCCTCAGCAGCCGCATCTGGCCCTCTGCATATAACTTCTTCTGAACGTCCCGATCCAATTCCGTGGCTGCGTTGTCAACCAGTTCGTCAATGGAATTGTCGGCTGTGCTCCCGTCTCCGTTTACATCCACTTCGCCGTAGTGAGAAAAGTTGGTAATGGCGGTCTTTTTACCTACGATGGAGGCGGAGTGAAACCATTGGGTCATGTAAACACCGGCAATCGGCGTTCGGGTGGCATTGTACCAGATGAGCGTGTTTTCATCCTTTCGGATTTTGGAATGATAGGTCGGGTGATCCACGGTTTGGAACTCGATGTTCACACCCACCCGCCGCCACTGCTCCTGGAGCACGGTCATGGGGGTCATGTAACTGCCTTTTTCGCTGAGAAACATCTTGATGTTGAGCCCTTTGGGATAGCCTGCTTCAGCCAGAAGTTTTTTGGCTTTCTCCGGATTGTAGGGGTACTGCAGATCGGCCGGAAGATCATCCTTTGTGAGAGCACCAAAAGCACCGGGGGGGACATGGCTGTATAGTGGTTTTGCCACGGTGGCGCCAAAAAATTGGGCAAATTCATCCCGATTAGTGGCATACATCAGGGCCTGTCGGACACGAAGGTCGTTAAACGGTTTCCGGGCCATGTTCATATGGATCCAGCTGGCAGCCCCCATTTGAAATTCGACATCGACGATTAGATTCGATTTTCTGGCGACGGTAACCCATTTTTCGTCATTCTTTCCGGGCCCCATCTGGACTTCACCCTTTTGCATTGCCAATGTTCTGCTGGCAATGTCCGGCATAAATGGGAAAATGATTTTTTTGAGTATCGGTTTTCCGCGCCAGTAATTTTCATTGCGAACGAGGATATATCTGTCTTTGGGGCGATATTCCCCGACCTCAAACGGGCCGGTGCCCACCGGTTCCATTTTGAACTGCTTGCCGAGTTTTATCCGTGCCTTCTTGCTGACGATAAAGCCGCCGTGAAAGTTGGTCAATTTTGAGAGGAAGAACGGATCCAGTTTTTTTAACTGAAATTTTACCGTATTGGGGTCAACAATTTGTATTTCTGCGACATTCTTGTAATCCTTGGCCCAGGGCGCGCCTTCTTCCTTGAGGCGGTCGAATGTGAATTTGACATCCTCTGCGGTCAGTTCTCCGTAACCTTTATGAAACTTGACCCCTTTGCGCAGGTAGAAGGTCCAGGTTTTTCCGTCATCGGAGGTGTCCCATTTTTCAGCCAGGTCGGCCTCGATGGCTTCCATATTACCTTCGTTTCCGGGGGGGTATCTTACCAGCGCATCGAACATGCTGTAGATTATGGGGAGCTCGACGGACGATGTTCCGAACGCAGGATCTGCGGAACGGATATCCCGTCCGGAAATGGCGTAATAGAGTTCTTGCTTTTCTGCCGGTTCTGCAGAAAAGACCATCGGGCTGGTAATCGTTAACGAAAGAGCGATGAGCATTATACAGAACAGAATTCTTCTAACCATAATTGCCTCCCTGTTGTAGGTTATGAAAATTGGTTCCTCCTTGGCTTCAGGCGTCTAAGGTCGCCCCTGTCTATCACCTCCTAAGTGTCGTGTTAAACGAAATATGATGAACAGTTGATTTGCATAGAATCCGGGGTTTGTCAAGAACATCAGCGATGCGAATGCTTTATTTTAAACACTTTGTAAATGGCTGCCTGCTCTATTCCAAGCCGTCAATATACTCCGAGACTTCCGAAAGGGGCAACACATCCGCATACTTTAAATCCATATCGATTAACGAAAGCCGGTGGGCAAATTCGAATCTGTCTGCAACACAGTCTTCAACCACAACCATATTGAAGTTGTATGATGCACCGTCGACCACTACAGCCCTTACACAACCGCTGGTGACAAATCCGGCCACTATAAGTGTGTCGCAGTTTGTGGTATTGAGAAAGGTCATCAACGGGGTGCCAAAAAAAAGGCTCGCATATCTTTTATGAACGACCCAGTCATTTTCTTCCGGTCCGATTTCAATGGGAATCGCTTCCGAATCTATTGGAATCTCCAGTGATTTTTCATGGGGAATTCTTTTTTTTGCAAAGCTGTTAAACGGCAGCTCCTCTTTGGGAACGGAAGAAGTTGAATAGAATATCGGCAGGCTTTTCCCCCGGGCTTTTCTTAAAAGCCGGGTTATTCCATGAACCGCTTTCCAGGCAGCTGCTCCGATACTCAGGGGGTAACTTTCCATGGATTCCAGGATGGGCGCATCGATTCCGATAAACTTCTTCTGGGCATCAACGACAAGCAGGGCGGGTTTTGTGCCGAAACCCCGGGGTTTTCCGTATCCGGTGATTTCAATAACCCTACGGTCCAGATCGGAAATATAAGGGTCTTTTAGATTCACGGCCATATCCCTAAAGATAGGTATGGGCCAGGTAACCCCAGATGTTTCTTACCCAGTTTTTATGCTTTTGACCCGCGATGTGCCGTCCGTCCATAAATTTGGATTCGATGGGTTTCGGTGTTCCGATGGTTGAGGCGATATGCTGCATATGTGCCGTCCTCTCGAGAATCGCACAGACCGCCACGCATTCTTCAGCAGAGCCACCCACGGTCACGGCGCCGTGTCCGCGGAGCAGAACCGCCGGCCTGTCCATGAGCGCATCCGCTACCTGCTGTCCCAATTCCGGTGTATCGATTTGCCCCGGATAATCCAAGATGGGGACCCCGGGATGAAAGATTGCCGCCCGGTGATAGACGGGTTTGATTTCAACACCTGCGATGCTGAAGCAGGTTGCCATCTGGGGGTGGCAGTGGATCACGGCCATTACATCCGGGCGTGCAGCATAAATCTTTGTGTGCAAAAACCGTTCGCCCACGGCCGATAGATTCCCTTCAATTTTATTGCCCGCCATATCGATGGTGATGATGTCATCGATAATAAGGGTATCCAGTGTCCGCCCCTGGTCGTGGAGATGACCCGGTAAACAGATGAGATCCTGACCCGGGACCCGGACGCTCAAGTGCCCGGTGTTTAATTCCATGAGGCCGTCTCCGAGAAGGATTTTCATCCCGTCTATGATTTTCTGTTTTATCTCAGTTATTTGATCGTTCACAATACCCTCCTGTTCTTTGAAATTATAGTAGTTGTTCAGGTTGCTGAAGGCTGTTAATTTAGCAAGTTTACGCTACCGCAGCCGAATTGCCTACAGCCTATCTACCTGACTTCTTAAAATCAGCGGGAAGCTCCTGCCTTGTGGGGCAGTAATGTCCGCCAGAGCCCCCAGGCCAGGATGAAAATCAACAATACGGTCAGGCCAATGGAGATATAGCTTGCCGTTATGATGCTCCAGGGGTCCTGGTAAATGATCATGGATCGGTGGTAATTCCGTTCGGTAAGGGGGCCGATGATCACACCGAGTAATAGGCATACGGCTGAATACTTGTAGCGGTGCATGTAATAGCCGAGGAGTCCCAGAATGACCGCCACCGCCACATCGCCGAATTGCCCGTTTGAAACATATGCTCCTGTCAGGCAAATGAGTAGAATCAGTGGTGCCAGAAAGGTAAGTGAGAGCGTGGTGACCCTTGCAGCACCGATGGAGACGGCCCATCCGGTGAAAAAAAAGACACTCTGTGATAAAATCAACGTAATAAACAGGGTCGCCACCAGATCGCTGTTTGCTTCATAGAGTTGCTGCCCGGGAAGAATGCCGTACATAAGCATGGCGGCGAGAAAGACGGCCGAGTTCGGATTTCCAGGAATACCCAGGGTAAGGGTCGGGGTCAACGCCCCGCCTTCCACTGCATTGTTTGCAGCTTCTGAAGCAACCAGGCCTTCCGGGTTGCCCTTGCCGAATGATTCCGGGTCTTTGGCGGTCCGTTTTGCTTCGGTCCAGGAAAAGAGGCTGGCCGATGATGTACCCAACCCCGGGATAAACCCGAAGATAATGCCGATACCGATGGAGCGCAGAAGGGTAAACGGGTACTTAAGGGTGGTTTTGACACCACTCAGATAACCACCGCGCACCCTGCCCGAACGTGATATACTCCCCACCGTTTCTGAAAAACGGAGGCATTGAGCCACTCCGAAGACGCCGATTACGATAATGACAAAATGTATCCGCTCTTCGAGATACTCGAATCCGAAGTTAAATCGCAGCTCTCCGGTGATGATGTCGTATCCCATAAAGCTGATCAGGAGCCCGATACCGCCTGAAATCAGTCCCCGCATCAAGGAAGTGCCGCTGAGGGCGGCGATCATACAGAGTGCAAGGAGACCGATAATAAAATATTCGGCAGGGCCGAACTCTACGGTGAATTTGGCCAGAATCGGTGAGAAAAAGATGAGAAAACCGACACCCACAAGGCCACCGACGGCCGATGCGAACGCGGAGATGCCCAGGGCTTCACCGGCTCGGCCTTTTTCGCTGAGTGGAAAACCGTCGAACGCACTGGCGACGTTTCCTCCGGTTCCAGGTGTATTTATAAGGATGGCGGTAATGGAACCGCCGTAAACCGCAGATGCCCACGCACTGACCAGAAGGATAAGGCCGGTTGTCTTATCCCAGTGAAACGAGAAAGGGATCAACAGAGACATCGTTAAACTGGCGCCGATACCGGGAAGGGCGCCGCAGATCACACCCAGGAAACTGGCCAGTATGAGGATGAGCAGATGTTCGGGGCTAAATGCCGAAGCAAAACCTTGTGCCCAGGGAAGATCGAGAAAAGGAAACATGTAGAAAGCTCTTAAACTCTTTGAATCATTAGAAAATGATTTGCAGCAACATTCCCTTCGGCATGACGACCTTCAGGTACTGCTCGGATGCGAACCAGAAGATGAGGGGAACGACGATGCTGCAGATGGTCAGAACATACCAGCGTCGTTCCCCCAGCAACCGACTCAGTGCGAATACAAAAAACACCGAACTGACAATGTATCCGAAAAAAGGGAACAGAAGGACATAGGCGATCATACAGAAAGCGGTCGCATAAAAACGAGGGCTTTCGAGAAGTGATCCGGCGTTCGATTCACGCATCGAGGCGGTCTGTTTCCGGCTGTAATTTTTACGCCACGAGATGATGGCGTCCAGCATCAGAAACAGCAGAGTTGCCCCGGCGACTATCTGGGGGAGACGTGCTGCATGGGGAGAGTATGTTTCCCCTTCCCACAGGTAGTATAAAAGACCGGTGGCCAGCAGACCCCGAAATATCCATTCACCCAAAACAGACCCTTTTTACTCGTTTAAATTACTTTTTCTTCTTTTTTTTGGGCCGCTTGTACGACGTATCTTTCAGAGTGGGTATGATTTTTTCAAATTTTACATAATCTTTTTCTGTCTGCTCAAGCGCTTCAGCCGGCGTGATGAAGTAAAGGGGCATCTTGCGGGCCAGTGCATCTTTTTGGAAGTCCGGATCGTCAAAAGATTTTTTGATGGCATCGGCCAGTATTTTAACCCGGTCCTCCGGTGTGCCGGGTGGTGCCCAGGCGGCTTCACCGGTGATGATGGTGGCAGCGTCGAAACCCAGTTCTTTTGTGGACGGAACATTTGGAAGGGTACGGAAACGATCTCCGGCCTGCACCGCCAGGATAACGGCATCAGTACCGCCGACACGTGACGCGTCACTGATATTCCATACGCAGAAATCGATTTTGTTGCCGAGTATCGCACTAAAGACCTCGGCGCCGCTGCCGAATGGAACCAGACGCAGGTCGATGCCCACCTCGGTTTTCAGGAGTACCGCCTGGACGTGGCCGCTGGAACCCATACCCCCGCCGATGCCGCAGGTCAACTGGCGGTTCTTGGATTCATCCAGAATCTGTTTGAAACTGGTAAAACGGTCTTTGTTGGCCCCGATGATGCGGGGCGCCTGGGTCCACTGGCCAAGATGAATGAATTTGCGCATGTCGTATTTGGCCGATTTTGGATAGAGGAGTTGGCCGATGAGGCGGGAGGGATGGGCCGAGATAACGATGGTATATCCGTCCTTTTCGGCTTTTTTGAAAACATAGTTCATGGCACGACGGCCACCGGCACCGGTCATGTTTTCGGGGATGACGTTGACCCCGAGATATTTCTGAAGATAGGGGGCCAGGGTACGTCCGGCCTTGTCCACGCTGCCGCCTGCACGGTGGGTCAGGATCAATCGGATCGGTTTGTCCGGATAATTTTCTGCCAGGGTCGGACCCGCTGACAGGGCCATGGCAAGGACCATGGCAATGATTATTGTCGATATTCTCTTAAACATGTGCGTACCCTCCAAATTGTTTGAATTGAAAGAAAAGACGCTTTTTCGGGAGAAATTCCAGCCCGAATACAAACATAGGTCAACCGCATTGTTTTGAAACTCATTTTTACGGAGTGAATCAACTTTGGAATACAGAAAGTCGTTTTTATTGTCAAGTGAGATTTTTGTACTGCTGTTTAAATTCAGGCCGTATGCATGGTTGGGGCGTTTTGAATAAAGTGTAGTTGTTCATACAAGTCAACTTACTCAACTTTCGGGTTTTGCCCGATAGTAGGGAATTGGGTGATTTGATGACGATGTGCGCTGTTTGAGCCCTTTAGGACATCTTACATCAGCGCTCCCGAACCAATGGCTAACAGGCTCAAACATCGGATATCGAAAGACGGAATTTTAGCATTTTGGCCTGCGCTGATGATAGATTTCCTTAAGGGCGAGTTCGCACAGCGACAGCAAATTATTCATTTCCCGACAATATGGATCCCGAAAGTTACGTCAACAAAAAAATATGGCGATTATATCAGGTCCAATAAACCCAGTCTTTCCAATGTGGATCTGTTCGGATGCCCGCTCTTTGGATCCCACCCCCGTGCACGGTAATATTCATCCAGCATCGGTTCGAGATTAAGGACCCGTCCCTTTGCAGGTCCGGTCGGAATCGGTTCCTTTAGAAATCTTTCAGACACGGTATCGTCTTTAGGGGTGAGGCCCTGGCGGATATTAAACAACCGTTCGATGTTTACGATCCGTTCCCCGACGGCCATCAGATCATCATCGCTAAAATGACAACCGGTCACCGCATTCAGATATCGGGTCATCCAGACGGGTCGATGCAGTACCGTACGAACAATAAATTTGCAGACTTCAAGAGAATCCGCCACTGCACGGTGGTCCTCACTCCATTTTACGAGGTATCCTTTTCCTTCCGTAACATTCGGATCAAGGGCCGCTTTTGTCTTAAACAACCGTTCTGCCTCTTCCGGGGAGATGTAGCGATCGGCCGTTGGCAGGGCCCTTAAATGATCACCGCCCCGGCTGGAGACGGCATAACTCAAACCCCAGGCGGGCGCGGCCCTGGGATCGGTTATGGCCGGATCCTGCCCCTTTGCATGGGATACAAACCGGATCGTGTCGCTGCCGAACCGTTTGGCTGCCGTGTAGGCGCCCTCGGCCAAAAGATCTCCGAAAGCGCCCTGACGATGGGCAATCTTTGGAAGAAGGGCGAGAATGCTTTCGTGGTTTCCCCAATCCAGGTTGACTCGGTCTGAATCAGCTTCCGAAAACAGTCCTTTCTGCCAGCATTCCATTGCCCACGCAATGGTGCTGCTGGTGCTTTCCGTATCGAGCCCCAGGCGATTACAGATCATATTTGCCTGAAGTATCGATTCAAGATGATTGTTGCCGCACTTGGAGCCGAATCCTGCCATGGTTACATATTCCGGACCCTCTCCCCGGGCGCCTTTATACGGTCCGTGGTCGACTTGAAACGTTTGTGAACAGTGGAGCGGACATGCGCGGCAGCTCTTAGATCCCTTCCAGTAACCCTTTTTCATGGCCTTAGAGGAGATGTCCTGCCAGCCATCAAACTGGGTTTCCTGATAATTGCGAGTGGCAAGCCTGCCGGATTTCTGGTGGTGTGCAAGCAGCGACAGGGTCCCTTCCCGGGAGTATTCGATGGAAGATTCATCCTGATAGAGCAACTCACGGGTCTCCTTGAGCAGGCTCCGGATCTCATATTTATCCGCCACCGGCACCCGGTTGGTGCCGTAAATGGCAAGCGCTTTTAAGTTTTTCGAACCCATTACCGCGCCCATGCCGCAGCGGCCGGCAGCGCGATTCTGATCGTTTATGATACAGGCCATGCGGCTTAAGTTCTCCCCGGCCGGCCCGATACAGGCGATTCTTGCCCGGGGCGTACCCAGTTCCGTCTTAATCGATTTATGGGTTTCCCATACATCTTGACCCCAAAGATGGGTCGCATTTCGGAGCTCAATGTTTTTGTCCCGGATCCACAAATATACCGGTTTCTCGGACCGGCCGATGATTTTTATCTGATCAAATCCGGCAAATTTGAGTTCGGCACCCCAAAATCCACCGGAATTGGCATCTCCGAACCCGGGGCGGTCGTTTCCCACAAATACGGAAGGGGAAAGGGCGGTGATCGTCATGCGGCTGGATCCGGGAATGAGGGTGCCGTTGCAGGGCCCGACTCCGAAAAGTAATACGTTTTCCGGCCCCAAAGGATCGCAATCCGGTTGTATTTCTTCATAAAGCGTCAACGAATTGAGCCCCCGGCCGCCGATAACGCGATGCAGGCGGTCCTTGTCAATGGATTCGATATCCGTCCTTCCTGTGGAAAGGTCTACGATCAGGCGTTTTCCGGTCCAGCCATACAGCATTGCAATCTTCTCCTTTGTTTATGGATGCGAACTCGGTAACTATCGCACATCCGGCCCCTGATTTCCAGTTTCGAATTTTTAGATCAAAAATATTGCGTCGCCTGTAAGGTTTTGTTAAAAGATTAATTATATATATAACCAGACAGGAGGTCCATATGTTTCAGGAAGACATGACACTTGACGACATTTTAAAAATCGAGGTCCCGGAAGAGCGTATCGACCGGCTTAAAAAACTTGTCACCTTTGACATCCCCGACATGAGCGAAGAGGTGGAGCGGTTTCTGATCAAACAACAGATTCAGTCAGTCAATATTCAGTATGCACGATTTTTAGCCGGGGTGAATTTCACAGAATCTGATGTGGATGCGTTGATGGAAGATGCCATCGACTGTCATGCCCATGGCGGATCGGAACCGTTTAACCGGCTGCTGTTGGAGGATGAAATAGCATTCGATTACAGCAGGGCGAAAATGCGGGCGGTTGTGTTCAAAACATGGTTCACACCCTCTGCATCCAGGAATCAGCTGGTCCAAAAATATCTCGATAAGTGGGCAGACGAAAACGAGATGCGGCCGGTTCAGATCTTCGGGGGGATTACACTCAATGAACCGGTGGGAGGGATCAACCCGAATGCGGTGAAGCGTTGTCTCGGGTTTCCCGGGTTTAAATATATCTGGATGCCGATGGTCGACTCCTACCACCATCGACGGGTTGTTTTTGATGATTGGTCCGGGAAAGGACTCAGGCTCCTGGATGAAGGCGGGAAGGTGCTTCCGGAATTGACGGAGGTGCTCAAGATCGCAGCAGACAATGATCTTGTCATCGGCACCGGCCATTTTCCTTATGAACCGGATCATCGGGCGCTGCTGGAGGAGGCAAAGCGTGTGGGCGTCAGGCGGATGGAGATTATCCATCCTGCCCATATTCACTGCAAGATGACGATTGCCCAGATGAAAGAGGCGGCTTCGGAGGGGATCAAGCTGATGCTTTCTGGTCTCGGCACCACAACCTTTCCGCTCCATGAAACCGGTCCGATCTATGCGGTAAAAATGATACAGGAGGTCGGAGCGGACAATATCGTTTACGGTTCCGACTACGGACAGATCCATAACCCGCCCCATGTTGTGGGAACACGGTGGATAATAAAATTGCTCCTCTCCTACGGGGCATCCGAGGAAGACGTTCGGAAGGTGATGAAGGAAACACCGGCCAAGCATTTGGGGTTAGAATAGCATAGGGCAGAGAGCATGGAGTATGGAGCATAGGGTAGAGAGCACAGGGCAGAGGGCATGGAGTATAGGGTAGAGAGTACAGAGCAAGGGGCAGAGGGCATGGAGTATGGAGCATAGGGTAGAGAGCACAGAGCATGGGGCAGAGGGCATAGAGCATGGAGATTCTCTTAACCCTGTTCTCTATGCCCTCTGCTCTATGCCCCTTGCCAACTGTGGTGAATGGATTGCCTGAGCTGAATTTTTCGACACATTCCGTGGTAGAAATCGTCACCGATGTTCTCATTATCGGCGGGGGGGGTGCCGGTTGCATGGCTGCCATCGGTGCGGACCGGTCCAAGAACGTATCTGTCGCCATTGTTGAAAAGGGTGTTATCGGTGCCTCCGGCTGTACGGTTATGGGTACCTATTCCTGTTGCGCGGCGCTGGGGTATGCGGACCCGCGTGATAATCCCGAAGTTCATTTTGAAGACACATTTGTCGGCGGTGCAGAGCTTGCCGACCAGGCGCTTTTAACCCGATTTGTTGAAGACGCCCCTCTAAGGGTGCTGGAACTCGTTGAATACGGTGTCCCGTTTGAAAAAGAAGGGGGACGCCTCAAACAGGGGGATATGCCGGGTCATACCTACCCGAGGGCCTGTTTTGTCGGGAACAGAACCGGCCAGGCCATGCAGTGGGGTCTCCGGAAAAAATTAAGACAAACCCCCGGTGTCAAACGGTATCACGATGTGCAGATTTACCGCCTGCTTCATCATAGCGGAACCGTCTACGGTGCTGCCGGGTTTTGCCGGAAAACACTGACACCGATCCGATTCGTTGCAAAGGCAACGGTGATTGCCACCGGGGGGTGCGGTCAACTCTATCCCTACACCAGCACTTCGCTGGACAATACGGGAAACGGAATCTCCATGGCGCTTGACGCCGGGGCGATGCTCATGGATATGGAGTTTATGCAGTTTAACCCGGTCTGTTACATCTATCCGCGATTGATCGGCCTGAACCGAACCCAGACTCGGTTTTTGAGGTTTGTGCCCGGAAGCCGGATGTTAAACCGGCTGGGACGGGATTTTGTCGCTGACACGTATCCGGACTGGAAGCATTCCCTGACCCGGGATAAACTTTCCCAGCTGATTTATCAGGAAGTACTGGAAGGGCGGGGTTCCGAGCACGGCGGTGTCTATATCGATCTTAGCCAGAGCAGTGAAGGGGACATCGAAAAAGCACTTTCGGTGGGTAATTTCCGTAAAAAGATAAAAAAGATGAATATCGACCTGAGAGAAACCCGGTTTGAGGTTGGTCCGGCGTCTCATTATTTTATGGGGGGCATCCGGATCGGTGTAGATGGCGGCACATCGCTGCCCGGCCTCTATGCCGCAGGTGAGGCCGCTGCCGGCATACACGGCGGCAACCGGCTTGCCGGAAATGCCCTCTCCGAAATACTGGTAACCGGGACCGGAGCCGGGCAGGCAGCTGCAAATTATGCGGCCGTCAGGACCGGTGCGGTGCCTGATTTTTCAAAAAAAACTGAATGGGAAGACTGGATAGAGCGTCTATTTTCCCGGGAAAAAGCGGAAATTCGGCCGGTTGAAATGAAACAGAGACTCCAGGAGATGATGTGGAAATATGCCGGGGTTAAGAGAATCGGCACCGGACTTAAAAAAGGGCTGGCCGGTATCGCCGATATCCGCTTGTCCCTTTTGGATCGAACCGGTATTTCAAGCGAATCCATGCCGTATCATATGGAACTGCACGACGCCGTCGAAACCCGTTTGATGCTGGATGCCGCAGAGGGTATTCTGACATCCGCCCTTTTGCGTAAAGAGAGCCGCGGGGCTCATTTCCGGGAGGATATCCCATACTCGGATAAAGAGTGGAAGACCAACCTTGTTGTTACGCGGGAGGGCGGTTCCTTAAAATGTGAAAAAATATGAAGAAACTCTGTTCCATTGCCGTTTACCGGTTTGATCCTGCAACCATGGAGGCGCCTGAAATCCAGGAGTACCGGGTGCCTTTTGAAACAGGATTTACGGTCATGGATGCGCTTCTTTATATCCACCGTTACATCGACGGTTCTCTGGCGTTTCGGACCTCATGTCAATGCGGGCTCTGTCTGGTGTGCTGGATTCAGATTGATGGAAAAACCGGGTGCCCCTGCAAGTGTTTTATGAAAGAGCAGATGGTTTTAGGGCCGATGCCGAAAAAGAAGGTTATAAAGGATCTTGTGGTGGAATTGGATCCGGGTGAATCAATTTAATACCTGAATTTTGCACTTAAAATTTAAAAGAGGGTAGATACCACCTGGGAACCCTTGCTATAGTGGTAATTGACACGATTACCCCATAATAGCAGGAGGTACCCAGATGGTAAAATTCAAGA
>Ga0233431_1002884_pt1 | contig 22411 bp, 27 predicted proteins | sample SI_118_April2016_FD_179867 | JGI IMG/M metagenome (GOLD analysis project Ga0233431, IMG submission 179867) | Seawater microbial communities from Saanich Inlet, British Columbia, Canada - SI_118_April2016_200_MG | ecosystem: Environmental > Aquatic > Marine > Inlet | place: Canada: British... | reverse complement strand
TAATGATTGCTATTGAATCATTCATGGATTCTTCTGATTTCGATATTTCTTTCAAGTCAGGCAGAGGCGTTTTGGATTTCGATTTACCAAATTTTGTCAAAGAGAATATAAGCAGGGGTAATCAGGCACTGGAGGCTCCAGCTTCTAGATTTAAGGAATTCACCCTGGCATATGCTAATTTGATGGATGCTATGGCGAGTTCTCATCTTCCCAAGTTTGCAGATTCAATACCAGCAGAGTTAATTACTATTATCACGGAGGCTGTCAATTTGCACGGTATTATAGATGCGAGAAGAATATTTTTAAAAGCTAGTAGATCTTCTCCAAATTTTGAGAACAACCCTCGTCAGGCATTGGATCAAGCACAAACTGAAGCTTTTCAAGAATTTGCACGTGAATTAATGAAACTTGATTCTAAAATGAAGGCTGACAATCTGTCATTGAAAGAAGATATCTATGTTTTAATAAACAGATTTTCTAGAGCTGCAGAACAGCCTTCTCAAGAGAATACGGGTCAAGACCCCCAGAACTCACAGATTGTAGATCATCTTGAGAGGCCAATGCCTTTGGAACGACCTCGATCACCAGAAATTGATAGAAGCAATTTCACGCCTACTAGAGCACTAAATGTTCTATCTGATTATTTTAGAACTAATAGAAATAAGATTATTGGTAAAGACAAGGCTAAAAAAAGTGGAAGAAGGTCAGGTCCTGGCGAATCCCGTGAGGGTGGGAAGCCTGGGAAGTCTGGAGAGCCTGGGGTTTTAAGAAAGGCTGCCGCTAAGGGGTTCGATAAAGTTGCGGGACTTCCTGGTTGGGCTTTGGGATTAGTGATTGCTAGTCCATTTAAGGCCTTTGGAGGATACGTTTATTTCAAACTGAGAGCAAGATGTTATGACGAAGGTGAATGTGGTACTTTGGTTATTGATGATGGTCCCAACCCTGATGAGAATATTGGCTACTGGGACTATGTTGTCTGACATGATACCACTTATAAATCCCCTGCAGAACAGGCGAAGAAAGCATTAGAAGCCGCAGCGACAGCACCACTTACCCCCACTGGCGCACATGATGAATCTACGGAGAAAGCGATTAAGGACGACGAAAAAACAGCTGATGAAGAAGCTAATCCTGAAAAAGATAGTGAATTAACTGGTGCTGAGACTGGCTATGAAGAGCCTACCGTCTCTGATGGCGAAACCTTGGGTTCTTGGTACAAAGGTGATATCGAGAAAAATTATTTGGAAACTAAGGAATATCTTGACAAAATCACTACAAACTATTCGGAACTGTTTTCTCACGAATTTATTAAAAAACTTAGGGCCTCTTCGACTGGACTTGATGCTGCTCTTACAGAAAAATCTAGCAAGTCGATGGAGGAAAGATTAAAGAAAATAGATACCTTTGAAAAGGCTTGGAGTAAGGTGCCGGTTCGCTTTAAAAGCGAACGACACGGTAAATTTCCTAATCTTGTGAGCGATGGAGAGCTCGTTCTAAGTCCACGTTGGTTACATACGGCCCAAAAGAACTCTCCAAGTATTTATAACAATTATGCTAAAAAGGTGCATTGTCTTGCTGCGTTAGCTATAAAGCTAGAGGTAGCTGGAGATAAAGTTCAGTTTTTGAAGGAGTACTGGAAAGGAGAGCATAATGATGATGGGAAAGGCACCAGGAAACATCTTGATAAAGTACTACTTGAATTGGAAAGTGAAATTATTGAAAAATTAGAGTTATAAATAATCTTTCTATTGACTTTTTCCAGTATGTGCGTAGAATTTATATCTGCGAGGCTTTCTAAGTCTCCAAACCAGTAGAGTAGGTTATGTTAGGCTTCTTTCTAGGGCGTACGTCATCCTAAATCTACATTTATCGCTCCTCCCCAAGTGGGAGGAGCTTTTTTATTTGTTTGGGGTTTGGAGGGGCGGTTGAGTTGGATTAATGGCGGTTTTTGTGATTTTTGTAATTTTAATCCGGATTAAAATTAACAGGTTAGACCCAACAGGTTGGAAATTTAATCCGGAACAAAGACATAAAAATATTGCGCCAAATCGCCAAAAAAGATAAGATCTGTGTCGCACCGCTTCTTTACTTTTTAGGTTTGGCGTGTGCAATCGTGGTGAGCGTAGCTCAGTTGGTTAGAGCACCTGGTTGTGGTCCAGGGGGTCGTGGGTTCGAACCCCATCGCTCACCCCATTTTATTTACAGGTTTGGTTTGGCGCCTAGTGATGGTACGGTCGAACTTTTTCGGGTACGTATGGGTTGACTTTTCTCATGTTTTCACTATAATCAATCCTTATTTATAATCTAATCAATACATATTATGACTGATAATATCGATGCTTTTGCACCAGGTGGTCCCCCTTGGGATGACCCTGAAGCTGGACTCGCGTCTAGAGATGATTTGCACTATGACCCTGAAGCCGTAATCCCAAGCGAAATCGCTCCAGGTTGTGGCTGTAATAATGATATGACAACTGTCCAAGCCTGTTTAGATGATAGTTTTGCTGCATGGGAGAAAGCTGACAGAGAAGACCGTGTTGGCGATAATCCTGGTAGTCGCCTTCCTGAAGAAGAGCCAGATTATTTGTCTCTTAAAATGGACTGTGCAAGGGCAAGAGGTGCTCGTGAGCGATAATTTGAAGCAATGCGGTTCGAACGTCGTCAAGTGTCTCACCCCATTGACAACATAGTGTTGATGCACTATAATTCTTCCTTATAACTAATTGTCCTTATGGCTGAAAACGATAAACCATTAAAAATAGTAGAAAATTTGCATGTCGGCGGATTCCGGAAGACAACTATCGCAACTCATACAGAAACACATGGTGCTCCTGTTAACCCCGAAATCGGTAGTAGAGGTTACCTGGGACTTTCTCCCTCTGCAAGGGGAATCCTTGGACTTGAAACTGGGAATATTATCGAAATTACTGGAGAGCAAGTTGGTGAATGCGTCTATGCTTTGGTTGTTGGTGCCATGGACGGAATTGTTGCTATAACGGGGACTTTAAGGAAGGACTTGGGAGTTGTTAAAGCAGAAGGCATTGATGGACCAGAAAAAGCTGGTGATATTATTAGTCTGGAGAGGCAAGATACCCGTCTAGTACTCTCTGTGACTTTGAGGAAAGACGAGGCTTCAATAGCTGATTATCTTGATGTAATGAAGAAGAGAACTCCTGAACCGAGTAAGTAGCATGGGTATGATTAGATTGTAATCCCCTCTTTTAATTTGTAGAATGACTCCAGTGAGGTTCTTGCAGTAGAATTGTTCGAACATCATCAAATGTCTCACCCCATAATTCTCTACTTTAAAGGGGTTGTTTGTGGAACTTTAAGTTCTCAAGACCTTTTCAACATCGTAAATTGTTCTTGCCCTAGCATACTCGACACTATCTCCTTCAATATCCATATTATCAAAATCAAAATCTTCCCCATCATCTCTGTTCAAAACATGAATACTCTGGAGTCCGCATCTAATTGAACCTTCGATATCCTTAACTATGTGGTCGCCAACATACACAACATTGTTGGGGCTACTTGCCCCAAATCCCTTTACTAGCCTTTCGAAACCTTCAGCACTAGGCTTTTTTTCTTTTACATTTTCAGTCGTTAGAATTGGGATCTGGTGCCCAGTATTTATATGGAAGTCTGTAATGTCCAATCCTAAAATCCTCAATACTTTTTGTACGGTATCATAAACTTCAGTTGTAAGAATTCCTAACTTGTACCCACTATCTTTTAATCTTTCTATTAACTGCCTCAATTTTGGATCAGCAGCTAAAATAAAATCAAAGTCGATACTTGAAAGCATTTCATGTAAAAAAGTCGAGCTAGTACCAAACAGGTCCATCATAACTCTTGCATTTGAGCTCCTATGCCTTGGGATAAGTTCTCCAAGCTCACTCTTCAATCCATCTGGAACCGAGTCTATGAATGTTTTCAAAGTTCCTTCTTGTATTGCAGCCTTATACAATGCAACCAATTCTTGAGAAATTTGTTCAGGGCTTTGACCCTGCTTTAATCTCTCGTAAGCAGAAAATCGAAAAAAATCGTGTGAATCTTGAATGGATCCGTGGTCGGGAATATATTCAACATCTTTTCTGTACAAAGTACCATCTACATCAAACCCGACACAATTTATCCTGGATTGATCGAACTTATTGACCATTTAATTACGTTAAGCAAGGAGCTAATTTTAAACACTTATTCCCTGTAAGTCAAGTGGGTGGAACAATAATTCATGGCTTTTTCAAGCTGAATAATCAGTTCAAACATGACGAGTTCTTTGCAAAAACAGTCTCGTATATTGATTTTTATCTAGGAATGCCATAATATTCACCACCTTAACTTGGTATGTTAAAAATGGATAAACCTTTTCATGACCCAGATATAGATCCGATAAAAGATGGCGCAGCCTTCTATTTTATTGCGTCTAATAATTGTAATGCAAATTGTGTGTTTTGTTATGATCAAGTCACTTATGCTGGTGAAGGAAGGTATTTGGAGCATGATGATCCTGTGGTAGAGGCGGCATTACAGCTTTGCATCAAGGCAGGGATAGAAAAAGTAGTGTTCACGGGAGGTGAGCCAACTATACAGCCAGAGAAATTAGTAAAGCTTATTCGGCGTGCTGCACCGCAGTTTGGAGTTAAAAGAAAATTATACTCAAATGGATATGGTTTGTTTGCGGACGTTGAAGGAAGTCCCCTGATAGAACAGGTTGCTAGAACACATATTGATATACTCAATCTTAGCAGAGCACATCACGATGAGGCCAAGAATACAGAAATAATGAGAGCAAAAAAAGTATCAACAGTAGATGAAATAAGAAGAATCGCAGATCTCCAAGAAGAAACGAGGTTTTTGTTAAAATTAAGCTCCTATATGACTCCAGATGGGGTTTTCTCAGCTGGCGATATGCACAGATATGTAGAATTCGGAGAGAGTTGTGGAGTAAATAATTTTCTTTTTAGAGCAGGGGGACACGTCCCTGATAAATTCAGAAAAACAACGCCCGAATCATCCTTACATCATAGAATAAATGAAGAAATAGATCTGGATTCGATTGTAGAGCAATTAGTTGCTGACTATGGATATACAGAGCTAAGCAGCAGACATGACGGGAAATATCATCTACATGTTCTTACGAATGGTAAATCAAAAATAACAATAAAAAAGGAATTCAAAATAGATGAAGGAGATTCGAAAAAAATTAATAGAATCATTCTTGGTCCAGAAAGAATAGCTCGTTCAAGTTGGATTGATGACTCCAGAACTATTGCGCTACCACTCTAGCGAGATGTTCTTTTATTCTATCTAATTCGCTCTCCAGTAATCCATGCTGGCCGACTTCAACTTCCCCTTTAGCATGATAATCGCTCCCGCCAACAATCATTAAATCCTCTGCTTGAGCAAATCTATAAAGAGCTGCTTGATTTTCAAAATTTGTCCTTCTGTGCATACTTTCCAATCCACACATTCCCGCAGCCTTCATCGAAGACAATATATCGAATAAACGAGTGGGGATTTGCCCGGAATCGTTATCAAAAGGAGTATGCCAGCCAGGATGTGCAGCCCCAGCCAAACAACCCAGTTCGACCAACTTTCTAATTACTTCAATGGTATCAAGAGCCCTCATAGCTTTTAATTCATTGGGAATTTCCGGCAGATAGGTTCTTTTGATTTCCTCAAGGCCCATATCCACTATCTGCCCAATATACCAGGCCACGTGTTTTCGGAAAATTTGACGACAATGAGGTTTTGCATATGTCCCGTTTGGCTGGACACCTCTCATCATATCGTCTACCGATGGAAGATCAAATCCATGTTCTCGCCGCAATTTATCAACCAACTCTACAAAATAGTGATAATAAACAGAGTTTGGTAATGAGGCGTATTTCAGAAATTCATCATTTAGTACCCCATCACCATAACCCAGAATATGGAACTTTGCCTCAGGATGTCCGTCTTCATTATGATAAACGGTGTCTACCTCGATCGCAGGAAAAGGTATTTCAACTCCCTCGGCAGAAGCGGTTTCTACGAGCTCCGCATGATTATCAGCAACGAGGTTATGCTCTGCAAATGCGATTGTGTTGATCCCATTACTTGCAGCTTCTTTTATGACACCGAGAGGATCTTCAAGGCCGTCAGAATTAACTGTGTGTACGTGTAAATCAACAGGGAATCTATCGTTTCTTTGAATAAGATCAAATCGTTCGGTCATAGCTAACAAACTTTTAAATAAGAAAAAACTGTATCACAGCATAGCGAATAAATAAACAGTCCGAGCAGTCACCCCATAAAACCACAAAAACCCTCGTATTGACATTGTCATTACGCTTTGGTATACTTTGAATAGATTTAAATAAAATATTTTCATGACTACAATTCAAATTCGGATTGACGAGGAAACAAAAAAATCTGCCCAAAAAGTTTTAAACGAACTTGGCCTAGATATGAGCACAGCTATCAAAGCTTTTTTCAGACAGGTTGTTCTGAAAAAAGGTATTCCTTTCCGAATAGTTACTGAAAATGGCCTTACTCTTGAGGAAGAAGATTCTATAATTGAGGCCGCATTGGAAGCTAAGCGTGGTAAAAATATTAAAGGTCCTTTCAACTCTGCTGAACAGTTAATCTCTGAGTTAAAAAAATAGGTTAATGCAAGTATATCTGCACAAAAAATTTGAGAAGCAATATCGAAAATTGCCCAAGGTTCTTCGCGACAAAACAGATAGCGTTTTGAAGCTTTTTTACGTAGATCCTTTCGATCCAAAATTAAAGAACCATGCGTTGAGTGGAAACTTGATTGGTAAACGCGCAGTTTCTGTTACTGGAGATGTTAGAATTATTTTCGAAGAACACAACGATCATACTGTCGTCCTGATGTTAAATATCGGAAAACATTCGAGTGTTTATTGACTTTTCTTCCCACCAATCTTCCAAGCCCAGTACCCGGCAAAGATTGCGAAGAATAGGTTTAAAACGGTGAAAATCATGTCCCCCACCATGTAGCTGAAGACTGTGACGAACATGCTTCCGAGCATCAATGCGAAGTTTCTTTTGAAGGTGTTCATTTCCATCACGTATCCGACGGCGATTCCGCTCAAACCTGCGACGAAGATGATCGTTTGATAACCTTCGAACAGATAAAAAGACACGCCGATCAAGATTAAGCCGAGAGCTGAGATGATGCCTGTGTCGATGCGGTCGTCTGTGTCCAACATCATGAAGACTGAGCTGACGTTGATAAGCGTCTGCATTAGCACGAAGAAGATGCTTCCGCCTGTTGTGAGGTAGTTCAGCAATGCGTATGCGAACATCAGCACGCCACCTATGAGAAAGAGCCAGTTTTTTACTGATTTTGAAGGGTGTGAGACTTTTTCAATTGGGTATGCGGCTCCTCCGATCAAGGTGAGGGCGCCGATTATTCCTACTATGAAGTTGATTGTCATGTTTTTTGTTTAATTTTGTTTGATTTTAGCATATTATGAAGTACGAACTAACCAATTTCATGGAGAATAAATTTCTTATAGATCTTTCTATCAAACATGGACTCGACGAGCAGAACCTGTCGAAGGTGGTTGATATGTGTTATCAGCTGGATTATCACGATATCAATGATCGTGAATTTCAGAGAGTTGCGAATTACATCTGCACGATGGATTTGTTGCATATGCCTCCTGAGGATTTGATCGCTGAAATGAAGATAAAGGGTTTTGGTCCGAAGTAGGTCGCGCCTTATGCTGCCTGTTGCTGGTTTGCATTTCCGAAACCAAGCTCTGGTCTACTTTCGAGATCTTCTTGAGTCTTTTTCAAAATTCCTTTCATCAAGAAGTGGGAGAATTCTTTTAATTTAACTATATCTTCTTCAATACCGTTTTGTTTCAGGAAGTCGAAGATGACGTGGGCTGTTAGTTGAGTGAGGCGTTTGCTGATGACTTTTACTTTTCGTGTTTCATCCTCGTCTTCAACTGTGACCTCTTCAACATCGTAAGCATACCTGAGAAGCTTTTGAGGGCTCTCTCCTGCTTGGTAGATGATGTTTTTGATCCATTGGTCGATCTCGATCTTAACCTTGAGAGGGAGGGTCTTATCTTCACGAAAAAATGTTAGAGCGTTTTCTTCTTCAATCTTTGGGCCTTTTAACATTAAATAGTCCCCTATTTCCTTCTGAATGTCTTCATTCCCCAGAAGTACGATTGCCAATATAAAATTGGCTGGAAGATTTTGTTCCAGTGCTCTTGATATAACAAGTATAAGCTCTTTCTTGTGTGAAGTTTGGATGAATCTCAAAAGTATTTTGATGAGCTCGTCTTCTTTCTTTTTGCGTCTTTTTTCTTCTTTTTTGAGAGCTTTAATTTGGGCAGCAGCGCGTTTCATTCGTTCCTTGAAACGTTCGAATGAAGCTTCATCCATCCCTTCTGACTGGTTGAAACCAGAGAAAAATTCTAAATCCATTTATTATTTCTTCTTATTTGCAGCGTTTGCAGCAGCATCCAAATCCGAAAAGATTGTATAGTCCGGCGAAGATTAGACCTCCAATGAATCCATCAAGGAAACAATACAGAGCGCCTAAAAATGCTCCACCAAGCGTCAATTCGTAGTATGGATAAACCTCCTGGACCAATGCGATCCATGAAGTTCCGTAATCTGCGTATAGAGCCATCAGATGTGCGACGAAAAGCCCTAAACCGCAAATAACACCAAGTGCTAATGCAAATGGTAAAACTTTTAGTTTCATAGAATGGGGTTATTTAGATTCTGAAACGATGTTTACAAACTTGTCTTTGAATATTCTCCCGTCGTATTTCTTTTGTTTCTTCTCTGTAAACTTAACTTCTCCATCTTTTGTCGCGAAGATTGTATGGTCTGTTCCCATTCCGGTATTTTCACCTGAGTGAAACTTGGTTCCTCTCTGTCTGATTATGATAGATCCAGCTGTTACTTTTTGGCCTCCGAATACTTTTACTCCGAGACGTTTCGCCTGCGAGTCGCGTGCGTTCTTGGTAGATCCACCCGATTTGGTGTGTGACATTATTTCTAGATTAAATGCAGCTTAAATGCGAGGCGTATTCTAGGTGAAATTTATCTTGTATGCAAGCAAAAAATCGCTGATTTATGATTTGGTTTGGGGTTGGGCGGAAGATTATTCGACCATTTAGTCTTGGATAGTCAACCTGTGGTGGATTGTTGGAGGGGCTTTTTTATGGTATAATATACGGATAAACAGGTTAATTATGCACAAAATTCTAAGAAAAATAGCGGTGATTTCGCTCATTTTCGGTACCATGATTGGTATCGGATATGCTGATGAATCGCCTGCTTCTACTGGAGCTCAGGATTCTGGAGCCCGAGATTGGGCGCCGTCTGTCATACCTGTTTCTGAGCTTGGTACTGATGCCGACGCGGTTTCGAGTGCGTCTGAACAGGAGGTGTTTTTGCAGAGACTTCAACAGGAATTAGACATTTCAAAGGCTGAATATTTCCAAATAACTAGTAATATTAGGGAAACTAGGAACAGGATTGACTCCTTGAAAGACGATGTTTCTGAGCTTCAAAATCAGATGGCTTATTTTGATGAGCAAATTGAGACGACTCAGGAGAAACTTTTCTCTGTTATAAAGCAGATTGTAAAGGCCGAGAATGAAATTCGGATTTTGTATGAAGAGATTGATATTAAGGAAGTCGCTTTGGCGTATCAAAAGACTTTGTTGAAAGATTATATTCGAGAACTTTATATTTATGGAGATACTTATCTGGAAATTTCTGATGATGGCGAGCTTGATGCGTTCAAGATGCTTCTATCTGATGGGAATACTGGTGATATTTTGAAGGAAATTAAATATTTGGGGATTTTGGAGGAGACTGGGGTGAGGTTGGTTGAAACTTTGGATGGGCTTGTTGTTGAGTTGGAAGAAGCGCAAGTGTCTATCGAGGAGAAAAGACATTCATTGGAGAAGTTGGAATTTGAATTGTCTGGTCAAAAAGAGAATCTCGAGACGCAGAAAGCGGCAAAGATGAATCTGTTGGCTATTACAAAAAATCAGGATGAGATATATCGAGAATTGCTCAAGGAATCGATGGAGCAACAGACCGAGGTCTTGGCTGAGATAAAGGCTTATAAGGAAACTCTTGAGTTCTTGCAGGAGAAGATCGTTGAGGAAGGGGTGTCGTTCGATATTTCAGAGTATGAAGATATGGTTGGCAAAAGATTCATGACTATTTATGAATTCCATTCACAACCGTCTAGCGGTGAGGGATTTGTTTGGCCAGTGATGCCTGAACGTGGATTGAGTGCGTTCTTCCATGATCCTGGTTATAGAGGTGTGTTTGGCGTTCAGCACAATGCTGTAGATGTTCGTGCATCTCAGGGAACGCCAGTGTTTGCGGCATCGGAAGGTGTTGTGTATGCAGCGAAGGACAATGATTACGGATATAGTTATGTAATGGTCGTTCATCACGATGATTTGATGACTATTTATGGACATATCAGTAATATTCTTGTGGAGGAAGGACAGGTCGTTGGTCAAGGAACTGTTCTCGGATTGTCAGGTGGTATGCCTGGAACAAAGGGAGCTGGATACATGACCACAGGCCCACATCTTCACTTCGAAGTTATGAAGAATGGAGTTTATGTAGATCCTTTGAGATTTTTGCCTCTTGAGGTTTTGACTGAAGAACATATGGAGTTTTTGCCTGAGGAATACATGGATGATTGGGAAAGATCTATTTTGAATAGCGATTTGTTGCTATAATCGGGGCATGAAAGTTCATACCGATTATTTAGTTTTCAACACTAGGGAGAGGCGCGAATATATTCGTATCACCGAGGAGGTGGAGCGGATTGTTCAGGACAGCCAGGTGGAAGAGGGTTTTGTCTTGATCAATGCGATGCATATCACTGCCGGAGTGTATGTGAATGACGCGGAGACAGGCCTGATCCATGATATCGATGAATGGCTGGAGAAGCTTGCGCCTTTTGGACTCCCCTATGAACATCATCACACTGGCGAAGACAATGCCGATGCTCACATGAAGAGAATGATCACCGGACATCAGGTCACTATGCCGATCACGGAAGGTCGGTTGGATCTCGGTCCGTGGGAGCAGGTTTATTATGCAGAATTTGATGGGCAGAGGAAAAAGAGAGTTGTTGTGAAAGTTATGGGTATCTCTGGGGATGAAGTTGAATAAATTCAATTTACTATGCGAGAGACTAAAGCGCAGAAGGCTTTGCGCGCAACAAAAATATCAGAGATGCTGCTTGCGATGTATAAGCGTCGGAAGACGGTTTTGACTTGGTCTTCGCCGTGGGAATGTTTGGTTGCTATTCAGTTGTCGGCACAATGTACTGACAAGAGGGTGAATATTGTGACTCCTGATTTGTTTGCTCGTTTGAAGTCGGTTGAGAATTTCGCGGAGGTTTCTTCTGCTGAGTTGGAAAAGCTTATTCATTCAACTGGTTTTTATAGGAATAAGGCGAAGAATATTAAGGCTGCGGCGCGTCTCGTTGTGGATGAATTTGGTGGCGAGGTGCCTCGTACTATGGAGGAGTTGTTGCGATTGACTGGGATGGCGCGGAAAAGTGCGAACGTTTTGTTATTTAATGCTTTTGGGCTCGTGGAAGGCGTGGCTGTCGATACTCATGTGATGAGAATCACGGATTTGTTGGGTCTCATTACTGCGGGTGCTCGGAAGAAGCCTGTGAAGATTGAGAAGGAGTTGATGGAGTTGTTGCCTCGCGAGAACTGGGGGACGTTTTCATTGTTGATAACTGAGCATGGCCGAGAGGTCTGTATAGCAAGAAGGCCTCGATGTGAGGCCTGCAAGTTTAGTGAGATTTGTCCTGGGAAGAAGGTTTAGTCAGGGAACTATTCCATTATGAATGGCTTCTGTGGAGTTGCACCCCATTGTTGCAAAGCCGAATCTACGCTAGCTTCTATTTGAACTACTATTTCAGTAGGTAATAGTTCTGGAGAAGCCTGTTGAACTTCAGCAATAGGAGTATGGGCATATGTTATTTCTCCTCTTCCTCCATTAATTATCCCTCCTCCACTCTTGAGCTTTGCTAAAATTGCTTTTGTTGCTTCACCCGTTTCTGACCAACTTGTTGTTGCCTTTCGAGCCTTCAATTCTAATTGCGCTGTGATTGCTGCTAGATCTGCACTTTCTTCATCTCCATCTTCATCATCTTCAAATCCGGTGACGTCTTCACTGTCTGATCCCATTAAATCTGCAACATCAATGAAAGTTTCAGCTACTGGTTCTTCTGCTTCAGCCTCTCTATCAACTTCACCATAAAGAGGATCTAAATCTTCATCCTCAAATATATCTTTCCCGTCCAATGAATCAACCATAATAAAAGTTGTTATAATAATAAGTTGCGATCATTATAAGACCGTTTTCTCCGTTGTCAACCCTTTATGGTGTGATTCTGTTCATTGTTCGTGGAAATGGGATCGCTTCGCGAACATGGGGGGTGCCACAGAGCCATGCGACGCATCGTTCGAGGCCCATTCCGAAGCCACAATGTGGGATGCCTCCATATCGGAGAGTGTCGAGATACCATTCGTAGTCGCTGCGGTCGATTTTTTTGTCTTTCATACGTTTTTCTAGGAGCTTCATGTCGTGGCTACGTTGTGATCCCCCACCGATCATTTCACCGTATCCTTCTGGTGCGATGAGATCTACGTTGAGGGTGAGATTTGGGTTGTCTGGGTCTGGAGCTTGGAAGAAGCTGGTAAGTGAAGTCGGGAAATGGTGGACGAAGACTGGTGCTTTGAAATGTTCTGCGAGATATGTTTCGTCGTCTGCGCCGAAGTCGTCGCCGTCCTTGATGTCGGATTTGCCTGAGTCTTGGAGAATCTTGATCGCTTCGTGATATGTGATGCGTGGAAATGGTTTTTTGATTCCTTCGAGGAAGTCGATGTCTCGTTCGAGGACTTCGAGTTCTTTGCGGCGGTTTTTGAGGACGCTTTGAAGGATGTACCAAAGGAAATCTTCTTCGAAATCCATCAACTCATCGAATTCCATGAATGGGACTTCAGGTTCGATCATCCAGAATTCTGTGAGGTGGCGGCGAGTCTTTGATTTCTCTGCGCGAAAAGTCGGACCGAAACAATAAGTTTTGCCCAATGCGTATTCCCCTGCCTCGGTGTATAGCTGTCCGGATTGTGAGAGGTATGCGTCGCCGTCGAAATATTCGACGTGGAAAAGGTCAGTCGTTCCTTCGCAAGCTGTTTTTGTGAGGATTGGTGCGTCAACCAGGGTGAAATCGTTGTTGCGCATGTATTCGCGGATCGCCCAAACGACTTCGTCACGAATTCGCATGTTTGCCCATTGGCGTTGGCTGCGAAGCCAGAGGTGGCGATTTTCTAGGAGGAAATCTATGCCGTGTTCTTTTTTTGCGATTGGGTAGTCGTCTTGTGCGAGTGTGATGATTTCTAGGTTTGTGACTTGGAGTTCGAATACATCGTCGTGTTTTGGGTGTTTGCTGACCGTTCCTGTTGCTTTGAGCGATGATTCCATCGTGAGTGAGTCTGCTGTCTTGAAGACGGGCGATTCTTCGGATTTGTCGAATACTACTCCTTGGGTTGTGCCGGTTCCGTCTCTGAGTTGAAGGAAGTGGATTCCCTTCCCTCCGCGTTTGTTGTACATCCAACCTTGAATGGTGACTTCTTTGTCGACGTGATCGCCGAGGTCTTTTATGTAAACTGTTTCTGGCATAATGAAGGGTTTAATTTTTGTCCTTCGCATTCTAAGGCATGTTCAGATTGACTTCAAGCTGAGGTGTTGATAAATTTAACCGCGAATTGATCGAAAGGTCATTCGAGATATTACTGGGGCGTCGCCAAGTGGTAAGGCACATGGTTTTGGTCCATGCATTCGGGGGTTCGAATCCCTCCGCCCCAGCCAAAAACAAAGATCATGAGAAATAAATTGTTTTACTTTGCAATTGTCCCTGCTTTATTTTTTCAATTGATTGGAGCTTATTTGTACTTCGTGCTTTTTGAAAACGAGGATTTTTCACAAATTATTTATTTTATTACAAAAGTGGCGATTGTGGCCTGGCCCTTGTTTTGGATCGTTTGGGTAAAATCTAAATTCCTACCGTTTCTTGGTGGTGACTTAAAGAAATCTCTTATTCTTGGCGTGATTTCAGGCCTATGTATAGTGGGGATAGTCTCTATTGCTTACTTCGTGTTGTCAGACTTTTTATTGCAATTTGTAGGAAATTTAATCTCTGCCACGGAAGGATTGAATTTTTTAAGACACTATGTTTTGTTTAGTTTCTTCCTTAGTGTAATTCACTCTTTTATTGAGGAATATTATTGGAGATGGTTTGTTTTTAATGGGCTGATGTTGAAATTCAGTAAAACCACCGCTGTCATTATCTCTTCTTTGGCTTTTGCGAGTCACCACTTTATCGTAGCAATGCAATTCGTGCCACTTTATCTGGCTGTTATTGCTACTATATTGATTTTCTTTTTGGGAGTGTTTTGGACGGAACTTTACTTGCGCACTAAAAACATCACAGGATCTTGGTTAAGCCATTTCTTTGCTGACGCAATTATTATGACAATAGGGTATTTCCTTATTTTTTAGAAAATCTATCTAAAAGGTACTAGCCCCGAATAGCCAGCCAATCTTCTATGCTATAATTAGGCTATGAGTTTTCCCTTAGATCTATCTCCACGTTTGGTCAAAAAGGCTGCAGAGCTTGCTATTAGACCTGAAGATATTGTTGAGAAACATGTTGTTGGTGGTGGTAAGGGTGGTCAAAAGATCAATAAAACAGCCAGTTGTGTAATGTTACAACATAGTCCTAGCGGGACTCTTGTGAAGTGTCAAAAACATAGGGAACAAACAAGGAATCGGCTTTCGGCCTATAAGTTATTGATCCTGAAAATTGAGGATATAGTGAAGGGGAAGCAATCGGAAAGGGCACAAAAAATTTTTAAGCTTAGAAAGCAGAAAAGGAGACGTTCCAAAAAGGCTAAGGAAAAGGTATTGGCTGATAAGGCGCATCGAAGCGTTACCAAGACTAGACGAAAACCTGTGAAGCTGGATGAGTAGAGATTGGAAAGTTATCTCCTTATGCATGATGATTTTAATATTATTGATGTGATTACGATTTCTTATGTCTTTGAATAAGCTCCGCAATGACTTTATCTAGATTGACTTCTTTTTCAACCAACAGAACCAGCAAGTGATATAGAAGATCTCCCGATTCCTCTATCAATCGTATTTTGGTTTCGCTTTTTGCAGCAACGATTACCTCTACGCTTTCTTCTGCAACCTTTTTGACGATTTCGTCTAAACCTTTTTCAAAAAGACTCGTTGTATAAGATCTTTTTGGTCTTTTCTCTTTGCGGTCTTTGATTAGCGCGAATAACTCATTGAGGAAAGTCATATTATCCTCTTTTTTCCCGAAACAGGAGTAGCTGCCTGTGTGACATGTTGGACCTTTTGGTTCGGCTAGAATTAGCAAAGAATCACTATCGCAATCCTTTTTTAGCTCTATTGCTTTGAGATAATTGCCCGATGTTTCTCCTTTTTGCCATAAACGTTTCTTTGTGCGGCTATAAAAGGTTACTTTTCTGCTCTTTATTGTTTTTTGATAGGCTTCCTCGTTCATAAATCCGAGCATCAAAACCTGCATGGTTGAGCTGTCCTGCACAATGGCAGGAATCAGTCCGTCTAGTTTTTCAAAGTTTAATTTCATGTTCTTATGGTTATGTTGTTCTTGATTAAATATTGTTTGAGTTCAGGAATTTTGATTGTGCCATAATGAAATAAGCTGGCCGCTAATGCTGCATCGACATTTGTTTCTGTAAATGCTTTTAGAAAGTCTTCTTTTGAGCCTGCACCGCTCGATGCAATTACGGGAATATTTACTGAATTTGTTATTTCTTTTAGCAAGGCTATATCGTAGCCTGTTTTCATCCCGTCACGGTCTAGTGAATTTACAAGAAGTTCACCTGCGCCTAGTTGTTCCATTTGTTTTGCGAATTCTATCGCGTCTATGTTTGTGTTTTCGCGACCACCTTTGATGAAAATCTCCCATTTCTCGTTAATCTTTTTTGGGTCGACTGAAATTACTATGCACTGAGATCCAAATTTGTTTGCGGCTTGCTTTACGAAGTTCGGATTCTCGACCGCATAGGAGCCAATGGAGACTTTGTCTGCGCCATTTCCCAGAAGAGTTCTGATGTCTTCTATGTTTTTTATTCCGCCTCCTACTGTAAATGGGATGTTTATGTTTTCGGAAATTCGTCGTACGAGAGCGTAAAGCGTATCTCTTTTCTCAACTGTAGCCATGATGTCCAGAAATACGAGTTCGTCCGCTCCGGACTGACTATAATATTTGGCTAATTCGACTGGGTCTCCCGCATCTTTCAAATTTACGAAATTTGTTCCTTTCACGACTCGGCCGTTTTTGATATCCATGCATGGGATAATTCGCTTTGCCAAATTGTTTTGTGTGAGTTTGATTTTCCCTTCGTATAGGGCTTTACCAATTACGCATCCGTACACATTGAGGTTTTCCAGTTGTTTTATGTCCTCTGGGTTTGTCACTCCACCTGCTACGATGACTTTGAATCCTTTACCTAAGACTTTTTTGATTGTGGTTGGATTTATGCCCTGAAGCATTCCGTCACGTGATATATCTGTAAAAATTAGTATTTCTAATCCTGTGTCTTTCAATGTTTGCAGCGCTTCGTTGAGTGTTAATCCACTTTTTTCTGTCCAACCTTTGACCATAACTACGCTGTCTTTTGAGTCGAGTGAAACTACTACTCTATCTGCCCCGAATTCGTTGATAAGTCTTTTGATTAAGTCAGGATTACTTAAGGCAGAAGTCCCGAGAATGACTCTCTTTATTCCGCTTTTCAGTATTTTTTCGGCATCTTCAAAGGTGCGAATACCTCCTCCAGTTTGGATATCCAGTCCTGTTTGATTCGCAATATCAATGATTGTTTTGAGATTTTTAGACCTCCCTTCCTTGGCTCCTTCTAGGTCAATGATGTGTATGAATTTGATACCTTGGCTTTTGAATCCTTGAGCAACTTCCACTGGATCGCAGTCGTAATTTTTGACTTTAGAATAATTGCCTTGTTCAAGGCGCACACATTTCCCACCTATGATGTCTATTGCTGGGATGATTAACATGATTTGCAAAAGTTATTGAGTAATTTGAGTCCGATTTCACCAGATTTTTCTGGGTGAAACTGTACTCCGTAGAAATTGTCTTTGTTTATTACTGAAGCGAAGGTTGTCCCATAATCTGTGGTTCCGATTCGGTTTTCGGGTTCTGGATCTACAAAATATGAATTTACGAAGTAGAAGTAACTCTGATCAGGAATATCTTTGAATATAAGGTTCGCGGGATTCTTTTGTTCTACTTTGTTCCAACCAATTTGCGGGATTTTCACGGTTGTTTGGAATTTTCGAACATTTCCTTTTATGATCTTCAAACAGTCTGTGTTGTTCTCCTCTGAAAAATCCATCAAGAGCTGCATCCCAAGACAGATGCCTAAAAAAGGGACTTTTATTTGTGGGATTGCTGAAGCAAAGCCCCTTTCATTGAGTTCTTTCATTGCCATACCTGCTGCACCAACGCCCGGAAAAATTGTTTTACAATCAGTCTTCAGTTCTTTTGCTGAACTGATCACTTTTGATTCGATGCCTAGTTGTGTCAGAGCGTTCTGCACACTTCTTAAGTTGCCCGCTCCGTAATCGATAATTTGGATCATAGTTTTCCTTTGGTTGTTGGTAATATATTTTTGGCTCGTGGATCTTCGTCTACTGCAAATCGGGTGGCTTTTGCGAATGCCTTGAAGATCGCTTCCGCCATGTGGTGCTCGTTGCGTCCGTATTTCAGGTTAATGTGTATGTTAGCCTGCAGATTATCAGCTATCGCCCTAAAGAAATCTTCAAAAAGCTCTGTTGGCATGTCTCCAATTTTTTCTCTTTTAAACTGCACGTTCCACACCAGGTATGAGCGTCCTCCCAAGTCGACAGCAACTTCCGCCAAGCTTTCATCCATAGGCAGTAGAAATCCATATCTTTGAATTCCTTTTTTGTTTCCCAAGGCCTTTAGCATTGCTTGTCCAAGAACGATTCCGATATCTTCCACTGTGTGGTGTTCGTCCACTTTCAGATCTCCTTTGGCTTTAATTTTCAAGTCAATTAGTGAGTGTTTGGAAAAAAGTTCCAGCATGTGATCCAGGAATCCTATTCCTGTTTCCACATCGCTTTCCCCTGTTCCTTTCAGGTTTATTCCGATCTTGATTTCGGTTTCTTTCGTCTTTCTAGTTGTCCAAATTAAATTTCCCATTGGTTGTGGCTTTAATGATTTTTAAATTTAAATTTTTTGCGAATTTTTCGTCTGATTCTCTGTCTCCGTACATGAATGAATTTTCCATATCTATTCTTGCGCGATTTTCCTTGAAAAATGCGTCCACTAAGCCCGTTTTTGGTTTTCTGCAACTACAGTTGTCTTCTGGTTTGTGTGGGCATACGAAAATTTCTTCGAATTCTATTCCTTCTTGCTTCAAGATTTCTAGGAATTTTTGTTGTGGCTTTTCAAAATCTTTTTGCGGGAAGCTTTCTGTCCCCAATCCGTCTTGATTTGAAATCATAATAAATTTGAAACCTTCTTGTTTTAGCTTCTTCAAACCTTCTATTACTCCTGGAAGGATCTTGAATTTGCTCATACTGTCTATTTGAAAATCGTCCTGTGGTTCGAAAATCAAAGCTCCGTCTCGATCTAAAAACGCGTATTTTTGCAGGAAGTTTTCTCTGTAAAACTTGATAAATCTCTTCATTTGTTTAACGGTTCCGATGGTCAGTCTTATGAATTGGCCGTTTCTTGGCCTGAGCAGTAGCCCGTTTTCTTTTAATACTTTGAAAACTTCTGGGTTGTTTGGATTAAAAAGTATGAAATTTGCTTTGCTTGGATAAAATTCTATTCTATTTTTTCTGAAGAATTTTTCCGCTTTTGGCTTCGCTTTGTTCATTACTTCCTCTGTGTATTTTCTCATGTCCTTGATATCTTCGAGAGATGCTTTGGCTGCACATACCGACATCATATTTATATCGTATGGGCCTCTTACCTTTCTCATTTCGTCTAGGATAGATTCTTGTGCCAATACGTAGCCTATCCGGAGAGAAGCCAGTCCAAATGCTTTGGAAAAGGTTCGTGTGATTATGAGATTTGGGTATTTTTTGATTAGGCTTGTGGCAGTTACGCCAGAGAATTCAAAATACGCTTCGTCGATATAAACAATGGAGTTTTTGGCTTTTTTTGTAATGACTTCAATGTCTGCTATTGAGACCAGAGTCCCTGTTGGGTTGTTTGGGTTGCAGATGATTATAAGTTCTGTGTTGTCGTCGATTGAGTTTAGAGTTTCTTTTAAGGGGAATGCTGCGTATTCGTCTGTGAAGTCCAGTTTGTATTCTGGAGCAATAACTTTGTTACTTGTGACTCCCGCGCATTGATAAAACATTGCAAAACTTGGAGACGGGATTACGACCTTTCCTCCTGTTGAGACAAAAGTTCTGAAAATAAGGTCGATTCCCTGGTCCGAACCGTTAACAACCATAACTTCCTCTCTGTCGACATTTGCATAATCAGCGATTTTAGCCTCGAGATCGGAGTATTCGGGATATACCTGGATATTTCCTTCCTTCAAGAATTTCATCAAAGCTTTGACTATTTTTGGGCTTGGGGCAGTAGTCCTCTCGTTGAAGTCGAGAAGCATTCCTTGGTATTGCCTACGCCCCTCTAGTGGAGGAGAATATGGCTCTATTTTGACGATATTTTTGTTGGCAAATTTATTCATCTTTTAGTGATTTAATTCTTATGGTCATTGCGTTTTTGTGCGCGTCTAGTCCTTCTATTTCGGCCATTTTCTCGACTGTTTCACCGAGACTGCGGATGCCTTCTTTGCTCAATTCCTGAAAAGTGATTTTCTTCATGAAGTCCGATACGTTAACTCCACTGTAATTTCGCGCATAGCCGTATGTTGGCAGAGTGTGGTTTGTTCCGCTGGCGTAATCCCCTGCTGATTCTGGAGAGTATGGGCCTATAAATACTGACCCTGCGTTCTGAACCTGCTCTGCGTATTTCCGGGCATCTTTTGTGTTGATAATCAGGTGTTCTGGTGCGTACTTGTCGGAAAATTTGATTGCTTCTGCGAGGCTTGGCACTTCTAGTGCGAAGCTATTTTCCAAACATCCTTCTGCTATCTCTGCTCTTGAGAGTTTGGTCAATTGGATTTCGATTTCTTTCAAGATTTCTTCTATTTTTTCTAAGCTGGTACAGACCAAAACGACTTGCGAATCTGTTCCGTGTTCTGCTTGTGACAATAGGTCCGCAGCTACGAAATCCGCTCTCGCTGTTTCGTCCGCTATGACCAGGACTTCTGACGGACCTGCCGGCATGTCCATCGCTGCTCCGTTTGGTTCTATGGATAAGAGCATCTTGGCCGCGGTGACATATTGGTTGCCTGGACCGAATATTTTGTAAACTTTTGGGATAGTTTCGGTCCCATATCCCATGGCCGCTACCGCTTGGGCTCCTCCAATCTTGAAAATTTTCGTTATGCCGGCCAAGCGAGCTGCGTATAGGATGATGTCTGGAACTTTGCCTTCTTTGTTTGGTGGAGTGCAGAGGATTATTTCTTTGCATCCTGCTATTCGTGCTGGAATTCCCAACATCAAAACTGTCGAGGGAAGAGGAGCTGTTCCTCCTGGGATGTACAATCCTACCTTTTCTATTCCCCTGTAATCTGTTCTGCAAATCACTCCTTTTGATGTTTCTAGCTCTACGGGAGTTGGAGCGGAAGCTTTGTGGAATTTTTCGATATTTTGAGCTGCTAGTTCAAATGCCTTTTTGAGGGCTGGGTCGATGCGTTCGCAAGCTTCTTCTATCTCTACTTCGCTGACTTCAAATGACTGTAGCGAAACTCCGTCGAATTTTTCCGTGTATCTGCGGACTGCTTCATCTTTGTTTGTTTGCACATCATCAAGCACTCCACGAACTACTCCGAAAACTGATTCGAAATCGATAGCTGGACGCTGGCACGGTGCATTTAATTTATATCTTTTCATTTTAATTGGGTTAATGGTTTTCCTGAGAAAAAGGGGCTCTGTACCAAGACGGCTTCTGAATCCATTATCTTTTCAATGATATTGAGGCCATTTTCTTCCAAAGTGGTACCAGTCTGTGTGATGTCGCAAATTGCATCTGAAAGGTTTAGGAAGGGACAAATTTCTACAGACCCTTTAATCTCAACCATGGATGCGTTAATGCCCTTTTCTTTCAAATACCCTTTCAAAGTGTTCAGATATGAAGTTGCAATTCGTTCTTCACTCAAATCTTTAATGTTTTTGATACTTGAGTTTTTGGGTGCAGCGATAATTAGTTTACATTTGCCAAATCCCAATCTTTTTACGATTTTCAATTGGGATTTTTTTTCAACCAGGACGTTTTCGCCAACAATCCCGTAGTCCGCCACCCCATATTTCACATATTGCGGGATGTCGCTGTTTCGCACGTACAGAATTTCGATGTCGGCGTTCAGGCAGGTACTCATTAGCTTTGAGCCGTTAGGCTTAAATTTCAGACCTAGACTTTTGAGAAAGTCTAAACTGGGTTCCTGAAGCCGTCCTCTTTTTTGCAGAGCGATTCTGATTTTTTTATCTTGCAGATTCATAATAATTTGATAGATATGTTGTTAATTGTTTTACAGGTATTGATTTTTGTTTTCCGCTACTCATGAATTTGATTGTGACTTCGTCTTTTTCTCTTTCTTCTGAGCCTCTGATTACGACGAAAGGTATCCGTTTTTTGTCGGCGTATTTCAGTTGTTTTCCTAATTTGTCTGGCTCAAAGTAAATCTCGGAGTTTATTCCTGCCTCAATCAGGCTTGAAAAAATGTTCAACGAATCTTCTTTCGATTCTTCGTCGAATTGGGTGACGAGGACTTTTGAATTTAATTGAATGTCTTCAAATGCCCCGAGCTCCTCGAGTAAAAGCATGATTCTTTCAAACCCGAATGCCACTCCAACTCCTGAAAAATCTTCATCACAGAATAATCCGCATAAATTGTCATATCGTCCTCCTGCACATATCGTTCCGAAATCACAGTCCTTGGAGACCACTTCATAAATAATACCGGTGTAGTAATCCAGTCCACGGGCTAGAGAGGGATCGAATTCGAGAAATTCTGCAACGCCTAGGTCTTTGCAATTGTTCAAGAAGTTTTCGATTTCTTCTGTGTCATATTTATTGAATTTTTCTAAGGTTGCTTCTAGGGTTTGTTCTGGTTTCAGAAGTGCGAGAATTTTTTCAGGATTATTTATTCCAAGTTCTTTTAACTCTTCGATGACGGCTTGTTTGCCG
>Ga0233431_1002883_pt1 | contig 22411 bp, 18 predicted proteins | sample SI_118_April2016_FD_179867 | JGI IMG/M metagenome (GOLD analysis project Ga0233431, IMG submission 179867) | Seawater microbial communities from Saanich Inlet, British Columbia, Canada - SI_118_April2016_200_MG | ecosystem: Environmental > Aquatic > Marine > Inlet | place: Canada: British... | reverse complement strand
AAGATCACTATCAGAAATCTTTTTAATAGCTAATCTGGCAAGTTCCAATTGTTTATCTTCCTGATCAGGTAATGCTTCTTTGCATATTTTAATGGCTTGATTAGCTAAACAAGCGATGCAATCCAACTGTGTTTTCATTGATAATATTTTTTAAATGTTTATAGTTCAATTATTATGGGTTTAAATTTTTTATATATAGCAAACTTCATTCATATTGACATCTGCATTAGCTTTGTAGTGTCTGTTTGAAAGCTCTTTAGAACTAGTCTCGTGATTTCAAATAGATATCACAAGGCGTTACTTTTAGACGATAAGAATGTTGTTCGCTATATTGCATCTTTAACATTCCACAAAAATAAGTTCATAACTGGATTTCCTGTTGTAGGGCTTCAATGGATATTCTTATTCTCCAAAGCCTGTTTTTTTTTGATTGCGGGATTTGCATGGGAGCAGGGAACGGCAACCAGGCATTTACCGCAGACATCCGCATATCCAATGGAACGATGCTTTTTTTTATTTTCCAGGCACATCTCATAACATTTAAAGCGGTCAAAGACTTTCGCGAAAAGGGCTTCGTTGACACATCGATCGGTACATTTCATACAGCTCCCATCATATTTATATAAGCAAGCCGGGGTGTCATTACGGTTATCCGGTTTTATTTCAGCACTGGTGATAAAGCTACCAACTCTACCACAACATCCCTGATCGGTAATTAACATGTTATTTAAACCAAATTTTCCCACACCAGCAACATAAGCAATGTGACGATGGGACCAATCACTGATCAGTTTTTCCTCATCCCAATTATGAGTCGCCGGAATAATGATTGTTTGGTGTCCATGGCTTTGCAAAAACCTTTGAAGATGTATGCTGAGTTGTTTAATCATTTCATTGGTTTCTATATAGGCAACCCCCCATTCTTCAGAACTGTTATGGTTTTTTATATTGGTACGGGTTAAACTTTTTGAAAAAGGAAGAAAAAATACCACGACCGTTTTAGCCTCTGCAAGAAAGTCAATGGGATGTGCGTGCGTTGGACTCGCCACTGAACTTAATTGAGTAAACAAGGGATCTTTTGCAGAAGCAAAACCAACAATGGGAACCCCCCAGTTCGTATTCGTCAATTGTTCTGTTGGATAGGATTTTACAAAATCCTGGATTTTTTTTATTATTCTGCTTTTCATGGGAAGCTCGACATAAAGTGAATGCTTTAGGCTGTGATTTTGAATTAGGATATTAAAATTATCAAAAAATTACAATTGGGGAATTTAATTCATTACCATTTTGTACAACAGGCGTTTTCATTTGCGTTGAACCTTGATTGACAAGGAAGTTGTGGTCTGTATTTTCCTATTTCATCAAGCTGGACAACTGAATGTTGATCCAAACCAAAAGTCCCGACTGTCTAATCTTTTATGCTTGCTTAAAAAGACTACTTATTAATAGATTTAGTTAATGTTTTACTTTTCCCAATTTGGTTTCGACCAATCAATATTTAGTAATAATTCCAAATATTTATAAAAGGAAAATTGATGGATAAAAAGGCACAAAATTCTATTCTTTATACTGTCCTGATTTCACAATTTACGATGCCCTTTATGTTCTCCGGTATCGCTATCACGCTACCCATCATGGGAAAGGAAATGAGTGCCAGTGGAGTGGCACTTAGCCTGGTTGAAATTGTATTCCTGGGAACATCCGGTGCTTTTATGTTACCTTTTGGTAAGCTGGCGGACATGACAAACAAACAAGCCGTCTATAAAACCGGTCTACTATCAACAGCCCTCATCACTCTGGTTTTAGGGTTAACACAATCGATTGATCTCTTCATCTTCTTTCGCTTTTTGCAAGGCTTAACCTTTGCTTTGATTGTATCCACCAATATGGCCATTATTACTGAAACGATCCCTAAACAACAATTAGGGAAAGCAATGGGTTTATCAATCGGGACTGTTTATGCCGGTTTGTCTGTTGGCCCTTTTGTGGCTGGCATTTTAACAGAATATGTTGGCTGGCGTTGGATCTATTATATCGTTTGTTTCATGTTGTTGATTTCGTTTGTTCAATCGGCTCGATACCTTAAAGGCAAATGGGTTAAACCGGAAAAGCCATATGATTACTTGGGTAGTCTTCTTATCGTTTCCATGCTCGCATGTTGGATTATTGGCAGCTCTAAACTCAATCAGGGTAATATAGGGATCATTCTGTTAGTTATTGGAGTTATTTTGGTGCCTTTACTGATTTTAGTAGAACAAAAAGCAAGCACACCGCTCCTTGAGTTTCGTTTTCTTCGAACCAACTTAAATTTTTCCAAAGCCTTGATCATTCAATTATTGACCTATTCCGGTACTTTCGGGGTACCGTTCTTGTTTAGCCTTTATTTACAAACGATCAAACAATTCAGCCCGCGAGATACCGGATTAATATTAATGACCTCCCCCATCCTGATGGTTTTGCTGGCTCCTTTTTTTGGCCGATTATCAGACAGCATTAATCCAAGAAGATTAGCAACCTTCGGAGTTTTCTTTACTTTAGTTGGTACTTTTTTAGCAACCTGGATAACGATTGATGGTTCCACTTACTGGCTATGTCTAGTATTGGCTTGCCATGGTATCGGTTTTGCCATGTTTTCCTCTCCCAATATGAAAATCATCATGACCTCTGTGGATAGAACCAGAACCGGTGTAGCATCTGCTTTGGCAGCTGAAATGAGGACTCTGGGAATGGTTGTCAGCATGCTGTTAATTACCTTATTCATGTCTTTGATTATCGGACAAATGCAAATTTCGGTAGATTCAGCCGGACTTTATTTAACCGTCATGCGGTATTCCTTAATTGCAATCGCTATTTTAGGAGGCTTAGCATTTGTGATATCGGTTCTTAATCAGGATATAAAAGAAACCATAGCGTTGGATTGACAATCGCAAGTTCATTGCCAACATTTCACCTAGTAAGCATAATCATGACACAATCTGGAAGTCGAGGGGTGAGCAAGAGGATCCTAAGGGATAAACAAAAAATCCATTTGTTAAAAAGGTAAATTAAATGCTAGCATTACTACTATCAACAAATTTCGATTTGAATTGTAGAATGTAACGACTATTAAAACCTTGTGATATTTGTATGAAGAAAAAAGAAGCTTCAATTTCCAACACCAAACTACTCGAAGAAATCAAAGAATTACGTCTTCAAAACCAACACCTGCAAAACAAGGTTAAAGACCAGGACAGCTATTTCAGAAAAAAATATGAAACGGCCAATAAAACAAAATCCAGATTCCTGGCAAATATCAGTCAGGAAATCAGAACGCCACTTTCCGCCATTATAGGATTTTCCCAAATCATCCAGCGTGATATGCGTTTTGGAATCATAGATCAAACTCCCGAATACCAGAAACTGTTAGATAACATTGAAAACAGCGGGCAATATTTATCTGAAATCATCAATAGTATCATTGACATTTCAGATATTAAAAACGGTGACTTAAAATTCCAGGAAAATGATATCAATATTTTCAAATTTTTTAAAAATATTTTTTATGTTAATAAGATTGAGGCTTTAAAGAAAAATATCAATTTAAAATATGATAAAGTCAGTGCAGACTTTCCCGAATATATCCGTACAGATCGAACAAAACTTGAGAAAATTTTAAATAGTATCATTGATAACGCCATTAAATTCACTCCCTCCGGGAAAACCATAACATTGAACCTATCCCATAAAAATAAAGATATTATATTTAAAATAAGCGATGAAGGAATAGGTATATCAAAAACGCATCTAAAAACTATATTTGAACCCTTTGAAAAATTAAATAAAAATAGTGATCAGCGATTTGATGGTATCGGCTTGGGTTTATCTGTCGCTAATAAAATGGCTAAGCTTTTAAATGGATCTATTGATGTTAAGAGTGAGATCGATCAGGGATCACTATTTACCATAAAACTGCCATTTATCCGATCTTCTAAAACTATTAAAGATGTCCCCACCAGTCACGAAGAGTTAATATTCTCAAAAAATAATAAAATTCTGGTGGTTGAGGATAATCTGATCACACAGGAATTGATTTCTAAAATTTTATCAATTTTTGGCTTAAATGTTCAAATTGCAAACAATGGAAAAGAGTGCCTGGAGTTGGCGCCTGAATTAAAACCGGATTTAATATTAATGGACATTTACATGCCTGTTATGGATGGTTTAAAAGCAACCATTGAAATTCGAAAAATGCCATTAATCAAAAATGTTCCTATTATTGGGTTGTCAGCAGGAGCAACTGAAATTGAACAGGAAAAAGCCCGAGCAGCTGGAATGAATAATTATTTAATCAAACCGATTAATATTGATGCACTGTTGCCTATCCTGGGACAATACTTAAAAACAGAGAAGCACTTTTTGAATGGTAATACTAAACATGATCAACAAAAGGAAAGATTGCTTCAACACACTACCAGACTTCAGGAAAATCGATATTTACAGGAAAAGCAGGTAGAAGAGCGGACAAAGGCTCTACTCAAAGCAAAAAATCAGGCGGAGACTGCGAACCGATCAAAATCTGAGTTTCTAGCTAACATCTCACATGAGTTAAGAACACCGATGCATCAAATTCTAAGTTTTGCTAAATTTGGAGTGGATAAATTCGAAAATGTTGAAAGAGAAAAACTTTTTTACTATTTTCAAAAAATCAGAGCGGCAGGTACAAACCTTCTATCTCTTCTGAATGACCTATTAGATCTTTCTAAGCTGGAAGCAGGTAAAGCTGATTGTGAGATGTTACCTTGTGACTTAAAATATATCATTAAAAAAGTTTCAAAGGAATTTGATCAATTGATTTTGGAGAAAAACATTTGTTTTGAAATAGCATCCAATCATATAAAAACGGAAGCTGTTTGTGATAAACAGAAAATAGCACAGGTCGTCCGCAATATTCTTTCTAATGCTATTAAATTCACACCTAATGGAGAAAAAATCACTGTTATTCTTGAGTCAGGTCATTTCAAGGTTGAAAATCAAAAAGGAGAAAATAAAAAAATAGCAGCTATGATAATAAATGTTAAAGACAAGGGTGTCGGAATTCCTGATGACGAATTAAATAGTATCTTTGACAAATTTGTCCAAAGCAGCAAAACCAGAACCGGTGCTGGTGGAACAGGTCTGGGGCTTGCTATTTGTTTGGAGATTATAAAGGTCCATCGGGGAGAAATCTGGGTGAAAAATAATTCTGATCGTGGTTCAACCTTTAGTTTTATGATCCCATATGATCAAAATCTGATTTAATAACCAGCTTTCCTTGCGCCTGGCCGTTTTCTGCAGAAATGATTTTGACTAATCTAATTTCATTTTTTAGAGAAAGCTGGCTTTCTGCAGATACTCTGATATAATTACCGGTATAACCTTTCCAAATATTCCCTTTATTACTCCCTTCGAAAAGAACCTCCAATTCCCGACCTACAAATTCTTCAGCAAACCTGGTTCTTTTTTGATCACTTAAGATTCGCAACACGCTTGCCCTGCGATTAGCCGTTTTTGAATTGATTTTCTCCGGAAGACAAACACTTTTGGTACCTGCCCGCTCTGCATAGGGAAAAACATGGAAATAATGAATGGGTAGTTTCTCAAGTATATTAAGTGTTTCTTCAAACAGTGCATCTGTTTCACCGGGAAACCCAACGATCACATCACTACCAATACAAATATCCGGAACCTGATCTGCTGCAGATAATACGTAATCTTCAAATTTCTGAATTTCATAGCGCCGTCGCATTGCTTTCAAAATCGCATTACTTCCCGATTGTAAGGGTAAATGTAAGTATGGGACTAGTTTATGATCCGGATTTTTCATTAACTCAAAAACATCTTTACCAATGGTAGTAGGTTCAATGGAACTAATCCTCACCCGTTGAATACCACTGATCGACTCAAAGATATCTAAAAGTTTGATAATATCATAATCCAGGTACTGGTAAGTTCCAATATTGACCCCAGTTAATATAATCTCCTTAACCCCTATCGCAGCTAATTGACGGGCTTCCTGCTTTATATTATCAACTTCCCTGGACCTGGACCGTCCTCTGGCCTTCGGAATAATGCAATATGAACAAACAAAATCACATCCATCCTGAACTTTCAGATTAGCCCGGGTTGACCCCAAATGTTGCCCAATGGTATCAATCGTAAATGCATTTTTTGAAATACTGCCGACAGCAATAATTGGCCTTGAATCCTTCAGGAAAATTTCTAGGTAATGCTTTAAATTTAATTTTTCCTCATTACCCAGAACAATATCCACGCCACCGATTTCCTTAATAATTTTACTGGAAATTTGAGAAAAACAACCAACCACCGCCAGAATTGCCGTTGGATTATTTTTCCGAATGCTTCGAATTGCCTGGCGGCATTTGCTATCGCTTTGATTGGTAACTGTGCAGGTATTGATAACACATACATCGGAGTTTGTCTTATTTTCAGTGATCACATAATCAAGCGCTTCTAGACTTTTGGCCATTATAGCAGATTCTGTTTGGTTTAAACGACACCCTAAAGTAAAAAAAGAAGCAAATGGCATTCTAAAGGAGAGGGAAAAAAATTGAAGAAACTTGCAGTCTGTTAAAAGGAAAGGATCATAGGGGAGTCAAAACTCCCCTGTCTACTATTTTCTTATTTTTTTGCAACAACAACAAAAGCCGCCCAATAGTAAGGATGATTCCACTCTGAATTCAACATGGATTTTTGAGCATTTCGCAAGGCATCTCTGGGGCTCAGTCCTTGATAAAGTTCGTTATAAAACTCGGTCATTAACAATCGGGTACCTTCATCACTAACAGGCCACAAAGAGTTGATCACACTATGAACCCCGGCTTCCTGAAAGGAACGTCTCAGGCCATAAACGCCTTCTCCGGCATGAATTTCCCCTACACCGGTTTCACATGCCGATAAGACTACCAGTTGTGTTCCGGACAACTTCAGTCCTAACACTTCCATTGCAGTCAAGACGCCATCATTATCCGTGTCAATATCACCTAAGAAAGGTGCATTGGAATTGATTCCGGCAAAAGCCAATCCCGCTCTAAGCAGTGGATTATCACCTGGAGGTGGTGTAGTTTGTCTCCCCCCCCGTGAAGCTGATAGCAATCTTCTTTTCAAGCGTTCTTCTGCCTTTAGGAAAAAACCATGGGTGGCAATATGCAACATTTTAGGTGGTTGCTTAAAACCACGTAGCGCAGATTCTTCAGCCTGCTTTTGGGTCAACATCAATGAGGTTTGTTTTTTATCACTGGTAATCTTAGCAATGGTTTCTCCTTCGATTTCCGCACCATCCAAAGGCTCAAATGATAGCGATCTCAAACCATGGGATGAAATCCGCATTCCCCGGTCGATATTGGCACCTCTTTTACCACTGGCTTTTTTAATTTCCTCTTTTTTATTTTCAATGTCGTAATCCGGACCTGCAAATATTGTGAATTCACCTGTAGCGGCCGGAAGCGGAGGTACCACAATATCTCTGGCGGAGGATAAAATATTCAATTGATATTTCTGAATGAGATAATCCTGCTGATCATCCACTATCGCATCAAAAGGTAGCAAATGCAGTATTCCATCTGGAATTAAATAAACAGTTTCGCGCCCCCTGACAAATGGTAAAATAGGCTTCCAGAGCTTATCATAAAGCTGATTCCCATAGTCCATTACTTCGTCATCTTCGGCATCTTCATCCTGGATAACTTCCCGATAGATATTTACAAATTCACCGAAATCTTTAAGATTCCCTAAGGGAATCATCTCCACAATCCGATCACAGACATTATCATCATCACAGTATCCAACTTCTTTTCTGGCGACGATAGCTATCAAATTCGTAGAAAATCCATCATCATAAGTTATAAAATCAACCAGAACTTCATTTTCAGATAGATTTTCAAATACATTTGCCACCGTTACCGGAGCTGACACAACATGATAAATCAAACTGAATCGACTAATTTCTGCCTGAAGATCATTGACCTCAATCTCCAAATCGGCCAGTTTTTGTCTAAATTCATTAATCGTCTCATCAACTGGTCCGGAAAGAGTTTTGGCGGCCAATTCTTTACGTTTATTATTAATTTCTTCTGCTTTAGCAGCCATTTCAGGTGAATCTGACATTTCAATGATTTTATGAATTTCAGAAGCAATCTTTAATAATAAACCTTTTCTTTTTAAACTGACATTTAAAGCCATCTCTGCGTATTTGGTACCTTGCTTTTTAACCAGCAGTCCAAGATATTTATCCTGTTCCGGCTTATTGATACTAATGTAGCCCTGTCTCGTATTTTCTCCTGCGGCCCAAAGGACACGCTCAAAGAATTCAGTTCGACGATTGAAAATATCCTCGCGCACATTCAAAGCCAGGTCTAATTTACCACTTTGCTCATGAATATTGGCTAAATTATTCAAAGCCTCAAATGTATAAGGGTGTTTATCCCCTAAGACCTTTTCTGATAGTTTAACTGCTTCTGTGGCCAGTTTTAAAGCTTTTGTTCTTTCATGCTGACTCAGATACAGGGCCGCCAAATCGATCATACTCCTAACAACATCAGGATGCCCCTCTCCCAGATTTTTTTTTCTAAGCTCCAAGGCTTGGTTAAACATTTTTTCCGCAGTTTCCAGTTTTTGCTGTTTGTGAAAAACCCTGGCCAAATTGTTTAAAGCTTTTAAAGTATATTGGTGATTAATTCCCAGTTCTTTTTTCCAGATCTGAAAAACCTTATCAAAAGACTGTTCCGCTTCATCATACCGTTCCTGAATCATATAAAGATAGGCCAGGTTGTTAACACTAGCCACGGTATTTTGATGGTCAGTGCCAAAGGTTTTTTCACTTAAGATAATGGTTTTATTATAAAGCGGTTCAGACAGTTTAAAAACACCCTGACTTTCATATAACATCGCTAGGTTATTCATTATTGCCAGCGTTTTTGGACTCGATTCACCCATTGTTTTTTGGGCGCCAATCAATCCGGCTTTAAGAATTGGTTCCGCCTTATCAAAAAGTCCCTGGTCCTGATACAGCAGGGCTAGATTATTGGCAATCGATATCGTTTCCGGGTGATTGTGACCATGCATTCCTAAAACAGAATTGTAGGCTTTTAAAAAAGCTTTTTCCGCCTCAGCATATCTTCCCTGGGCACGAAACGACCCAGCCAGATTATTGAGATCAATAATGGTATTGAGATGATTTTCACCGAAAACCTTTTTTTCATAATCGTAAACCTGTTGGAACAGTTTTTCAGATAGTTTATAATCACCTGTATTTTGAAACAAAGAAGCCAGGTTAGTTAATATTGGGTACATCTCACCCTGGTCTTCTTCGGGTAAATGTGCATAAAATTTTATGGCCTGGATAAAAAGAGGCTTGGCCTCCTGATACATCCCTTTCATGCGATAAACATCAGCTAAATTGGCACTGGTAAGAATAAGCTCCGGATCGTCAGTTTCCAGACTATTCTGCTTAAATGAAAGCACAGCCAGATACAGCTCCAAGGATTTATCAAAACTACCTTGTAATTTATGAGCCAAAGCCAGGTTCTCTTTGACCATTAAACCGGATTCAGAATAATCCGCCTGGTTTTGAATATAGATAACCATTGTTTTATCTAAAATCTCCTCAGCTTCCTTGTATCTCCCGACACTCAAATACAATTGTCCTAACATACTTTGAGCCGATAAAGTGATATCCCCACTGGATCCCAATACTTCCTGCATGGGTAGAATGATTTTCTCGTACAACTCAATCGCCTTTTTAGTTTCTCCGGAATAAGCAAATAATTCCGCCAGGGTGGCTGAATAAAATAGAGTATTCTGATGCGTTTCACCTAAATTAATCTTGGAGCGTTTGACGGCTTCTGTCATCATCGGTTCAGCTTGCTCCAATTCTCCCAGCTCCCACCAATAGTACGCTGCAGTAAATATGGCATTGATCGTTTTTTCATCTTCGGGACCAAAATCTTTTTCTGCCAATTGCATTGCTTCATAAGCTACCTGAAGCGATTGTTCGTACTGTTCCTGTTCAAATAATTGAGCAGCTTGTTCATTCAATTGATTAAACTTCTCTTCATCAGCTAATAACAAGCCCGAAAACATCAAAAGCAGCGAGAACATCAAAATTGAAATTATTGTTTTAGGTAATTGCATTGGAGCCTCTCATTGTGGTTTGTACTTGTACACGACCTAACGCAGGATTCATAAGTGTTTGGTATGACATTTGTCTATGGATTTACAAAGTCTTCTACTTCCATAAACTGTTTTTATTAATAAAATACCTCTAAAAAAATACAAAAGCAACTTTCAATCAAAATAAAACCTAAATGAGCCTTTAAGGAATTGATTTACTTTAAAATAGAACAGGATAGTAAATGCTTTTTATGTCCGGCAAACCACTAATTTAGCATAAATACTTCCTATATTATACTGATATTATTATTTATTATATGAATGATTAAAAAATACCTTGTGAATATGAATCTTTGACTGCTAACATTTTAATCACATTAATTATAAAACTCAATAGAATCCAGCTGATCACTTTATTCTTTTAATTATGGCCTATCAACTTTGTTGTTGTTAAAATCTTCCTTATAATCAAGTTATTACCTTGCATCCAAATTAAATTAGTCCCTTACCTTTTTAATACTTTATCGCATGACATATCAACATAGACATATTAACGGGGACCCGCTTAAGTTTATACCCGGAAAAGCAGTATGTATTGGCAGGAACTATGCGGATCATATTAAAGAATTGAAAAACCAGACACCCAAAAATCCGCTATTGTTCATCAAACCGAATACCTCTTTTTGTGGCATGGAACCGACGCTTACGATCCCAAGTGATAAAGGCCAGTGTCACCATGAACTGGAAATTTCTGTTTTAATTGGCGCACCGATCACAAGGCATCAAACAAATGTTATTGATTCTATTTGGGGATTGGGCTTAGCTCTGGATTTAACACTGCGGGATTTGCAAAATGAATTGAAAGCCAATGGACATCCATGGGAGATAGCTAAGGGATTTGACAATTCCTGTCCACTAACATCATTTATTCCTATGAATGAATTCCCTGAATTAGACAATATTACATTTCAACTGACGATTGATGGTGAAATGAAACAAAATGGACACACATCATTGATGATTACAACGATTGAGGCGTTAATTCAATACACTGTCCAGTATTTTAGCCTATTACCTGGAGATGTTTTATTAACAGGTACTCCTGCGGGTGTAGGAGCCTTAAAAAAGGGAAATCAACTGGAATTGAACCTGAACCATCGGTTTAAGTTCAGTACACTGATTGGTTAGTAAACAAAATGAGATATACACAATTCAACAGCGCTATTATGAAATTTAAGGAGAATGTTCCGGAAATTATTCAAATCATCCGTTTTTCTGACATCATGGAAAACGATTGGATAAATCTCCGGGAAAATGGTTGTTCGTCAGCAAATTTAAACTTCTGAACCATTTTTAATACCTTTTAAACCATTTAAAAGAACATGGAACTAAAACTATATAATACACTGAGCCGAAAAAAAGAACTGTTCAAATCTATCGAACCTGGAAAAGTAAAGATTTACACCTGTGGAGTAACTGTCTACGACCGTTCTCATCTGGGACATGCCAGAGGAGCCATCAATTTTGATGTGATGCGTAATATTTTTAAAGCACTGGATTATGAGATTACCTATGTAAAAAACTACACGGATATTGATGACAAAATGATCAATAGAGCCAATGAAAGAGGAATTTCAGTTGAACAACTGGCTGATGAGCAGATTGAAATTCATGATCAGGATATGGCATCACTAAAGATCAATCCGCCGGATATCGCTCCTAAAGCGACAGAAGTTATTGATGAAATCATTAAAATGTGTGAGACATTAATTGAAAAAAAATATGCTTACGAATCTGCAGGGGATGTTTATTTTAGAGTGAGACGTTTTCCAGAATATGGTAAATTGAGCTGGAAAAATATTGATGATCTCATTTCCGGAGCCAGGATCGAAGTCAACGAAGACAAAGAAGATGCACTGGATTTTGCACTCTGGAAAGCAAGCAAACCGGGAGAACCTACCTGGGAAAGTCCATGGGGACCAGGTCGTCCTGGATGGCACATTGAATGTTCAGCTATGATAAATAAGCACCTGGGAGACCAGATCGATATTCATGCCGGTGGCAGCGATCTCATTTTCCCCCACCATGAAAATGAAATTGCCCAGTCAGAATGTGCGAATGGTAAAGTTTTTGCGAACTATTGGATGCATAATGGAATGGTGAAAATCAACCAACAAAAGATGTCCAAATCACTAGGGAATTTTGCCACGATCCAGGACCTGGTTAAAAAGTATCATCCGGAATTGATTCGCTTCTTCACTTTATCGGCTCAATACAGGCAGTCTTTGGATTATAATGAAGAAGCGCTGGAAAAAAGTGCCGAAGGATTAGACAGGATCTATGGTGCCCTGGAGAAATACCTGCAGACATATGCTGGACAGGTAAATGACACCCTAGAAACCAATGCAAAACACACAAAAACATTTCATAAAAAATTTATGGAAGCGATGTGTGATGATTTAAATACACCACCAGCCATTGCCGTATTATTCGATCTAACCCGCAGCCTGAATAGCAAGATGTCCGATGCCGTTTTAGCAAAGACATACTACCAATCTATATTAGATTTAGGGAGCATTTTAGGTGTTTTAAATTCAGATCCGGTTAACTGGTTTAAAACTCCCAGAATTCAAAAAACCGGGACCATTTTATCTGATCAGGATATCGAAAGTTTAATTCAAAAACGCATTCAGGCCAGAACGGATAAAAACTGGGCAGAGGCTGATAAAATCAGAGACCAACTGGATGAAGCTTCAATCTTAGTGGAAGATAAAGATGGCAAAACGACATGGCGCAGGAAGTAACACCAAATCAGCAGATGTGAATTTATATGGAATCACTCCGGTTCAACAATGCTTGTTGCATAAAAGCCGGAACTGCCGACAAGTGTTTGTAAAAGAAGGTAAGCCATCTGAGCGCCTTAAGCAGATTATTCAGCTGGCTAAAAAAAACCAGGTGCTGATGCAGGAGGCAAGTACCCATAAATTAGGTTCACTGGCCAATACACGCTTACACCAGGGTGTTGTAGCGATTTGTGATGAACTTAATACCCTTGATTTGGCTTCATATCTGGATGCTGTCGATCATCAGCCGAAACAATTAATCGTCGCCTTTGATCAATTGGAAGATCCCCAAAATGTGGGTGCTATTATCAGAACAGCTGCTTTTTTGGGGGCCAGTGCCATATTAACCATACAGGATCACACGGCACCACTCAATGCCACCGTTTCCAAAGCCTCGGCAGGGGCTTTGGAATATTTCCCTATTATCCAGGTTGGAAATTTGTCAGAAACATTGGTGAGACTTAAAAAAGAAGCCTTTGAAGTATTTGGGGCCAGCTCAGATGACTCCGTAGATTACCAGGAAGTAGATATCCCTGATCGATCAGTTTTGATTATGGGCAATGAGGGCCAGGGACTTAGAAACCTGACCCAAAAAAGATGTGATCAGCTAATTCATATTTCAGGAAACCAGTCAACAGAGTCATTGAATGTTAGCGCAGCGTCCGCTATTTTAATTCAACACTTTGTACAACATATATTCCATTAAAAGCCAGCTTGATTATCCAATTGGTAAAATCAAATAACTATCCCTTCCATTACAAGTAAATGACCAGATCCAATATTACTCAAATAACAAATGAAAAATAGCTTAAAAATCTTCTGAAAGACTTCGATACCATAGATACTGCGACAGTTTGGGTGTTTAATAGTGAGAGATTCCCTTTTTCTTGTGAGGTCAGAAAAGGATGAGTGTATGGGAAATCGTATTCTTTGCGAGGCTTATAATATCTCCAATACTATCAATTGAACAGGTAATACAATAACTATACTGGCTGTGGTGAAAAACCAGCAAGCATTAGCCAAATCAATATCCAGTTTATAAATCGAGGGTGGAATCAATGCCTTAAACGCCACCGGCATACTGCTTAAAATTAATACAACCTTTAGGGGTAACCCATCTTGAAAATTACCGAATCCAATTGCCCAGGCCACCCCGGTAATCGTAATTGGTACCATTAACAACTTCACACCGGACACCTTTAGGCAGGGTTTTAGGTATCTGAAAGAACGTTTAATTTTCATTGTCAAGCCGATTGACATCAGCAGCATGGTCGTTCCGAGAGGAATAAAGAACGCATTAAGATCACCGAAAATAGCCGGTCGGTCGGGAACCCAAACCGCACCAATTGTTGTAATCGGCATGACAAACAGCAGGGCCGTTTTTGAAATCCGATCCGTAAAGTGACTAAATCGATTGGTAATTTGAGTTGTTCATTGACTACCAACACTGAATCAGATAGCCGAAAAGAACGTCAAATCCAATAATGCCTAATGAGAGCAAGAGCTTAATCATCTAAATTAGTCAAATCCAAGCTCATCTGCCTCTTTCGGTGGAAAATCGAGATGCATATTATTGCCATCAGGGTCGGTAATGTTGATTTGAAAAACCCTCAACTCCGGTATTCTGACCCCTCTGTATGGGATGCTCATTTCTTTCAGCTTTTTCAAAAAAGCCTTTAAATCGGAACATCTCATGGCAAAATGTTCCATGGTTGGATCTTCACAAATCTGTTGTTTTTTTACATCCAACAGGTGAACCATAGGAATATCACCAGCATATAACCAACGGCCATTTGCTTTAAAGGGAGGTCTGTATCCATTTTTCAAGCCAAGCGTCTGACAGTACCACTTTTCAAGCCTATTAATATTTGTGGTACGAAGATTCACATGCTCCAGAAGTTTTATTTCCATATATAGCTCCAAGAATAAGTTTATAGAAACAACGATGATTACTACTCTATAATAGCAAACGTCGATGTTATTGGCATAATCCTAAATTGATATAGAATCTCTCTTATCCACCACTAATGGGAGGGAATAGGACAATTTCATCACCATCTTGAACCTTAGTTGCTATTTTTTCTGGATAACAGTTCCAATTTTTCCCATTTAGTAGTGTCATGATTGAACGACTGGGTAAAACAAGCGCATACTGTTCCTGTAACCAATCTGCGAAATCTTTCAGCGTGCTGCTATTTGGGAAATCAACATATTCTTGTTTTTTTCCCGTCAATTCTCTGATGTTAACCAGGTATTTAATATGAATGCGCATAAGGCCATTTCTAAAGAGGATTTTACATTTCAAAAATAACTTTTGCTACTTCTCCTTTACGACCGGCTTCAAAAGCCTTTTCGGCGTCATCCAGGCTGAAACGACTGGTCACTAATTCTTTAACACTCACCTTTCCTGATTCCATCCATTTGATCGCCCCTAAAAAATGTCGGCTGACCTGGGCGGCGTCCCCATAGACCTTCAATCCTTTTCGGCAAATCTGTAAGGGGCTGATGGTGGCTTCAGGGTAAAGGCCAAACAGTGATACTCTGCCTTGGGGAGCTGCCAGCAGTATGGCGGTCTCAGTTGCTTTGGGCGAACTGGCTGTTTCCACTACGATATTAGCCCCTCTACCTTGGGTGAGCTCCAAAATCGCCTCGGTGGCATTTTGTTGACTGAGGTTGATGATGTTATCAGCACCTAATTTTTTGGCCAGTTCAAATCGTTTCTGATCCTGGTCCAGTCCTACCATGATAATATTGGATAAACCAGCGGATTTAAAGGCTAGCAGGTGCATCAAGCCCAAGCTGCCTGGACCTAAGATAGCGGCTGTTTCTCCCACCATAGGTTTAACCTGTTCTGTGGTTCTGACCACCAATCCCATTGGCTCAAGGCAGGCGGCCTCAGCAAAATCTAGGTCTTTGGAAATCTTATGCGCTTTGACCGCATTGGCGGCGATGTACTCAGCAAATACGCCATGCTCGCTGAGACCGATATGGTCCCACTCCATGCACATGTTCTGAAAACCCGTCTTACATTGATAACAGTGACCGCATCCGGTAATGGGTTCCAAGCCAACATGATCCCCTATTTCAAGTCCATGCACTCCGGGACCTAATTCCGCTACGATACCGGCAGCCTCGTGACCCATAATCATGGGTACGGGAATCGGTTTACGACCGGTGTATTGGTTTGATAGAACGGAGGCATCGGAGTAGCAAAGGCTGGCGGCTTTGATGTTGACTAAAACCTGCCCGTTACCCGGAGTTGGTTTAGGCATGTCAACTACTTGAACAGAACCCGCTTCGGTGGTCGCTTTAATGATTGCTTTCATTGGTTTTTCCTGAATGGTTTCAGGTCGGTAACTTTTGAGCCAGCCACCGGCCTTTCAAATTAATATTTGAGGGTAACGGGTAGATTAGTCATTCCTGATTCGTGAATCGCCATAGTTACCTGTAATGTTCTGAGTCCATCTTCACCACTGGTTCTAGGCGTTTCTTCTCCAGTTATCACTCGGCAGAAATGCCTTATCTGGTCGGGATAGGGATCATCGCTTTTTATATCCAGTTGTTCTTCTGTTATGGGATGCTGCCAACCAGCAGGGGCTCCCTCTTGATAATAAACCTTCTTCATGCCAGGGAATGTTAGTGAAGCTTTTGTTCCCAAATAGTGGTAAATATTCCCTGTGGTGGGGAAAAAATGTGGATTTTCACCCATGGTGCATTCATATCCCCAAAGCGATGGTGCTGCATCAGACATTAAAATACTGGCCAGTGTTCCATCTATAAACCGAACAGTGATACTGACGGTATCTTCGACTTCAAATCCACGTGTTTTATTGCTGACTTCAGCATAAACACGTTCAATTTCACCGTAAATAAAACGCAGATTATCAACTTCATGAATGGTATTGATTAAAATCGGGCCACCCCCCTTTTGTGCTCGCCAGGGGCCCGCTACAAAGTATTCTGATGGTTTGTACATGCACCATAAAATGGAAACACCCACAATATCACCTAGCTCACCACTTTGAACCATGTCCCGGGTGGCAACGATCATGGGGTTGAAGCGACGATGATGGGCGATCAATAATTGCACATTATTTCTTTTGGCACTTTCGATCAATTTTTTGGCCGTTTCAATGGTGGGCGCAATCGGTTTTTCCATAAAGATGTGTAATCCTCGATCCGCACAATAAGTACCGACGGGCTCATGCATCTCATTGGGAAGCGAGACAATCACACCATCAAGCGATTCTTTTTCAATCATTTCCTTGTAATCACTATAATACTCGGTCCCTAACTCTCTTGCCATTTGCTCTCTTGAAGGATCGGGATCACAGAGGGCTACATATTCACAATCAGGGAGTTCAGCCGCAAATTTGGCATGAACTTTTCCGATCATCCCGGCACCGATTGATGCCAGTCTGACCGGTTTTAAGTTTTCACTCATTTTTTAACCTCTTTTTATGTTACGACAAAAAAGGAGTACTAATATGTAAAAAGTTAGCACCCCTTGAAAGTAGTTAGATGCATACATAAAGCATCTCTTAATCGATCCTTATACTCCAAAACCCCCTTTAATCATTAATCATGAACGATCCGCAGAGCCTCTTCCTGAGCGATACGGGTCCAGTTGACAATGTTATCAGGGCAATTGCTGAGGGTGTGATTATCTTTCATGATTACCTCCACCACGTTGTCTTTGGTTAGCTCAAACTGTCTCCTCAAATCGGCACGGATAGTGTCCCAGTTCGGTTTAGGACGGCTCAAAGGGGTTGGCATCGGTTTGATTGAAAGAATAAACTTATCCTCTAAATTGGCCGACATCTTTTCCACATCTGACCATGGTGAACAAGATACCCGTCTAAGGTTTGGATGATTTTTGACCACTTGCCATCTGGTGTGAAGCTCTTCACAACATCCGTAACAAGTGGCTCCGAATTTTTCCATTAATGGCTTTTCCACTGGGAAAACAAATTCTTCGTACATTTCAGGGCTGACATTGACTGTTTCCTGGCTTTCAGTAAATCCCCACAAATCTTTCAGCCTAACCCGTTTATTGAAACCCTCCTGAGGTATTTCTTTGGTAAAGCCCAGTCCGCCGGAGCCAATATATGTCCCATCGTTGTTCAGCCAAAGCAGATTGTTCTCTTCCAGGAATTTGATTTTAGCCAAATTGGCCTGGGAGATAAACCGCAGCAGCGCCTTTAAGCCTTCCGGATTTTTGTGAAAATCGGTATAGAGATTCATTAAACCCCTTAGTTTCACCACCTCTCTGGTAATTCCCAGGGTGAAGAACCAGCTGCTTTTTTGACGTACCTCAAAAAATCACCGAACAGGTCCTTAGCAATTTCTAAATTTTCCTGACTGGTTTTCCAATCGATATCAATGGTGGGCATTTTTAACTTCGAAAGATCCTTGTCATAATCTTTAATGGGCGGATCCCAAACTTTAGAACCATCCTGAGTCCCACTTTCATGTTCAACGATTTCCACGCCCCAGTCATCCGGGGCAAAGGTACAGGGAACGTTAAAATAGGGTTCTACAGGACGGTCATCACCCATCTCTTCGCCCCAAAATATTTCTTTTCGTAGATCCATTTCCCAATGTCGGGCCATTTTGCCCTGGCACTTCATTTGGTTTTCAGTGATGATTTCGTTCCAGCCATTTTCCGGCTCGGATAATATCACCGGTTTCCCTTTTTCCAGTGAGTTAATTCTGTACCAGAGGTCACGTTTACTGTTCATTTCGGGTAACGCTGCCAGGGAAGCCACTTGCTCGGCCAACGGGCGCAATATTTCCCGATCCTCCTTGGAGACCTGCATATCTTCAGGCTTGAAACCAGCATGAACGCGTCGGGGTGCAGTGTGTATTTGACCTGTTGACGAACCATTGCCATAATTTTCCATTCACCTTCTCCTTGCCCTCTTATTACTGGAACTTATTAGATTCTGGTAGTTCCAGATGAATTTCATGTTTTATTTATTCCACGCCCAGTTCATCTGACATCTGCATTTCAATGGCCATGAAAATTCCCGGTGTGATGGTCTCGTATTGATGCCATGGGTAATTCCCCTGTTCATCGAACATTGGGTGATGCGTTGTCCCTGGTGCCATGGCCTCTTCAAGGTACAACGTGTTGATATCCTTCTCCAAACATTGCTGCATTTTACCAAAACCCACAATCTGAGTATGCACTTCTTTTAAGGTACCACCCCCGTGTGGATGTGTCTGGTGAAGACCAACCTTAAGGGGCACAGAACCTGAATGGTACATACTAAGCACGATATTTCCCAAATTGGCCTTAGGTGACATATAGTGGCTCACGCCTTTAAGCCTTTCCTCCTTTCTGACATCATAAGCCAGCGGCCAGACTTTCTTTACATCCTGGAGCAGTGCCTCTTCATTTGCATAACTGGCAAAGTCTTCTATAAGTAACCCTCTATCTATTTGGTATATTTTCGTATTGGTCACCACAACAGATCTAAAAAAACCGATCTCCTGATTCTGGACCTTGATCGGTTTATCGGAAAGATTTATGAGGATAGTCTTTTCTCCGATGGCATATTCCTGCTCGTTCAATAGATATTTCACCTTAAAAAACGGCTCTGCTAAATCTAGTTTTTTAATACTCATGTGTTGATCCTTTTTGAATGAGAATTAGTTACGATTAACGGTTTCCAATGATCTCTTTAATATTCCGGAAAGCAACTTCACCTGCGCAGTGGATAGGAATGCCCAGGTTCATATTTTTCAAGGCCTCATCCAGTAAAGCAAAGGGAATTTGCCCCATCAAAATGCACTCTACACCTTTCTCCGCCAGCTTTTTAACATCTTCCAGCACAATTTTATTATGTTCATCGTATTTACCAGCATTAAACAGGTCCAAAGCCGTATTGTTGTTGGAAAAGGTCATCTCGATCGCTTTGTTGAGCTTGGCTGCCCTGGCCTGAAGTCCTTCTTCAATGTAGGGGATGACATATTCGGTTGTGTTGATAATGCCTATATTGCTGTAGTTTTCAACCACCACGTCCAACACAATGGCATCCAGCTGGATAAATGGAATTGAAACTACTTCTTTAGCATATTTCACTGCCCTGGGCATCAGGCTGCAGCAGGATACGATCGCATCACATCCGGCCCGCTCCAGTTCGTCTGCAAAGACAGCATAGCGCAGTAGATTCTTTTTGGGTGTTACCCCAATGGGTGAGGTAAAATTATCAACCTTTACGCTGCCATCATACTTGTGAATAATTTGGGTATCGGGAAGATAGGTCTGCATGAATTTATCAGCCAGCCCGATGGTGGTTGGTGTGGTATGAATAAAGCCCACAGATTTTTGATTAATACTATTGCCCATGTTTCGCCCAGGATTTGATGGTTTTATGGTTAACAGCCTAAGCTTCATTTAATGGAAAATCAGCCGGTAGAGCTGCCGGAATGCTACAGGTACTTTTTAGGACGCTATATGCTCCTTTTTGAGAGGATTCCAATAATCCCAACATGGTTTCCAGTACGTGGTGAGCCATCTCTCCATTGGCCCGATGAGGTCTTTGGTTCTTAATGGCATAGGCCATATCCGCAAGCCCCAATCCCCTGGAATCCTCATTATATCCATGATTATTCTCGGCCACCGTCCACTCTTCCAATCCTTGAACCCTTGGTTTATAACTCCAGCGTGCTGTCTCCCTGGTTTTATAATAGACTTCACCACCAAAAATATTGGGCCCATCGACCGGATCCGGATCCGGCATACAAATTGTGCCCTCTTTACCATATATTTCCAACCTCGGTAATTGAGAATCCCAAATGTCAAAGCTTGTCATCAGTGAACCAATCACACCATTCTCGAATTCGAGTGTGCCGCATATATGGGTATCAACCTCAACCTGCATCATCTCTCCGTGTCTTGGTTGAGACTCGATTATTCGCTCACTAAAGGTTTTTTTGGAAAAGCCACAGCTTCTTTTAATAGGGCCCAGCATTGAAATCAAGGCGGTCAGGTAATAGGGGCCCAGGTCAAGCAGTGGTCCTGCTCCGGTTTGGTAATAAAAAGCCGGATTCGGATGATGTCTCTCAACACCATGGGTTCCGACGAAGGCCGAAGCACCGGTCGGCTCGCCGATGATGCCGTCATCGATGATTTTACGACAGGTTTGTAATCGACCACCCAGGAAGGTATCCGGTGCGTTTCCCACAAACAGATTTTTTGATTTGGCCAGGGCCAGGATTTTTTCCCCATCCTTAAGATCCGTCGCAAAGGGTTTTTCCGAATAGACATGTTTGCCGGCTTCAAGTGCTGCCATACTGATTTCGGCATGGACGGCAGGAATCGTAAGATTCAATATACAGTCGATGTCAGGATCCTGAATTAATTCATCCGGTTGACATACCTTGGCAATATTGTACTGTTTCGCTTTTTGCCTGGATTCTTCTAAATCCAAGCTGGCACAAGCAACGATATCTATTACTTCAAATTTCTGACATGTTTTTAGATAAATATCACTAATGACACCACATCCGATTAAACCTACCCGTAATTTTTCCATTTAATTCTCCCTAAAAGCGAATCAGTAGTTCTATATCATAATCAGTAAATAGATTTTGTTGATCTGTTTTTTCGTTGTGCCCGTCAATCTAATCTTATTTGTTCAGACCACATGTAATTGATCCCTTGTTGCTATCGATGAAAAAAATAATCTAAGTATAATATATATATAATCAAAATATTTTCTCGTCAAGCTTTTTTGCCCATAAATTAGGATGCTTTCAGATATAAAAATAATTAATGTTTGGATGTTTATGTATTTGAAATAATGAAACTACTGTAGAGTATCAAACTAAATTGCCTTTTACCTAGAATAGAAAAAAGCCCGATAAAACAAGGGTATACGTAACGTGAAGGCTTTGTCGCAATTACGTTTACTAGATGAAATGGTATACATCTCAATCATCTCGCAGTGTTCTTTATTGCAAGTTTCGCAAATTCAGTGACTAGAGATCTTATACACTACCAAAATAAATGATAAGGATTCTTGTTTAGCAGGTGACAGGGCCGGCTGAAAACTACTGCTTATTTTTTAAAAGCAACCATGCCATTTTCAGCACTGAATGAATTTTTATAAGGCAGGTTAAAAAAGTCCTAACAGCTGAGCTGCAAAGCTACGTAGGTGATCCTGGATGGCTTTCTCAGCGCGCTCAGCGTTACCTTCAATAAGTGCATCATAAATTTCCGAGTGCTCTTTAAAGCGTTCTAATCGCCGCTTACTGGTATAACGGCTCCCAAAATGATTTCGTATCCTGATGATCTGGTTTTGCAAATCGGAATAGGTCTCATTTAATTTTCGATTATTCAGGCAATTAATAATAAACTGATGAACATCTTCATTGGATCCCCAGACTTTGCTTTTAGGCTTGTTGCTTTGGCG
>Ga0233431_1002880_pt1 | contig 22480 bp, 14 predicted proteins | sample SI_118_April2016_FD_179867 | JGI IMG/M metagenome (GOLD analysis project Ga0233431, IMG submission 179867) | Seawater microbial communities from Saanich Inlet, British Columbia, Canada - SI_118_April2016_200_MG | ecosystem: Environmental > Aquatic > Marine > Inlet | place: Canada: British... | reverse complement strand
ATTATGCCTCTAAAAAGACTCATAACCCGGAGATCGCAAGTTCAAATCCTGTGCCCGCTAGTAATTTAATAATAATTTGTCAACACGGAATTGCTTTGCTTGCTTTTTCTTGGATTTTGGGAGATGAATTTTATTGATATATAACAAGAGTGAGGAGCTGTCTCAAAAACCCTGTAGTTTCAGGTGTTGTAAGTATTGTAATTTCAATAATCCAAATTTACTATTTTGAGTGTCTCAGAAACATGTGTTTTTGGGATACAATATTAATCCTGCTATGGTATAGAAAGAGTTGTATTTAATGTGCAACTCACAATGAATTGACACAAGCAGGTTCATAAGGTAGGGAAAGATAAATCACCGCCTGGGTATGTCGTATATTCTTTAATCACCCAAGGGGGGTATGAGCCCTGCCTCTCTCCCGATGTATATCCATACACCTTACTCACCGTCTAAACATGATAAAAAGGTTTACTTAACGTATAACTCGGCTTTACGAGCAAGGTGCGGATTATTTACTCATTGGGGAATACGTGGAGCATCGGTTCACGTGAATCGGCCTGATAAGGAAAATAGTCCTAAAATTTTCGCACCGACCGAAATCGCTCATCTTTGTAAGGAATATGGCTGTTGGTGTATATTGGGTGGTGCCCGGTGTGGGTGCTCCCTTCCACTTATACTGGATTCGGGGTTTTCCGCCGCAATCATTCATACCTCCCTTGACAGTGATTGAGTCGCCATCGTACAACTGAATACTTGTATCGTCATCTAACTTGAGAGATCCCAAATCGTCTATGCGGGCAGACAAGTGCATATTCGTCTCTTCAACAACTGTCAATGCTAGCCGTCGCAGGAGCCGGGATACCTTTTCGCTCGATTCTGCAGTGTTAAGAATCCCCCCTAAATCATCAAGATCGTCTTGAGTGACTTCGTCGGGTAATATTGTGATAGTGTAATCTGTTGCTTCTGCCTCTAAACAAAAAAATGTAACTGTTATGCTAATAAAAAGTAGTTTTAACATATTGCGCATTAATTTTTTCCCCTTTACAATGCTTAATCAACCCCATAAGACAAGTTATTAATGTCGGTCTCTGCCATACACAAAGAATTGAATTGCCGTCATTCATCACGATATGAATTCTAGCTGCTAGTTTACTTGACTTTTTACCTCCTTCAACAATAAGCTATTGTCTATAAAACTAAACCACTATGCACTGAAAGTGCATAGGTTTAACGGGGACTGAAAGTCCCTTTGTTTAATAGAAACACATTAACCTTTTTGTTTGTCATTCCCGACTTAGATCGGGAATCCATATGCTCAACACTCTCTAGATTCCTGTTTTCATGGGAATGACAGATGTGGAAGATATCGCTTCTACAATTAAAAAAAACTATCGCTGAAAGCCTTGCACTGAAAGTGCATAGTTTTAAACTAGCGTGTTGATACAATAAATGCTTGTAAGATTTAGACGCAATTAACATGCCATGGCCTCGCTGATAACTTTTAGATCTATAAGCTATAACTTTTTAGTGAGGAATAATTATATTATATTATCTTTCTGCAATACTCCAAATATTCTTGTGCGAAATTTATGCGCTCATTAACAATGTGATATGAACCACTTCACATGTACACCTTGTTATGCTTGATATGTGAATGGTATGTAAGAGGAATGACAACTAACTAGACTTTTGTCGATGTTGTCGATGGTTTTCAGATGTGGGGGTATGGAAGCATTTGTCCTGTGACTCCGCTATGTATATCTATACATCCCTCTCACAGTCTGATCTCAATAAGAGGATTTGCTCTTTAAACACATAAAAAAACACCTATATCTCTCAGAGTAAGAAGAATGTAGGCGTATGTATAATGAGTCTATATTATTACTAACTGTTTATAACTGCCTTCTTTTTCCGTCTTCGTCTTACTTCTGCACCAGCAAGACCCACTAAGCCTATACCGAGTAGTGCAATGGTTGTAGGTTCCGTGACTGACTGGGTAGTAGCAACATCACCGTCACGAACGGCGAGCGCGAGAAACGCGTTTGTGATGAAGTCTTTGTCTCCCACGTCCTGTAGGCCGAACGTTGTGTTAAAGAACCAAGCGTCGTCTAAATCGTCGGTTTACGCCGTTCCGGTCCAGTAGAATGAAAGTAAAGTGTTCTGAAAATCTCCTGTATTTGTCATTCCTTCCGCTTGTGAATTCCCCAACTCTGTATAAAACAAATGCCCCATCTCACTCGTCGTAATGTTATACCCTGCTGTAGTGGTACCATCATCGCCAAATGTATATGTACCATCCACCGTTGTCGGCAATCTCCAGCCGTCAAGAATGTCTCCTCCGAAATCTACCGATAACCCACCGGCCCAGGCTACCTGACTATCCCAAGTAACTGAAGTATTACTAAAATCATACCACGTGATGTCAAGGTCTTGGTCATAGATCAGACGATTGCCAAGGGTATCTATACCCCTGTTTATCATTGTAGCACTAGCAACTGAACTACTAAAAAGCAGAATTAAAATAGCCAAGATGAGATTTTTCATATTGCCTCCATCTGATCGATTTTATATATAAGATTATGCGGAGGTATACACTGTTTAATTATTGAGTCAATTACAAAAAGAGAAATACTAATTGGGAAAAGGACAGGCTACGACACCTCAGTTTCACCACCTGATTACACTTGATATGTGAATGGTGTTTAAGAGGAATGATAGCAAACCAGACTTTTGTCAATATTGTCGATGGTGTACTGAATTCATAGGGATATTACTGGTAAAGTATGAGGGAGGGAGTATGTGTCCAATGACTCCGAAATGTATATCTATACACCCCACTCACAGTTTGAACACGGTAAAAGGGGTTATAATATACCAAACTGGCTCAATAAAACTTAAACATCAGGGTACACAGGGATATTACTGGTGAGATGGGGATTATGGGATAGCCTGAACCAAAAGAAATAGATGGAAAATTTTCTATATATTGCCTTTTTAGCCAGACAAATTTCTGCAATTCCAAAAAAACTGAGTCTGGCTAATCCACCGCCCTCGTAAAGATATAACCATCTCCCATGGGTTTGTAGATGGCACGAAAGTCCATCCCGTAGTCAATATCGAGCCGTTCGGCCTGACGTTCGGCCTGGATGTTCAGATTATGTACGATCAATAGCTCTTCATTGACGTGTGAGGCTTGGAGCAGTTTCATGCCGGAAGGCGCCCAAATTCCGGAACCACCCCAGAAGTAGGCGCCAGATATGCTATGCCGACCCACCGCATTGCATGCAATTGTCCAGAACTGATTGGTGGCAGATGAGGCGGCCATCACCATATCCCACAGTTCACCGTAATAGCGATCGGTGCGGACATTCATGCCGGGATAGTCGCGCAAGGAAGCAGCTCGCCACGATGCGATCTGAATGATTGCGTCTACATTGTCACCCATGGAATACTCCCGCAGCAGATCAGTGAAGAGGTAATCATAACAGGTAGTAAACCCGAAGCGACCAAAGCCTTTTGGGCTTTCAATCATCAGGCGGTCATCCTGGCCCGTCTCCGTATAGGTCTTCTCAATACCCGGTAAGAAAATCTTGTAGTACGCATTTTTAGGGTCTAAGTAGTTAAAATCCAGCTTAGAAACAAGAAAGGTAGTGTTGTAAAATTTGCGCGCTGGTCCCCGAGTGATGTTGTTCATAATAATCACTCTAAACTCATCATCCAGTAAGGGTTTCAGCGTGCCGTCGATCCAGTCCTTATGGTTTTCGGTAACCGCCTCATTCATGTAGGCCCAACATGCGTGTTCATCTTCCCAGAAGTATCCGGAGAGACAAAACTCTGGAAAGATGGCCACGTTGGCTCCACGTTCTTTGAAAATCTGGCATGCACGCAGGATTTTCTCCTTGTTCGCCTCGATGTTGGGTACCTCGGCATGAATGTTGGCCAGACCAACTGACGGCAGCCCTGCATCTTCGGAAAAGATGCGTTCCACGACAAAAAACTCATCCACCTGTCCAATCGGGTGAATTTGATTAAGCGTTCTCGGTCTATAGTCTGACATAGTTTCTTTCTCCAATTACAGCAGATCACAGTTTTGCATAATCTAGCAGGACTTTTCCGTATGCAGCGACAAGTGCACGACGGAAATGCTCTACGATGTGCTGCTGAAGGCATCAGCATTTGCACCGCCGAAGGCGGGGCGAACAGGTTACTTTAAAGTTCTGAATAACATCACTATAGTAACGTTATTCAATTTAGCAACTAATACAAGACATTATGTATATCAAAATTGTACAATATAAAACAAAAAACGGAATGTCAAATATGTTACGTGGGGAAATTCCTTGATTATCTTATTTTAAGGTTAGTTATTATTATTTGTGCTAATTTTGTGCTAGAATTAACCGAAACAGATAGAATTGATTGAACCTATTAGAGTAAATAAGACGCTAACAATCCCTTAATTTTCAAGGTAAAACGGGAAACCAGTCCAATATCAAGATCAGAATGTTGAAATATTGAAAACGGCACTGGAACGGCGCTGAAAAAGGCTTTACCATATTAAACATATAAACAAAGCCCTTACAACTTTGGAGCTGGGTTCGAATCCCCAACCTCTTGAGTATCAATCAAGAGGTCGTCTGTGTCCAAATTGTACCCAAAATAGCTCAAAACACCCTAAAATAGACTAAAATTAAATTACGGAAATGTGCCTATAAGCCTAATAAAATAGTTGAAACTAAACCAAAAAACAATTTATACCAATGGAGATGAATGGGGTTCAAGAGGTCGCTGTTCGAATCCAGTCACCCTGACCACTACTTCCAAGGGGTTAGGATAAATCAAAATCCTCTGTTTTTCAAAATTGTATACTTTTTGTATACTTCGTTTTCATTAATGGATTTGGTTCGATATCACGTTTTCTAAATTCTTCAAGAATGACATTATTGCTTTCAACTATTTCCTCTCCTTGTGAATCATTTTCAAAATCAGTTGTTGAAGGAATACTGAAAAGCTCAATGACTCCTTTGTATCGCCTCTTTTGATCTCCCCAAAAGGTAATATCCCATCATAACGATAAAATTGCAGAACAGCCCTATTATAAGTCCATCAAGACCTCCGGGGTTTTTCAGGACAAAATTCCAAATTGCTACTCCCAGCACGCCTGATAGAGCACCTGCAACAAAATGTCTTACATCTGTTTTAAGCCCAAGTATTGCCAGGGTCAACGGCACAAGGATGATTGGAGACCAGAAATTGTAAGAGTATAGTAATATATCAAGTATGCTCTTAATTTTTACCGCAAATATTATAGCGACTACTCCGGTAAAAAGATTTATTACACGTACAAAAAGGAGCTCCCTTGATACCGACATTCTCTTTTTCCTCAAAGGTTCTACCACGTCATGGGTAATTGCAATTGACGCGGAGTTGAGAAATGAATCCGCCGAAGACATGACTATCGATATGACTCCGGCGATAACCAACCCTTTAAGTCCAATCGGGAGCACGGTACTTATAACAAAAGGCATGGCGCTATTTGGATCAAGATCTGGTTTAATGGTAAGGGCGACAATTCCGATAAAACCGGTTACGGCAAAAAACGGAATTGAAAATATGCCGCTAAATAAAGTCGCTTTAACGGTATGTGATGATTTTTTGGAAAGGAAGAGCCTTTGCACATAGGGGGGGACAAGGGTTTCACCAAAAACGAAGGCGAGAAAAAGTGCTATAAATTGTGCCATTGTTTTACCGGTACCGGGAAATGTAAAATGGGTGTTCGGCACGGAACTTATCATGACGCTCCAGCCTCCCACGTGATTAATACCGAGTATTAGCGTTAACGGTATTCCTATCGCAAGTATTACAAACTGAACTACGTCGGTTAAAACTACGGACCGCATTCCGCCTACCGTTGAATAGGCGATGACAATGCCGCAACCAATGAGTATACTGTGAAATCGTGGTATACCCAAAAAAATGTTAAAAATATACCCTGTAGCGCCTACCTGTGCCCCCAGAATTCCGGCACAAACCGCAAAAGCCATAATCCCCGAAACGACCATGCCCGTTTTGCCGTAATTCTTTTTCATTATATCACCCACTGAAATAGCGTCGGGATATTTTCCCATCCTGGGTGCGATAAATGAAGCAACAAGTATCTCTTTTAAACTAAAACCCCATAATGCAAATATATTTACAATGCCGAATAGAAAGACCTTTTCGGCATTTCCCATGGAGAACCCTCCTCCAATAAAGGAAGCGGACAAGGTTGCAAATATAATAAATGTTCCATATGATCTGCCGGCAACCGAAAACTGACTTAAGGTTTTTACCCCCTTGCCGCCCCATATGCCCAGCGCGAATATGCAAACTAAATAAACAACCACAATTATTTGATCCATAGAATCGTCCTTTAAAAATTTTGTTTAACGGTACTGTTTTGATTACGTGCAATGTTAAGAGTTACGTAAAAATGAAATTCTCACACGGGGTCGCTCCTTGGACAAAAGTCGCCGAGGACAAGAAGAGAGCCAAGACAAAAACTACTCTTTTAATTAAGATACTATCTTAGACATAATATAATCTTCTATATTTAGCGGTTCTTTGTTCAGTAAGTTTACCATGATGGATGAAGAAAGGATATTCGTTATTTAATTTGAATGGGTTTATTAGGAGCGTAAGGTGGCAAGAAGTTGCTTTTTATAGATTTTGTAAGAATAGTAAAATAATTGACACTAAATCAGGCAATCATGCAAATTGTAAAAATGGTCTTTTTGCACCTCTTAATCAGTGGGCCGAAGGTTTCAATTCTTCTAACAAGACAACAGAAAACAGCAAGTAAAACCTTACTATCGAACCGCCATAAGGCCGTTGATAATGTGGAGCTATCCTGGATCTGATTGATAATTTGTTTGCAAATGGATTGTATTTCTTGAGGTAATCTGTTACCGGATAAGGGCCTAGTTTCAAAACTTGGTTGCATATTTTGCTTTCAAGGTCTGACACTGGGGCCTTTATAGACTAAGGTATTTCGAAGGGCATATTCAGGTTTTCCCTTATTGCAACATTATGCCGAATAGTTTAAACTGCCTAACTCATTGAAATTAAATGGAAAGCGCGAGATGGTAAAGCAATTTTGACTCAAGTGTTCTTTTTGTATAAGAGCTTTAGTTATAATAGATAGACACAGAAAGTAAAAAGGAGGGGCAAGAGTCATTACAACTATTACCCCTCCTTTTTCAAAACACTTTATTTTTATGATTTTCAGCAAATTATCCGTAAAAGTGTCGATTATATCAATAACACATCAATATAGGTTTGCCCATATCCATGGATAGAAAAAAGATTCATATCTTAATGGTGGAAGACGAAGATTCTCATGTCGAACTGATCAGCAAATCATTTGAGTCTGTACCTGGGTCTGTGACCTTGACATTTGCACGCAATCTTCATGAAGCATACTCCAGCATTGCGAAGTCCACGCCTGATCTGATAATTGCAAATTTTCTTTTATCTGATGGTAAGGGCATCGAACTTATACCAGCCAAGGGGGAAGAATCTCCGTATCCCGTTATTATAATGATTAGCTATGTAGACACGAAGGTCGCAGTTGAAGTGATGAAAACCGGTGCTTTTGACTATATAGTAAAGCCTGCAATAACAATGGATGACATGTTCTGTACATGTGAGAGGGTGATGAGAGAACTAAGCCACATTACTAAGTGTAAGGCGGCAGAGGCAGAGCTAAACATGGTTTTTAAGGGAACTTCCACGGATATTGGTAAGAATTTTTTCTATGAACTCACCAAGTATCTTCAGGTTGCTACTAAGGCACATGTAGTCTTTTGTGCTGAACTTGTTGATCATGTAAACCTGAATGCGCGCACTCTTACAATCTGCATAGGCGAAGTCTTAACCGATAACTTTGAATGGAACTTGATTGGTACTCCCTGCGAGCATGTCATCAAGAATAAAGCTATATTCTTCGCGGAGAACGTACAGGCAGAATTCCCTAATGATGAGTGGCTGGTTACAATAGGGGCAGAAAGCTATCTTGCAATACCATTTATTAATGCCTCAGGTAAAGTCATTGGCCATATGGGAATACTAGGTGACAAATCAAAACTAATTCGACAGAATATAGAGGGGATTTTGAAGCTTTTTGCTGCTAGAGCGGGAAGCGAGTTGGAGCGCAAACAGACTTACGCAAAGCAACAATTTACTCAGTTTGCCGTTGATAACAATTCGGTTGCAACCTTCTTGATAACTTCAGATGCAAGTATATCTTATGCAAATAAAGCTGCTTGCCAGTCGTTGGGGTATCATTACGAGGAACTTGTTTGCCTGAGAGTCACTGACTTTGATCAAAACTTTCCAGAAGGGTTCTGGCCAGTACATTGGCAGGAAATGAAGGGAGCTGGTACACTTACGTTCGAATCTCATCACAAGACCAAAGCTGGCCTTGTATTTCCGGTAGACATCCAAGCCACTTTTCTTGTGTATGAAGGCAAAGAATATATTTGTGCTTACGTCCGTAACATTACCAAACGTAAAGAATCGGAACAACAGCTACGCAAGTTATATCATGCCATAGAACAATCTTCCAGTGCTGTCATTATTACTGATAATAAAGGTAATACTGAATATGTAAATCCAAAGTTTGCGACATTGACAGGTTACACTTTTGAAGAAGTCATCTCGAAAAACATAAGTGTATTACAATCGAATACAACACCCCCTGAAGTGTACAAATCTCTTCGGGAAACTATTGCTTCAGGCAAGGAATGGAGAGGAGAATCTTGTAATAAAAAAAAGAATGGTAAACTTTATTGGGAATCAACATCCATTTCACCTGTCAAAGATGACAAGGACATAATCACTAACTTCATTGTTGTTAAAGACGATATTACTAAGCGCAAGGAGACTGAGAACGCACTGAAGAAATCAGAAGAGAAATATCGCACGTTAGTAGATACAACCAATACGATTCCCTGGGAGTTTGATGCATCAACGGGGAGGTTTACTTTTATAGGAATCCATGCAGTTGAGTTATTTGGATATCCTGTTGATGAATGGCTCAAGGAGAATTTCTGGCAGGACCATATTCACCCGGATGACCGGGAGGATACTATCAATCTTTGCATGGAATATACTCAAAAATCAGAGGATCATCTGCTTGAGTATCGTATGATGACGGCAGATAATAATATTATATGGGTATACGATGCTGTCCAGGTAATCAACGATGACAATGGTACAAAACGGTTGCAAGGAATAATCGTTAATATTACCGAACGAAAGAAGATGGAAGAAGCACTCGTGCAGTCAGAAAGACTACAGTCCATAGGAACAATAGCTGCCGGGATTTCCCATGAGTTTAATAATCTTCTTGCAATTATCTCTGGTAATGTACAGTTGCTGGAGCAAGCTTATAATGACCATGACGACTTGATTGATGCACTTCGTACTATTAGGAGAGCAACCGATGATGGAGCTAAAATATCCAGCAAGATGCTTGAATTTGCCAGGACAAAACAAGACATCAAAGAGTTTGTATCTTCTAATATTCAGGACTTTATAAGACAGTCTATTGATTTTACAAAACCCAGATGGAAGAATGAAGCACAGGCCAGAGGCATAAACTACCAGGTAGACAAGGAAGTTGAAAAAGGGATTCCATCCATAATGTGTAACCCAACAGAAATAAGAGAGGTATTTATAAACATAATAAACAACGCACTTGATGCAATGTCTGAAGGCGGCAGTATTTCATTCAGTACATGGAGTTGTGATCATACGGTATTCGTAAGTATCTCCGATACAGGAGAGGGTATGTCAGAGGATGTGATAAAAAACATATTTGACCCATTCTTTACCACTAAATTAGCGATGGGAACCGGATTGGGCATGAGTATAGCATACGGTATAATAGCAAGGCACGGTGGGCAAATAGAGGTGAATAGTGTGCTTGGGCAGGGCAGTACATTTACCCTGCAATTCCCGACTACCTACAAAACAGAAAATCTAATAGCGACTCCTGGGCCGGAACAAGAAGCAAATGAAAAAAATCTATACATCCTGGTGGTAGATGATGAAGAGGAGATATGCAATATTCTGAATAAATTTCTTTCAAAAAGTGGGCATAAGGTCAAAACCGTTAATAATGGTGCTGATGCTATAGAAATAGTGATTAAAGAAGAATTTGATCTTGTATTGTGTGATCTTGCCATGCCGGAAGTTTTTGGATATGAAGTTATAAAGGTTATAAATAAGCTAGAGAAGAGACCGAAGACAGGTTTAATTACCGGCTGGAATGAGGGATTTAAACCGTCAGAAGCGAAAGAGTTTGAGGTAGACTTTATTGCAAGGAAGCCTTTTAATTTTCCAGAGTTGTCAAAACATATAATGGAATTATTTGTTTAACAATTGAAAGGTTTTTGCGTACACGGCTTTTGTCAAACCCGAGCGCCTTTATCGGGTATCTAAAGGATCGTTCATCCCAGGTTCCCGGTAAAAGAATGCAGGAATGACCGTTTTCTGACAACAAATTGAACACTCGCAAAAACCTAAGCGGACACTACTGATGAAAAGTGTAGTTATTAATTATTTTGTTCTTGATGGGACTACTTGTCAGGTAGCAACAAACACACAAGTATGAATATATCGTAATAAGCAGAATTCCACAGGAATCATCAAAATCAGGCAGTTATAAATTTATTAAAAAGATACCGCCTGCTTTTATGAAACTGTTTTGCCTGTCCTAATATCTTTTCTTCAGCTTCCTGGTGGGTCAGATCCAGTGTCTGTCTATAAAAGGATGCCGCCCTGGCAAAATAGAGAGGTTTCAAGGCTTCTACCACCTCTTCCTTATTTCCTGACGTCTCATATGCAAAGATAAAATCATAGAGTATTTTTGCCCACAATCCTGGCCCTATATTCCATTTTCCTGAAAGGTGCATCTTCTTAGTAGCGTGGTAGTGTGGTCGATACATTATGGATGCAAGCAAGCTCTCTTTTTCGGAAAACCCATCAATACTTTCCTTTTTAATGCTCTTATAGTCAACAGAGAGGCTTTGAGGATTTTCATAGTTAAATTCGCCGTGGACCGGACAATCTTTTTCAATATTTCCATCCAGCCAGATATTTTTGAAATTTGAAATACTTGAAAATAGAGTGCGTATAACCTGAGTAAACATCAGTCCCAATTTTGGAGCACTTGGTTTGTGGACCTTAGACCCCAATGCTACCTGGCAAACCTTGAATCCATTTAAGAGGGCTGAAGTGGTCATGAAAATATCTATACCGTATTGCCCTGTACTCTTTTCCCATTCCAGCCCAGTCCAGTACCTTGACATCTTTGGTGAGAACGAAAAATCTCCACCTATGGGCTGCCTGATGTTTGCTTTAAAAATTGAATATAACAAGGGATAAGTTATGTGATTGGTTATTGTACCGTCATATTCATTTCTGGAGTAAAGGGGAGTTACAAAGTCATGTCCCTCCAATATAGGGGTTACAAGCTTTTTAACCCATTCAGGGGTAATACTCAGCAAGTCGGCATCCACTACCACTATGGCCTTTGCCTTGAGGCTCTCAACCTCTTTAAAGAGATTCATAAAGTTGTTGCCTTTACCGACAACACCTTTTCCTGTGCTGATATACTTTTTGGGTATTTCGCCCGTTTCAGATCCCAGGAAAGCTTCTTTTGTTCCGTCTGTAGAGTTATTGTCAACATTAATAATTGCAGAGGAGTGAGCAGGAAAATACCTCTTCAGCCCCAATGACAACTGGCTGGCAACAAATGCAATATTATCTGCTTCGTTGTAAGACGGTATGCCGACGATAATATCCGGCTCTATAGTTTTCTTTATCATATTGATCTCCTATCTCTATTTAAATTATCATCTTTATGCGTCATAACTTAATTTAGAATCTCTTTTGAACAAATTCCTGCTAAAGATTTCTCTTTATTAAGTTGGAGAGACCAAATATTTTTATTTCTTTTTTAAGGAATAAGGCAGAAAACGGTGTGTAAATTTGAATTCTTTTAAGTTAGTGAAGGACATCTATAAAACTGGCAGGACGTATTCCATGATTTATCATTGATAATGGCATTCTTCTTTTTTTATTTTGATTGTCAATTTTAGCTTTTGTATTGTCTATTGATGAATTTAATAACCTTATGCTCTCCCGGTCGTAATCCATCACTTCCGTAATTATAGATTTTAACTGTTTTAATAGTAAATTGAGCGGTTTATCTGATATAAGGTATCCTTCATTCGAAGCAATTTCTTCCTGAATTTTTGAATTAAGCTTATCCAAATCCTTGATCTCTTTTATACAATTTACTTTCTCTGTTATTATTAAATTCAGCCCCTCTATGTTGTTTGTCGTTATGGCCTCATCCTGTGCACGGGTAAGCTCAAGAATTTTTTCGTAATATTCCCTCTTTCGATTTAAATAAAATGCTATCTCTTCAACATTCATTGTATTCTTCATTTCAAGCTGTTTAGGGATATTTACTGCCAATTACTAACCGGATAAATCGATTTTGCTAATGGTATGATTCGCATTATTTATTTCCGTTTCCGGGTGATTCTTTATGCCAACCCACGATTCTTTTAGTTCAGACATAATTCTTTTTGCAGTTTCTAATGCCTTTAAATTCAGATTGGCATTGGCATCATTTATTTCACGTAATACAAAATTGTATAATTGTGCTAATGTAGATGCAATTTCTCCTCCATTGTCTTCATCTAATGTTGCCAACAGCTCAAGAACAATGTCTGTTGCCTTATTTAGAGAATGGTTCTTTTCCTCATACTCTTTTTCTATAATTTCATTCTTTGCTTTATCAAGTAAAAAAATTGCCCTCTCATACATCATTAAAACCAGGCTTAATGGGTCAGCCGTTTCTACTGCCTGTTTTCTGTATGAATCAGTATTTTTAGTTTCCATCTTTTTCCCTCATTATAAAAGGTCATAAAAGTTTTTCATGTAAGTCTCTCGATATATTAATTCTTTCGATTTCATATGAGTACTCATTGATTAGTCTGTCCATTGCTGGCCTGTTAATTCTTTTTGCCTTTTCAAGGTCATCTGCAGTCGCATATATGCAGTACCAATTAATAAAATTCTGTTTCTCTATATCTTTTTCATTAATCATAACGAATATTACAATTCGCAATACTCGTGCCAAATAACATTAATTTCTACTACGGCAAACCTGTACGATACTGCAACTTACGACAACCCTTCCCGGAATGCCTGATTATCAGAAAAATCTGTGGATACTTTTTGTACATAGTGGTTATTTTTTACTCATTTAGAGATGTATTATTTCTCTTTCTACTATTATCTGATCACGTTAGCCTTGTTGGGATCGCAGTGGTGTGCTTACAATTATCCTGCCAGGATTGTAATTTCAATTGACAAAAACCTCAAACCTCAGAATTACAAGCTAAAATGTCATTCTGAATGTAGCGATGCAAAATGAAGAATCTAATTTCAGAAGAATTCCTCCGTACACTACTTTATAATTAATTGGATATAGTTGACAGTGAACCAAGCTGTCGTGCCATGAAGGCGCTTACTGATTGAAGCTTTGAGAGGTTTAGCTCAAGTGCTACAAATTGATTATTTAAACGTAATGTTTCCATGGCCAGACGCATTTCCATTGAAACAACGGTTTTTTGCATGTCATCAATGGTGTCCTCAAGGCCTTCCATTCTGATAGTAAGCAATCCATCAAACTGATCCATAATTGAATCGAGGTTATTATACATCAACTCACCAATTCCCATTGTCAATTTCACATTGCCCTTTGCGCCGGTGGTAGTTGAAGTAACTTCTATTGCGAGATCTTCTACGCTGGTTGTAGACAAAGAATCAGGAGGAGCATCACCAACTAATAGTTTTCCGGTACCTGTAGCGGCTTGACCATTTATCGTGCCTGCCACATCTACGCCGGTGTAAGTCCCGGTTGTTCCAAGCAGGCTGTTTGCCTCAGTGGTAGTAAATCCTAATACACTTCCATAATTGTTGTGTGTGAGCACAAGTTTATCACTTCCATCTTTGGATGCCGTAATCTCCATTGCATATCTACCTGTTATGCCATCAGTGTTAGTTGATAAAACTGTTCCGAAGTCCAGGCCGCGTCCCGCAGGTTCTGCTATGGTGATTGCAAGAGAACTATCTCCGGAAGCGTTGTCCGTTAATACTATCTTTCCGGAACCGTTAATTGTAGCTGACACGTCATTATCATATGCTTTCTCAATCGCAGATAGTAATGTTTGAACAGTATCTGTCGAGACGTCACTGATTGTGTATGAACCGCCGACACTTATTCCAGACCGGGTGGTCCCGCTGAAATCGATACGATCATCGTTGACGAGTGAAGTTCCATCAATAGCAGAAAATATTGTAGTACCGGTTATTGCAACTGCACTTGCGGTATTTGCCACGCTTCCAACAATGGTTTGAATACGTTCCGTATCAAGTTCTGAGTTAATTGCATTAACAATATTATCTATTGAACTTCCGTTTTTACCGGCATCTCCGTCAAGACTTATTGTCGCCACCCTGCTGCTGGCAGTATCTGTAATAGTTAATATATCAGTATTAGATGCTCCAATTCCGTTGGTAAGAACGTTTCCTGTCTTAGTTGCCTGAGCTGCAACCGTATTAATGACCACCGCATAATTTCCGGCTATAGTCTCTTTTGTATGTCTTACGAAATTGATTTCATTATTTGTAGTTGTACCTTCAGCAACAAACATCCTCTTAACAGCATTAAAATCTGAGCTAATTTTCGATAGAAAAGTACTATCTTTTACCGTTAACTTACCATCTTTATCGGATGTTATCCCAATCAGGGAGAGAGCGTTGGAATCGGCCGGAAGCAAAGAGATCGAATCAGATATTTTTGATTGAATAAGACTTTTAATTGTAGATAAGGTACTCTCACCTGCAAGTATACCAGATTTATTTGAGTCTTCATTAAACGCAAATTCCTGGTTTATAAACTCTATTATGCTGTTGTATGCAGTTGTAAAATCATTTACGCTGGATTTTATACTGTCTGTATCTCTGGATATCGTGAAATTCACTGTACTGCCGGATTCTACCTTTGAAATATCCAGTGTAACTCCGCTTATTACATCGTCAATAGTATTACTGCTCCGTGAGACAGCAACCCCGTCTATGTTTACCTTTGCATTTTGTCCCTCTGTAACCTCCATATTATAACCCTGAGTAGTTACCGAAACCGTACCGAAATCAAGAGTACCGCCACCTTCATTATTTGTTATTATTTCAATACCAAGCTGACTGTCCCCTGCAGTATTGTCTGTTATTACTATCTGTCCATTGGCGTCTATGGTTGCACTGTTTGCACCAAGCCCGAAAGTTGATTCTATCTGTGTCAACAGACCGTCAATTGTATCCGTGGTCCTATCCGTTATTGTATATGTTCCTGAAGCTGGAGTTCCATCGTGTTTTGTACCCGTCAAGGTGATTGTATCGCTGTTCACAATATTATCAGCTGCACTAAAGGCACCAAAATCAAGATCAGCGCCACCCTGGTTATTTTCTGCCATGGTAACGCTTAATTGACTGTCTCCGGAATAGTCGTCATTAATCTGGATCTTGCCACTTGAATCTATCACAACACTGCCTGCGGTAAGTCCAAAATTAGCTTCTATATTGGTTAAAATGTCCTGTACTGAATTTGTTGTAGTTATTGTATAATCATAAGATGCAACAGCAGTTCCATCCTGCTGGTTTCCTGATATTGAGATCGTATCACCATTCGTAATCGAACCGGTGACGTCTATGGCGGAAAATAGTGTAGCACCGGTAATTGGACTTGCACTGGCGGTATTTGCTACACTGCCTGAAAGTCCTGTATATATATCATCGAATGTTGTAGCACTTGTAGTTACCGTATTACTTAGATTATAGTTATCCGCAGTTGCAGTGTGCACCTCAGAGACTGAACTTTGAGACCCCTCAAGTATGCCAAGTGCTTCAAGTATGTTCTTGTCGTCCGTAAATGTTGTGGTGCCGCTGATGTCAAGCTGGTAAGTGGTTACGCCACCGGTTGTAGTGCTGACTACCGATGCACTTACACCGTTAATAGCGCTTAAAGTGGTTGCGATATCGGAGAGAGAATCAGACGAAAGATTAATAGTTACGTTGTTTCCATCAATCTGTATCGATGAGCTGGATTGGGCGTTTGACTGACTGAGCAGTGAGCCAACAGCTGTAGTACTGCTGGAGAATTCATCAGACTTCGCACCGTCGCTTGTCGTATTCTTTATAGTCGTACTACTGTTGGCAAGACCCAGCGATTGCAATATATCACCGGATGAGGCATCAAGTATCGTAAATTTATCTATACCGGTATTATCACTTGTGAGGATCATGCGGTTGTCAGTATCCGAGACAGATAATATGGAAGCTCTTACTCCGGTTGAATTGGTACCTGAGTTTGCAGTATTGATTGCACTTGCAATATCAGTTAGCGTGTCTGTTGAAGAAATGCTTATTGCTTTACCATTTATGACAATATCTCCGGAAAGAGTTAATGCTGTTGTTGAACTGTTGTAACTTTGTGATGATAGCTGCCGTGCCTGTGCAAGTTGTGATGTCGCAGTGAATGACACCGTATGGGTACCCGGACTTGCATCGGTTGTTGCTGAGACTGAAACAAGGTCATCCGCCTCGAAAGCAACAGAACTGGTAGATGTTGACGTTTTAAATACATTAAATGTATCACTGTCTTTAAGGATCTTTGACTTTGCTTGAAAGTCTGACAGTTGCGTATTCAGAGATTGAAAAGCCGTTAGTTTGTCATTCTGTTTAGTCTGATTGTTGACAACAATGTCTACACGTCTTCTACTGACACCAACAAGCTGTTCTACGAGAGTTGCTGTATCAAGGCCTGAAACCAAACCTCCAATTGCACTTGTACCTGGCATTTAATTTCCTTTTGTAGAATGCTTATTTATTAATTTACAATCAGTCGTTTTAAAAACAGCCAAGAGGAGGAACTACTGGCAATATTCCTTTTGGCAATGATGAATTATCATAATAACTCTTTACCGTTTTTATCTTATCTATTTCAAATGAATATTCATCCAGTAATCTATTGACGGCGGCTTTATTCGTTTGTTCTGCCTTCTCAATCTCTTCTGAAGTAGCATACCAGCAGTACCAGTTAATGAAGTTTCTTTTGTTCAGATTGTTTTCCATTGTTATATAATCCTTTCTATCGTTGATTACTAATAGTTAGCAATGCTTGTACCAAAATCTTTTTTAAATCTATAATGTTTTATACCTAAAGATTACAGATACTTATGACGAGCAGGTCTAAAGGTGCCCTAGAATTGAGTGGGTAATTTTTACGCACTACGGATTGTTTTTCCGACCCAAAACGTAATGTATTTATATAGCACCTGCACCAGTTGTGATGCATTAGTAATATTTATCGTATGGATATTCTGACTTACTTCAGCTGTTGATGAGACGCTAACAAGAGTTTCAGCATTAGGATTGGTTGAAGTCGACGTATAGAAGACATTGAATATATCACTGCCTTTTAGAACCTCTAACGTTGATTGAAGATCTGAGATTTGGGTATTAAGAGATTGAAAACCGCAAGTTTGTCACTTTGTTTGGTCTGGTTGTTAGCAACAATATCAACATGCCTTCAACTGACACCAACAAGTCGCTTTACCAGAGCTGTCGTGTAAAGACCTGAAACCCAAGCCTCTAGATGGATCCAGGCAATACATATTCGTAAATATAAGCTAATTTTCAAACACAACCAAAAGAGTGAAATTCTGGTAAAACCCCTTCTGGTAGAGATGAATTATCATAATAACGTTTTGCAGTGTTTATCTTCTCAACTTCATATGAATGTTCATTGACTAATCTATTGATGGCCGCTTTGTTAGTCTGTTCTGCCTTCTTAATTTCTTCTGAGGTCGCATACCAGCAGTACCAGTTAATAAAGTTTCTTTTATCCAGGTTATTTTCCATTTTTATATAATCCTTTCTATTTTGCCTTGAGTAAACTTCCAACTGAACATATCATCGGCCAGCCTTTAAAAGACTTTAGTATAAATATGAAAAAAACTAAATATGTTGCTATAATTTTTAGATATGTTTTCATATAGTAGGGTATTAAAAACGATTTTATACTTTTTATTGGGAATTTTTTTCTGGTCTGATCCTATCTCAGGTTTAGAATTGCCATAAGTTTTTCTGGCACACACTTTATATAAATGTGAAACTATTACGCGTAAATAAGCATGGTTAACGCAGCAATAATGATATTGTTGATTGAAAAAAGCATAAAAAGGGAAGAGTAACGATTGAGGAATTAAGTGCTTGGAAGGTGTCCCTGGATGTTTACTTAATATCGTAATAGATTATACTTTAGAAATATAATCTATTTATATAAAAAGAAGGGGAGAGTGTATCGTATCACTCCCTCCCCTTCTCATTTAAAAATTCATCATAAAAACTGATCAATACTTTCTGCTATGCTTATCCGAGCAGACTTAGTACTGACTGTGGTGACTGGTTAGCCTGTGCAAGCATTGAAGTACCAGCTTGTAACAGTATCTGGTTCTTGGTAAAGTCCACTGTTTCAAAGGCCATATCCGCATCTTTGATAACTGAATTTGCCGCACTCAAGTTTTCAACCGTACTTGCAAGGTTAGCAGATGCAAATCCGAACTGGTTTTGAGTTCTACCAATAACAGCACGAGCATTTGCTAGTGTATCAATAGCAGTATCAATAGATGCTAAAGCTGTCTGAGCACCAGATTGAGTAGACACATCAACATCTGCATTTAAGCCAGCAGCTCCAGCTGTCAAGTTGGCCAATGAGAAACTGATTTTGTTATTGGCGTTATTTTCATATCCAACCTGGAATGAAGATGATGTAGAATCTGCGGTTGTCATAGTACTGAGTACACCATCGCTCATACCATCAGCTGTGTATGCTGAATTTACGGTAACCTTGATACCAAGGTTAGAAAAGTCCAGCGTTGAAGTATTCATCCCGGTTTGAGCAGCGCCTAGAGATACTGACTGTGAAGTTGTACCGTCTGAAATTGTCATAGTGTTATTTCCAGCTGTAGCTACGGATATTGAATATTCTGTACCGGCTGCAGCATTGGATACATCTACATTAGTTACACCATTAGCTGATGTTAAACTACCATGACCACCTGCACCTGAACTAACACCAAGCGCACCAAAGTTGCCATCTATCAATGAAGAGCCTGAGTACTTTGTTGAACTGGCAATTCGTGATATTTCACTTTCAAGATTGTTAACTTCACTTGAAATATTTGCACGGTCGGTTTGACCTGTATTACTGGATGCAGCTTGCGTTGAAAGTTCCTTCATCCTCTGCAAGATGTTTGTAATCTGGTCAGCAGCACCTTCTGCAACCTGCAGTAGTGAATTTGCCTCAGATGCGTTTCTTCCCGCCTGCTGCAAACTCTTTATTTGTGATTTAAATCTCATAGATACAGCAAGACCAGCTGCATCATCAGATGCTTTGTTAATTCTGAAACCTGATGATAGTTTTTCCAGTGATTTTGATAGACCAGCATCGGCGATTTGAAGATTTCTGTGTGAGTTAAAAGCGGCGATATTACTTTGTATTCTTAATCCCATTTTCTAATCCTCCTGATTGTTGTGTAGGGCATTATTTAATGCCAGCTACAGCAGTTTTTTAAAAATTGCGCCGATTTGTCTTTCTTGACAAATCCGACAGTACAAAAACAAATTTTACAACCTTAATTCAGACATTATTTGGTCTTCGCGTATAGTTCTTTACCTCCTTCGTTAGTTGAAATTTTTATTTTGTTTTGCAGTTAACTTCTTACTGAATATATCATCGGTCAGTCTTCAAAAGACTTTAGTGCAAATTCAGAAAAATTTTGAAAAATATTACTATATTTACGGAGTATTTCTATATAGGGGAATTGTGAGAGAAAGGAGTTATGCTTTTTATCGGGGTATTTTTTGCTGTTTTGATGTCAACAGGAACTTTGGGTTGTCATAAGGTCCTGCCTGCATATACGTTGTATAATTGAACTTGTAATCAGGATATTGATGATTGAGAAAGAGATGAGAGAGACAAGAATTAAGGGATGGGGGCAATGTCATCAAGTTAGATTCTTCATTCCGCTTCGCTACATTCAGAATGATAAGTCAGCATGTCATTCTGAGGAAGGAACGACCGAAGAATCCCGATGTCGGCAACTTTGAAATTCCTATACACTGAATTAAGAAAAATGTGGAGTGCATCATCCGTGATGATGCTTATTAAAGCAGTAACACGGTTACTGCACTCCAAAAAAGAAGTTTTGTCTTTAAATGTGAAAATTAAATCTCTTAATTCAATGACATTGGGGGTGGTTTGGGGATTCCCCAAAGCAGAAAGGGGAAATATTATCATTTCTGACCAACTGGATCGAAATGTTTCGGTTCAATCAGCATGATTGAACTTGCAATGCTCTGATAGAGAGGATCTTTACAATCGTAGCTTTATTACTGATGAAATACGATAAGGCAGTGTACTAGTCGAAGAAAGGAAATTGATCATACTCAGCAGTGCCTGGTTAGGTTTTTGCGTGTACTGTTTTTATACCCGATCTGTAGGAAGATACGTACGGCGAGGTCATGCCAAAGGCAGATCTGTCCTATGGCACGACTTTAGCCTTACGCTTAATGCACAAAAGCACCTACCCGTCCGAACGGCTTGGCCGGGCGGGAAGGATTGCCCTACGTGTTACATACTAAAACCTGACCGGACACTGCTGGATTATACTATAAATGGGTTAATCCTTTTATTCCGTTAACAGGATGTAACTGAACTTGTAGATGTCGTTTGTATTCTTTCAAGTGCATCAGGATCTAATAGCATTGCAATTTCAATGGAAAACCTGGCAAGAGGTTCGTTTCTTTGTCCTGATAAGGTAGTTCCAATGTTGATATAAAGATTACTTAAATCTCGTATACTGTTGATTGTCATATTTCTTGAAAGATTAAGGCTCTTCAACAATTCATCGCAACTTCTTACGCAACTCTCCGGGTCATTCAGCGATAGGTAAATCTTGCTTAGCCCCAGATGTGCTTCTACCAGATATTTGTTGAATTTTAATATATTTAAGAAGCAATCCTTTGCCCTTGCATAATTAGATTCATTTAGATATAGAGAACCCAACCTTAGAAGAACTTCAGGGTTTTCTGAATTTATTGCCATTATATTTTGATAAACATCTTTTGCCTGAACGGTTTTTCCGATTTCCTCATATGCAAAAGCCAGATTGAATAACGCATCAAAATTACTCGGGCTTTTATCAGTAACTAATTTAAATGATTTTATTGCCTTCTCAAACTGATTACCTTTTAAGAGGAGGAGACCCCTGTTGTATTGCGCCGGTATTTCATCCGGATAATCGTTTAATATTTCTTCAAAGCAGGCTAAGGCCTTATCTGATGCTCCGGACTTTCCATGCATTTCAGCAATGTAATATAAGATATCCTTATTACCGGGATTATATTTAAGCCCGTCTGCCAAAAACCTTTCTGCTAATTTTAAGTTTTGCTGCGCCTGGAAGTGTTTTCCCATTATGAGATAAGGTTCCCATTTATCATCTGTACTGTTTACCGCATCTTTTAATGCCTGTTCGCCCTTCTGTTCATCTCCCTGTTCATGATAAATAATAGACAACCGTGCATAGGCCAGGCTCTCCTGTTGCAGTGTATTGTATGGTATGGTAAGGACACTACTTGTGTCAGATTTAATTGTATTAAGCTGATTTAAATACTTCCCGGTAACGTCAATACATTTATCATACTCTTTCTGCAGAAAATATATGGATGAAAGCAAGCAATATGCATCAATATAATCAGAATAATAGTTAAGTGCCTTTAATGCATATTTTTCTGCATCCGGCAGATTATTTTTACGATAAAAGGCAACACTTGCAGTATAGTATGAAAGCAGTCTAATTTCCGTATCGTTGTCTTGCCGCTCAAACAGCCTGATTGCAGCAAGGGCCTCATCGATACACTCATCATTTTTTTCTCTATCCAGATAGGAAAGCGATAAGTAGTGGTGAGACAAAGCATTTTCAGGGTCTTCCTTTATTTGCTTCTTTAAAAGAGCTGCTGTCCGTGCAAATTTCTTATCCATTTGTTCATCACCTTGATTATATCCGTGGTGATATAATTTGATATTCTCTTTCCTTGTTGAGCCTGTGTATTTCAGTTTATTGTGAACGATACTTTCGTAATGAAAGTCAAGATGGTTTTTGAATATCCTTTCAGAATTGGCAATTGATAGGTTTTTACCATTACTGAATTTACTGATTACAGGGATAAGGATCACGTTTGAGCTGTTATCTTTAATAACGTTTCTTAGTTTGTATGCATCTTTCCTTTCTATCTC